>Ga0326597_10012619_pt1 | contig 11137 bp, 6 predicted proteins | sample RVTome_12_FD_203789 | JGI IMG/M metagenome (GOLD analysis project Ga0326597, IMG submission 203789) | Soil microbial communities from uranium-contaminated site in the Upper Colorado River Basin, Wyoming, United States - RVT100D185 | ecosystem: Environmental > Terrestrial > Soil > Contaminated >... | reverse complement strand
CTCCGGTGGGCCAGGGGCACGTGGTGTTCCTCGCGATACGGCCGTTCTGGCGATGGGAGACCCAGGGGAGCTTCGCCTTGGCGTTCAACGCGATCCTCAACTGGAACGATCTGGGGGTCGCCTGGCCAGCCGCGCCCAAACCCGGCGGGCGCCAAGTGGCGCCGCCGGACGAAGGGCATTAGATTCACTCAACCAATTGGTTGATGAAATGACGTCGTGCCACATAAGTTAGCCAATAGCAGAGCTTTACGGATTATCACCGCGGCGCGGGAAGAGTACGCCAAGCGGGGGTTCGCCGGCGCCCGGGTGGAGCACATCGCCCGCCGGGCCGGGGTCAACAAGCAGTTGCTGTTCTACTACTACCACTCGAAGCGTGGTCTCTTTCAGGCGGTGTTGACCCAGGCGGCGGGCGAGCTCGAGAGCGCGCTCGCCGCTCTCGCGTTACCCGCGGGGCGGCCGCTCGACCGGTTGCGGCGGGCGCTCGAGGCCCAGTTCGATTTCCTGGCGCACCACCCCGAGCTCGTCGCGCTGCTGACGCAGCCGGGGAGGGGGGGGGGGGGAGGCCGCGTGGATCTGGCCCCCTTCGCGCCGGCGATCAAGCGGCTGGTCGTGCTGCTCGCCGAGGGCCAGGGCCTGGGCCAGGTACGCGACGACCTGGACCCCCATCTCACCGCGGCCCAGGCGCTCGTCCTGATGGTGGGCTACCTGGGGATGGAGTCGGCCATCGCGGCGAGTGCGCGTCCCCTGGGCGCGGACGAGCCCGCGCTGCGCGAGCGCTGGAAGGAGGCGGCGGTGGACCTGGTGGTGGCGGGGGTCGCCGCGCGCTAGTTCTTCGACACCATCCTCGGCTCGATGGGCGCATCGCCCTCGAACACGAGGTGTCCTGCCTCGAAGCGCGCCCCCCGCAGCGCCAGTGTGAGCACGTCGCCCAGCTCCTCGACCAGGTGCAGGTCTAGGCTCTTGCGGACGTCCTCAGGGAGATCCTCGAGGTCCGCGGCGTTCTCCTTGGGCAGGATGATCGTCTTGATGCCCGCCCGCACGGCGCCGAGCACCTTCTCCTTCACGCCGCCGATGGGCAGTACCCTCCCACGCAGGGTGATTTCGCCCGTCATCGCGATATCGTGCCGCGCAGGCCGCCGCGACAGCGCCGACACGAGCGCGGTGGCCATCGTGATGCCGGCGGAGGGTCCGTCCTTGGGGATCGCTCCGGCGGGGACGTGAATGTGCACGTCGGCGCCCGCCAGGTTCTCCTCGCGGATACCGAGTTGGTCGGCGTGCGACTTGGCATAGGTGAGGGCCGCACGGGCCGACTCCTTCATGACGTCGCCCAACTGACCCGTGAGCACGAGGTCGCCCTTGCCGCGCATCACGCTCGCCTCGACGAACATGATGTCCCCGCCGACCGGCGTGTAGTACATCCCGGTGGCGACGCCGATCTGGTCTTCACCCGCCTTGTGCTCGGGGTGGACTTTGGGCCTCCCGATGAGCTCGGGGATGTCCGTTGGGCCGACGTCGACGCGCTTGGCCTCACCGGCGGCGATCTTGCGGGCCACCTTCCGGCCGAGCTTCCCGATCTCCCGCTCGAGCTGACGTACGCCCGCCTCTCGAGTGTAGCTCGCGATGACGTCGCTCAACGCTGCGTCGGTCACCGTCAGGTGATCGGCGGTGAGCCCATTGTCGCGCAGCTGCCGCGGCACGAGGTAGCGCTTCGCGATCTCGAGCTTCTCGCGCTCGGTGTAACCGGCGAAGTTGACCGTTTCGAGGCGGTCGAGCAGCGGCCCGGGGATGTTCTGGAGGAAGTTCGCGGTCGCCACGAACAGTACCTCGGAGAGATCGAACGGCACGCCGAGATAGTGGTCGGTGAACGAGTCGTTCTGCGCCGGATCGAGGACCTCGAGCAGCGCCGAGGCCGGGTCGCCCTGGAAGGAGACGCCCAGCTTGTCTACCTCGTCGAGCAGGAAGACGGGGTTCTTGGCCCCCGCCTGCTTCATGCCCTGGATGATGCGGCCCGGCATGGCGCCCACGTAGGTACGCCGGTGGCCGCGGATGTCGGCTTCGTCGCGGGCGCCGCCCAGCGAGATGCGCACGTAGGGCCGGCCCATCGCGCGGGCAATGGACTTCGCGATCGACGTCTTGCCGACGCCCGGGGGGCCCACGAACAGAAGGATCGGCCCTTTGGCGCGCTTGTCGTCGTCGTTGCCGGGCGCGTCGGCCGCGGGCTGGCGCTGGCGCAGCTGCCGGACGGCGAGGAACTCGAGCACCTGATCCTTGACGTCCCCCAGCCCGTAGTGATCCTCCTCGAGGATCTCTGCCGCCCGCTTCAAGTCGAGCGACTCCTCGGAGCGCTTGTTCCAGGGCAGCTCGGCCACGGTCTCGAGGTAGGTGCGGATGACCTGCGCCTCCATCGACTCGCGGCTCGCGCGCTCGAGGCGGCTGAGCTCGCGGTCGACCTCCTTGCGGGCGGCCTCCGGGAGGTCGAGCGCGGCGAGTCGCTTGCGCAGCTCTTCGACCTCCGTCCCCTCGTCTTCCTCGCCGAGCTCCTTGCGGATCGCCTTCATCTGCTCTCGCAGCAGCATTTCACGCTGGCGCTCGCCGAGCTCTTCCTGCACCTGCGACTTGATGTCGTCCTGCGCGTCGAGCACCGCGATCTGGCGCTGGACGTGCACGAGCACGCGACGCAGCCGGTCCTCGACGGGCAGCATCTCGAGCAGCTGCTGGCGCTCGAGCGGCTTGATGTCGAGATGGCCGGCCACGAGGTCGGCCAGCCGGCCCGGGTCGGGGACGCCCTCAAGGACCTGTTTCACCACGTCCTCGGGCAACCCCGACTTCTCGCCCAGCTCGGCGGCGCGCTGGCGCGCTTCGCGGTGCAGCGCGAGGAACGCCGCGTCATCGACGTTCAAGGGCGGGAGGTCCGCCAACTCGCGGACGGCCGCTTCCAGGTGACCGCTGGTCTCGGTGTAGTGAATCGCAGTCGCGCGGGTCTCGCCGTGCAGGATCAGCTGGACCCCGGCCAAACCGCGCTGGACCTGGCCGATCCGCGCGATGGTGCCCGTGGTGTACAGCACGCCCGGGGTGACCTGGTCCGTATTGTCTTTTTGCGCCACGGCGAAGATCAGGCGCTGATCCTGCTTCAGCGCGGCCTCGATGGCCCGCAGCGTGGCGGGGCGGCCCGCGCCGATCGGAGTGCTGACACCCGGGAACAGGACCGCCTCCCGCAGCGGCAGCACCGGCAGAGTCATGCGTTCAGACATGAGGACTCCATTTGAAGAAGGCACACGACATTTCGAGCCGCGACGAGTGCACCGTCCGTGCCACCCGACAACGTCGCGGGCGGCAGCCACGTTCCAGAAAACGCCGCCAAAGCGGCGGAGCCTGCCAAGTCGGCCTAAGGAACCGTCGCTGAATCGGTTGCACGCCCGCCCCGATGCGGCTAAATCTCATCCGCGCATGCTCGCCGACCCCGAATGAGCGATTCGCTGGCACAGCGGCTGACCCAGGCTCTCGGCTCCTCTTTTACCCTCGAGGGAGAGATCGGGCGGGGCGGTATGGGCGTCGTCTATCACGCCCGCGACGAGCGCCTCAAGCGGCAAGTCGCGGTGAAGGTTCTCCCCCCGGAGCTCGCGTTCCGGGAGGAGATCCGCATCCGCTTCCTGCGCGAGGCGGAGACCGCGGCCCGGCTGTCGCACCCCCACATCGTCCCGATCCACAGCGTCGGCGAGGGGCCGGAGGGACTCGTCTACTTCGTGATGGCGTACGTGGACGGGGAGTCGCTCGGGGCGCGCCTCAAGCGACGCGGGCGCCTGCCCCCCGAGGAGGCCCGCCGCATCCTGATGGAGACGGCGGACGCCCTGGGCGCGGGTCACGCGCTCGGGATCATCCACCGCGACGTGAAGCCGGACAACATCCTACTGGAGGGGAGTCGGGGCCGCACCGTCCTCACCGATTTCGGGATCGCCAAGGCGCTGACATCCACCACGGGCCCCGGCACGCTGACCGCTACGGGCGTGGCGATCGGGACGCCGCACTACATGAGCCCGGAGCAGGCGGCTGGGGACCGCGAGATCGACGGCCGCTCGGACATCTACAGCCTCGGCGTCGTGGGCTACCAGATGCTCACGGGAGAGCTGCCGTTCTCGGCGCCAACGGTGCCGGGGTTGCTGCTGAAGCAGATCACCGAGCAGGCGCCCTACTTGAAGGACAAGGCGCCAACCTGCCCCGACGATCTCGCATCCTGCGTGATGCGCTCGCTCGAGAAGGAGCCGGAAGCGCGCTGGCCGACGGCCGACGCGCTGCGCCGCGCGCTCGAGTCCCGCACCGCACCGCCGTACCGGCCGCGCCGGACGACCGGGACCCGGGGGGGGGGCGGCACGCGGTTCGGCGCACCGCCCCCGTCCGTGCTACCGGCGCCGATGCGCCCGGAGACACCGCGGCGGCGCAGCAAGCGAGGCGCTGCGAAAGACCCTGGATCGCAACTCACGGCGAGCGGCGAGCCGAAGGCCGTCGCCCGGTTCCGCGACGGATTCGTCTCGTGGGCGTCGGTATGCGGCGGACTGATGCTGATCGACCTGATCCAGGGAGGTGGCGTCAGCTGGTCGCTGTGGGTGACGATCCCGTGGGGCGCGTTCGGCCTGCTGCCGCGATTCATGAAGCTGTGGCAGTCGGGCTACTCGTGGCGGGACGTGTTGCACCGGCCCGCCGCGCCCGACGGCGCCGAAGCCCGGCTTGGTCTCTCGCGGGGCGCCGCCAGCCTTGCGGCGAGCACCGAGGAGTTCGGCCACCAGATGGAAACCGTGCGGCAGGCCCGGGCCGACCGGGAAGCCATCCTGAAGATCATGGAACGGGTGCCGGCGTCGGAGCGGAAGTTATTGCCCGACGTCGTCGCCACCGTGGACGCTTTGCTCAAGCGCGCCGAGGATCTGGCGCGGATGCTGCACGGGATGAGCGCGGACGTGGACGAGGGCGCGTTGGCGCGGCTCGAGGACAGGATTGACTCGCTGAAGCGGCAGGAGGAGGGCACCGAGCGCGAGCGGCAGCTCGGCTTGCTGGAGCGGCAGCGGCAGGCGCTTACCGATCTCTTGATGCGCCGCCGCCGCGTGGAAGAGCAGATCGAGTCATGCGTGATGGCGATGCAGAACGTCCGATTCGACCTGTTGCGCCTCCGGTCCGCCGGCGTAGCGGCCGTGCTGAGCGACTTGACGAACGCCACGCAGCAGGCGCGAGCCCTGTCCCGCGACGTCGATCATGTGATCGCGGCGGCGGGGGAGATCCAGGACGTGCTCCGCGAGGGTCCCCGCCCCTAGCTCAGCGCTTCCCGGCCCAGCACTCCCGCACCAGGGCCGGCCCGTTTTCCCGCTCGATCCCGAAATCCAGGAGCTCAACGAACATCGTCGCGGCCTCTTCGCACTGCCCCGCGCGCAGGGCGGCGACGGCCCGCAGCTCACGGTAGCGCGCCGACGCGGGACGGCGGGCAACCGCGTACTCCAGCACGCTGTCCGCCAGGTCAGGCGGTCCGTTCAGGGCGAGCTGCGACAGCGCCTCGAACAGGAATTGTGCCGGGAACGGGTGTCTGAACGTCCCGCGCGCTGCCGCGAGCGCGCCCCGCGCTTCAGCCCCGGCATCCCGCCAGCGCGCGTCGCGCACCGCGAGGAGGGCGAGCGCGGCGCGTGCCTGCGCCGTATCCCCGCCCGCGCCGAGCGCCGCCACCAGCAGCCCGCGCGCTTGCGGCTCGCTCCGGGCCGTCGCGATCACGCCGCGTAAGAGCAGCGCATCGCCGCGGGGACCGCGCCCCAGTACGTGTTTCAGCGTCGAGTCGGCATACGTCGTATCGCCCATGCCGAGGCGTACGATCGCGGTCCGCACCACCCACTCAGCCACGTCCGGCTGGGCCCGCCGCACGGCATCGAGGTAGGGGAGCACGCCCGGATCGGTGCGGCGCCCGGTGAGCGTCCGCACCAGCAGGAACGGTGAGGGACCTCCACCGGCGCCTCCCGCGATGGCCATCAACGAATCGAACACACCGGGAGCGTCGTCGGCGTCGAGAAAGCGGCGCGCCGCCACGAACTCGAGCTGCGGCCGATCGTCCGAGTGCGCGAACCGGGCGCGCTCCACCAGCCGAGCCACGCCGGCGTCGCCGAGCAGCATCCGGCCGAAGTGCTGTTCCGGCTCGTCGATGGCCAGCCATTCCCGGCCGATCTCCGCCAGCGTCCCTCGTGGACCGACGAGCCGCGCGAGCCAGGCCCGGTCGTAGGCCAGGGGCCGCGGAGACGCGAGCACCATCAGATCGTGCGACTCGGCGAACCACACCTCCACGTGGGGAAAGACCGCACGCATGTTCCGTACGATGCCGGCGACGATCGGCAGCGGCAGCTGGTACAACTGAATCCATTGGCAGAACACCCCGTCATCGCCAAGCCGCGCGCGCACGATCCGGAAGAACTCCGGCGTGTACAGGGTGGCGACGCCCGCAACCCATGGGTTCGACGGCTCTGACACGATCACGTCGTAGCGCTCACGGCCCAGCTGCAAAGCGCTCCTGGCGTCGTCCACGACGGCGGTCACGGTGGGCCGAGACAGCACCGTGTCGTTCACGTGGTGGAACAGGCTGTCCATCCGAAGGACCGCGGGTTCGATCTCGACGACACGGACGCGCGTCATACCGGGGACGGCGGCGAGCACCCGCGTGGTGACGCCGCTGCCGTAACCGATGACGAGCGCCGAAGCGGCCCCGGCCCGCGCCGCGACCGGCGCCAGGCCCAGCATGATCTGCGTGTCCATGTCGCCGCGGTCGGAGGCGTCCACCTTGCCGTTCACGCGCAGCGATCGGCCGGCCTCGCCGTCCCACACGCTGACGGTGGCGTTCCAGCCCTCGCGGAAGGCGAGCTGGCGCACTCCGCGGTGCTCGAGGAAGGCCCGCTGCTCCGCCGCGTTCATATGGCCGCGCGCGTAGATCGTGGGCCCGAGGTCGATCAACCGGGTGCTCCAGCCGGGCGCGGCGACGGCGACCACGAGGGCGACGGTCGCGAGGGCGCCCGCGCCGAGCACGCGGACCCGCAGGCGGCGATGCTCGGTCGACCCCTCGGCGATACCCCGGGCGGCCGCGGCGGCGAGCGCCAACGCCGCCAGCCCATTCAGCACCAGCCCGGCCCGCAGCGTCGTCTGCGTGCCCCAGGCGACGACGAGCACGAAGCCCGTCAGCACGGCGCCGAGGATGCTGCCGGCGGTGTTGAGGGCGTAGGCCCGGCCGACATCGGCGCCGCTCGCGCGGCCCCTCGCCGTCAGCTCGGCGAGGAGGGGGAAGGTCATGCCCATGCCCAAGGCGGGGACCAGCACGACGGCGCCCACGGCCACGCCCATCAGCAGCAGCCGCGGCATCGCGCCGAGTCCATCGAGCTGAAAGACGGCGATGATGTAGGCCGGCAGCAGCCCGAAGAAGACAAATAGCGCCGCGGCACCCACGCCCGTCAGTCCCTGGGCGAGCGCGGCGGCCGCGGCGGTATCGGTGCGAGCGCCGCTCTGGCGCGCGACCAGGACGCTGCCGAGCCCGATGCCGAGCAGGAAGACCAACAGAATGAGCGTGAAGGCGTACGTGGATCCGCCGACGATCATCACGAGCACGCGCGTCCACGCGATCTCGTCGAGCAGCGACGCGAACGCGGTTAGAGCGAGGAGGATGAGGGCGAGGGTGCGCAGGATGTCGCGAGGAGGGGTTTGGTGTTCCCCGGGCTCGCGCCCGGGGTCAGCCGATGCGTGGTCCCTGCCCAGCCACAGAGCCATCCCGCCGATCACCAGATTCGTCGCCGCGGTGAGCCACAGGCTCGCCCGGACGCCGACGTACTCGATGAGGAAGAAGCCCGCGAGGGCGGTGCCGGCGACGGCACCGAGCGTGTTGAGCCCGTAGAGCCGCCCGAGCGACGGCCGCAGGCGGGTGCGGTCTTCGCCCATGAAGGCGCGGGTGAGGACGGGCAAAGTGCCGCCCATGAGTGTCGTGGGGATGAGCAGCACGAGCGCGGCGAGGCCGAAGCGCAGCGCGACGCTCGCACCCGCCCCGAGACCCGCTGTTCCGGCCACGCCGATGTAGAGCCGGTGCGCCAAGCCGAGCACGAGGGGCGAGCAGATGCCGAAGACGCCGATCGCCACCTCGAGCCAGCCATACAGGGCAGCGGGCCGCGCCCGCCGGTCGGCGAGCCGGCCGAAGAGCCAGGCACCGAGGCCGAGCCCGCCCATGTAGGCGGCCACGACGGTGGTGACGGACTGGATGGTGGAGCCGAACGATTGGTACAGCACCCGGACCCACAACAGCTCGTACACGAGCCCGGTGGCCCCGGAGAGGAAGAACAGCAGGCTGTAGGCGAGCGCCGCCCTAGAACGCATGCAGCTCGCGCATCGCCAGCGCGAGGTCTTCCACCTGAGGCAGAATGAAGTCCTCGAGGTCGGGGGCGTACCCGACGAAGGTATCGGTGGACGCGACGCGCTTGACCGGCGCGTCGAGCCAGGGGAAGCACTGGTCGGCGATGCGCGCGGCGATCTCGGCCCCGTAGCCCCACGAAAGCGAGTCCTCGTAGGCCACGATCACCTTGTTGGTCTTGCGGACCGAGCCCTCGATGGCCTCCCAGTCGACTGGGGAAAGCGACCGCAGGTCGATCACTTCGACGCTCACGCCGTCCCGTTCCTCGAGCTGCTTCGCGGCGACGAGGGTCCGCTGCACGACGGCACCGTAGGTGATGACGGTCAGGTGCGTGCCCTCCCGCACAATCCTGGCCTTGCCGAACGGAATCATGAAGTTCGGGCCCGGGTTCGGCGCCTTGTTGTACGTCTGGCGGTAGAGGTGCTTGTGCTCGAGGAACAGCACGGGGTCGTCGCAGCGGATGGCGGTGCGCAGCAAGCCGTTGGCGTCGAGCGCGGTGGCGGGACAAATCACACGCAGCCCGGGCACGGAGGTGAAGACCACGGCGCCCGTTTGGGAGTGGTACACCGAGCCGCCCTTCAGGTAGCCGCCGTAGGTGACGCGAACGACGACGGGGGCGCTGAAGGCGTTGTTCGACCGCCACCGCAGCGTGGCGAGCTCGTTGCGCAGCTGATGGTAGGCCGGCCAGATGTAGTCGAAGAACTGGATTTCGACGACGGGCTTCAAGCCCCGGGTGGCGAGGCCGATGGCGCGGCCGACGATGTTGGCCTCCGCGAGGGGCGAGTTGTAGACCCGGTCGCCGCCGAACTGGCGCTGCAGCCCCCAGGTCACCTTGAACACGCCGCCCTTGCCCTTCACGTCCTTCAGGTACTGCTCGCGGCTGACGTCGGCGACGTCCTCACCGAACACGAGAATGCGCGGATCGCGCATCATCTCGTCTTTCATACAGGAGTTCAGGAGGTCCACCATGGTGGTGGGCTCGCCGGTGAAATGCGGATCGTCCTCGGTATCGAACTGCTCGGAGGTGGGGTCCACGTCGGGCGAGTACACCCACAAGAGCGCCGTCTCGGGCTTCGGTTGGGGCGAGGCGAGCGCCATGTCGGCGGCGACTTGGATCTCTTCTTCCACCTGCGCCTTGATCGCCTCGATCTCCGCGGCGCTGGCCACGCCCTCAGCCACGAGCCGCTGCGGGAAGTTGGTGAGGGGATCGCGCTTCGCCTCGTCGTCGCGTTCCCGGGCCGGCTTGTAGTGGACCTCGTCGTCGGAGAGGGAGTGCGAGTACGGACGCGTCACGTGCGCGTGGACGAGCGCGGGTCCTTTGCGCTGGCGGCACCACTCCGCGGCGCGGACCATGACCTCGTACGACGCGACGGGATCGCAGCCGTCCACTTCTGCGACCAGCAGGTCAGGGAAGTTGCGAACGAGCTTCGAGACGGAGCCGCCGGCGGTCTGCACTTCGACCGGCACCGAGATGGCGTATTTGTTGTCTTCGACCAGGAACAGCACTGGGAGCTTTAAGTTGCTCGCGCTGTTCAGGGCCTCCCAGAACTCGCCCTCGCTGGTGGTGCCGTCACCGCAGGAGCAGTAGACGACGTCATCCTCAACGGGGGCGTCGAGGCGCAGCCAGGCTTCGGCACAGCCTACTGCCTGGAGGAACTGGGTGCCCGTCGGACTCGACTGGCTGACGATGTTGAGCGCCTTGTGGCCCCAGTGGGACGGCATCTGCCGCCCGCCCGAGTTCGGGTCCTCGGCGGAGCCCACGGCCGAGAGGAACATCTCGGTCGGCGTCATGCCGAGGGCGAGGCAGAGGGCCCGGTCGCGATAGTAGGGATAGAACCAGTCGTAGGCCGGCCGCAGCGCCTTGCCGGCGGCGACGAGCACCGCTTCGTGTCCGGCCCCCGAGATCTGGAAGAAGATCTTGTTCTGCCGCTTGAGCTGGATCTCCTTGTCGTCGATGCGGCGCGACAGGAGCATCAAGCGGTAAATGTCGAGCAGGTCGGCCTTCGTGAGACTGCTCTTCGCGGGCCGGGCCGCTTTCGCCGGGGAGCGGGTACGCATCGCCATGGGCTCTAAAAATGCCTTACTTCGGCGCCGGGGCCAAGAGCTTGGCGCGCGGCCCCCAAGCGGTCAATATTCCACCAACCAATAGGGAGACCCATGGACCAGGCCGCGAAGCAGACCGTCCTCCGTCACTTCCCCTACGGGCTCTACGCCGTCACGGTGGCTTCGGGCGGCGAAGAACACGCCATGACCGCCAACTGGGTGACCCAGGCGGCGTTCGAGCCGCCGATGGTGGTCGTGGCGGTGGAGAACACCTCCAAGACCATCGATATGATGCGCGACTCACATCACTTTGCAGTAAGCGTGCTTCACCAGGGCCAGCGGGATCTGGCGGGCAAGCTGGGCCGGACCTCGGAGCAGGCGCCCCAGAAGCTCAAGGGAATCAAGACGAAACCGGGCCCTGTCTCGGGAGTCCCGGTGCTCGCCGAATCGCTGGGCTGGGTGGAGTGTCGCGTCGTCGCCACTCTCCCAGCGGGAGATCACACCCTCGTGCTAGGCGAAGTAGTTGCGGCGGGCGTCGAGCACGCGGATGGCGTGGCGCTGACGCTGCAAGAGGCGGGGTTCAAGTACTCGGGGTGAAGCAGGTCACGGCTTCTGGTAGACGATGTTCCCCCCCACGATGGTGTACCGCACTTTCACGCTCCCGATCGCCTCAGCCGGTACCGCGAAGAG
>Ga0326597_10012618_pt1 | contig 11138 bp, 8 predicted proteins | sample RVTome_12_FD_203789 | JGI IMG/M metagenome (GOLD analysis project Ga0326597, IMG submission 203789) | Soil microbial communities from uranium-contaminated site in the Upper Colorado River Basin, Wyoming, United States - RVT100D185 | ecosystem: Environmental > Terrestrial > Soil > Contaminated >... | reverse complement strand
AAGGACGCGAGCAGCGTGATCGGGTTGGGCACCAGGATCGAATCCCAGAACGGCGCGGGGTTCGAACTGAGGCTGAACACGAAGTAGGCCTGCGCGTTCGGTTCGGCGAAGCGCAGCACCAACTGGCCGCTGCCGCCGCTGGAAAGATCTCCGCAGGATCTCAGTTCGGGCATCAGCCCGTTCGCTCCCACCGTGGCGAAGCCCAGATCGACGTCGTTCGTGGCTCCCATCGGCGTGACCGTGCTCAAGGCGATCTGGTCGAACCCCGGACCCACGTCGAACGGTTCCAGGCGAGCCGAATTCGGACCGCCCGGGGCCGCATCGCAATCGAAGGAGAAGTTGAAGAGCGAGTTCCAGCGCAGCGGGTTGTTCGAGGTCGAGAACACCAGGTCGGTGGTCGTCTGGCTGACCGACCAATCATTCGCGGCGTCGTCGTCCAGGTCGCGAAACGACACGTTCGTCACCGCGCTTCCCGGGCAGACCGGAAGGCTGAAGGTCCGGATCCCCCGGTGATTGTCGCGATTGTGCATGGCGTATTCATAATGATGGTTGCCGCCGCCGAGGTCGGTGACCTTCACCGCCAGGTAGATCCGTCCATCGTCATCCCCGTTCGTGGCGCTCGTGAGCGTGGAACCGGTCCAACGCTCCAGCACGCTGCCCTCGACCAGGACGTTGCCGGAGCCGGGGCTCGGCACCGAGATGGACCAGCTGGTGCCGTTCCAGGTCGGGATGAAGTAACGGGAGCCGAAGTTGTTCTCGCGGTCCACCTCCGGCTCGCCCCGGAGCATGTAGTAGCCCTGATAGTAGAAGGTGCCGGGCGCCTGGAGGTCGCCGTCCTTGATGCGCATCATGTGGCCGACGACGTCGGGCGGATTGATCGGGCTGCGGGTTCCGTTGCAGTCAAAAGGCGGTGAGACCGGAGGTTCGCCCCGATCGAAGTGCGAGCAGATCGGATCCCAGATGCCGGTCCACGGATTGACCTCGTCGGGCGGGCCCAGGTAGTTATTGCTGCTGTTGTTTCCCGTGCCGTACGTGTCGGAGCAGCCCACGCCCAGAAACGTGCCGTTGCTCGGATGCTGACAGGGCGTGCACTGTGAGTTGCTGAGAGCGAAGAACCCGTGCTTCACGTAGCTGCGATCGGAGATTTGCACCATGCGGCCGCTCTCCTCGCGGGTCACGAGAAAGGCGATGAACGGATGGTTGGCGTTCATCGGAGCGAACCAGGGCAGATCGATCGTGCCGACATTGCAAGACGTCGTGCTCATCGCCATGCCGACGATTCCATTGGGGAATGAGCCGACGCGGGCCAGCCGTGCCACGCTGCCCAGGATGCCCAGCTTGACGTCCTTGCCCGGTTCCGCGTTGGGTTGCGCGGCGAGCGGTTCCGCGAACAGAGCGGCCAGGCCGAGCGAAAGAGACGCGAGAGTCGTCTGCCGTAGTTTCATGCGGTTCAATCCAGTTCGATGATGAAGGCGGCGGGTGGCGTCAACACGGCGGGGCAATGATACTGCCTGAAGCGCTCCATGGGAATGATCTCCGCCGGATCATCCTCCGAGCTGTGGAGGTAGCTATCCTATTAAAGGAGTTTGCCCTGGAGATAGCCCAGCGCTTCCAGCCGGGCGCTGCGCGCGGTGTTGGCCTTCAGGATGCGGTCCTCGGCGCCGCTCATCACCCTCTCGCGCAGCGCGCGGCCTCTCAACTGGATCAGCTTGCCCGGGGGCGGCCTTGGATTTGTTCCCCGTGCCTGTAGAATTGCCCTCTCCGCTGAATGGCTCCCACCAACAGTGTCACGACCACCGACTCGCGGAGAGAACATGATCGGCCATCGACTCGGACGAGCACCAAGGGCTCGCGCCGGAATCACCGCCCGTTTTGGCCGGCCCCGCTGGGAAAGGGGGCCCCTGGCCCTGTGGCCCCACGGCGGAGGATCTCGAACACACGGTTTTCGTGGCGCCCTGCCAGGACCGACGATGGCCCGACCGGAACTGGAAGGTGTTCCCGCGCGGACCCCAACCATCGCTCATGAGTCGCCGGTCACCCGACTCCGACTTGCCCTCTTCGTCATCGTGTCCGCGCTCGCCGTTGCATGTGGCCAGGATCCCACGGAGGATGGTCGGACGATGGCGTTCGATTTTCTGGCAGCCGCTGGGCGCCAACCGCTGCGGGACCTGAGGTCTCGCCTCGAATTCGGCCGCCAGGACAGCGAAGATGGCTTCTTGGTCTCCGGATGGTCGACGCCGAGCGACAGCGGTGACGGTCAAGCCGAGACGTGCACATGGGTCACCGCGACGCGAGCGAGTCTGGACGTCTTCCTGGCCTCACCACGGGTTGAGCGGCTGCATTTCAGGTGCGTTCCGTACCGCTTCGAGAATGCTCCGCGACAGATGCTGGATGTCGTGCTCAACGGCGTCCCGGTCGGGACTGTCGAGTTGCGGCCAGGATGGCGTCGCTATCGGCTGAATCTACCGACTGACTCCGTGACGGTCGGAAAGAACACGGTCGAGTTGAGCTTCACGTACTCAGCTCGGCCCAGTGATCACGGCGGACTCGACACCCGTGAACTTGCGGCATGTTTCGACAGCCTGAGCTTCGGCCGGGAAGGCGAAGCGAAGCCACTCGCGCCACTCGAGATGGAGACACCGCGCCAACATCGAATTCTCGGAGACCAACTCGTCCAGCCCGTCCGCAGCGAGCTGGTGGTTCCAGTGACCGTCCCACGGGGGGGAGCGCTGGAGTTTGGTGTCTCCTCCGATACGGCGACGAACGAGTCGGTCATTGCACGACTGCTGGTTTGCGGCTCGGGTGGGGATCGTGAGGAGTTGTTCGCCTCTTCCGTCTCCGGTCAAGAGAAGAACGTCCGGGTCGAGCTGACGGAATATGCGGAACAGCGGGTCAGCGTGGTTTTTCAGATCCTGGCGAATGATGACGCCGAAGGAAGCGTCTCCTGGCGGAGGCCCCGGCTCATGGGCCTCGTAGGCAACACCGACCTTTCCCGCAATGTGATCTTGATCGTCATTGATACGCTCCGGAGCGACATGTTGTCCAGCTACGGCGGACCCGTACCGACGCCAAACATCGACATGCTGGCGGAACAGGGGGTCCTGTTCCGCAATGTCTACTCTCACGCTCCCATGACCATGCCGAGCCACTCGTCTCTGTTCACGTCTCTTCTTCCCAGTGAGCACGGAGCCGTGATCAACACCCGTATACTGAGCGATGATCACACGACCCTCGCCGAGCTTCTTCAGGGCGCGAATCGACGAACGGCCGCGTTCGTCAGTCTTGGCGTCCTCTCAGCTCAGTTCGGCATCAGTCAGGGCTTCGATGAATTCCACGACGATTTCCAGGAGCGGTGGTGGAAGTCCGCCGACGAGATGAATCGGGAGATTCTGCCCTGGCTGGACTCACTGGGCTCCGAGCCCTTCTTCTTGTGGACACACTACTCGGACCCGCACGAGCCGTACGCGCCTCCCGATGTGGACCTCGGGAGCGTCGAGATTTCCCTGGACGGGATGAAGCTCGGCAACATGCGCCTTGACAGCAGAACGAAGTCTTTGCCGGCGGTCCTGGCTCCGGGTGGGCATGAACTCAGCTTCTCGACGATCGAGGAGGAGACTCCGTCAGAGATTGTCCTCCAACGCGTGCGTCTGGATTCTCAGGACATTACGGTCGACCCTGGACATGGCTGTGAAACCACGACACTCTCTAATGGCAAGAGCGGTTACGGAATGAAGTTGCCGGCAACCCTCCGCCTGAGCAATCTCACGGGTCTACCAATAGAGACCTCTGTGCGGCTGCGGGCCAGACGCGTATTGAGCCTCGAGCAGACACGGCAGCTGTACATGGCTGAAATTCAGCACGTTGACCGGGAGATTGGTCGACTGCTAGCTACTCTTCACTCCAAGGGACTGATGGAGGACAGTCTGATCGTCCTGACGTCGGACCATGGAGAGGGTCTCGGCGATCACGATTGGGGTGGGCACGTGCAGCAGTTGTATGACAGCCTCATCAAAGTACCGCTCATCATCGTGGCTCCCGGCCGGCTGCCGGCGGGGTTGGTGATCGAGGAGCCGGTGTCCCACGTTGATGTACTCCCGACCGTGGTCGATCTGCTCTCCATTCCTGACGGCTCTTTCCGCGTCGGGACCAGTCTCGTTCCACTGATGGACCGGACGCCCGGACCCGACGATCAGCCCATTTACGCCGAAACGTTCCGTCCAGAGGCGGCGCAGAATCTCAACGCACTGGTCGCCAACGGCTACAAGCTGATTTACAATTCCGACGAGGACAGCTACGAACTCTACCGGCAGGTTACCGATCCGCTCGAGCAGGACGACCTGGCAGACGACCACCCAGAGCTGGTGCGCAAAATGTCGGCACTTCTGCATTCCCGCATAGATCGAGCGAAGGATCGAGGGGTCACCTCCGAGGAGTCTGTGTTGACCGAGGACGAGAAAGCAGCGATGCAGGAACTCGGGTATATCCGCTAGCGAGTCGCCGAGTCGGCTGCGTTTCGTTGAGGGCAAGCCCGGCTCCATGTGATCGCGGGGCGATCGCACCAGAGGCGGCGCGTCCCTGGCGCGCGTGTGGCTTGGCGTTTCCGCCGAAGGCGGCATTCCCGGCCAGGGCGACCGCAGCATCCCCAGCCGCTCGAGTCGGAACGCCGTAGTTGCGCATCCAGAGATCTTCGTGCATTCTTGAGCGCAGCTTTTCCCAGGAGGCGCGACCATGGAACTGAACCCGTCCGAGCTTTCCATCCGGCAACGCTATACCCTGATGATCACGGCGATTACGCCGCGGCCTATCGCGGTGGTCTCGACCTGCTCCCCGGCCGGTGCGGTGAATCTCGCACCGTTCTCGTTCTTCAACGGGGTCGGCTCGAACCCGATGACCCTGGTCTTCTGTCCGGCCAACGGCCGCCTCGGCGAGGAGAAGGACACGCTCAAGAACGCGAGCCCGCCCGAGCAGGGGGGCACCGGGGAGTTCGTCGTTGGCCTGGCCACGGCCGAGCAGATCCGCAAGGTCGTCGCAGCCTCCGAACCGCTGCCCTTCGGGGAAAGCGAGTTCGAGCGGGTCGGCCTGACGCCGGTTCCCTCGCGGACCGTCCGCCCGCCGCGCCTGCTCGAGTCGCCGGTCTCCTTCGAGTGCCGCACACTCTCGGTGATTCGCACCCATCCGGGCCAACCGGCCGGCGGCAATCTCGTGCTGGGCGAAGTGCTGCATTTCTTCGTGCGCGACGACCTGATCGATGATCGGTTCTCGATCGACGCCGACATGCTCGCCATCATCGGCCGCATGGGCGGGAACGATTACGTGCGCTGCGGGAGCCGCTTCGAACTGCCGCCCGGACTCGCGGCGCTCGACGCGACGGAGCCCGGGCCCGGATGAGCGAAGGCGTCTTCGACCTGCTGCCGTTTCTGGGCTACGACGGAGTCCAGTACCCGGCGCGCTTCATGTCGCTGTTGATGCTCTCCACGCTGGTCGACGGCTGGCTCGCGCACCGCTGCTTGTTCGGACCCGGGCCGAATGGAGCGACCCCCGCCCTCTCACTCTTCCACGCCGCCCGGGCCGCGCTTTCGCTCGCGGTCGCCGCGCCCTTTCAGGTGGCGGTGCTGATCCTCTGCGGGTTCAACGTCTTCGGCATCATGAACCTGCTCTGGTACGTCCTGATCTTGGTGGTTCCCTACTGCGGGCTGCGCGCGCTCTGGTCCGCCCGGCGCGGGGTCGAGGTGACGGGCCCGGCGCGCTGCCTGGCCGCGCTGGCCCTGGCCGTGCTTCCCGCCGCGTACCACGTGCGCCATGTCGCCCCGTACGATCTCCGCCTGGAACAGGTGGCGATCCCCTTGCCGAAGGAACGCGCCGGCGCGCGGCCGCTCAAGGTCGCGGTGCTGGCCGATCTGCAGACCGATCGAGTCGGAGCCTACGAACGGGAAGCCGTCGATCGCCTGCTGGCCGCGCGCCCCGACGTGATCCTGGTGCCGGGCGATCTGTTCCACGGTTCGACAACACTGTTCGAGAAGACGCTCGAGCCTTTACGCGCACTGCTCTCCCGGCTGGAGGCGCCGGGCGGAGTGTACTTCACCCGCGGCGACGTCGATCCCGAGGAGCGCATCGCCCCGCTCCTTCAAGGCACCGGAATCCGCCGCCTGAAGAACGAGATCGTCGAGGTGGAAGTGGCCGGCCGCCGGCTGCTGCTCGGCGGGCTGGATCGGGACTTCGATTCGGACGAGGCCCGCGAGGTCATCCGCCGGCTGGACGCGGATCCGTCCGGGGCCGACGTCCGTATCCTGATGACCCACCGGCCGGACGTGATCCGCCTGCTGCCCGAGAACTCGCGCATCGACGTCACCGTGGCCGGACACACCCACGGCGGGCAGGTGGTGATCCCGTTCTTCGGGCCGCCGATGACGCTCTCCGAGCTTCCGCGCCGGGTCGCCGCCGGCGGCCTGCACACGCAGGGCGGCAATCGGCTGTATGTCAGCCGGGGGGTGGGGCACGAGCGGGGCCAGGCGCCGCGGATCCGTTTCCTGGCGCCGCCGGAGATCAGCCTGCTTCTCCTGAGCGGCGGCGCGCGCGAATGAGTATCCTGCCGCCATGACCTGGGAAGAACGCTGGCATCCGCTCCGCGAGGAGTGGGTCGTGGTCGCTGCGCACCGGCAAGGCCGGCCGTGGAGCGGGGCCTGCGTCGACTCCACCCCCGCCGTCGAGCCGGCGCCTTACGATCCGGAATGCCATTTCTGCCCCGGCAACCGGCGGGTCGGCGGGATCCGCAATCCCGAGTACGACGGGGTCTACGTGTTCGACAACGACCATCCCTGCGTGGGCCCGGAGGCGCCCGTCCCGCCCGCGCCGCCGGCCGGTCTGTATCGCAACCGTCCCGCAAGGGGCCTGGCCCGCGTGGTCTGCTTCACGCCTCGACACGATCTCTCGCTGGCACAGCTCGAGATCGCGCGGATCGACCGTCTGCTCGAGGTGTTGGCCGAACAGCATCGCGAGCTGGGGCGACGTGACGGCATCGAGCACGTGCTGACCTTCGAGAATCGGGGCGCGCTGGTCGGCGTCTCGAACCCGCATCCGCACTGCCAGATCTATGCCACCAACTTCGTGTTCGCGACGATCGCGAGAGAGCGCGACGCGGGACAAAGGCACCTGCGGGCCACCGGCCGGGTGCTGTACCAGGACATCCTGGCCGCGGAACGAGCCGACGGGCGGCGGATCATCTGCGAACACGGGTCCGCGCTGGCCTTCATCCCCTACTTCGCCCGCTACGCCTACGAGGTGCATGTGGCGCCCTCCGCGACGCACGAGAGCCTGGCCTCTCTCGCCGCCTCCGAGCGCGCCGACCTCGCGCGCGTCTTGAAGGACGTCCTGCTGCGCTTCGAACAGCTCTGGCGGCAGCCTTTCCCGTACGTCATGGCCTTCCACCAGGCGCCGACCGACGGCGGCGACTCCAGCGGGTTCCACTTCCACGTCGAATTCCATCCGCCGCTGCGCAGCAAACACCTGTTGAAGTATCTGGCCGGCCCCGAGATCGGCGGCGGGAACTTCCTGAGCGACACCAGTCCGGAAGAGAAGGCCCATGAGCTGAAGGACTGCGATGGTCTCTGAACTCGCGGACTTCGGGCGCCGGATCGAGCGGGCGCTTACGTCACCCGGCGATGCGCTCAGCGATCTGTTCGAGCCGGGCCGCCCGATCGTGCTGGCCCGGGCGCCCGGACGCCTCGACGTCCTGGGCGGAATCGCCGACTACTCCGGATCGCTGGTCCTGGAATGGCCGATTCGCGAGGCCTGCCGCGTGGCGGCGCAACGCTCTTCCGACCGGCGCGTCCGGATCGTGAGTCCGGGACCCGGCCGGGACGCGGTGTTCGACCGGCCGCTTTCCGAGTTCACGTCCGGCGGGCGGCCGATCGACTACGACGCCGCCCGAACGAGGTTTTGCGAGGAGCCGGCGCAGGCCTGGGCCGCGTACCTGGCCGGCGGCCTGCTCGTGCTCGCAAAGGAGCGCGGTCTCGCGCTGGAATCCGGCGTCCGGATGCTGGTCTCGTCCTCGGTTCCCGAGGGCCAGGGTCTGGCCTCCTCGGCGGCCCTCGAGGTGGCCGCGCTGGCCGCCCTGTCCGAACTGTTCGAGGTGCATCTCGATCCGCGCGATCTGGCGCTCCTGGCCCAGCAGGTGGAGAACCGGGTGGCCGGTGCCGTGTGCGGCGTGATGGATCAGATGACCGCGGTCTTCGGCGAGCAGGATCGCCTGCTGGCCTTGCTCTGCCAGCCGGCGGAAGTGCAGGGCACCGTGCGCGTGCCGAAGCCGATCCGGTTCTTCGGCCTCGACTCCGGCATCCGCCATGCCATCTCCGGCGCGGACTACGGCGACGTGCGGACCGGCGCCTTCATGGGGTATCGCATCCTGGCCGAACATGCCGGTCTCGAGGTCGAGCGGACGGGGGAGCGGGTGCGGATCGAGGATCCCCTCTGGCGCGGCTACCTGGCCAACGTGGACCCATCGCGCTTCGAGCGGGAGTGGATCGATCTACTTCCCGAACGGATCGGCGGCGCGGAGTTCCTGAGGCGCTACGGTGGCCTGACGGACGCGGTCAGCCGGGTCGATCCGGATCGGAGCTACGCCGTGCGGCAGCCGGCGGCGCATCCGATTCGCGAGCATGCGCGCGCTCAGGAGTTTCGCGACCTGCTCATGGAACCGGTCTGCGCCGCGTCGCTCGCGCGCCTGGGCGAGCTGATGGCCGCCTCCCACGAGAGCTATGGCGCCTGCGGGCTCGGCTCGGAAGGAACCGATCTGCTGGTGGATCTCGTGCGGCGTTCGCCACATGGGAGCGGCCTCCACGGCGCGAAGATCACCGGCGGAGGCTCGGGCGGAACGGTCGCCGTGCTGGCTTTGGAATCGTCCGCCGGCGAGGTGTCGGGCATCGCGCGCGAGTATGCCCGGCTGACCGGCCGCAGGCCGGCGGTCGTTTGCGGATCGTCCCCGGGTGTCGCCTGCATGCGACTCGGCAACACTCCGTAAACGACTCGCTCCGGCCCTGCGGTGATCGTTCGTCAGCTCAGTTCGAGATGGTCTTGCAGTCGGGGTTCGAGAGGTAGTACGGGCCGCCCGCCGAGGGGAAGATCGCGGCCTGACCGAAGACCTCGAGTCCGACCAGCGCCTGGTTGGACGGCAGGTGAATCGAGATCTTCCCTTCGCCGTTCACGTTGGCGACGACGGTGCCGAGAACCAGCATCGACTGGGGGTCCAGCATGAGCACGGACGAGCCGAGCAGGGTCGCTCCGGAATCCAGGGACGCCGCAAGAATCGCCATGTCGCCCGGGTTGGCCGTGGCCACGAAATCCATCCGGCCCCCGATCGACGCTCCGCCGCTGATGCTGAAGCTCTTCGGGACGACCTGGATCGAGGTGATGTCGATGGCCGGAGCGGTCGCGGATCCGTTGAAGACCCCGTCGGCCTCGAAATGCATGTCCATGAACTGGTTCAGGTCAACGGCCGAACTCGTCAGCGCGATGTCGGTGCAGTCGATCACGAAGCCGAAGCCGACGTCCGCGTCTTCGATCTGCCCGCGCAGGTGCACGTTCTGCGCGGATGCCAGCGAGGTGAAAAGCACGGTCGCAACGGTTGCAATGAGGGGGGCGGTCAGTTTCTTGAACATCGGAGTCATTCCATTCTGCCCGGTCCAGGCCTGCCGGGGTGGGAGGGCGCTGTCGGGCGTATGTACCAAAGCGTGGAGTTGCGAATTGCAGCTCTCGCGGGGAGGAGCATGCAAAGCCCGTGCCTCGACTCCGTTGAAGTGCAAGCGCCTACGATGTCGTGGTTTACGACAAGCCCGAATGATGGAGCGAACCTCTCCGTCCGATCGCGGGACGAACAGGATCGCGATTCCGGAGGATCACGTCGCCGGCTTTAGGGTCCGCGCAAGTACAACTTCCCATTTTGGGCGAGCAATCGTCGTTCCTGGCAAGGCGCGACGACGACCGTGTATTCGAGATACTCCAAGGAGGAGCAACACAGCCAGGGACCCCCTTCGCAAGGGGGGCCGGCCAAAATGCGAAGTTATTCTTGAGCGGGCCCTTAGTGGCGCTTGCTGATGATGAGGAACAGCACGCCCGTGCCGAACACCAGAATGACCATCGCCAAGAGACCTCGAGGCGAGAGGGCGGGCACCACCGGCGGAGGTGCATTGACCGTGAAGCCCGCGCCCGCGTTGTTGGTGAAGGTCGCGGCTCCCGAGGTCAGGGCGTAGTCGGCCGCGTTATTCGTGCTCGGCGCATTCGCCGGGCCCTGGAATTGCAGCGCCCCGGGCCCGGTCGACGGCAGCGGCCCGCCGAAGGCCGGCCCGAAGTTGCCGTCGTTATCATTCGTGATCGACCCGCTCCCTGACCCGGTATAGGCGGCGCCGCCCCAGCTCAGTCTCCAGTAGATCGTGAACCCGGCGTTGTCCTCGAAGGTCAGGCTGCCCGCCGCCAGATACGAGGCCGGAATCACGTTCGCGATCGTGAAATCCGGGACCGCCGGCGGCGTCGTCTGGCTGACGAAGGCGCTGCTGGCCAGCAGGACCCGGTCGCCGAGCGATCCATTGGGAACGTTGCCGGGGATGTTCAGGACTTCGATCGGGTTCAGGCCGGCCGCGTCATAGACCATGACCCGGGCGGCGGATACGAAGTTCTGGAGGCCGCTCCGCATCCGCAGCTGGATCGCCTGCGCCGATGTGTCGCCGTTGACGCCCCCGATCACCTGCTCGATCTGCATGAAGTGGAAGGTGGGATTGGCGGGGAAAGCCGCGGGCAAGAGAAGGGAAACCACGAGCGAAGCGAGCATGACTGCCTCCGGAAGGAGCCTCGATCCCAGGGAAGCAGAGAGGAGCAGCAGCGGTCGCGAACCGGAGGCTCGCGGGCAAGGCTTCTGACAATCTCGGGCACCGATGGCTTGAAGTGATCCTGGCAGCGGGAGCGGTATTCTAACAGTCAGTTGCCTGCCGGGGGTGGCAGAGATCTCAAGATATCAGACCAGTCCTTCCGATGCCCTGATCAGGCTATAGAGACACCCCATCAGCCGTGGCACTCACCTTGATGCCCGCTGGCGTGCCCCTGACCCGAGGCTCGATGAGCAGGACCTCGAAAAGAACCGATTCCCATGT
>Ga0326597_10012617_pt1 | contig 11139 bp, 9 predicted proteins | sample RVTome_12_FD_203789 | JGI IMG/M metagenome (GOLD analysis project Ga0326597, IMG submission 203789) | Soil microbial communities from uranium-contaminated site in the Upper Colorado River Basin, Wyoming, United States - RVT100D185 | ecosystem: Environmental > Terrestrial > Soil > Contaminated >... | reverse complement strand
TCCAGGGGCTCTCCGCGCTGACCGGGGCCGGGTGGGTGCTCCTCGCCGGTGACACGGCCCGCCTGGCCGGCCTGGCGCGCTCACGCGGAACCGCCGGGATGCCCGCCGCGCTGGAGGCGCCGCTCGGGAGCGCGCTGCGGGGGGCCTTTGCACCGATCGACGTGTGGCCGACCGCCAGGGGCACGATCGCGCTGGATCGCCCGCTGGTGATGGGGATCGTGAACGTCACCCCCGATTCCTTCAGTGACGGCGGCCGATGGCTCGATCCGGAGGCGGCGCTGGCCCACGCCGAGGAGATGCTGGCCGACGGCGCCGACCTCCTGGACGTCGGGGCGGAATCCACCCGTCCCGGCCGGCCCGCGCCGGTGCCGGCCGAGGAGGAGTGGCGGCGGCTGGCGCCGGTCCTGGGCGGTCTCGCCCGCCGGTGTCCCGGCGTTCCCATCAGCGTCGACACGGTGAAGGCGGAAACCGCGCGGCGCGCCCTCGAGGCGGGGGCGTGGATCATCAACGACGTGACGGGCCTCCGCCACGACCCGGCCGTTGCCGACGCGTGCGCCGCAGCCGGCGCGGGCCTCGTGGTGATGCATTCCCGGGGCGAGCTGGCGGATCTGGCCACGTACGCCCACGCGACCTACGGCGCGCTCATGACCGAGATCGCGGAGGAGCTGGACGGGATGGTGCGGACGGCGGAAGGACGGGGCGTTGCCCCGGCGTGCATTGCCGTGGATCCGGGCTTCGGCTTCGCCAAGCGGCCGGAGCACAACCTGCGCCTGCTCGACCGCCTGGCCGCGTTGCGCGCCCTGGGGCGGACGCTGGTGGTGGGCCCCTCGCGGAAGCGGTTTCTCGGGGCCGTGACCGGCCGCGACGCCGCGGCGCGCGACGCCGCGACGGCGGCGGCCTGCGTGCTGGCGAGCGAGCGCGGCGCCCACGTCTTCCGCGTCCACGCGGTCCGCGAGACGCGCGACGCGCTGCGTGTGGCCCACGCGGCCCGGACGGCCTGATGCCCCTCGATCAGCTGCGGTTCCTGGTCCCGGGGTTCCGCGACGTCGTGGAAATCCTGATCGTCGCCTACCTGATCTACCGCGCCCTGCTGTTCCTCGCCGGGACGCGCGCCCTCCAGATCCTGATCGGGCTGGTGATCCTGGGCGGCGTGTACTTCTTCGCGCTGCTCCTCAAGTTCACGATGGTCGCGACCCTGCTCGGCATGCTGTTTACCTACGGCGCGTTCGCCGCGATCGTGGTGTTCCAGCCGGAGCTGCGGCACGCGCTCGCGCGCCTCGGGCGCACGCGCGCGTTCAATCTCCTGGTCTACAACACGACGGACTCCACGGCCGGGGAGATCGCGGGCGCCGCGGAGCGGCTGGCGCGGGCCGGCACCGGGGCCATCATCGCCATCGAGGGCGAAGTGTCCCTGGACGACTACATCGAGACCGGCACCCGCATGCGCGCGAGCGTGTCCGGCGAGCTCCTGAGCACGATCTTCACCCCGTACTCGCCGCTCCACGACGGCGCCGTCATCGTCCGGGGCGACGAGATCATCGGCGCGGGCTGCGTCCTGCCCCTGACGCAGTTTCCCGTGACGGACAAGTCGCTCGGCACGCGTCACCGCGCGGCCCTCGGCCTGTCGGAGGAGTCGGACGCGGTGGTCATCGTGGTCTCCGAGGAGACCTCGCGCATCTCCCTGGCCCAGGGTGGGCTGCTCAAGCAGGGAGTCACGCCCGACCAGGTCCGCGACACGCTCACCAGCCGGCGCAGCGGGGCGCTTGCGTTCCGCGCCGCGTCTGGCGAGCCTTCAGCCGCCTGAACCCGCCACGTCCACGCCCATGACAGCAACGATCCCCGAACGGGTGACCGCCGCGCGGCCCCCGTATCTCGCGGCGAGCCTCGTCTTCGTCGTCGTGGCCGCCGGCTACCTCTACACGCTCGCGCCCACCGTCACCTTCTGGGACGCGGGCGAGTTCATCGCGGCCGCGCGGATCCTGGGCATCCCCCATCCCCCCGGGACGCCGCTCTTCGTGCTTCTGGGCAACGTGTTCGGGCAGCTGGTGCCGCTCGGCGAGTTTGCCTGGCGGACGAACTTCATGACCGCCGTCTTCAGCGCCGGGGCGGCGGCCTGTCTGTTCCTGGTGGTGGTGCAGGCGCTGCGCGGGTGGCGCAGCGACGACCCCCAGGCGGCCCGGGACGGCCTGTTCGTGTGGGGCGGCGCTGTGGCCGCGACCCTGGCCTCCGCGTTCGCCTTCACGGTCTGGCAGAACTCGAACGAGACCGAGGTCTACATGGTGGCGGCGTTCAGCATCGCCGCCGTGTGCTGGCTGGCCTGGCTCTGGCGGACGCATCGCGGCACGATGCGGGCGTCGCACATCCTGCTGCTCATCGTGTACATCGGGGCCGTCTCCATCGGCAACCACCTCCTGACGCTGCTGGTGGGGCCGGCGCTGATCGTGTTCGTCTGGCACGTCCTCAAGACCGAGCCGCTGCCCGCGGAGGCCGACCGCCGCGCGGAATGGGCGCAATGGGCCGTCCTGCTGGGAGTCTGGGCCCTCCTCATCGGGGCGGGGCTCGGCAGCACGTCGCTGCTCGTGCTCGGCGGCCTCGCGTTTCTGGCAGCCGCGGTCTACGCCGCCAGCGTGGGATCGCTGGGCTTTGCGTTGACGGTCGTGGCCATCGCGGCGGTCGGGGCCTCGACCTACCTCTTCCTCTATATCCGGGCGGGACTCGATCCGTTCATCAACGAAGCGGATCCGTCCACGAGGGAAGCCCTGCTTTCGGTCATCCGGCGGGAGCAGTATCCGCCGCGGTCGCCCCTGGACAACCCGGTCTTCCCGTCGGGGCCCGACAACCCGGGCCGCAACCTGACCATCATCGGCCTGCAGGTGCAGAACTACCTGCAGTACTTCGACTGGCAGTGGGCCAACGGCCTGGCGGCCACGAAGGCCGTGTTTGCGGGCGTTCGCCTGCCCTTCACGCTCGCGTTCACGACCTTCGGCGTCGTGGGCCTCGGCGAGCTGTACCGTCGTGACCGGTCCGTGTTCTGGCTCCTGTTCCTGCTCTTTCTCACGACGGGCCCGGCGCTGCTGGGGTACATGAACTTCAAGCCCGGGTATTCCCTTGGCTGGGACCTGTTCCCCCAGGGCGAGCAGCACGAGGTCCGGGAACGGGACTACTTCTTCACGGTGTCGTTTCAGATGTGGGGCCTCTTCGCGGGGATCGGGCTCGCGACGCTGGCCCGCGCGCTCCGGGCGCGTCTTGGCGCGGCGACCGCTCCGGCCCGCGTCGGGGCCGTGGCCGTGCTGGCGCTGGCGCTCCTGCCGCTCGCGCTCAACTTCACGGCCGCGAGCCGGCGGCACGGTCCCACCGCCACGCTCGCCCGCGACTTCGCGTACGACATGCTCCAGTCGGTCGAGCCGTACGGTATCATGTTCACCAACGGCGACAACGACACGTTCCCGCTGTGGTGGGCGCAGGAGGTCGAAGGGATCCGGCAGGACGTGGCCGTCGTGAACCTGTCGCTCGGCAACACGGACTGGTACCTGCGCCAGCTCCGCGACAACCCCGTCCGGCCGTTCGATCCCGCCCAGGCGCCGTGGTTCGCCCACCTCGCGCCGGCGGAACCGCCTCCGCCGTTGCACACCATGTCCGACGCGCAGATCGGCGCCCTCATCCCGCAGCTGCTCGAACGGGAGCTGACGTTCCGTGCCGGGCGGGCCTCGCGCACGTTCCCGCGGAACACGCCGCTCTGGGTGAAGGACGTCCTGATGATGCGGCTGATGCAGGAGAACGTGCATCGGCGTCCCGTCTACTACTCGGTCACCGCGGGCAGCTCCAACTGGCTGGGGCTGCATCCCTACATGGTGAGCGAGGGCCTCATGATCCGCGTCCATCTGGCGGCACCGCCCGACTCGGCGGCGCTGGTGGCCGGCAGCGTGCTGGGGATTCCGGTCAACGTTCCCCGGACGGACTCGCTGGTGCATCACGTCTATCGCTACGCCGGCCTGTTCGACGCGGACACGCTGGCCCTCGATCCGACCACTCGCAACATCGCCACGAACCTGAGCCTGCCGTTCCTGGCGCTCGGGCAGGGGCTCGAGGTGTTCGGATACCGGGATCGCGCCGTGGAGGCGTTGCGCAAGGGATATCATCTGGCACCCAACGCCGACCTCAAGGCCGTGCTCGATGCCTTGTCCTCGGCCCCGCTGTTCCTGGGCGACACCGCGGTCTCGGACTCGGGGTCGTAGCGCGGCTTGTAGGGCCAGCTAAGTCGCGGTAAAATCAACGGCTATGACCTTCGAGGCCCTCGCCGACAACGTCGCGCGGGTGCGCGAGCAGGTGGCCCGCGTGCAGGCCGCCGAAGGGCTGCGTCACGCGGTGACCATCGTGGCCGTCACCAAGGGGCACCCGGCGGCCGCCGTGGGCGCTGCCTGGCGCGCCGGCCTCGGGGACGTGGGAGAGAATCGGGTGCAGGAGGCGCTGGCCAAAGTCGAGGCGGTGGCCGAGCCCGTGCGCTGGCACCTGATCGGCCACCTGCAGACGAACAAGGCGAAGTTCGTGCCGGCCCGGTTCGCCTTGGTGCACTCGCTGGACTCACCGCGGCTGGCGGAGGCGCTCAGCCGCGCGGCGGCCCAGGCGGGCGTAGTGGTGCCCGTGCTGGTGCAGGTGAACGTGGCGGAGGAGCCGCAAAAGGCGGGCTGCGTGCCGTCCGAGGCGGGCGCGCTGATCGAGCGGTGCGCGGCGCTGCCGGGACTCGCGGTGCGCGGGCTGATGACCATGGCGCCGTTCACGGACGACGTGACGGTGCAGCGGCGAACGTTCGCCGGACTGCGAACCCTGCGGGATGCCCTGGCGACCGCGGCGTGCCCGCTGGCCGACCTGTCCATGGGGATGAGCGCCGACTATGCGGCGGCCGTCGCGGAGGGAGCCACGATGCTGCGGTTGGGAACGGTGCTCTTCGGGGAGCGGAGCGCATGAGCGACGAGTTTCGACTGACGCCCATTGACGTGCGCGCGCAGGAGTTCGGCCGCACGGCGTTCGGGTACGATCGGGCCGCGGTGGATGACTTCCGCGGCCGCGTGGCCACGGAGCTCGAGCGCCTGCTCAAGGAACGGCAGGGCCTCGAGGAACGGGTCCACGGGCTGCGCGAGCAGCTGAAGGCCTACCGGGAGCGGGAGAAGGCGCTGAACGACGCCCTCGTGGGGGCCCAGCAGGCGCGGGCCGACACCGAGCGGCTGGCGCGGCAGGAGGCCGAGCTGATTCTGCGGGAGGCCCGGGTGGAGGGCGAGCGGCTGATCGCCGAATCGCGGGAGGCCGAGCGGGATGTCCGGCGCGACGCGGACGCGGCGCATCGGCATTTCAGCGCGTATCTCGCGGCCTACCGGCAGCTCCTGGAGCGCGCCCTCGCCGAGGTGGACGCGCTGGAAACCCACGAGCGCGATGGCAGCGCTCCCGGGTCCGCATGACACCACGCCCCAGGCCGGCGCGGGTGGACTGATGGCGTACCAGCCGCTGGAGTACCCGTCGGCCGACGCGCTCGAGCGCGACGTGCTGGCCGCGTGGGAACGGGAGGATGTCTTCCGGCGCACGCTGGCGGCCACGCGGGACGGGGAGCCGTTCGTGTTCTACGAAGGCCCGCCCACCGCCAACGGCCGTCCCGGGATCCACCACGTGTTCGCCCGCACGATCAAGGATCTGGTCTGCCGGTACCAGACCATGCGGGGCCGCCAGGTGACGCGGATCGCGGGCTGGGACACGCACGGGCTGGCGGTGGAGATCGAGGTGGAGAAGGCGCTCGGCCTCTCCGGCAAGGCGGACATCGAGCGGTTCGGCGTGGCGGAGTTCAACCGGCGGTGCCGGGAGAGCGCGTTCACCTACAAGGGTGAGTTCGAGGCCCTGTCGTCCCGGATCGGCTACTGGCTGGAGTACGACCGCGCGTACGTCACCTACACCAACGACTACATCGAGTCGGTGTGGTGGCTGCTGGCCCAACTCCACGAGCGCGGGCTGCTGGTCGAGGGTCACAAGGTGCTGCCTTACTGCCCCCGCTGCGGCACGGTCTTGTCGAGCCACGAGCTGGCGCTGGGCTACGCGACGCATCACAGCCCGTCCATCTACGTGCTGTTCCGTCTCACCGAGCCCGCCGCCGACGGTCGGCCGCGGCACTTGCTGGTCTGGACGACCACGCCCTGGACGCTGCCGTCGAACGTCGCGGTGGCCGTCCACCCCGACCTCCAGTACGTGGAGCTGGACGTGGACGGCACCCGGGTCATCGTGGAGCGGGGGATTGCCGAATCGAAGGTCGTCCCTGGCGCCACCCACGGCAGGCGACTCGGGGAATTCGCGGAGCTCGGCACCTTCCTGGGGCGCGAGCTGGTGGGGCGCGGGTATCACCCGCTGCTCGACGCCGTCCGGGTCGATCCCGCCCGCGCGTTCCGCGTTGTGGCGGGCGAGTTCGTGACCAGCGAGGAAGGCACCGGTCTCGTGCACATCGCGCCCGCCTTCGGGGCGGACGATTACGCGGTGGGGCAGCGCGAGGGGCTCGACTTCGTGAATCCCGTGGACGCCACCGGCCGGTTCGCCGGCACCGCGTGGGACGCCATCAACGGTCGGACCGTGTTCGAGGCCAATCCGGTGATCGCGGCCCGGCTGGGCGCGGACGCCAGGCTCTTCGGGCGGTACGAGCCGGAGGGGTACGAGCACACGTATCCGTTCTGCTGGCGGTGCGATTCGCCGCTCATCTATTACGCGCGCCGCTCCTGGTTCGTCCGGACCACGGCGTATCGGGACCGCATGCTGGCCATCAACCACGCGGCGGGCTGGCACCCCGCGGAGGTGGGGACCGGGCGGTTCGGCGAGTGGCTCGAGAACAACATCGACTGGGCGCTCTCGCGGGACCGGTTCTGGGGGACGCCGCTGCCGGTGTGGCGCTGTGAGCGGGACGAGGCGCACCTGGTGGTGCTCGGCTCGTACGCCGCGCTGGCCGAGCGGCTGGGGCGGCCGCTCGGCGACGACTTCGATCCCCACAAGCCCGCCGTGGACGCGCTCGACTTCCCGTGCCGCGACTGTGGCGGCCGCATGCGGCGCGTGCCCGAGGTGATCGACGCGTGGTTCGACTCCGGCGCGATGCCCGTGGCGCAGTGGCATTATCCGTTCGCGCACGAGGCGGAGTTCCGGAGGCACTTCCCCGCGGACTTCATCTGCGAGGGCCTCGATCAGACGCGCGGGTGGTTCTACTCGCTGCTGGCCATCGCGGCGGGCCTGTTCGACGGCCCGGCCTACCGCAACGTCATCGTGAACGGACTGGTGCTCGACGCGGATGGCCGGAAGATGTCCAAACGGGTCGGCAACGTCGTGGATCCGTGGAAGGCGGTGGAGCAGTTCGGGGCGGACGCCGTGCGGCTCTACCTGCTCGCGTCGAGCCAGGTCGGGCTGCCCAAGCGCTTCGATCCGGCGGTGATCGTGGAGGTCGCGACTGGTTCGCTCACCCGGCTGCGGAACACCTATGGGTTCTTTGCCCTCTACGCGGAGGACTGGGAACCCGCGGCCGCGCCGCCCCGCGCCGACCGGCCGCTGGTGGACCGCTGGCTGCTGGACCGGCTCGACACGCTGGTGCGGGACGTGTGCGCGGCGTGGGACGCCTACGACGTGACGGCCGGGGTGCGCGCCCTGCTCGACTTCGCGGACCAGGACCTCTCGAACTGGTACGTGCGGGTCAACCGCGGCCGGTTCTGGGCGCCGGACGCCACGGCCGATCCGGCGGCGCTCGCCACCCTGCACGAGGCGCTCGTGACGCTCTGCCGCCTGCTCGCGCCCGCCGCGCCGTTCGTGAGCGACGCCATCCACCGCCGGCTGACCGGAGCGTCGGTCCACCTGGCCCGGATGCCGGAGCCGCGCCCGCCCGGCGACCCGGGGCTGGCCGGCGCCATGGACGCGGTGCGACGGCTCGCGACGCTGGCCCGGGCGGCCCGCGATCAGGCCGGCCTCCGCGTGCGCCAGCCGCTCGCGCGGATGCGCGTGGCCGTGCCCGCGGCCGCGCGCGACCCCTCGCTGACGGCCCTCCTCGCGCTGCTGGCGGACGAGGTAAACGTGCGCACCGTCACCTTCGCCGACGACCACGAGCTGGTCCGGCTCCGCGGGAAGCCCAACTTCCGGGCCCTGGGCAAGGTGTACGGGAAGGACACGCCGCGCGCGGCCCGCGCGGCCGAGGGGCTAGAGGCCGCGGCCCTGCGGATGCTGGAGGCGGGTGGCGACGTGACCGTGGAGGCCGACGGGGGGACCTTCCGCTTCCGGCCCGAGGACGTCGTGGTCGAGCGCGAGGTCGCCACCGATTGGCTGGTGCAGAGCGAGGGGGCGTTCGTCGTGGCGCTCGATCCGACCGTCTCGGACGAGCTGCGGCGCGAGGGGCTGGCCCGCGAGCTGGTCAACCGGGTCCAGCGATTCCGCAAGGAGGCTGGGTACCAGTACACCACCCGTGTTATTTTAAGTGTTTCCGGTGATCCGGAGATCGAGGCGGCCGCGGCGGCCCATCGCGACACGATCGCGGCGGAGACCCTCGCGCGGCAGATGACCGTCGGACACGTGCTGGAGGCGGCCGATCTGCGCGAGACCACCGACATCGACGGCCGGACCGTCGTGATCGCCCTGCGGCGACACGCGGCGGCCGACCCGGCGCGAGCGTCGGGCGACCCTGGCGGGAAGGCATGATGAACAAGAAGCAGCTCAGCCATCTGGAGAAGCGCCTCCTCGAGGAGCGCGCCCGCGTCATGAAGGAACTCGGCATCTACGAGAAGTCCTTCGCCGGGACGCTCCAAGCCTCGGACGGCGACCTGTCGTCGTACTCCTTCCACATGGCGGACCAGGGCACCGACGCCATGGAGCGCGAAAAGGAGTTCCTGTTCGCGTCGAAGGAGGGGCGATACCTCTGGCACGTCAACGAGGCGCTGCGCCGGCTGTACAAGTCGCCCGAGACCTTCGGCGTGTGCCAGGAATGCGGCGATCCGATCGCCTTCGAGCGCCTCGACGCCCTGCCGCACGCACGCCTCTGCATCAAGTGCAAGGCCAAGGAAGAAGATGGCGACCAGCGGAAGTAGGCGGCCCCTCTTCTGGGCGGTGCTCGGCGGCGTCGTGCTGCTGGATTTCGTCACGAAGCAGCTCGCCGTGGCGCTGCTCGGGCGGGTGCCCGTGTACCTGCTCGGCGAGTGGCTGAGCTTCCGGCTCGTCTACAACCCCGGCGCCGCGTTCGGCCTCCACGTCGGGGCGTATTCCCGCATCGTCTTCACCCTGCTCGCCATCGTGGCGCTCGTGGTGCTGGGCGCGATGGTGCGGCAGACCCGGTCCGCCGACTGGCCGCGTCTCGTGGCGTTGGCCATGGTGTGCGGCGGGGCGGTCGGCAACTTGGTGGACCGCCTTCGCAGCAGCCGCGGCGTGGTGGATTTCATCGACGTGTGGATCGGCTCGTTCCACTGGCCCACCTTCAACGTCGCGGACATGGCCGTGAGCTGCGGCGCCATCACGCTCGCGGTCGTTCTCTGGCAGGAGGGCAAGGACGGTGAGCGGGCCTCCCCGCGGGCCGACGCCGCCGAGATCTCTCCCTGACCCGAGCGAGCCAGCCGGGGACGTCCGCAGCCTCACGGTGCTGTCGGCGTCCACCGAACGGCTCGACCGCTTTCTCGCCGACCAGCTCGCCCTCTCCCGCACGGTCGCGGCCCGGCTCATCGCCGAGGGCGCCGTCACGGTGAACGACGGCCCAGTCCGCGCGAGCCGGGTGCTGGCCCGCGGCGACCGGGTGGCCGTGACCGTGCCGCGCCCCACCGCGCCCCCGCGGGAGATTCTCCCCTGGGCAGTGCCGCTCGCCGTGGCGTTCGAGGACGACGACCTGCTCGTCCTCGACAAGCCAGCGGGCATGGTGGTCCATCCGGCCCCCGGCCACTGGGATACCACGCTCGTCAACGCGCTGGTGGCCCGCGGTATCCGGCTCTCGTCCGGCGATCGCGGGCGGCCCGGGATCGTGCACCGCCTCGACCGCGACACCTCCGGGCTGCTCGTGGTGGCCAAGCACGACGAACCGCACCGCCGGCTGGCGCGGGCGCTCGGCCTGCGCCGCATCGAACGGCATTACGCGGTGCTCGTCTGGGGCCACGTCGCGGAACCGCGCACGATTGACGGGGCCATCGGCCGGCACCCGCGGGACCGGAAGCGGATGGCCGTGCAGCCGGGCGGCCGGGCCGCCCGCAGTTATCTCGATCCCCTGGCGCGCTTCGAGGTGTGCGACCTCCTGCGGGTCCGGCTCGCCACCGGGCGGACGCATCAGATCCGCGTGCACCTCGCGCACATCGGGCATCCGGTGGTGGGCGATCCCGTGTACGGCGGGGGTGGGAGCCGGCGGATGACCGGGGCCCTCCAGCCGCCGGCGCGAGCGCTCGAGGCGGCGACTCCGCGCCAGGCGTTGCACGCCGCGCGGCTCGCCTTTGCCCATCCCCGCACGCGGGAGTGGCTCGAGTTCCGATCCGAATGGCCGGACGATCTCCGTCCGGCGCTGGCCGCGGCAGGGGATCTCGATGTGCTTGCTCGCCCCCAGCCGCTGGACTATCTTGGCTTCTTTAAATAAGATGGACCACTTTTCCGCCCGCCTGCTGGTGTTCCGTGTGGCCGATCTCACGGCCGCTGTCGAAGCCACGACGGTGCGGGAGATTCTCCCGTCCCAGGCCGCAACGCGCATCCCGGGCGCCCCGGCCGCCGTGGAGGGGCTGATCAACGTCCGCGGGGAGCTGGTGACCCTCCTGCGGGGACGGGTCCTCCTCGGGCGCGACGCGGTGGCCGGGAATGGGGCGACGCTCGTGCTGATGCGGTGGGGCACGGTGGGCGTCGCCATCGCGGTGGACGAAGTGGTGGACCTGATTCCGGCGGGCGAGGCGGAACTCACGACCAGGGACGATCTGCCCGGGATCGACCCGACGCTCGTGCGCGCCGTGGGCGTCTACGCCGGACGCTCGTTTCTGGTGCTCGATCTCGATGCGCTGTTCCGGCCACTCTTGCCGGTCTGAGGAGGACCTGTGAGCCACACGGTGTTGGTCTGTGACGACGCGATCTTCATGCGAACCATGATCTCCGATATCCTCGCCCAGTCGGGATACGAAATCGTGGGAGAGG
>Ga0326597_10012616_pt1 | contig 11139 bp, 3 predicted proteins | sample RVTome_12_FD_203789 | JGI IMG/M metagenome (GOLD analysis project Ga0326597, IMG submission 203789) | Soil microbial communities from uranium-contaminated site in the Upper Colorado River Basin, Wyoming, United States - RVT100D185 | ecosystem: Environmental > Terrestrial > Soil > Contaminated >... | reverse complement strand
CAACACGTTGGCCGCCGCCCAGTATGTGTCCACACCGAGCGACGGCGTCGCCAACAAGCGCATCGACCTCGAGGAGGTATTCGGCCAGAACCTCTTCGGGCTTCATCAGATGAAGTCGAGGCTGCCGAAGCCGCAGTACAAGGCGCTCCTCGCGACCATCCAGAACGGTACCGAGCTCGACCTCTCGGTGGCGGACGCGGTCGCCATCGCGATGAAGGACTGGGCACTCGAGAAGGGTGCGACCCACTTCACGCACTGGTTCCAGCCGCTCACGGGCCTCACCGCCGAGAAGCATGACTCCTTCCTGAAGCCGACCGGTGACGGGCGGGCGGTCACGGAGTTCACGGGGGCCGCACTGGTCCAGGGGGAGCCCGACGCCTCGTCGTTCCCGTCCGGCGGCCTTCGGGCGACCTTCGAGGCGCGCGGCTATACCGCCTGGGACCCGACTTCACCCGCCTTCCTGATGGAAGGTCCCGGTGGAGCCTACCTCTGTATACCGACCGCGTTCGCGTCCTGGGCCGGTGACGCCCTCGACAAGAAGACGCCGCTGCTCCGCTCGATGCATGCCGTCGACCAGCAGGCACGTCGCGCGCTCGAGCTGTTCGGCTCTCCGCCCATGCAGGTGAGCGCCACCTGCGGTCCCGAGCAGGAGTTCTTCCTCATCGACGAGGAGTTCTTCTACCGGCGGCCGGATCTGGTTACGTCCGGTCGGACGCTGTTCGGCACGCGACCCCCGAAGGGTCAGGAGATGGACGATCATTACTTCGGCTCCATTCCGGCCCGCGTGCTCGAGTACATGAACGAGGTGGAGCTCGAGCTCTACAAGATCGGGATTCCGGTGACGACCCGGCACAACGAGGTCGCCCCGGGCCAGTACGAGATGGCCCCGATCTTCGAGGACGCGAACCAGGCAGCCGACCACCAGCAGCTCATGATGTCGACGCTGCGCCGCGTGGCCCAGAAATACGGCCTCGTGTGCCTGCTGCACGAGAAGCCGTTCCAGGGCGTGAACGGGAGCGGGAAGCACGTGAACTGGTCCATCGGCACGGCCGAGCAGAACCTGCTCGAGCCTGGCGAGACGCCCCATGAGAACATGCAGTTCCTGTTCTTCACGTCGGCGGTCCTGAAGGCCGTGGCGAAGCACCAGGACCTGCTGCGGGCGAGCATCGCCCATGCGGGTAACGACCATCGTCTCGGCGCGAACGAGGCGCCGCCGGCCATCATCTCCGCGTTCTGCGGGGATCAGCTCCAGGACATCTTCGAGCAGATCGCCAAGGCCGGAGAGGCCAAGACGAGCAAGAAGAGCGGCCTGCTCGGGCTGGGCGTCAACGTGTTGCCGAAGCTCCCAAAGCACGCCGGTGACAGGAACCGGACGTCTCCGTTCGCCTTCACGGGCAACAAGTGGGAGTTCCGGGCCGTCGGCTCGTCCCAGAGCGTGTCGGGGCCGGCGACCGTGCTGAACACCATCGTGGCCGAGGCACTGGACGAGCTCTCCGGCAAGCTCGAAGTCGCGCTCGAGAAGGGCGCGAGCTTCGACGATGCGCTGCGCCAGCTCCTCGCCGAGGAGATCCACGAGTTCAAGCACATCATCTTCAACGGTGACAACTACTCGCAGGAGTGGGTGGAGGAGGCCGAGCGCCGTGGGCTGCTGAACCTGAAGACGACGATGGACGCGCTGCCCCATCTGGTGTCGGAGAAGAACACCGCGCTGTTCGAGAAATACGGCGTCCTCTCCCACCGTGAGCTCGAGTCCCGATTCGAGATCTTCGTGGAGCAGTACTTCATGACGGTCAACATCGAGGGTGAGACCGGGCAGCACATGGCGCAAACCATGTATCTGCCCGCCGCGCAGCGCTACCTGAACGACCTGCTGGAGACGGCGGGACGTGCCGACGACCTCGGGCTGGTCGCCGAGGGCGTGCTCTCCACCGCGCGCAGGGTGAACGAGCTCATCGACCGTCTCACGGAGAAGGTTGGCGTCCTGGCCGAGCAGAATCAGGAGCTCGGTGGCGACGACGTGGTCTCGAAGGCCGAGCACATGCGCAACAACATCATCCCGGCGCTCACCGAAGTCCGCGACGTAGTGGATCGCCTCGAGCGCGTGGTGCCCGACGACTTCTGGCCGGTTCCGACCTACCGGGACATGCTGTTCGTGAAGTAAGAGAACCGGATCGGTCGGGGCCGAGCCCTCAGCCGATCAGTGATAGCTTCAGGGGCCGGTGGCGTGAGTCACCGGCCCCTTTATGTTCCCCGACGTCCCAGTTCATCCGCCCTCCTCGTTTCGCGACCCGAGCACCATGGACCCTGCCCAGTCCTGCCATCTGCATGTCGCGCTCGCCCGCGTGGCGCGGAAGCATCCGCTCGGCCGCAAGCTGCTGGTGGCGCCGACCATGGGCGGTGGGCGGGAGCTCCTGCGCAGGTTGGCCCTGGACACGGGCGGGTGGGTCGGCTTCGAGGTGACGACGCCACGCCCTCTCGCCCTGCTCCTCTCGAGGCGCCCCATGTCTCGCGCGGGGCTCCGCGCGCTCGACGCGTTCGATGAGCGCGCTCTGGTCGATGAAGCGCTCGATCGGGCGCTTATCGGCGCGGCCGGCATATGGTTGGAGCTCTCGGAAGGCGTGGGGTTCCGCGAGCGCGTCCACGACGCGGTGGGCGCGTTGCGACTCGCGGGTATCACGCCCCCGATGGTGGAGCGCGCGCGGCTCGCCGACACGGACAAGCGGGCCTTCCTCGCCGGAGTGCTTCGGCGGTACGAGCGTCTCCTGCAGGAGCGGGCGAGCGTGGACACGGCGGGCGTCCTGGCGCTCGCCGTCGAGGAGCTGGAGCAGGAAGGAGCGGACCTCTCGGGCCTGCTCGGCGCCGACGCGGTGCTGCTCCAGCCCGGGCTCGGCGTGCGAGGGTTCGCCGGCAGGCTCCTGGCGGCACTGGCTCGCCGTGGGGCGCGGGTGCTGGAGACCGACCAGGTGGTGGGGCGGCAGGTTCCGGAGGCGCTGCTCTGGAGCCGCGGAAAGATCGCGACCGCCCACTCGTTCCTGGACGGGGTGGCTGCCCTGCCCGCGGATTTGGACCGGCCACGCTTGGAGTTCTTCCACGCCGCCTCCATCCTCGACGAGCTCCGGGAGGTCCTGCGCCGGGTGACCGAAGGTGGCCTGCGCTGGGACCAGGTCGAGGTCGTCACCCCGGATCCCGCGGCGTACGGGTCGGCGCTGCACGCGCTGTCCACCGAGCTCGGCGTGCCCGTGACCTACGCGGTGGGTCTTCCCGTCGAGCGCACGCGTGTGGGGCGCGCCGTTCTCGCGTATCTCGACTGGGTCTCCGAGGGCTTCCAGGCGCCCACGATCCGTCGATTGCTCGAAGCCGGAGATCTCCGTCCGCCGCGCTCGCATCCGCACATCGCCGCCGCCTCGCTGGCCCGGCGCTTTCGCGCCCTGAGGATCGGGTGGGGACGCCGCCGATACCGCACGCGCATCCGCGACGGCCTCGCCGCATGCGAGAGGCTCGAACGGGGCCGGGCCGAGCCCGAGGACACCTTCGATCGACGCCGGACCCGCATACGCGCGGAGCTCGCGGCGTTGCGGTCGATCCTGTTCCCCGTGCTGCGCGAGACCCCGAACGTCCCGGACCGTGCCACCGAGACCGGCGTGCCCGTTTCGCCGGCCGAGCTCGCTCGGGGGCTGCGCGCGTTCCTGCGGCGGGTGCCCCGCGGGAAAGGCCCCGAGCGCGCGGCGCGGGAGGAAGTCATGCGCGTCCTCGATCGCATCGAAGCGACGCTGCGCCGACGCACCCATTTCCGGGGGGCGCTGGCCATCCTGAGGAGGCACCTCGAGATCCGTGTGCGCGCGGAGGTCCCGGGCGCTGGAGACGGGGCGGCGGCTCCGTGGTCTTCCGAAGGCGGCCACCTTCATCTCTCGGACCTCGAACACGGGGCGTATTGCGGCCGGGAGGTCGTCTTCTTCGTCGGGATGGACGCGGATCGCGTGCCGGGACAGGGCGGGCAGGATCCGCTCCTGCTCGATGCGGATCGTCGCATCCTGGGTCGAGCTCTTCCCACGTCCTCCGAGCTCCTCCGTGAGCGGGCGTTCCAGCTGTCCGCGCTCGTCGCCCGTATCCGTGGGCGCGTCACGTTCAGCCATGCCGCGTGGGATGCGGCCGAGGCCCGCACCCTGGGGCCATCACCGTTCCTGCTCCAGGCCCTGAGACTCGGTCGCGTGGACGATACCCTGACGTTCGAGGACCTGCGGGCCGAACTCGGGCGCGTGGTGTGCGCCGTCCCGGCTCCAGGGCGGGCGGCCCTCGACCGGGCCGACGCGTGGATGGGCGTGCTCGGTGACGGTCCGGTAATGAGGTCGGGGCTCGAGGCCGTGCGGGCCGCGTATCCGCTTCTCGACGCCGGCCTTCGGGCTCGCGCGGCCCGGGGCGGCGATCCCGGACCCGTGCACGGGGTGGTGCGTGCCCGGCCGGACGAGCTCGACCCCCGCCGGAACGAGCGCCTGATCCTCTCGAGCAGCAGGCTCGAGGGTCTGGGGCGATGCCCTCTCGCGTATCTCCATCGGTCCGTGTTGGGCATCCACCTGCCGGACGATCCGGAATTGGACCCGGACAGCTGGCTCGACGCACGCCGTCGCGGCGGACTCCTCCATCGGGTGTTCGAGCGCGCCATGCGTGGGGCGAAGGAGGGAGGCATACGGCATGCGGATGCGGCGTTCGAAGCGTTGGCGCTCGAGGAGCTGGAGCGCGCGGCGAGCGAGCTCCGCGACGAGTTGCCGGTGCCGGGCGAAGGCACGCTGCGCCGCGAGCTGGCGGGCCTTCGGAACGACGTGTTGTCGTTCGTACACATGATCCGTGAGCGGGGCGCCCCCTGGGTCCGGCTGGAACTCGGGTTCGGGCTCGAGGACGACGAGCCGGTCACGTTGGACGTAGCCGGAGGCGCCATCCAGCTACGTGGGATGGTCGACCGGATCGACGACGCGGGCATCGACGGCATCAGGGTCGTGGACTACAAGACCGGCGCGGCCCGCGACTTCGGCGGGCGCGGCACGTTCGACGGAGGGCGGCGGCTTCAGCACGGGCTCTACGCCCACGCGGTGGAGGCCAGGCTGGGCGCACAGGTTGTCACGGGCGAGTACCACTTCCCGACGCTCAAGGGCGAGCACGATGTCCATAGGTTTCCGCGGTCCGCGCTCGGGGACGTGAAGGCGGTCGTGGGTAGCATGCTGGACGGCGTCTCCGCTGGCCGCTTCGTGCCTACCGACGACTCCAAGGACTGCCGCTTTTGCGACTTCGCCGAGATCTGCCGCGTGGGGAGGGGCCGCTTCGGCAAGGTCGACTCTCCGCTTTCGGAGTGGGCGCGCGAGCGGGTGGGCACGGGCGCGTGCGGCGCCGTCGAGCACCTGGCCAGAACGAGATCGTTCTAGCCTACCCGCCACCCCCGATCCCGCCGGAGAGCTCCTCCTCGCCCACGATGGTCTCCACCCCGCTCAAGCTGCCCGCCCCGACCCGTGCGTCGTAACGGGCATCCTCCACCCGTACACGCCAGCCGTTCCTCGTGTGCTCCACGCGCGTGATCGGATACCTCGACCACGTCAGGTAATGCCGGACATCGACCGCCTGGTGGCCGGCGACGATGATCTCGTCGGCGAGGTCGGGCGGCACGCCCTCCGGAAAGGACCGGTGGGGGACGATCCGCTCGGGGAGCAGGAGGACCCGTGGCTCGGCCCACCAACGATGGGTGCCCGGCACGTAGCCGTCGGGCGTGCGCACCTCGACCTCCGACCCCAAGGGTGTGCCGGGGAGCGGGGCCACCATGACGTCCGTGACTTCGAGTCCCAGAGAGGTGGCCGCGGCGAGCACGTCGGTTCGGGCTGCGCGATTCGCGAGCAACCCTGCGCCGATGTATGCCACGACCGCGAGCAACGCGATCCGGCCCGCCATCCGGGAAGCGGGGTGACATTGTCCCAGGGCGCCGGCGAGGGCGATCGAGATGACGCCGGTGCACCATAGCAGCTTGACCGCGACGGGCACCGGAGCCACCAGGACGAGCGCGGTCGTGAGGATCGCCACGACGGGCCATAGCAGGTGGCGGGTGCGCGAGGGCTCGGAGGTCAGATAGACGAGCCCCCCGAGCGTCAGCCAGATCCATGGATCGATGATGAACAGCGTATCCCCGTGGCTCCATTGCGGACTCATCGGCATGGCCCACCGGACGCCGTAGCTGTTCAGCCAATCGAGAGCCGGGTGACTGGCCACCCCGACGCACGACAGCAAGAGCACGGGCCCGGCGCGCGCGGCGGCGGCGTCGGGTCGTCGCTTGCGTCTGACGCGGCGATCCCACGCGAGGACTCCACCCGCCACGAGGAGCGCCAGAGCGATCAGCCCGGGCCAGCCATGCGTGATGCCGCGGCGGAACGCGAGCGCGAAGTAAGGCCCCCGAACGAAGGCGAGGACGTCGATGTCGGGCGCGTTCGCGGCAATGACGAGGGTCGTGGTCGCGAACGGCGTCAGGCGCGCCGGACCTGCCTGCGCGATCGCCGCGCCGACGAGGGTATGCGTGAGATTGTCCATGCCGAACCTTCCCCCGCGGAGGACCGCGGACCAGATTGCCTCCGTGAACGATCTCGTGATGTCCCCGCCCCCGCCCCGCCTTCAGGACGCGCCCGCCCGCCGCCGGATCGCCGACGATCTCGAGGCGAATCTGTTGGTCGAGGCCGGCGCCGGCTCGGGAAAGACGACCGAGCTGGTCAATCGTATGGTCGCGCTGTTGGCGACCGGCACGGCTCAGGTTGGTGAAATCGCGGCGGTGACGTTCACGCGCAAGGCCGCCGCCGAGCTCCGCGAGCGGTTCCAGGCCGAGCTCGAGCGCCGGTCGCGGACCGCCGACCTCGAGGGTGACGACCTGGAAGTCCAGGACCGGCTCCGGTCGGCGCTGGACGACATGGACCAGGCGTTCGTCGGCACGATCCATTCATTTTGCGGGCGGCTCCTGCGAGAGCGCCCGTTGGACGTCGGGCTCGATCCGGGCTTCGAGGAGCTGGCGGCCGACGAGCGGCTGACGCTTCGTCGTCAGTTCTGGGAGGGACACCTGGAGCGTCTCGTGCGCGACGAGGATCCGGTGTTCGAGGATCTGGCCTCGGCCGGCCTCAGGGCTTCCTCGCTCTTCGACTTGTTCGGGATCCTGGTCGAAAATCCGGACGTGGATTTCGCGGCCGAGCCCGTGGCCGCGCCGCCGGACGCGACCGTGGCACGGGTGCGTGCCCGACTCGACGCGCTCGTCGACCGCGCCTGGGAGCTGATGCCGGAGGTCGTTCCCGATCCGGATTGGGACTCGCTCCAGAAGAAGATCCGCAGCCTCCGGTTCACCCGCGAGATCACCGGCTGGAAAGACGCACCGAGCTTCTTCGGTGCCCTGGCGCTGATCTGCAAGGACGGTCCCCGCGGCCACGGCATCACCCAGAAGCGCTGGAAGGATCGCGGCATGGCCAGGGCGCTCAAGGAGGACGTCGATGCGTTCGCGGTCGGGGACACCGAAGCCCACCGTCTGCTGCGACGCTGGTACGAGCATCGCTACGCGCTCGTCATCCGCCTCGCGGAGCGGGCCGCCGACGATTTCCAGGCCTACCGCAAGCGATCGGGTCGGCTGGATTTCCAGGATCTCCTGCTGCTGACCGCCGAGCTCTTGCGGACGCGTCCCGACGCCCGGCGGGAGCTGGGTCGAAGGTACAGGCGCGTGCTCGTGGACGAGTTCCAGGACACCGATCCGTTGCAGGCGGAGATCATGATGTTGCTCTCCTCGGAGCCGGAGGAAGGCGTCGACGGCGTGGAGGGCGGCACCCCGGACTGGCGCGGCGCGGAGCCGCGTCCGGGGGCCCTCTTCGTCGTGGGCGACCCGAAGCAGAGCATTTACCGCTTCCGACGCGCCGACATCCAGCTCTATCAACTCGTGAAGAGCCGGTTCGCCGAGTTCGGGGGGGTGCTGGAGCTCACCACGAATTTCCGCTCGCGCCCTCCGATCGGGGTGCTCGTGAACGAGCTGTTCTCGCTCGACGGCTTCTTCCCGGCGGACGCGACCCCCGAACAGGCCGGCTTCGAGCCGCTCAATACCTTGCCGGGTCCCGAGGCGCCCGGGTCCGAAGGCGTGTTCGTGTACGACGTGGTGCCGGCCGAGTCGAACCGGCAGGCCGTCGCGGTCGACGACGCGGGTCGCCTCGCGGCGTGGGTCCGGGCTCGCGTGGATGCGGCCGAACGGACTCCGGGCGACTTCCTGGTACTCACGCGCACCCGCGCCTCCATCGAGTCGTATGCGAGGGCCTTCGAAGCTTGGGCTCTGCCCGTCCAGGTCACGGGCGCCGGCGTGGGTGTCGAGGAGGAGCTCGCGGAGCTGAGGATCGTGCTGGAGTGCATGATCGACCCGACCAATCCGGTCAAGGTGGTTTCCGCGCTGGTCGGACTCTTCTTCGGCGTGGACTACGAGCAGCTTCTCGCGCATCGGCTCGCCGGAGGATCATTCGACGCGATGCGCCCCCGGGTCGAAGGCGACCCCGCAGTGCTGGACGCGATCGGGCGTCTCAACCGCTGGTGGCGTGCCTCGTCCGTCGACCCCGCCGACGTCTTCATCTCCCGGCTCGCCAACGAGATCGGGCTGCTGCCCTTTTCGGCCGCGGGCGAGCTGGGTTCGCTTCGGGCCGGAGCGCTCGTCTTCGCGATGGACACCATTCGGGCCGCCGTCCTGTCGGGTGACGCTTCGTTGCCGGGAGCGCTCGCAGCGCTCGACTCAGCGCTCGCGCTCGCCGAGGCCGAGGCGCCGCTCGAGCCCGGCCGCACGGACGCCGTGCGGGTCATGAACCTGCATCAGGCGAAGGGGCTCGAGGCCCACGTCGTGATCCTCGCGGACCCGAGCGGCGACCGGGGTCGGACCCCGTCGCAGCACATCCGGCGTGGTGACGATGGAGTCGCGCTCGGGTACCTGAGGGTGAGCGAAGGGGGATCCGGAGGGTCGTCGGGGTCCACGTTGGCCCTGCCGACCGATTGGGAGCGCTGGGAAGCGGCGGAGCGCAGCTTCGCCGAGGCGGAGGAGACCCGGCTCCTGTACGTAGCGGTGACCCGCGCCCGGGAGGAGCTCTGGATCGGCCGCCGCACCGACAAGCCGGAGGGCTCGCCCTGGTCGGCGCTCGACCCGTGGTTGGACGAGCACGCCGTTCGGGTCACCCTGGACCGGCCCGCTCCGCCGTCGCCGAGCAAGCTGGAGCCGGATGCGGTGGCACGTGTGGACGAGGCATCCCGGCACGCAGCGGCCCGCCGCGAGACCGCCGGACTGGCGGGCTACCACTTCGTCGCCGTGACTTCGGCGGCCAAGGACGGGCCCTCGGCGGGCGTCTTTCCGAAAGGGCCGGCTCCGCCGCCCGAGGACGGCGGAGAATCTCGCTTTCGCGGTTTCTCGTGGGGAAGCGCCGTCCACGGCGCGCTGGCTGTGGCCGGGGAGGAGCTCGATGCGGATACATTGCGCACGATGTGCAGGAGTCTGCTCGTGGAGCATGGCCGCCCTGTGGACGATCATGGCGATCCCGTCGAGCTGGCGGAGCTCGTCGAGCTCGTGGGGGCCGTGCGGGCCTCCGACCTCTGGGTGCGGGCCGGCCGGGCCACGAGGGTGTATACTGAGATTCCGCTCTCGCTTCGGGAGCGGCAGGATGGTGATCCGTCCGGGCTGCTTTCCGAGAACGCGGAGGACCGGTCGAACGACGACCGCGCCCTGCGGCAGCTCGACATGTTCGCGGCCGGCGGCATCGACTCGGAAGGCCGTGAGGAGCTCGAAGGGCCGGCGGCGAGCCCCGGGCCTGTCCCGTTGAACGACGGACCGACACGTGTGCTCGAAGGGGTGATCGATCTGGTATTCGAGGAACCCGAAGGGTGGGTCGTGGTCGATTACAAGACCGACGTCGGGAGCGATCCGCGATTCGATGAGCGCGTCGTGGGTTACCGGCGCCAGGTCGACTATTACGCCGATGCATGGGGAGCCCTGACCGGCGATCCCGTGAAGGAGCGGGTGCTCTTCTTCACGGCCCAGGGCCGGGTGGAACGATGGTGAGCTCCGAGCTCCGTTGGCCCCCGCCGGGTCTCGAGCGCATGCAGGGTGACCTGTGGACCGTGGTCGTGCGATCCGGGCTCGCCGGCATCTTCCTGGTCCTCCCTCTCCTCTTCGCGACCACGTACCCACAGGATTTCGCGACGCTCGGCCCGTTCGCGGACGCGTGGTGGGTGACGGTGGTGCTCGCGACGGTAGGGCTGGCGTTCGCCATGGACGCGTTCGTTCGCCTGGCCCGCCTGCTGCGCCGGGGCCAACGCGCCGTCGGGCGGGGGTACGCCGCTCGCACCGTCATGGAGGTGGTCATCGACCGGCGGAGGGACATGGGCTTCCTCATGCGGGGCGCACGCCACTTCTCGGTGTTGGAGAAGCCGGAGCGGGACGTCCTTATCATGCTGCGCATGCTGACGCCGTCCTTGTATGCGTCCGCTGGCGTGTGGATGTGTCTGGCGCTGGCGCTCGGTCTGGTGATGGCGGCACGTGGTTGGATGGGGCCCGGCACGTTGGCCGGCGCGACGCTCGCGCCCGCGGGCGTCCTGTACCTGTTCGGAGCCATCACCGGCCTCACCGAGGACGCCCGCGTACGACGCGCTCGCAAGGCCTGGCATGCTCACGCGTGGGAGGACGATCTCGATCCCGAGCGGGTACGGGCATGGGAGGAAGCGGCGCACGGCCCAGGGCGACCGGAGGCCGAGCACGCCACCGCCGCGTCGGTGCGGGCCCTGGGGCGTCTCTCGGTCGCCACGTCCGTGGGCGCTGCCATGGTCTTCGTGCCGGTCCTTCTCCTGTTGCCCGCCTCGGCGATCGGCCCCACGCTGGCACGCGTCTCGGTCCTGGAGTATCAGGTCATCCAACGCAGGGCGGCCGAGTTGGAGGCATATCGGGCCTACCGGGCGGAAGCCGACCCGTCGGTGACCCCGGGTGAAGCGGGTAGGCTGCTTCAGAACCTCGCGTACGTCGGCTCGGTCGAGCCGGTCCCTCCCGGCGAACTCGAGCCGCCGCTCCGCATCGAGGTGCCCTGGCTTCCCGACACAGGCGGCATGAACCCCTCCGGTGTGCCGCCT
>Ga0326597_10012615_pt1 | contig 11139 bp, 11 predicted proteins | sample RVTome_12_FD_203789 | JGI IMG/M metagenome (GOLD analysis project Ga0326597, IMG submission 203789) | Soil microbial communities from uranium-contaminated site in the Upper Colorado River Basin, Wyoming, United States - RVT100D185 | ecosystem: Environmental > Terrestrial > Soil > Contaminated >... | reverse complement strand
GAGCCCGTTGATAGCCCTCGTAGCTCCCCCCCACAAAAAGCGTCAGGTTGCCATTGATGGCCCCGATATCGGCCCCGCTCACGGGGGAGTCGAGCATCTCGATGCCCCGGTTGCGAAGCTCCGTGGAAACCTTGACCGCCAGTTCCGGCGGCGTGCTGCTCAGATCCACGAAGACAAAGTCCCTGGTGCCCGCGGCCGCGAGACCGTCCTTCCCCAGCGCCACCTCTTCCACGACGGAGGCCTGAAGGGAGGCGAGAACGACGGTCGAGCGGCGGGCCACCTCAGCGGGGGAGGTGGCCGCCACCGCGCCCTCCGCCAAGTGCCGCTTCATTTGCCCGCCGTCGATGTCGAACACCGTGACCGGGAAGGAGGCCCGCAAGAGACGCAGCGCAATGGAACCGCCCATGCTGCCGAGGCCGATAAAACCGACGCGATCCAGTTGAGACATGCCTGCTCCTTATTGAACCGAGAGAACTAAACGGGCTTACGATGCCGCGCGCTGCTGGAATTCCGGAGCGCTTTCCAGCTGTTCGACGTGCGAATAGCCGAGCATTTTGTAAAGCCGGTTGCTCGCCGCGACGAACCGCGCCGGCGCCGACGGATCGAGGTTGAAATGCTGGTGGACGCTGTTATGCGGAATATAGACCAGGTCCCCCGTGCGCCAGTCCCAACGACTGGGTTCCTTGGCAAAGCGGGCGTAGTAACGGTCGCGGATCTCCACTTCCACGTCCCAGTGGAGGTCGTAGCCCCGCCCCTCCAGGACGTAGAAAATCTCGTCGGCCATCTGCCATTGCCTGCCGGACCGCCCGCCGCCTGGCATCTCCTGTAAATGAACGTCGATGGCCTTGACCCGAAAGGGCACCGAGGCGTCCGCCAGCAGCCGGATACGGCCGTGGGGGGTCGACTGCCAGGGGGTGTCCGCCGGCTTGATAACCTTCTTGAGAGAGAGGTCCTCCGGTGCCCGCCCTACGCTCCACTCCACCGGTGGGGCCCAGCGTTCCTCGTCCGGCGGAATTGTTTCCAGGGGGCCTTGCTGGTGCAGGCCCAGGAACAACCAGGTAGGCTTGGCCTTCATAACCAGAATCAACGCCCCGTGGTCGGGGTCGGCGTTGTTGTGCCAGTGCACGGAGTCGTTGTGCACCGCCACCGCGTCCCCGGCCTCCCAGTCGTAGCGGCGGCCGTCGTGCATGTCGAAGCCCCGACCCTTGAGAATGTAGAAGAAAGCCTCGTTCTGGTGCCCGTGCCCCTTGTCCCGTGCCCCGGGACCCAGGGTCACATAGTGGGCGTGCAGGCTCTGGGTGACGAAGGGGTCGTTCTGCGGGCTCAGGATGTTTTTCTCCAGGCCGTCGCCCCCGTCTTCCGTTTCGGCCTCGCGCCGGATTACGCGGTTGAGGGCTGCCAGGCGTCGCCGCCGCGCTTCCGTGAGCGAGTAAGTTTCGCTCTCAACGCCCTTTACGAATATGCGCGGCTTTGAATACCTTGCCGGTGGGTTTGCCATGGTTTGCCCCCCTGGTCGTCTTGCCGCCTTTGGATTGTTGCCGCCGGTCCCGGCTGCCGCGGAATCTCCGTGGAACCCAGGTCCCGCCTTGACATGGCACAGTCCCCGGGCTTTAATGACCCGCCTACTAGATCCTAACGGGAGGGAACCGATATGCGCAACATTTTCTCCGTTAAAGGTCAGGCCCTGAAAAATATCTTCCTTGCAGCGCCGTACCTTCTGTGCGTCCTGGGTATTGCCGTCGCCGGCCATGCGCAGGACGCAAAGACAATAGCAGCGGCCGAAAGCGAAGGCAAGGTGATCGTTTACGGACCGCCGGGCCCCAATTACCGCCCGGCACTCATCGACGCCTTCCAGAAAGACTATCCCAAAATCAAGGTGGAATTCTTCGGTTCCTCCGGCCAGGTGGCGGCCACCAAGCTGATCCAGGAGCGCAAGGCCGGCCTTTACAACGCGGACCTCTACATAAGCGGAAGCACCAACGGGGTGGTGACGTTGAAACGTGCGGGCGCCGTGGAGAACCTGCCGGACTTTCTCGCCGCGCCGGACGTCGTTAACCCGAAGGTCTGGCTCGACGACGAGCTCCAGTGGGCCGATGCCAAGCCGCCCCTCACGACCCTGATGTTCGAGTGCGGCATCAGCCAGATTGTCCACGTCAATCCCAAGGTCGTCGACCCCAAGCAGTTTACCTCCTATAAGGATCTCCTGGACCCCAAGTGGAAGGGGAAGATCACGGGAACGGACATTCGCCGGCCCGGGCCCGGGGGCGTCCCGTCGCGTTTCATTTACAAGAACCCGCAGCTGGGTCCGGAATACCTGACGCGGCTCTTCAAAGATACGGGCATCACCTTGAGCTCCGACCAGCGCCAGCTCACGGACTGGATCGCCCAGGGGCAGTATCCCGTGGGTATTTTCGTTGGCGACTCCACCGTCAAGGTGGCACAGGAAGCGGGGCTGCCCATTGTGGCCATCCCTGTAGAGCAGTTCAAGGAAGGCGGTCCTATCGGTCCCGGCTACGGTTCTCTGTCTTTTATGAAGAACGCTCCCAATCCCAATGCGGCTAAAGTGTACGTGAACTGGCTCCTGTCCCCCAGCGGGCAGGTCGCCTGGCAGGACCATGCCGGAAAGCCCTCCTGCCGGATTGATATTCCAAGGAAAGGAATCAATGAAACAGACATCCCCAAGGGCGGGTTCAAATACGTGAAGGCTGGAACCGAGGAGTTTTCCTCGCTAACCGGGAGCACCATCCGTAACCTGGTTACCAAGGCGCTCAAAGCGCGCAAATAGGGCAGGGGCGCACGGCAGACCGGCCCGCGGACACCGTCCCTCGCGCGGGGTTCATATCGCCCGGCGCAACGTGCAGGGTATAGGGCTTATGCCCCTGGAGCCCGAGCTAAGCGCAATTCAGCCGAACCGACACCGGGCAATGGAACGGTCAGCACCTTCTCTCGCTCGCGGGTTTCGCCTGGAGACCGGCATGATCCTGATGGTGCTGGCCCTGGGCCTGGTGATTTTCTTCGTCGTCTACCCGGCCTTTCTCATTGTTCTCAACAGTTTCAATACGGCCCCCCTTGGCCAGACAGCGCACTATGGCTGGGGAGGGTGGCTGCGGGCCTTTTCCACGCCCGCCCTGCCCACCGCCCTGGCCAACACCTTTAAACTGTTCTTCGTGCGCCAGGCTATCGCCTTTCCCGTGGGCATCTTCATCGCCTGGCTCCTGGCGCGCACCAATATTCCGTTTCGCTATGGTTTTGAGTTCCTTTTCTGGCTTTCATTCTTTCTCCCCACGCTGTTGGTGGCTACCGGGTGGATGCTGCTCCTGGACCCCAACCTGGGCGTCGTGAATCAGTTGTTCAAGGGATGGTTTTCCCTGGACCGCGGGCCCTTCAATATCTTCAGTTTCTGGGGCATTGTCTGGGCCCACCTGATGGCCAACTCCATCTCCATCAAGGTCATGCTCCTGACCCCGGCGTTCCGCAACATGGACGCATCCTTCGAAGAGGCGAGCTGGGCCTCGGGCAGCAGCACCCTGGGAACCCTGCTTCGCATCACGCTCCCCTTGATGACCCCCGTTTTGATCGTTATCGCAGTGCTGTCGACGCTCCGGGTCTTCGAGTCCTACGAGATCGAGCTCTTGCTGGGGGTCCCCTTTGATTTTTATGTCTATTCCACCCAGATCGTAGCCCTGGTGCGCGACGAGCCCCCCCTTTACGGGCAGGCTTCCGCCCTCGGGAGTCTCACCCTGCTCTTGCTTGTGGTTCTCGTCTTCGTACAGCGGTGGTTGGTCAAGCAACGTTCGTACACCACCGTCAGCGGCCGATTCAGGCCGGCCTTGATCAACCTGGGCGCATGGCGCCACTGGGCTCTCGCCTGTGTGCTCGTCATGACCGCCCTCTTGACCGTGGTTCCCATCGCGGCCACCCTGGCCGCGAGCTTCATGACGCGCTTCGGCTATTTCCATCTTCCCCAGGTGTGGACGTTGCAGCATTGGCGCTTGGCCCTGGGCGATTCCACCTTCCTATTGTCGCTGGAGAACACGGTCCTGGTGGCGGTAGTCTGCGCCCTGACCGCGCCTTTCGTTTTCTCGTTGCTGGCGTACTTGATCGTGCGGGGCAGACTTGCCGGGCGCGGCGCACTGGACACCATGACGTGGCTTCCCCAGGCGATTCCCGGGGTTCTCACGAGCCTGGGGCTCCTTTGGCTCTTTCTTAGAAGCCCGTTTTTGAAACCCTTCTATGGCACCCACAGTGCACTGGTCGTGGCCCTCGTCCTGGGGCACGTGACGATTTCCACCCAGATCCTCAAGGCCTCGTTCCTGCAGCTGGGAACGGAACTGGAAGAGGCGTCGCGCCTTTCCGGAGCGGGGTGGTGGAAGACCTATTTCAAAATCGTGCTGCCCCTCATGGCACCCACCCTGGTGCTGATCGGTATCTTGCAATTTATCTGGTCCGCCCAGAACGCCTCCACCGTGGTGCTCCTGGCAAGCCACAACACGCGCACCCTGGCGCTCCTGACTCTGGATTTCTTCGGCGAGGGGTTGCGCGAAGCCGCCGCCGTCAATACCATTGTGATTGTCGTTCTCACCACGGGCGTGGCCCTGCTGGCCCGCTTCTTCGGACTGCGCATGGGCATTCGACAGTAGGGTGCCCTGAATCGTCGGCTATGGAGTCGGGAAGAAGATGATTCGCGCAAAGACGCAAAGGACGCCAAGTGCGGGAACGGAAAGGACCGAACATTAAGGGAGGATAGGTCGCCATGCTGAGCCGAAAAGAAAACCAGAGGCTGACCGCCGTGGGGCCGGGAACCCCCGCGGGGAAGCTACTGCGCCGCTACTGGCAGCCCCTCGGCGTCGGCGCCGAGATGGACAAGACGCCCATCAAGAGGCTCCGTATCCTGGGCGAGGACCTCGTTCTTTACCGCGGCGAAGACGGAGGCTACGGGCTGGTCGGGGAATCCTGCCCGCACCGGGGGACCTCCCTGGCTTACGGGTCCGTGGACGGCCGCAATATCCGCTGCCCGTATCACGGGTGGCTCTACAGCCCCGAGGGAAAATGCGTGGAGCAGCCGGCGGAGCCCGCCGCCGCCACCTATAAGAACCGGATCAAACATACCGCCTATCCCGTCCAGAAGATGGCCGGCCTCCTCTACGGCTATCTGGGCCCCGGGCCGGCGCCGCTGCTGCCGCGCTACGACGTGCTGGCGCGGGAGGACGGCAAGCGGAGAATCGTGGTCCTGCCCCAGTTGGACTGCAACTGGCTTCAGCCTATGGAGAACTCGGTGGACCCCACCCATGTCCACTACCTCCACGGGCAGGGCAAGGGAAGTCCCGTGCACGGCGACACTCAGGCCCAGATCGCCAAATACGAGTTCGAAGTGTTCGCTTACGGCGTCATGAAGAAACGCTTCGCCGGGAACGGAAACGGAGGGATGCGCCTGGTGAACGCCCACCCCCTGGTCTTTCCCAACATGCTGCGCCAGCACCACGGCAGGGAACACTACCTCCAGTACAGGGTCCCCGTGGACGACACCCACACCCGCTTTTTCGAGGTATACTTTTTCGAGACCGAGGACCGCGCCTCCGCCGAACAGCTGGAAAATCCTCCGGTGGAGTACGCCGCGTACCATAAGACGGCGGAGGGCACCTACCACATGGGCAAGGTGTGGATGCAGGACTACATGGCATGGGAGACGGCGGGCCCGGTGTTCGACCGTAGCAGGGAGCACCTCGCTACCGCCGACAAGGGGATCATCACTTTCCGCAAGCTTTTAAAAAGCGAGATCGACAAGGTAAGGAAAGGCAAGGACCCCATAGGGGTCGTCCGAAAACCGGACCTGAACCGGCTCATCCGCTTCGATACGGTCACGGACACCAAGCGCGAAGTATGGGGCGACCGTTAGGCATAGGCGTCGCCGGTCTCGGCAACGCCGGCTACCAGGTTCTCCCCCATATCGAACTCACACCCGGGGTCCGGTTGGCCGCCGCGGCCGACGTGCGAGAGGAGGCCCTGGCTTCCTTCGGCGCCAACCATTCCGGCATTCCGGCCTTCCGCTCGGTGAAAGCCATGTGCGAGGAGAGCGACGTGGACGCCGTCTGGGTCGCCACTCCCAACTCCTGCCATGCCGAACACGCCGTTCAGGCCGCCCATAGCGGCAAGCACGTCATCTGCGAAAAGCCCATGGCCCTTACCCTCGAGGAGTGCGACCGCATGATCGAGGCGGCGGTAAAAAATTCGACCTCGCTCCTCATGCACTCCAAGGCCAACGAGCCCCCGGTGGCCGCCATGCGGGAGTGGGTGGCAAGCGGCCGTCTCGGCCGGCCCATTCAAATCAATACCTGGAACTACAAGGGTTGGCTTCGAAGCGCCCGGCTGCCCTCTGAGGTGGATACCTCTCAAGGTGGAGGCGTCGTTTTCCGCCAGGGGGCGCATCAGGTGGACATCGTCCGATCTATCGGGGGCGGTAGAATAAAGAGGATACGGGCCGCCGCCGGGAAGTGGAACCCGGACTTCGACACCGAGGGAGATTTCACCGCCTTCGTCGAGTTCGAGGACGGGACGGCGGCCACCCTGGTATTTAACGGCTACGGCTATCTCGACGTCTCGGAGCTTACCTGGGGCATCGGCGAAAGCGGGTTCGAGGAGGCGAAGAAAGTCAAAGCTCCCAAGCCCATGGCGGCGGGTCCCGTGGATTCCACGACACGCTACGCCATGCCGCGGCGGGCCGAGACACGGCAAAGGGAAGGGGAGCGCCGCCAGCCCTTCTTCGGCCTCACCCTTGTAAGCTGTGAGAGAGGAGACATAAGGCAGTCCCCCGACGGCCTCTACGTCTACTCCGCCGAGGGCCTCAAGGAAATTACCTGCCCGCCGTTTCTCGACCGCGGCATCGAGCTTCAAAAGCTCACCGAAGCCGTCGGCGGTACCGGCCATGTTTTCACCGACGGCCGCTGGGGCAAAGCCACCCTTGAAGCCATCCTGGCCATTCTCCAGTCCTCGAGCGAAGACCGGGAAGTTACCCTCCGCCACCAGGTCGGCTGCCCGTAAGGGCGCTTTGCGCCCTGGAGCATTGGAAATTGGAGAAGGGGAGCAGTGGAGGGGGCAATGCGGTCCACTGATCTATTTTCCTTCTCCCGCACTGCTCTTGCTTTGCGCTGTGCCTTTTGCGCTGTGCCTTCTTGCTGCCCCCTGTTTACTGCTCGCTGTCCTTCTTCTTCAACCGACCTCCGACTTGCTGCCTGCTGCTTACTGCCCGCTGTCTTTCTTCTTCAACTGACTTCCGACCTCCGACTTCTGACCTCGGGCATGTTGACATTCCAACGGACTGTCCTATATAAGGATAGGCCTTCCGACAATCACTTCCGGCGGAGGAGCTCCGTGGCAAAACTGGTTGAGATTATAGGCATTACGCACAACCCCTTTCTCCCGCGCCTTATCAAGGCGCCCAATCCCGATCCCGTCGTCGTCAAGACCGCCCAGGACTACGAAGGCATGCGCCAGCGCATGGCCAAGGCCAGGCCCGACGTCCTCATAGTGGTGGCGAGCGATCACCTGAACCAGTGGTTCATGGACAATATGCCCGCGTTCCTGGTGGGCAAGGCCCCCTACACCGAGGGACCCGTGCCCAGCGAGATCCGGGCTTTCGGCCTCGCCCCTTACCGGGCCAAGGTCGATACCGACGTGGCCAAGGGCATCATCGTGGAAGGCTCCCGGCTCGGCGTGGACTTCGCCTTTTCCGACGAGTGCACCATGGATCACGCCTTCACCGTACCGCTGGGGTTCGTCCGGCCCGAAATGGATCTTCCCATCGTTCCCATCTGGACCAACGTCCTGGCCGAGCCGCTACCGACGTCCCGGAGATTTTACACCGTCGGCCAAAAGCTGCGGGAGATGATCGAGGCCCTGCCCGGCGGCACACGGGTTGGCGTTCTCTCCAGCGGCCACCTCGCCGTGGAGGTGGGCGGGCCCAAGTCCTCAAACTATTCCTCGGATACGGAATTTGACCGCCGCATGATGGAGCTGATCAGCGCCGGGGACGGCGAAGCGGTAGTCAAGGAAGCGACCTATGAGCGTCTCATCAAAGCCGGCAACGTCACCCCCGGCTTTTTGAACTACGTTCTGCTGATGGGTTTGGCCGGGGGCGCCAAGCCGGATGCCACGGGTCTCGACTTTCCCAAAATCACCGCCGCCATGCATTACATGGTCTGGGACGTCGACGCAGGAGGCGCTCAATGATCAAGATCAACCGATACCAGGTCAACAAAGTTTTGCGCGAGATCAACCAGAACCCCGAATCCTTCAAGGCCTACAAGGAAAATGCCGCCGCGTTTCTGGCCAAGAAAAACTTGAGCTCCGAAGAGCGCGAAGCCATTGCCAAAGTGGATTTCGTTTCCCTTTACGCCGCCGGGGCCCATCCCTTCATCTTGAACGCCTTCGTGAACCGCGTGTGGGAAGGGGACCGGCAAAAGCTCGACACCGAGTTCCGAAGCAAAATCGCTCCCTTCGGCTATCCCGACTTTTCCACCTGACCCGCCGCCGGCAGCGAAACAACGAGCCCCCAGGAGAGTCCCGTCATGGAATACCGGCCCCTCGGAACCTCAGGCCTCAAAGTTTCCGCTCTGGGCCTTGGCGGCAACAGTTTTGGCCCCCGGGTGGATGAGCAGGGCACGGCCCGGGTGATCCACCAGGCCCTGGACCTGGGCGTGACCTTCATCGATACCGCAAACATCTACGGTTCGGGGCAGTCGGAGATCTTTATAGGTAAGGCCCTCAAGGGAAGGCGGGCCCAGGCCGTCATCGCCACCAAGTTTGGCCGCGTCTGGGATGAGAGCCCCAACGGCAGGGGAGCGTCCCGGAGCCACATCATGGAGCAGGTCGAGGGAAGCCTCTCCCGCCTTGGCACGGACTTCATCGACCTCTACCAGCTCCACATTCATGACCCCGACACTCCTATTGAGGAAACCCTGCGCGCCCTCGACGACTGTGTGCGCCAGGGTAAGGTTCGTTACCTTGGCTGCTCCCAGGTCTCGGCCTGGCAGGCCTGCGAGGCGGTATGGACCTCGAGGCGCCTGAACCTGCACGGTTACGTCTCGGTGCAACCGTGGTACAACCTGCTCCAGCGCGGCATCGAAAAGGAAATGCTTCCCTTCTGCCGCGCCTACGGCCTGGGGATCATTCCCTATTTCCCCCTGGAGGGGGGTTTTCTTACGGGGAAATACCGGCCGGGCGAGCCTCCCGCCGCGGGGACTCGATTCGCCGGGAACTCCATGTTCGGCAAACGCCTCAACCCAAGGAACTTCTCCATCCTGAAAGGCCTGGAAGCCTTTTCCGCAAAACGTAATCGCCCCGTGGCGGAGCTTGCCCTCGCCTGGCTGCTCGCCAATCCCCAGGTGAGCACCGTCATCGCCGGCGCCACCCGTCCGGAACAGGTGTCGGCCAACGCCCGCGCCCTGGACTGGAAGCTCAACGCAGGGGAACTGCAAGAGATCGACGCTATTACGAAGGGGGACGGCCCGGCCGCGCCCTGAGGAAAAAATATGGCCATCAAGCTCTACGATTACCCGAGCTCTCCCAACTGCAAACGGGTCAAGGTCGTGCTGGAGGAGAAAAAACTCCCCTACGAAACGGTCTTCGTAGACCTGCCCAAGAGAGAACAGAAGAAACCGGAATTCCTCAAGATGAACCCCTACGGCAAAGTCCCCGTCATCGCCGACGGGAACACCATCCTCTACGAGTCCTGCATCATTAACGAGTACCTGGAGGAAGCCTACCCCAATATCCCGCTGATGCCCGCGGACCGGGGGAAAAGAGGAAGGATCCGCATCCTCATCGACTACGGCATCAACCATTTCAGCGACGCGTACCAGAGGGTCCGCCAGCAACTGGGCAAGGGAGAGAGCGAGAGGAACCAGCAGCTGCTCGACGAGGGGATGAAGGAGTTGAAGGAGCTGCTCCTTCCTTTTGAAGAGGAGCTCGGGGACCGGGAATACCTGGCGGGGGATTTTTCCCTCCTGGACGCCGCCCTCATCCCGCGCTTTCTACGTTACGAAGAGTGGAGTCTCATTCCCGATCCCGCCGTCCCTCGCCTCAGCCGGTGGCTGCCACGTATGAAGCAGCGCCCATCGGTGCAGGTTATCCTCTAGCAGGCTGCTGAAAAAGCCTCATATGCTTCGTTGCGCTCAATCGTCTCGCTCCAACGTACTACCTAAGTACGCCTCCGCTCGCCGATTTTTCGCGCGCCTCGCCTCTGAGATCTTTTTGAGCAGCCTGCCAATAGAGTTTTTCAGCAACCTGCCAGGCGGGAACGCCCCTTTGGAACCGCCACACCTTGAAAGGAGACTTTGCTGTGAATACAATCGGAGGAAAAATTGACCGGGCCAAGTTCAGAGAGGCCAACAACGCCCAGCGCGAGCGGGCCAGAATCGGGGAGGTCGGGCATACCATCCAGACCCGCGCCGTGATCCGCCTCATCGAGGACCAGCTCAAGGAGGCTCGGGTGGGCGAATACACCTTGCGCTGCGACGAGGCGAAATCGAGGAGGGGAGGGGGACAGGCGCCGTCGCCCCTGGCCTATTTCGTCGCCGCCGTGGGATTTTGAATGTTCAGCCAGCTGACGCGGTACGCGTCGGAACTCGACATTCAAATCGACGATGCGGGAATGGACATCCGCATGAGCTACGATACGCGGGGCAAGCTAGGCATCGCCGACGTGAGCCCCGCCTGCCAGGGTGTGGACTACGTCTTCAAAATAAAGAGCCCCGCGCCCACGGAAAAGGTCAAGGGACTCGTGGAAATGATCGAGAGGGGCTGCCATACCATGAACACCATGAAGCAGCCCATCCCCGTGCGCGGAAAAGTTGAGCACAACGGGAAAACAGTGGAGATCAAGGTTTGAGACCTGAGGTCGGAGATCGGAGGTCAGGGAAGTTCGAGGATGGAGAATCGAGGATGGAAGATCGAGGTCGGAGGTCGGCTCATTAGTGTTAAGTGTTGAGTGTTAAGGAAGGAAGCAAAGAGCAGAGGGCGCAAGCAGAATTGAAGATAGAGGATGGAGGATAGAGGATCGAGGTCGGATGGTTTATCGGGTTTGTTGAGTTTATCGAGTTTGTTGGGTTGGTCGGAGAATGCCCGTTCCTTGTGGTATGTAGT
>Ga0326597_10012614_pt1 | contig 11139 bp, 13 predicted proteins | sample RVTome_12_FD_203789 | JGI IMG/M metagenome (GOLD analysis project Ga0326597, IMG submission 203789) | Soil microbial communities from uranium-contaminated site in the Upper Colorado River Basin, Wyoming, United States - RVT100D185 | ecosystem: Environmental > Terrestrial > Soil > Contaminated >... | reverse complement strand
TGCGGAGGTGAACGTGACCCTTCGCGGGCTGCGCAGGAACCTCGCGCTCGCGGAACGCGACGAACTCACGATCCAGGTCGACGCCTATCTCGCGCGTCTCGGCCGACGCACGTTTACGCTCTCTCCAGCTGAACTTCAGCCCGCAAACAACATCGATGTCGTGGGCATCGTTCCCGAGAGGGTCCGTCTCTCGCTGCGCGCGCCGGTGGAGATCAATCAGTGATCGCGACCCTTGCGGCGTTTTCGAACCGCTTCGCCCGCGTCGCCCCGAATCTGCGGCCCGCCGAGGCCACAGCGTGAATCAACTCGTTTACCTTCTCGCGCTGTTGGGGTTGTTGCTCGCGCTCGGTGCAATCGAGAGCGCACGCCATCGCCGCAACCTCGGGCGGATCCCGATTCGCATTCACATCAACGGAACGCGCGGCAAGAGCAGCGTGACGCGCCTCATCGCTGGTGGCCTTCGCGCGGGGGGCATCGTGACGTGCGCCAAGACGACCGGCACCGCGGCGGCGATGATCCTGCCCGATGGCTCCGAGTATTTGATCTATCGCGCGGCGGGCGCGAACATCATCGAGCAGGTGAGGATCATCGAGACGGTCGTCGACGCCGAAGCGGAAGCCCTCGTCGTCGAGTGCATGGCGCTTCAGCCGAGCCTTCAGAGCCTCTCGGAGCTTCGTCTGATTCGAGCGACCCACGGAGTCATCACGAACGTTCGCCCCGACCATCTCGACGTGATGGGGCCCGGCGAGCCTGACGTCGCCAGGGCGTTTGCGGGCGCGATTCCCGTGGGAGGCACGCTCTACACGGCGAGCGAGAACCAGCTCGAGGTCTTCGAACGCGCCGCACGCGACCGGAATAGCGAGATGGTCGTGGTTTCGCGCGAAGAGGTCGCCACGGTGAGCGATGCCGAGATACGCGGCTTCTCCTACCTCGAACACAAGGAGAACGTGGCACTCGCACTGAGGGTCTGCACGGCGCTCGGCGTCGAGCGCGACGTTGCGCTCCGGGGCATGTGGAGCGCAACGCCGGATCCGGGCACGCTGACGGTTCACGAGGTGGAGTTCTTCGGTCGCCAGCTCTTTTTCGCGAACGGCTTCGCGGCAAACGATCCCGATTCGACGGAGCGGATCTGGCGCGCCTTGCTCGAGTTGTTTCCGGACGTCTCGCGGCGGATCGCACTCTTCAACTGCCGCATCGACCGACCGGAGCGCTCGCGTCAGCTGGGCGAGGCCTGTGTGGAATGGCCGCCCGCGGAGCAGTATGTCCTCATGGGGACCGGAACCTATATCTTCGCTCGCGCCGCCACGAAGTGTGGACTCGACGTTCGCAGGCTCGTGATTGCCGAAAACCAGGATGCGAGCGCAATCTTCGAGACCCTGCTCGATCGATCGGGGGAATCGGCGCTGATCATGGGGATGGGAAACGTTCACGGGCGCGGCGAAGAACTCGCTCGCCTCTTCCGCAATCGCGGCACGCGAAGGGATCTCCACGAATGGAGTTGAATCTACTGGCACTCTCGATCGGCATTGGACTCGTGGTGAGTCTGCTGTTTTCGGAACTCTTTGGTCTGGCGGCCGGAGGTCTGGTCGTCCCAGGTTACATCGCACTGTATCTGACGCGGCCAATCGACATCGCGGTCACCCTGGCCGCGGCGCTGCTCACGTTCTTCTTGATCCGCATCGCGTCGACTTTCGTGATCATCTACGGGCGCCGCCGCACAGCGGTGATGATTCTCGTGGGGTACGCGGTGGGTGTGTTCTTGAATGCCGCATTGACGGCACTATTCGAAGTCGGCTCGGAATCGCTCGCGCCGACGGTCGCACCCGTAGGCGCCTTCACCTCCGTTGCGGCGGGTTGGGAAATGATGGAGGCCGGTGTCATCGGTTACATCGTGCCCGGCTTGATCGCGATCTGGCTCGATCGGCAGGGAGTCGTGCCCACCTTCGCGGCGCTCGTGACGAGTGCGGTGGTCGTGCGACTCCTGCTGATCTTGACCGTACCGCAAGAACTCCAATGGTTCGAAGCCATTCCAGATCTCATGCCTGAACTCGAAGAAGTGGTGTTGCCATGAAGCGCATCTACTGGCGACCCACGGGCGTCTCGACAAACGAGCTGTTGGTGATTGCCGCAATCGCGCTTGCCGCGATCGTCGTCGTCGAGACCTTCCCCGAGCGCACGAGTGAGATCTATCTGAAACAGATGCTCGAGGCGGCGCAGCTGTCGGGCGAAGCGATGGACGTGCTTCGCGCAGAGCGCAAGCGCCGAAACATCGAGATCGATCCGATTGCAGACCCCGCCGGCTCCGGGTTGATCGGCGTGGCGATGAGTGACGTCACGAGCAACACGGGCAACCTGCTCGCGAAGCAGACCACGATCAATCCCAATTGGGCGGCCGTGGCCGTACAGCTGCTCCGTGAGGCGGGAGTTCAGGAAGGCGACACGATTGCCGTCGGACTCTCGGGCTCCTTTCCGGCGATGAATGTCTCCCTGTACGCAGCGATGGAGACGCTGCACATCGAGCCGATCGTGATCTCGAGTGTGTCTGCTTCGCAATGGGGTGCGAATCATCCGAAGTATCTCTGGCTGGACATGGAGCGCGCGCTCCACGACAAGAAGGTATTCGCGATCAGCTCCGTGGCCGTATCGCTCGGCGGCGCCGAGGATCGCGCCACGGGCCTTTCGGGAGAAGGCATCACGCGGCTCAAGCGCGCCATCGCGCGCAGCAAGCTGCCCTTGATCGAGCCCGCGAACTACGCCGAGAGCGTGGTCGAGCGGATGGCCATCTATCGCGACCGCGCGGGCAGCAAGCCGATCCGCGCCTACATCAACGTCGGCGGCGGCACTTCATCGGTGGGAACCAGGCGTTCCAAGTTTGCGTTCCAACCCGGCATCAACCGGCGCACTCCGCCGCGTGCGGCACTGATCGATTCGGTGATGGCCCGCTTCCTCGACGAGGGGATCCCGGTGATCCATTTTCTCCAGGTAAATCGGATGGCACAGCGCTATGGCCTCCCCGTGAGTCCGGAGGTGCGTCCAGCGGTCGGCACCGGCAAGGTCTTCCTGCAGCGGCGCTACAACCCCTGGCTCGCATTCGGAGCGCTGTTACTCGTGATCGGAAATCTGTTTCTCTTCATCCGTTCGGGACGTGGTCGAATGGCGCTGGAATCGGGGCACAAGCGAGCGCGAAGACTCGAACCCACGCTCTAGCGGCGGCCCCGGGTCGCGGCGTCGGTGTGCGGGATCCGCCTCTGCGGGCGATCTACTCGCGCCGGTGGCTCGGGCGGACATCCATCAACGGGTCAGCGTGTGGCCGAACGCCGTGCCCTCCGGCAGCGACGACAACTCGAGCCATCCACGTTCTCGTTCGCTGCGCACACGCACCACCACCGCCGTCGCGTCGAGCGCCCGATCGCGCCGGTGGGCGGCGCTCACGATCCGGCTCGCGATCAGTCGGGGCGTCAGGTCACCTACCACGCGCACGATGTCCCGGTCGTGAAGGAATCGTTCTGCACCATCGGTGCACAATACGAACGTGTCCCCGGGTTTGAGGTCCAACGCGAAGGCTTCGAAGTCGCGTTCTTCGCCGCCGCCATCGGGGATCGAATCCGTGAGTTCATGGTCTACGGTGAGTTGGTGGCAGTGGCCGCGTCGGATCAGATACGCGCGACTGTCACCGCGGTGGCCGATCACGCCATGCCGTCCGTGCGCGAGCAACATCGTGATCGTCGTGGCGAGTCCGAGTCGCTCGGGGTCGGTCCGCTCGGCCGAAGCGAGAGCGGCCATCGCGTGATCCATCGCGTTTACGACGACTGCGAGCGCACGCTGGCCTTCGTGCAGTCCGCTTCCGAATTCCGCTTCGGCATGCTCCACGAACTGCTCCAGCGCCTCGGCCGCAACACGCGAAGCCGCCTCGCCCGCCGGTGTGCCGCTGGCGCCGTCGCACACGATGTAGAGCCCCAATCCCTCTTCGACGAGAAATGCGTCCTCGTTGTGGATGCCTCCTTCGCCAGCGCGTGATGCCCCCGAGCCTTCAGTGCTCATTGAGTCCACTCCCTCGATCCGCAAATCGGGTGGCCGTGGTGATCGTGAATGGATAGGCGAATCACACGCCCGAGTCCAATCTTTCCGGCGCTCTGCCAGGCCCCGATCTCCGGAGTCGCGAGCGCGGATCTTCCGGCGGCGGCGCGAATCCGGGGGCCGTCACGGCAGTCAGTCGCCCTCGCCCGCGGACAGACTTCCGATCCAGCCCCGATGCCGAAACCAGAACAGGAGGGCTCCGCCGAGTCCGACAACGCCCGCCCAGAACGCCGGGTACGCCCAGCGCCATTGCAGCTCCGGCATGTATCGAAAATTCATGCCGTAGATGCCGGCGAGGAAGGTCAGCGGAATGAAGATCGTGGCCACGATCGTGAGCGTCTTCATGACCTCGTTCATCCGATGGCTCGCGCTCGATAGGTACAAGTCGATCAATCCGATCACCATGTCGCGGTAGGTCTCGATCGCATCGAGAACCTGGAACGCATGGTCGTGTGCGTCTCGGAGATAGGGTTTCACGCCATCGGAGAAGGGCATTTCCTCGTCGCGCAGGATCGCGTGGATCGCGTCGCGCTGACCCCACTGCACGCGGTGAAGATTCAAGATCGTGCGGCGCGTTGCGTAGATCCGCGCGAGCGAGGCGTGAGTTGGATCGGCGATCACCTGTTCTTCGAGCGCGTCCAGCACGCCCGCGATCGTCTCGACCACCGGGAAGTAGCCGTCGATCACGGCGTCGATCAGGGCGTACATCAGATAGTCGGCGCCCATCCGGCGCATCCGGGTTTTCGAGGTGTGGATCCGCTCACGGATCGGATCGAAGACATCGCCCGGGCGCTCCTGGAACGACGCCACCCAACCGGGGCCGAGCACGAAGCTCACTTGCTCGACATCTACGCTGCCCGAGTCCGTCACGCGTGCCATCTGCGCGATGAGCAGCAGAAGTCCATCGTGCAGCTCTGCCTTCGGGCGTTGCGGGACGTTGACCACGTCGGCCATTGCGAGCGGGTGGATGGCGAGCGCCTGACCAATCTCTTCCAGTACGCTGCGATTGCCGAAACCCTCGATGTCGATCCAGACGGTTCGCTGCGGAGAATCGATCAGCCCGCGCAGCGCTGAGAGGTCTTCGATCGTGCGCTCCTCCAACTCGTCGGCTGCGTAGCTCAGCACGCGCACGGTCGGTGCGGGGGCGCCTTCCGGGACGATCAGCTGCCCCGGAGAAGCGCCCATCGGCGCTCTTCTCCGTTGTGGGTGAATCGATCGGCCGAGAAAACCGAGGGCCTCTCGTGGGATTTCCGCGGATGCTGCGACGAGCCGGCCCCCCCAATCCACGACGGTTTCGAGTTCGCGCTTCTTGGTGTGATTCGATTGGCTCATGGCCGTTCCTCCAGTGGTGGTGTCCGTCGCGATTTTGGCTCTCCAGGTGTTGCGCGGGCTTCTTCGAGCCGGTCGGGCTCTCGCACCAACGGGGTGGCCGCGGGTGGCGCATCTCGACCGACTCCCAGCAGGGAAGCGACGATCCCCACGCCAAGAGCTCCCAGGATGAACGACAGGGAGACGGAGGTGGGCAGCGGGTAGTGGTGGGTCAGGAGCATCTTCGCACCGATGAAGGCGAGAATGAAGATCAGGCAGATCTTCAGCAAACGGAATTTCGCGATGAGTGGTGCGATCACGAAATAGAGGCTTCGCAGGCCGAGGATCGCAAATGCGTTCGAGCTGAATGCGAGAAAGTTGTCGTTGGTTACGGCGATCACGGCGGGGACGGAATCGATCGCAAACAACAGGTCCGAACTTTCGACGACGATCAGCGTCAAGAACAGCGGTGTCGCCACCCAACGCCCATCGATGCGCGCGAAGAACGCCGGCCCGTGGAGTTCCGAAGTCACCGCGAAGCGCCGCTCTACCGCACGAATCAGTCGACTCTCCTCCGGGCGAAGGTGGTTGTTTCGATCGACGAGCATCTTGACGGCCATCGCGAGCAGCAGAGCGCCCAGGATGTAGGTCGTCCACGCGAATCGCTCGACCAGGGCCAAGCCGGAAACGATGAAGATCGCCCGCAATACGAGCGCACCGACCACGCCCCAGAACAGCACGCGGTGTTGGTTCGCGAGCGGAATCGCGAAGTAGTTGAAGATCACTGCGATGACGAGAATGTTGTCGAGGCTCAGCGACTTCTCGACCAGGTAGGCGGTGAGGAACTCGATCGCCGCCTGCCGACCGCCCGACTCCTGACCCACCTCGAGCCCGATTCCCATCCAGTGGTTGTCGTAGGCGAAGTAGATGAATCCGTTGAAGCAGAATGCCGTCGCGATCCAGACGGCCGACCAGACCAGCGCCTCTCCGGTTGTCTGCGCGCGCGCCCGCCTGTGAAAGACGCCCAGATCCAGCGCGAGCATGGCTACGAGAAGGGCGACCAACCCGAACCAGAAGATCGAAATCACGCCAGGCCCTCATCGAAGCGCGGGATTGCGATGACGAGCCCGTTGTATCGCCTCTCGCGGGCTCTGAATTCGATGATAGCGGGACGGGCCGTCCAGGCAGTCGTTGGCCCATCGAGTCGTCACAGCACAAAACGACGGCATCCGGTGCACAGATCGCGGGCACTTCGGATCGCGCTGAACCCGCTAAAGGCGGTTTCAGATCGCGGGCGCAGTACTTGCAAGTGAGCCGCCCGGAGGCATCCAGGCGTGCGCGTGTATCTGCTGCGGCTCAAGGGAGCGCGAAATCTCGCGTGGGCGTTCGAAGTCATCTCGAACGCGCGAGAAGTTGCGAGTTGCACCTTCGAGCCCCAGTTGAATCAGGTCCGATTCGTGGCCCCGCATCGCGAGGCGGACGCGCTCGCGGAGAGGATCTACCTGGACGGGGGGCTCATCTGGTGTTCGCGGCACGATCTGGAGCCACGTTCGGCTTCCGATCGCTCCAGCAAGGGCTCGGCGAAATCCACGGCCACGTGTCGCTGACCCGAAGCCCGCTTCCAGCCCCCAAGCGATCGCGATCGGTCAGCCGGGGGCGCCCGCTCGACTTTCGACGCCGCGCGGCGTCAGCAGCGCGAGAACGATCGCAACGAGCAGCAGCGCCGCGACATCGCCCGGCAGGTGCCCGCGCTCCGCGGGGTCGACGACGGCCTGCACGCCCATGATTCCACCGTGCACGGCGCTCGACCAGGCCGTGAACCAGATCAGGCTCAGGTGCGCCTCGGGTTTCCGGGAAGCCCAGAGCAAGAAGATGCCGAGCGTCGCGTAGATGCCGATGATCATCTGCTCGTACTCGTGCTGGCCGGGCTGCCACGACCAGCCCGACGGCCAGATGATCATCAGCGGATAGATCATCAAGAACGCAATGCCAAAAGCAATCAGCGAGATTCGCAGCGCCTTCAGTTCATTGTGCGGCACGATTGCCCTCCTTCGGTTTCATTTCGTCGCCAGGAAGTAGACGTTGGCCTGGCTCTGCGCGCTCGATCGGAAGCAAAAGTGGTTGTCCGGAGTTCACTCAAATCAACCCATACAGAAGGCGTTGAGCTTGTTGCCGTCGGGATCGCGAAAATAGCCGGCGTAGAAACCACCGCCGCGTGGGCCCGGTGCGCCCTCGTCCGTGGCCCCGAGTTCCATGGCCTTGTTGTAGAATGAGTCGACCTGGTCCGTAGAACGCATCGCGAGTGCCACCATCACGCCATTACCCACGGTCGCCGGGTTTCCATCGAAGGCCTTGGTCAACGACAGCGCCGGTTTTTCGGGCGAAGTCGCCCAGGCGATGAAGCCATCGGTTTCCATGAATCGGCTCGCGCCGATCTCCTTGAGAAGCGGATCGTAGAATCGTGCGGCGCGTTCGAGGTCATTGGTTCCAAGCGTGACGTATCCGATCATATCGGCACTCCTTTGCGTTGTTGTGCCGCCGCCTCAGCGCAATCCGCACGCACGACTGTCACTTCCACGGAATTCCGCCTCTTTGCGTTGCGACACGTCTTCGACGAATTTTCAATCCACTTCAGAAAAGCCGCGCTGATAAATCCGTCTCCAACGGTTAGCCTGCCGAAATTCCGCTGAGATCGCCAGCAGCATCCAGACGCGCCACCGCATTGCCGCCGACACGAAGCTGCGAGAAGTCGTCACCTCCGATTCGATCGGGTGCGACCTGATTCTCGGTCGATCTGCTGCAGAACTTGGCCAGGCAGAAAAATGGTATCCTCGCCCAATCTGCTGCGCTGGAAAGAAACGGAGAACGAAACGGGCAGTGGAACGAAACGGGTATTGGAACGAATCGGATATTGGAACGAAGCGGATATGATCAGGCGGCAGCGAGCTGAACTCTGCGTGAATCTGGTAGCGGCTGTTCTCTTCGCGGCGCCCACTGCCGCGTACGCCGCATCGACGGAGACCTCGAACGGCTGTACGGGAACTCAGGCTGATCCGTGCGTTCGGAGCGGGTCGTGCGAAATCCAGGGATCGACCTGGACGCAAGACGTAACCATCGATCGAGTCGATCAATTCGACTCCCAGGGCTGGACCGGCGTTTGCGACATGGTGCACGTGGGGTTGGTCCAGGGCAGTTGCGAGCCCGCCGGCGCCCAAACCGACGTAACCGTTCATCTCTCGACCAGCAGCTTTGCCTCGGCTCCCGCGATCGTTGGGCCACTCGCGTGCGCCGGCGAACCAGAACCGGTACCCGCATCGAGTGCGATCGGCAGGCTTCTGCCGGGCGCCCTGCTCTTCGTGGCGGCGCTTGGCCGCGCCCGATCGCTCCCCGCCTGACGCCAATCCCCAGAACAGCCCCGTTTCGTAGCCGATGTCGGTCATGAGCGAACGCACTCCTCCATCCAGGATGTCTGCCATTCATCTCGCGAAACGCACCACTTTCGCCCGATCGGGTTCGGCCTTTGCATCTCTCCAGTCGGGGTGTCGTATCAGGTGGAATTCGCCCTGGCTCTCCGTCGCAACAGCCCAAATCCGGCCTACGGGCAATCGAAGAAATCGACCTCGCCCGTCTCCAGTGAGTATTCAGCACCCACGACGAGCAGGTCCTCGTTTTGAATCAGCTGCTCGAGAATTTCTGAACCGTGCCGTAGATGATTCACCGAAACATCGACGTTTGCCCGGACAGCGCGCTGCACGAGCGTATCCAGGTCGTGCCGCAGTTCGGATTTCAGCAGCTCTTCGACGGAAGGCCGCACGCGGTCGACGATCGAACGCAGGCTGGGCGATTGGTATTCCGTCGGCTGTTGAAGTTCGTCCAGGGTAGCCAGAACAGCTCCGCACTCGGAATGCCCCAGCACGACGACGAGCCGGGTGCCGAACCGCGCCGACGCGAATTCGACACTGCCAACCTGCGACGGCGCCACGATGTTTCCCGCGACACGGATGACGAAGAGGTCGCCGAGACCTTGATCGAATACGATCTCCACCGGAACCCGCGAGTCCGAGCAGCCGAGGATGATCGCGAAAGGCGCTTGTCCCTTCGTGCCATCGATTCGCTGCGCATGGCCCAGGTTCGCATCGCGGCTCTGCATGCCCGACACGAAGCGACGGTTGCCCTCGCGAAGCCGTTCGAGTGCATCCGGGGCTGATATGATCGGCACTCGAATCTCCCTGCGAACGAAATCGCGGTGTTCCTCTGTACCCGGCAGCGCCGACGGTCTGCGCCAAGGCAGAATTGCTCGCGGCCAAACGATAGCAGGGATCTCCTGGGCCGGGCCGAGGCATGTGAGCAAGAAACCTCTGTTAGGCGAGAGGCCCATGTCGAAAACACTCTTCTGATCCGATCAGGCCAGCGTCGCGTAAAGTTCGGCGCCAGGCGGCGTGCGCTACCGTGCCCATAGACTGGGGCAGGGGATCAGAGATGATCGAGATCTTCGTGGACGGCGACGGCTGCCCTGTGAAGGATGAAGTCTACGTGGTCGCGACGCGCTACGGGATTCGGGTGGCGCTCGTCGCCAACTCTCGCATCAATGTTCCCGAGGGGTTTGGCGTCGAGATGATCGTGGTCGATCAGGGGCCCGACGTGGCTGACGACTGGATCGTGGAGAACGTGCGGCCGGAGGACGTCGTCGTGACGGCCGATATCCCGCTCGCGGCGCGCTGTATCGATGCGGGCGCCCGCGTACTGGCTACGAACGGACGGATTTTCAGCGAGGATTCGATCGGCGATCGCCTCGCCGCCCGGGATCTGAACGCATACCTACGCGAGGCGGGCGTGATGTCGGGCGGGCCGCCCTCGATATCGGCGAAGGACCGCTCTCGCTTCCTTTCGAAGCTCGACGAGCTCGTCCAGCTGGGCATACGCGGTACTCGATTCCAGTAGACTGAGCTCGCAAGGCCACGCGGATCGACCGCTCCGCGCCCGCCTAGATGCTGAGCACACCGCGTCGTGGAGTCTGTGAGCCGTAGGTGTTCGAGGCGATCGGAGCGCCCGGCTGTCGATCGTCATCGGCAGTGCGATGTTAGGCGGAGGGCGGATCGCTCGCGAGTTTCGAGTCGTCTGCCGCGATGAATTCGCGCCATCTCCGAGCGGCTGCAGGGTCCGAAGGATTGTCCTGGAGGGTGGCCTCGACGAACGAAGTGAAGCTCGAAGTGAAGGGAGTGGGTCGGGCATGCCACCAGCTTCTCACTCCGGGGAAGGTGAGCCACCAGGCGACTGCGACCGACCAACGCATCCACACCTCGTCGGGTAGGGCACGCGCGCGAGCCGCGTGGAACATGAATTCAAACGCGCCAAACGCCTCGTAGAGAGACCAGGTGAGCTGGATTCTCTGCTGGGGAGTCAGCGCGGAGAGATCGACTACACCCTTGCCGTAGACCCGGGTGAGTTCGCCGTCTTGACTCAACTGGGCCTGAATGGCGGCAACCCGATCGCGCGCGCGCGCGTAGTTCTCTGTGCGAAGCGATTGAGTATTCTGACGGACCTGCAGCGCGAGGTACACCAGAGAAACGATCACGGCGAGGCCGCCAATGAACTCGCCGAGATTCCCAAGGAATTGAAGGTCCAAGACGCTTCTCCTGTCGCGTAACGCGCCGCCATGCGACCCGGCGCGCGTTGCACTCCGATGTTCATACCAGGTGGCGTTGCGCTGCGGCAATCCGGGCGCTGGCGGTGAACCGGGAGTTCCGCAGCCGG
>Ga0326597_10012613_pt1 | contig 11140 bp, 11 predicted proteins | sample RVTome_12_FD_203789 | JGI IMG/M metagenome (GOLD analysis project Ga0326597, IMG submission 203789) | Soil microbial communities from uranium-contaminated site in the Upper Colorado River Basin, Wyoming, United States - RVT100D185 | ecosystem: Environmental > Terrestrial > Soil > Contaminated >... | reverse complement strand
GGTCTCCGGGAACGATCTGCTCGTCCACCGGCCCCTTCTGCGGGCAGATTCCGGTTTCTACCCGTCCCGGACCACACGCAGTGCGCCGCCTGAAAAATGCTAGTTCCACCACGGACTGTTACGCAAGTTTACTACCACAAGACCCGAGTTGCTTTCGATATCCACCTCCGTGGGGCGCTCAAAGAACTTCTTCCAGGAGGTTTATTCCCCTCTCCTAGAGACGAAGAACTTGATCAATTTCTCCAATGGGACGACTGGCGTGTTTTCGGGCTTCTGGCAGAGAAAAAAGGTGGAGAGAATGGTGAACGACTTTCCAATCGAAACCACTTTAGACAAGTTTATGAAACCCCTGAGACACTTTCGCCCCAAGATGCCGAACACTTGGGACGCATCAAGTCTGCTCTTGGAGAGCTTCTTGTAGCGGAAGAACCGGCACAAAAGAGCTGGTACAAAGTTGACCGTCTCCACGACATTCCAGTAGTTGATGGTCCAAAAGTGGCTCCTCTTTCTGATTACTCCAAGGTAGTCGAAAACCTTAGACCCAACAACCAAGTTTTGCTATATGTAAGAAAAGAAGACGTGCCCCGAGCGAGAGAGATTATAGCCGAATTGGAGAAGGAAAATGACTGATCTACATGACAATCGCATTGGCACCATTGCTCGGCTAGCGGAAAAAGCCCCCCCCAACTTTGGGCGAACAGCCCTAATGAAGTTTTGTTACTTCTTGCAGAGCTTACGCGGTGTTCCGCTAAGCTACCGCTTCACTCTTTACTCGTACGGTCCTTTCGACTCTGACGTCTTACAGCAGTTTAACTTTTGGTGTAGACCGTCAGGGCACGGCTTCAGCCGTGCCGTAAACGCTGTAGAATCATACGGCTTTAGCCGCTGAGGTTCGTCTTGCGAAACCCCGGAACGGTCTACACCATTTGTGAAAATGGTATAGTCGACTTGGATACAGCAGAAGCAATGGCGGCTGTAAAAGCGAACGTTGTCTACTATACGGGTGGTTACGGTTATGAAATCAAGCCCTCCAGCCAAAGTGAAGTTGTACTTCGTTCTGCCGCAAAGTTTCTGCAAGAGTATCAACAAGATATCGATTGGGTAGTTAACGAATTCGGTGGCTGGAATAGCTCGGATTTGGAACTTGCAAGCACGGTTATTTACGTAGATCGGGAGGCTATTAGCGCTCACGAATCTTTGCAGATCGAGGATCTGGTCCAACGCGTCAAAGCTATAAAGCCACGTTTCTCTGAAGAGCAAATACGAAAACAAGCAGAAAGATTGTTAGAAAAAGAGCTGATAGGTTCTATCCGTTGAATAATGCGGCCTGAGTACTCTAATCTGCTTTCAGCAGTTCGCGGGCGGTGAAGAGCGAATAGAACGGGCAGAGTTTTTCAATAGCCTCGCGGCCGCCTTCTTCGCGGTCCACGATACAAATTGCGGCGACGACGTTGTATCCCGCGGCGCGGGCCTGCTCGATGGCCTTGATGGTCGAGCCGCCGGTGGTGCAGACGTCGTCTACGATCACGACGGGATCGCCCGGCTCACCCTTCCAACCTTCGATGTATTGCTGCGTGCCGTGCTTCTTGGGCTCCTTGCGGACGAGGAACCCGGCGACCGGCGGACCGCCCTGCTGCGCGCTCAGTGCGGCTACGACGGCGACGATCGGGTCGGCGCCCATCGTGAGGCCCCCGATGGCCTTGGGGTAAGGCTTCAGAGATTTCAAAAGCTCCAGCACCGACATGCCTGTGCAGAGCGCGCCTTCGGCATCGAGCGTGGTGAGGCGCGCGTCCAGATAATAATTGCTGCGCTTGCCGGAAGTGAGGACGAAATCGCCGCGCTGTATGGATTTTTCCAGGAGGACTTGTTTGAGGCGGTTCTTAAATTGCATGACAAGCAGGTCCTTCGTCGCTACGCTCCTCAGGATGACCGCAAAAATTACTACTCGACCGTCACGCTCTTGGCTAGGTTGCGGGGCTGGTCCACGTCGCAGCCGCGGCGGACGGCGATGTGGTAGGCGAGCAATTGCAAGGGGACGACTTCGAGGATGGGCGCGAGCAGCTCGCTCGTGGCCGGGATTTCGATGACGTGGTCGGCGGACTCGCGGGCGTCGCTGTCGCCCTCGGTCACGACGGCGATGATGATTCCCTCGCGCGCCTTGACCTCCTGCAGGTTGCTCAGAACCTTCTCGTAGGCGAGGCGGCTCGACTCGTCGCTCTTGTCGCAGGTGGTGATGACGACGACGGGCATTTCGCCGTCAATCAGCGCGATCGGGCCGTGCTTCATCTCGCCCGCCGGGTAGCCCTCGGCGTGGATGTAGGAAATCTCCTTGAGCTTCAACGCGCCTTCCATCGCGATGGGGTAGTGGATGCCGCGTCCCAGGAAGAGAAAATTGCCGCTCCGGAAAAACGTGCGCGACAGGGTCTCGACTTCCGCGTCGCACTCGAGGACGCTGCGCATCAGGCCCGGCAGGCGCGCCAGCTCCTGCGTCAGCTGCAAGGACTGCTCAGCGGAAAGCCGGCCGCGCACCTGCCCCAGGTGCATGGCCAGCAGGTAGAGCGCGGTGATCTGCGACGTGAACGCCTTGGTGCTGGCGACGCCGATCTCGGGGCCGGCGTGCGTATAGAGCGTGCCGGCAGCCTCGCGCGTCACCATGCTGCCGACGACGTTGCAGACGGCGAGCGTCTTCGACCCTTTTCGCTTGGCCTCGCGCTGCGCCCCGAGCGTGTCCGCCGTTTCGCCCGACTGCGTGATGACCACCGTCAAGGTCTCCGGGCCGACGATCGGGTCGCGATAGCGGAACTCGGAGCCGTAGTCGACCTCCGCGGGGATGCGGGCGAGGCGCTCGATGAGATACTTGCCCACCATGCCGGCATAAAACGAAGTGCCCATGGCAACGATCCTGACATTCTCGAACCGGCGGAATTCGTCGAGGGTGAAGCTCCAATCGTCGAGCGTGACTTTGCCCGTCTCGAAGCTGACGCGCCCGAGGGTGGTGTCGCGGACGGCCTGCGGCTGCTCGTAGATTTCCTTGAGCATGAAGTGCTTGTAGCCGCCCTTTTGCGCCTGGATGGGGTCCCAGGCGACGCGCTGGGGCTCGCGGCTGATCTCGCGGCCGTCGAAGTCGGTGAACCGCGCGCCCTCGGGCGTCAGGACCACCAGGTCGCCGTCGGCCAGAAACACCATGTCGCGCGTGTGAAACAGAATCGCGGGAATGTCGGAGGCGATGAAAAACTCCTTGTCCCCCAGGCCCACCACGGCCGGCGGGCCGATGCGCGCCGCCACAATCTTGTTCGGGTCGCGCGAGCAAACCACCACGAACGTATATACGCCGCGCAGCTCGGCAATCGATTTGCGCACCGCGTCCTCGAGGCCGGTCCCGTTCGCGGCCATGTGTTTCTCGATCAGGTGCGCGATGATCTCGGTGTCGGTTTCCGTGACGAACTTGTGGCCCTCGCCGGTGAGGCTTCGCTTCAGCGCCAGGTAATTCTCGATGATCCCGTTCTGGACCACGACGATCTCGCCCTTGCAGTCTCGGTGCGGATGGGCGTTCTCTTCGGTGGGACGGCCGTGGGTGGCCCAGCGCGTGTGGCCGATGCCGTAGGTTCCATCGAGCGGGCGGGCGCGGACAACCTCCATCAGGTTAGCGAGCTTGCCCGAAGCGCGCCGCAACTCGATGCGCCCGGCGCCGTCCCCCACGGCGATGCCGGCCGAGTCATAGCCCCGGTATTCGAGCCGCTGCAATCCCTCCAGGATCAGCGGCACCACCGGCTTGTTCCCGACGTACCCGACGATCCCGCACATGGTTGGCCTACTCTTCCAGTTGAACGCTGAATTCTTCGATGACCGGGTTGGTGAGGACCTCGCGCGCGATGCGCTCAACCTCGGCGCGCGCCTGGTCCGGGGTCAGTCCCGGAGCGAGGCTGATCTCAAAGTGCTTGCCTTGCCGCACTGCTTCGACGCTCCCGAAGCCGAGCCCGCGCAGCGCCGAGCGGATCGTGTCGCCCTGCGGATCGAGCACCGTTTTCTTGAGACTGACGTAGACGCTTGCTTTCATGACGCCTGCTTCAATGGCACCTGCTCAATGACACTTGCTTCCTGCCGCTTTCTTCCTTAAAGACCAGCCTCCAATCATAGCAAACGCCGCTGGCAATTTCCTAGATTCGCGGCGGAGGGCCGATTCGGGCGCGGCTGTGCTAGAATCGGTCGCGGTTTTCGCCGCTTGGCTGAAGCGCCGCTTGGCTGAAGATGCTTCCCTTCCAGCTCATCTATTCGGACGGCTATGACCTGCACCTCGGCGAGCACGTGTTTCCGTCCGCCAAGTACCGGCTCATCCGGAAGAGCCTGCTCGAAACTGAGCTGGCGGACGAGGCGGACTTCCTCGAGCCGCAGCCGGCCGAGGACGCGGACGTTCTGCTCGTGCACACCCCCGACTGGGTGCAGAAACTCAAGACCGGGACGCTCGAGCCGTGGGAGGCCGCCCGCATGGAGATTCCTTACTCGCCGGAACTGGTGCGCGCGGTGTGGCTCGCCACCGGAGGGTCGATCCTTGCCGGGCGGCGGGCGCTTGCCGACGGCGTCGCGGTCAACATCGGCGGCGGCTTCCATCATGCGTTTCCGGGCCACGGCGAAGGCTTTTGCGCCATCCATGACGTTGCCGTCGCCATCCGCAAACTGCAAGCCGACGGAGCGATTGCGCGCGCCATGACCGTGGACCTCGACGTGCATCACGGCAACGGCACGGCCGCCATCTTCGCGCGCGACACGTCCGTCTTTACGTTTTCCATGCACCAGGAGAACAATTATCCGTTTGAAAAGCCGCCGAGCGACCTCGACGTCAACCTCCCCGATGGGTGCGGGGACGAGTTGTATTTAAGCCTGCTGCGGGAAAACCTGAAGAAAGCGCTTGCGGCGTTTCGGCCGGAGCTGATCTACTACCTGGCCGGCGCGGACCCGTACCGCGAAGACCAACTAGGGGGTCTGGCGTTGACGCTCGAAGGATTGGGCGAGCGCGACCGGACGGTTTTCGCCATGGCGCGGGAGCACAATGTCCCCGTCGCCGTGACGCTCGCCGGAGGCTATGCGCGGAACGTGGAGGACACCATTGCAATCCACGTGGGAACGGTGAAGGAGGCGTTACAAATAATCAAAACCCCTTCCTGATGCTGTTATGATAGAGGCAATGAACAAGATCGCCATTGTCGACAAATCGGCGACGCTCCGAGTGGACAAGGAACCGGTGGTCATTGTCCCACTTCGGTTGTGGCAGCAAATCGAGGATTTTCTGGAAGACCAGGAAGCCCTCGCGTCGAAACGGTTTCTCCGCAAGATTCGCAAGGGAAGAAAAGACGCCGCCAGCGGGAAACTCGTGTATCCCTTCCGCTAACTCATGGAGATCGGTTTCACGCCCGCCGCATGGCGAGACTGGCAGAAACTTTCCAAAAGCACCCGGAACCGTTTACAGGCGAAGCTCCTGTTCTACGCTCGCGACCCTCTGCGCTACGCCGTCAAACTGACCAATTCAAACGTTGGCCAATACCGGTTTCGTGTCGGCGAGTATCGTATTGTTTTTGATTTGGCGGAAAGCAAGATTGTCGTCTTGGCCGTGGGGCAACGTAAAGAAATTTACAGGCGGTAGCTTCTCTCCCGAACGAGCAATCCTTTACGAAATAGCTTGGCACAAAGCAGTAGCCACCTCCTAGCAGATCGCGCGGCAAGACCTTACTAGCTTCCTTGCAGCACTTCGTTCAACGATCCCGTGCGGTAGCATTCGAAGGCACGCTCAAGCCGGCTGTATGTTCCGGTTCCTGCGGAATAAATTTTCGGGATCGTACTGCTTCTTGACGGCAGCGAGGCGCGCAGCGTTATCGCCGTAGGCTGCGCTTGCGGTCTGCGTTTCTGCGGCGGGAAAGTTGGCGTACGTTCGCCCACCGGAGAACGGTTGGAGGGCGCTCCAGGTCCCGTTCATCCATCCGAGGGAAGCGGGCTCGTCGGAGGGGTCGTCCCATCCCGCGATGATCCAGGCGTGGACGGCGTCCGGGGCGCGCAGCTCGAACGCCGTGGAATCGGGCGCGACGCGGCACACGGCTCCGTGCGTGTAGTGGTCGAGGCCGATGGCGGGCGCGGAGCCGGGGGCTTGGGCGAAACGGCCGAGCACCGCCTCGATGCTCTCCTCGGAGAGGCGCTCAAGATAGGAGCCCTTCACGGCGCTCGAAGCCGGGGGGCGCGCGCTGGCCATTCCAAACGTGTTGCTGAAAGGCCGCCGCTCTATGGTGTCTTCTACCGGACTTACGATCGAGCGCAGAGGTCTGAGCATTAGGTCCGCAGCGCTTGGATTCCCGGACCAGACAACCGTGACATGCATGCGCGGCTCGCCGTCTTCCCGCCGCACCAGCGCCACCGCCTGGAGGTTATCCGGCGCGGTGGCCATGACTTCCGCAAAACCGCGGAGCACCGCGCGCGCGTCGCTATAGCGATAGGACAGCCTTCCGGCAAACACGTCGTCGATGGGATGGAGGCGAAGTGTGAGCGCCGTCGTCACGCCGAAATTGCCGCCGCCGCCGCGGATCGCCCAGAAGAGGTCGGGGTTCTCCTCCGCGCTGGCCGTCACGATGCGTGCGTCCGCCGTGACGAGTTCCGCCGCGAGCAGGTTGTCGCACGCGGCGCCGTGCCTGCCGGAGAGCCATCCAAGCCCGCCGCCGAGTGTAAGGCCGGAAACGCCCACCGTGGGGCATTCCCCCTGAACGCAGGCGAGGTTGTGCAGACTGGCCGCGGACACCAGCTCGTGCGTCAGGACGCCGCCGCCCACGCGCGCCGTCCTGGCGGCAGGATCGATCTCGATGGCGTTGAGGAGCGTTGTGTCGATGACGATCCCGTCGTCGCATGTACCCCATCCCAAAAAACTGTGGCCGCCGCTGCGCACGGCTACCGGCAAATCGTGCTCCAACGCGAAGCCAACGCAGCGCGCAATGTCGTCGCTTTGGGAACACTGGGCAATCAACCCGGGATGCTTGTCCGTCAGCGGATTTTTCCAGAAAACCTGCCGGGCACGGTCATAGAGCTGCTCGCCGGGCAGGGTCAACTGCCCCGCGAGGCCCGAACGCAGCCGGCCGATCGTGGCGGAATCGATTTCGCCTCCCTCGCTTCCGTTGAAGCGGCAGGCGCCGGAGAGCGCCAGGGCTGCTCCGGACAGCAGGCTTTGCCGGATGAAATCTCGTCGCGTCTTCATAAGCTCTTAATAAGCTCTGGCGCAAAAATCCGCGAACAGCAGACGAATAGTATAGCAGTCAGCCTCAGAGCGCTTTCAGAGCGCTTCGCTGCAAGACCCTGTGCGGCAGCCTTCCCTTATGGCGAATTCGAACCGCACCTGCGGAAACCACGCTAAACGTCCTGTCAGTTCACTGGCGTGATTCTGAAGCACCCTTATGACGGTATCCGCCTTCGCCGAACGCGGCAAGCCCGATAAACGCAACCGGGATAAATGTGGGTTGCAATGATTCTCACTGCACCAGCGGTGGCTTCTCTTCTTCCTCGCCGTTCTCGCTCTCCGTCTCGGGGATGAGGCAGGAGGCGGACAAGCAGGTCCTTCGTCGCTGCGCTCCTCAGGATGACCGCTCAAAATGGTTTTTTCAACAACCTACTACGCCGGAATCTGTTCGAAGGAGAACTGGGGAATCTCCGCGCGGTCCTTGGCATGTTCAATGGTGATGCCGCAAATGTTCCCTTGCGAAGTTGAGGTCGAGGAGCGTGTTCTCGTCGAGGTCCCTGGTCTCCGCCACCTCGACGGCTCGGAACTCGATGTACAGCGTATCTGTGTCCTGAAAATATTTAATCTTCATGGTTCAGCGCTTTCTGGGGCGGCGGGCAGGAATGCCGTGAAGCATTCCCTCCACGCTGATGTCCTCGTCCACTTCCGGCCAATGCACGCCCTGCCCGTCGCCGAGGATTTCGAATTGATTGCGCTGCACCGGTGTAGCGTCGCTTAGCCGCCAGGACCAGGCTAGTGGAACACTGATTACACGTCCGTCCATCAGGCGAAAGGTGATCAGGTCGGCTGTTACCGAGACATCCTTCACCCGGGCATCTGTACTAATCGCAGTGCTCATGCCAAGCCTCCTGAATCGCTCTCCGGTTTTCCTGTATAACTGCTCGGATTCGATTGATCTCCCCGGCGGGGAATCCGTGGTTCGCACCCAGCGACACAGGCTCCAACCAGAACTTGCAGGTCATCCGGTCTCTTCGGACATGGATGTGAGCCGGTTCGTTGCAATCGAAACTGTAAAAATAAAACCGATACGGCCCCGGAATGCCTTGCACTGTCGGCATAGTCGGGCACTCTGCGAAGCACCCACGTCATAGGCTACAACAAAATCCAGGAACCGGCCCCGCTTTTCACTGCACGAGCGGCGGTTTTTCTTCCTCGCCTTCGCCGTTCTCTTCGGACTCGGGGATGAGGCAAGCGGCGGCGATGCGGTCGCCTTCGCCCTGCTCCATGCGGAGCAGGCGCACGCCCTGGGTGCTGCGGCCGGCGGAGCGGATGGCGCTTGATTCGAGGCGAATCAACTTGCCCTGCTGCGTGATGATGATGACCTCGCTCTGGTCGGTGACGTGGATGATGCCGACGACCTTGCCTTTGCTGGGGGTGGTCTTGAGGTTGATGATGCCCTTGCCGCCGCGCGATTGCACGCGGTACTCGCCGAGCTCGGTGCGCTTGCCGTAGCCGTTTTCGGTCACGGTGAGAATCCAGCCTGCCTCTTGGCCGGCGCCGACCGCTTCCATGCCGATCAGGTAATCGTTCTTACCGAGCGTCATGGCGCGGACGCCGCGCGCCTGGCGGCCCATCGGGCGGACATCGGTCTCGGGGAACCGGATGGCCTTGCCTTCGCGCGTCCCGAGGAAGATGAACTGGTCGCCGGAAGTCTCGCCGACGCGGATCAGCTCGTCGCCGTCGTCGAGCGAGACGGCGATGATGCCGCGCGACATCGGGTTGTCAAAGTCCGAGAGCCGCGATTTCTTGATGACTCCGTCGCGCGTGACCATGACAACGTAGCGGTCCTCGGCGAACTCCTTCACCGGCAGGAACGCGGCCACGGTCTCGCCCGGGTCGAGATTGATCAGGTTCACGATGTTCTTGCCGCGCCCGGCGGTTCCGACGTCGGGAATCTCGTAGACCTTCAGCCAGTGCACCTTGCCGCGGCTGGTGAAGATCAGGATGTAGGTGTGCGTCGAGGCGACGAAGAGGTGCTCGACGAAATCCTCCTCGCGCGTCCGCATTCCGATGCGCCCCTTGCCGCCGCGCCCCTGCTGGCGGTAGGTGGTCACCGGAGTCCGCTTGAGATACCCCTGGTGGCTCACCGTCACGGCAACGTCCTCGACCGGAATCAGGTCTTCGAGGCTGATCTCGGCCTGCTCCTGCACGATCTCGGTGCGGCGCTTGTCGCCGAAGTTTTTCTGGACTTCGCGGAGTTCGTGAATGACGACATTCTTGAGCTTCCGCTCGCTGGCCAGAATTTCCTCGAGCTCCTGGATCTTCTTCCGGATTTCCGTCAGCTCTTCGGCGATCTTCTCACGCTCGAGCGCCGTCAGCCGCTGGAGCTGCATGTCGAGGATGGCCCGGGCCTGTATCTCGCTCAGCGCGAACTGCGTCATCAGGCCGTCGCGGGCTTCGGCCGGGTTCTTCGACGCGCGGATCAGCTTGATCACGGCGTCGAGATTTTCGAGAGCGATCTGGTAGCCGAGCAGGATGTGCTCCCGCTCGCGGGCTTTCCGCAAGTCATACTGCGTGCGGCGGCGGACGACGTCGGCGCGGTGGTCAATGAAGACTTGGAGGGCCTTGGCCAGTCCCATTTCGACCGGCTGCCCGTTGTGCACCGCCAGCAGGATCATCCCGAAGCTCGTCTGCATCTGCGTGTGCTTGTACAGATTGTTCAGGATCACCTCGGCCTGCTCGCCGCGCTTCAGCTCGAAGACGATACGCATTCCGTCGCGGTCGCTTTCGTCGCGGATGTCGGAGATGCCTTCGATCTTCTTGTCCTGGACCAGCTCGGCCGCGCGCTCGATCAGCTTTGCCTTGTTCACCTGGTAAGGGATTTCGGTAACAACGATCTGGTCGCGGTCCTTGCCCGTGTGCTCGATGGCGGCCCGCGCACGCATCACGAACGTGCCGCGGCCGTTCTTGTAGGCCTCGAGAATGCCGGTCTTGCCGTAAATGAATCCGCCGGTCGGAAAATCCGGCCCGGGGACCATCTCCACCAGCTTGTCGAGCGGCGTCGCCGGGTGCTCGATCAACTGGATCGTGGCGTTGACGACCTCGGTCAGATTGTGCGGCGGAATTTTTGTCGCCATGCCGACGGCGATTCCTTCCGCGCCGTTCACCAGAAGATTCGGGATGCGGTTCGGCAGGTACTCCGGCTCCTCCGTGCTTTCGTCATAGTTCGGGCGGAAGTCGACCGTCTCGCGGTCAATGTCATCGAGCAGGCGCTCGGCCACGGCGTCCAGCCGCGCCTCCGTGTAGCGCATCGCCGCCGGCGGATCGCCGTCCACCGAGCCGAAGTTTCCCTGGCCGTCCACCAGCGGGTAGCGCATGCTGAAATCCTGCGCCATGCGCACGAGCGAGTCGTAGATCGGCACGTCGCCGTGCGGGTGGTAGTTTCCCATCACCTCGCCGACGATCTTGGCGCACTTGCGGTAGGGGCGGTTCGCGCGCAGCCCGGCCTCGTACATGCCGTAGAGAATGCGCCGCTGCACGGGCTTCAGCCCGTCGCGGGCGTCGGGGAGCGCGCGCCCGATGATGACGCTCATCGCGTAGTCGAGATACGAGCGCCGCATCTCGTCTTCAATGTTCACCGGAATCTGGTTGCTCGGCAGCGGCAGGGCGGGCTGCTGCGGCTCGGGAGGAAGGTTCGTCTGATCGGCCATGCTGGAATTCAATCCCCTACTCGAAAATTGCTGGTGCCATCGCGGATCAATTGCTTAACTGTTGATTATACCAGTTCGGAGGGGCCCATCCTAAGCGCAGAGTTGTCCAATACAAGATGAGCCTGAAAGGAGTGTTCGTTTCCAGTGCAAGATGAGCCTGAAGTTTGGGAGGTGGCAATCCATGATGAGGCATGACCATTCACATGCAGAACATCGAACGATT
>Ga0326597_10012612_pt1 | contig 11140 bp, 10 predicted proteins | sample RVTome_12_FD_203789 | JGI IMG/M metagenome (GOLD analysis project Ga0326597, IMG submission 203789) | Soil microbial communities from uranium-contaminated site in the Upper Colorado River Basin, Wyoming, United States - RVT100D185 | ecosystem: Environmental > Terrestrial > Soil > Contaminated >... | reverse complement strand
GGCGGTTTCCGGCGGCACGCCTGCGGAGGAGGGCTGGCCGAACGTGAGCGCGCCCGAGCCCGCCTTGACCAGCAGCGCGTCGGCGTGGCCGTGGTAACAGCCCTCGAATTTGACGATCTTGTGCCTGCCCGTGTGGCCGCGCGCGAGGCGGATTGCGCTCATCGTAGCCTCGGTCCCCGAGCTGACCAGCCGCACTTGCTCAAGCGAGGGCACGAGCCGGCACAGGAGCTCCGCCATCTCGACTTCCTGCTCGGTCGGCGCACCAAAGGACAGCCCACGCCCGGCGGCCTGTTGCACCGCTTCGACCACCTCGGGGTGAGCGTGGCCGACGATGAGCGGCCCCCACGAGCCAACGTAGTCGATGTAGGCGCGGCCGTCCACGTCCCACACCTGCGCGCCCTTGCCGCGTTCGATGAAGAGCGGCGTGCCGCCCACCGAGCGGAACGCCCGCACCGGCGAGTTGACGCCTGCGGGTATCGCAAGCTGGGCGCGCTGAAACAGCTTCTGGCTGCGTTTCATGTTCGTTTGCGAAACAGCTTGCTGAAGCGCCGCGCCGCGCCGCGGATATCAGGCGCCTCGAACAGCGCCGAGATCACCGCCACGCCGTCGGCGCCGGCCGCGATCAACTGCGGCGCATTATCGAGAGTGATACCGCCGATCGCCACTACCGGCAGCCTGAGCCCGCGCTTCGCTTCGCCCAGCAATTCAACCGGCGTGCGCGCCGCGCCCGGCTTCACCTTGGACGGAAAGAAACCGCCGAACGCGACATAGCTGGCACCGGCATCGGCAGCGGCAAGCGCGTTTTCGATCCGGCCGTAGCAGGAGATTCCAAGTATCTTGCCGGGACCCAGGCGTTTGCGCGCCTCGGCCGCCGGGCCGTCCTCGCCGCCGATGTGCAGTCCATGCGCGTCGAGCGTTAGCGCGAGCTCGAGATGGTCGTTGATGATGAGCGGGACCCGGTATTCCCGGCACAGCGCGAGGAGCGCCCGCCCTTGTGTCAGCCGCAGCGCCGCGCTGGCGATTTTGTTGCGGTATTGCAGCAGACACGCGCCGCCAGCGAGCACCGCCGCGACCTTGGCGAGCAGGTCCGGGGTATCTGCGCTGTCGGGCGTGACGGCGTAGAGGCCGGAGATCCCGCGTTTCACTTCTCACACCTCACTGCCGCCCCCGGATGGCTCCTCTTCGCGCGCCCAGAACAGGCGGTCCGGGATGTGCTGGCCCATGCCGGGACGGAACGCTCCTTTGAGCGTCTGCCAGGTATATTCCTGTGCGTCCTTCACCGCATCGCTCACTTCGAGCCCGTTGGCGATCGTCGCGGCGATGGCGGAGGCAAGCGTGCAGCCGGAGCCGTGATAGGAGCCGGGCAGGCGCTGCCAGGCGTCGCTGCGCACCACCCCATTCTGGCCGTAAAGGGTATTCACGACCTGGGCGGTGTTCTCATGGGTGCCGGTGACGAGGACGTACTCGCACCCGGTTGCGATGATCCGCCGCGCGCACTCCGCGAGATCGAGGCTTTTCCCTTCCTCGGACTCCGCCGCCGCAAGGCGCCGGGCTTCGAGGCTGTTGGGCGTCAATATCGTGGTCTGGGGAATGAGCAGTTCCCGCAACGCGCCCACCATCTCCTCGGTGACCAGTTCGTCGCCCCGGCCCGAGGCGAGCACGGGATCGAGCACCAGGGGAACCTCGGGGTAATCGGACACCACCTCGGCGATCGCGGCGACCTGCTCGAGATTGCCCAGCAGGCCAATCTTGAAGGCGGCGACCGGCATATCCTCCAGCACGCAACGCGCCTGGTCGGCGACCCACTCGGCGTCGATCGACGAGAGGTCGTCCACGCCCATGGTGTCCTGGATGGTGACCGCGGTCACCACCGAGAGCGGGTGGCAGCCCATGCTGGAGAGCGTCATGATGTCCGCCTGCAATCCCGCGCCGCCGCTCGGATCGGTCGCGGCGAATACCAGGACGATGGGAGGCAGATCGGACATGCGCCGAGGGGGGTCAGGTTCCCGCGCGGTTGGTCGCGGGCGGAGTGATTCGCTAGAATTCGATTCTATCTTAAATCGGACTCCTGCATGACCGCTGCCGACACCCAGGTTTTCAAGACTTACATGTGCCTGATCTGTGGATTCATCTACGACGAGGCTGCCGGGCTGCCCGATGAAGGCATCGCGCCCGGCACCCGCTGGGAAGATGTGCCGATGAACTGGACGTGCCCGGAATGCGGCGCGCGCAAGGAGGATTTCGAGATGGTGGAGATTTAAAGTTTTGAGTGTTAAGTGTTTAGTGTTGAGTTATTCTAGAAGCTCCGGCGACTGACACTACACTCAACATTTAAAACTCAACACTCAACACTCAACACTCAACACTCAACACTCAACACTACGCGAATGCGTATTCTGCACACCATGATCCGCGTCGCAGACCTGCAGCGCTCGATCGATTTCTATACGCAGGTGCTGGGGATGCGGCTGCTGCGCAAGACCGACTATCCCAGCGGGCGTTTCACCAATGCCTTTGTCGGCTACGACGAGGAATCGAAGACGGCGGTGCTGGAGCTCACCCACAACTGGGACACGAAATCCTACGATCTGGGCAGCGGCTACGGCCACGTCGCGATCGAGGTGGCGGATGCCTACAAGGCGTGCGAGGAAGTCAGAAAGCGCGGCGGCAAGGTCACGCGCGAAGCCGGGCCGATGAAGCACGGCACCACCGTCATCGCATTCGTCGAGGACCCGGACGGCTACAAGATCGAGTTCGTCCAGCGGAGGATTTAGTCGGGCCCGGGCCCGACTAAATCCTTAGTGAAAAAGCCCCACCAAGACCCAGGATCCAGCGCTTGGCATGTGAGGAAGCAAGCCTGAACACAAGGCCACAAATACGCAGTCCGGAACCTCCCGCACATCTACTCCCGGCGTCTCGGCACGGCGAACCGGGAGCGCGACTGGATTGAATTTCCTGTTGTTTATTGTTTAAGGATTTCGTCCGCGAGACGGACGAAATCCTTGACGCCCAGATCCTGCGCGCGCAATCCGGCATCCACGCCCATCCGTTCGAAGTCCTCGGCCCTGAAATAACCCTTCAAGGCATTGCGTAGCGTCTTGCGGCGCTGCGAGAAAGCGGCGGCGACGATTTTCCCCAGCGTAGCTTCGTCGCGCGCGGGATGCGGCAGGCGCGGGAACGGCGTCAGCCGCACCACCGCGGATTCGACCTTCGGTGCCGGATTGAACGCCGCGGCCGGAACCTCGAGAATGCGTTCCATCTCGAAACGGTACTGCAGCATCACCGACAGGCGCCCGTACTCGGTTGCGGAGGGCGCGGCGACCATGCGTTCCACGACCTCCTTCTGCAGCATGACATGGATGTCGACAATGGCATCGGCGTGCCGCGCCAGGTGAAACAGCAGCGGCGTGGAAATATTGTATGGCAGGTTTCCGACCACGCGCAGCCGCGCGCCGAGCGCGCTGAAGTCGAACTCGAGAGCATCGCCTTCGTGCACCGCCACGCGCTCCGCAGGGAACTCGGCTCGCAGACGGGAGATGATGTCGCGATCGATCTCGATCACGTGCAGGCGATCGAGCCGTCGCGCAAGCGGGCGCGTGATCGCGCCCAGACCCGGACCGATCTCCGCCATAAGGTCATGCTGCTGCGGCGCGATCGCGCCGACGATCGCGCTGATGACTGATTCGTCGGTGAGAAAGTTCTGTCCGAAACGCTTGCGGGGGACATGGCGCATGGGGCTGCCGTCCCGAGCTATCACGCACCGCGTCGCTTGCGCCCGCCGCCGGCGAGCGTGGCGGCGAGTTTCACCGCCTCGATCAGGCTGCCGATCCCGGCTTTCCCGGTCCCGGCGAGGTCGAGCGCGGTACCGTGGTCGACCGAGGTGCGGATGATGGGCAGCCCGAGCGTCACGTTGACGCCGGCGCCGAAGCTCGCGTACTTGAGCACCGGCAGTCCCTGGTCGTGGTACATCGCCAGCACGCAGTCGCAATCCTTGAGCCACCTCGGGTTAAACAGGGTGTCTGCTGGCACAGGCCCCGAGAGATCGAATCCCTCGCGGCGCAATTTCTCCAGTACCGGAATGATGATCGCGGTTTCTTCGTTCCCGAGGAAGCCCGATTCGCCCGCATGCGGGTTGAGACCGGCCACGAAGATGCGCGGCCGGGGGATCGCGAAGCGTCCGGCCAGGTCACGGCGCAGGACGCGCAGCGTCCGTTCCAGGCCGTCGCTCGTGATATTGCGCGCAACGTCCTTCAGGGCAAGGTGGGTGGTGGCGAGCGCGACACGCATGCCGCCGCCCGCCAACATCATCACTACGTGTTCTGCGCCCGTGTACGCCGCCAGGAACTCGGTATGTCCGGTGAAAGCGATGCCCGCGTCGTTGATGACGCTCTTCTGCAACGGCGCCGTGACCATGGCATCGAACGTACCGTCGCGGCAGCCATCCGCGGCGACTTCCAGCGTGCGCAGCACGTAACGGCTGTTGGCCGGATCAAGACGCCCGGCGATCGCCGGGCGTGCGAGCGGCAGGTGGCGCACCATCAGCGCGCCGGCAGTGGGTTTCGCGTTCGCGGCAGGCGGGAAATCGGCGAGCTTGAGCGCCACGCGCAGCGCGCGGGCACGTGCTTTCAGCAGTTCCCGATCGGCCACCACCACAACGCGCGCCGGCAGTCGCCGGCGCGCGAGCTGCACGCACAGGTCGGGGCCGATGCCTGCTGGCTCGCCGGCCGTGACCGCGATCAGCGGCGCCACTATCTTTCCTCGAGGCGGTACTCGATGTAGGCGCGGTCGCGCAGCTGCCGCAGCCATTCCTGGTGGGACTCGTCCGACTTCCTGGCGCGCAAGGCTTTGCGCGCCTCCAGCCGCTGGTGCTCGCGCGACATGTCCTCGTTGCGCCGCGCCAGCACCTGGATCAGGTGCCAGCCGAACGGCGACCGTACCGGGCCGCTGATCTGTCCCGGGCTGAGCGCATCCATGGCGCGCTCGAATTCAGGGACGGTGTCACCGGGAGACAGCCATCCCAGGTCCCCACCCTTGATATTGCTGGTATCTTCGGAGTGCAGGCGCGCCAGCTCGGCGAAATCGGCCTTGTTGTCGAGGCGTTCCTTGAGGCTCTCGAGGCGCCGGCGCGCTTCGGCTTCCGGGACCAGTTCGCTGGTCTTGATCAGGACATGGCGGGCGTGGGTCTGGCGCACGATCACCGGGGACGTGCTGCCGCGAAGTTCATTCAACCGCAGGATATGGAACCCGTTGGAGCTGCGCAGTATCGGGCTCAGGCCCCCCGGCCGCATCGTTTTCAGCGCGTCGGCGAACAACGACGGCAGGCGCGCGGCGTCGCGCCATCCCATGGCTCCGCCCTGCAAGGCATCGGGCGCCTCGGAGACGCTCGCCGCAACCTGCCTGAAGTCGGCGCCGGAGCGGATCTGCTCGAGCGCCTGCTCGGCGCGGACGCGGCGCGCTTGAATCTGCTCCGGGCTGGCGTTTTCCGGGACGGTTACCAGGATGTGCGAGAGGTTGAAATCGTCGCTGCGCCCCGCTTGGGCCTGCTGCGTGCTGATGAAACCCTCGATCTCGCTTTCCGCGACCGATATCCGGTTGTCGACTTCGCGCTCCCGCAGCCGCGTCAGGATGATTTCGCTGCGGATGTCCTCGCGAAAGCGCATGAAGGGCACCCCGTCCTTCTCCAGGGCCGCGCGCAACTGCTGCAAGGTGAGCTTGTTGTCCTGCGCGATGCGCTGGATCGTCTTGTCGAGCTCGCCGTCGTCCACGCGCAGTCCGGTTTCCTTGGCGAGTTGCAGTTGCACGCGGTCGATGACCAGCCGGTCGAGTATCTGCTTTTCCAGCGCCTCCCGCGGCGGCGGCGGCGTGCCCTGTTTCTTCAACTGCAGGATGGCGAAACGGACGCGCTCATCCAGATCAAGCCGCGTGATTACGTCGTCATTGACCACCGCGACGATACGGTCCAACACCACCACCTTGCGCGGTTGCTGCGCCAGGACGGCGGGTGCCGCGAGCATGAGCGCGACCAGCGCCAGCGCGCAACCGCGGAACGCGCGGCGCCGGGGGTCAATAAGCAAACGGGGACTTTGAGTCATCGGGTCTCTGGGTTCGGGGGTCGAGCCGGGTATAGCCGCCAATATTGCGTCTAAGCGTTTCCAGGGGGTTGGAACCAATACGCGATACTCCGTTCAATTCGAGCTGCACGAAAAACGTGGTGGATGCCTGCTGAGTGGCGGTGGCGAAGCGGTGGGCGACTACGCGCAGCACCCAGCAATCGCCATTGTATTCCGCCCCGAACAGCGCTTCGAGCGTGCGGTGCTCGCGCAGCGAGAAATTCCAGCGCGCAAGCCCCGTCCACCCCTGTCCGATCGGCCATTGCGTCGAGACGTCGGTCTGGCGCAACAGGTCGATCGTTTCGCGATAGCTCACGTTGAGCACCCGCCCTGGCCGAGGCTGGTAGCGGGCGCCGATGTTGAATTTCTGAGTCTCGGAAAAGTTCGTGCTGTATTGCCAGCCCGCCTCGGCCGTCCAGTGCGGCGCGATTGCGCCGGAGAGCGCGGCGAGCAGATCGGAGCTGGTATCGGTGCGCAACGGCACCCCGGGCAGGGAGACGCGCTGGGAGTCGAAATAAAAGCGCTGCGCCACGCCGGCGCGCAGCCGTTCGGAGCCGGTTTCGGCGTTGATGAAGCGCGACGTGACCCCGAACGTAAGCTGGTTGGCGTCGTTGATGCGGTCCCAGCCGGCGAACTGATTCTCGGAATAAATCGTGGCGAAGTTAATGTCCTGCAGGCCGCTGTCGAACACCGGTATGCCGTTCTGATCGCGGTGCGGGATGTAAAGATAGTAGAGCCTGGGCTCCAGGGTCTGCAGGTAGGGTGCGCCGCCAATCGCCGTCGGCCGCTCGAACACCATGCTGCCGTCGGTGGAAAAGATCGGCAGTGAGCGGCTCTGGCTGGTGAAGCCGGCGAGGTTCGGGTCGATCGAGTAATGCGTCACGTTGAGCCCCAGCTTGGGCGTGACGTTGGCGAAGGCGGTCTGCAACGGCAGGCTCAAGCTCGGATAGGCCATCGCGCGCTTGCCGTTCACCTGCGTGGGGTGATCGAAGCCGACGAACTGCCCGTAGAAATCGAAATCCGAACGCAATACGTCCTGGCGCGCGGCGTTCAACGTTAACTGCGGCTGGCGGTTGTAAGGCGGCGTGACCGGCGCCAGCGGGTCGGCCTGCAGCGTCTGCCAGCGCTGAACCATGGCGTTCAGGCCGTAGGAGCCGGAATTGCCCCAGTTTCCGATGCGCCCGATGGCGCCCTCGCGCGGCAGCAGCACCTGCGAGGTCACGGCGATTTGCGTGGACAGGTCGGTGAAATAGGTGTCGTCCGACACTTTCTGCATGTTGAGCGTGCCGTACCAGCCGCTCGGCAGCGTGTGGTCGTGGCGGATGAAATAGGCGTGGCGCCGCAAGCCGCCGCGGGCATTGTCCTCGGGCAGCAGTTCCACGCGCGCCTCACCGAGGTAGGTCGGATCGAGGTAGCGGAATTGGCCATTCATGAGCACCCCGCGCCGCGTCATCACGCGCGGGGAAATCGTGGCATCGCGGTTGGGGGCGATATTCCAGTAATAGGGAATGGTGAGTTCCGCGCCGCCCTTGTCGGTGCTGCCGTAGTGGGGCGCGAGGAAGCCGGACTTGCGCTCCTGGTGGAGCGAGAACGACAGGTACGGCGAATAGAAGATCGGCACGCCCATGAACACGATGCTGGCGTCGCGCGCGACCCCGATGTCGCGTTCCTTGTCGATGCGCAGGTCGCCTGCCTTGAGGTACCAATCGTCGTTGCCCGGCCCGCAGGACGTGTACTGGGCTTGCTGTGCCCGGTACTGGTTGGGCCCCTCGAACAGGAGCCGCTCCGCCGTTCCACGGGCGTCCGTCACCTGGAACACCTGCCGCGGGCCGCTCGCGCCCGGCGGCTGCCGTGCATTGATGTCCTTGCTCTTGTGCAGCGTGTAGCTCGGGGTTTCCATGAAGCCGCGATCGGATTCGAGGTTGTATCGCAGCCGCGCGCCTTCCACCACATCCGGGCCCCGCTCCATGCGCACGTTGCCTTGCGCCGCGACTTCGTCGGTCGACTTGTCGTAGCGCAGCCAGTCGGCGTACAGCGCGTGATCGCGCTTGCGCAACCGCACGTCGCCCTCCGCCTCGGTTTCCCGGTCGTTATGTCCCCGCAGCCGGTCCGCCTCGAGGAACAGCGGCACCGTTTCCCCGAGCGACGGGGGGATCAGCATCAGCGAAGGTTGCGGCTTCAACTTGAGTCCTTGCTCCGCCCCGGCCGCGAGCGGCAGCGTGCACAGTACCGCGAGCGTGATGCGTCTGATTTCGGGCTTGTGCATCGGGAAGGACTGCGGAAGCGAAGTGCTAAAATCGCACAATTCACCGTCGAAGGCAATCAGCTTGCCGGCGCCATCCGATCCACGATTGGAGCAATTGCAGGAATGGCTCGCCGGGCGCCTCGCGGAGACCGCGTTTTCGATGAAACCGGCCTCGGCGGACGCCAGTTTCCGCCGCTATTTCCGAGTGACCGCAAAAGGACGCTCCTGGATTGCGATGGACGCGCCGCCGGATCGCGAGGACTGCCGGCCGTTCGTGCGCGTGGCCGCGCTGCTGCGCGCGGCTGGCGTCAACGCGCCGCGGGTGGAAGCGCAGGACCTCGAGCGCGGGTTTCTGCTGCTCACCGATTTTGGCGACACGACTTATCTCGCCACGCTCGATGCAACCAACGCCGACCGGCTTTTCGGCGACGCGGTCGCAGCGCTGCTCAAATGGCAGCTCGCGAGCCGCGAGGGCGAGCTGCCGCCGTACGACGAGGCCCTGTTGCAACGCGAATGCGATCTGTTCCCGGAATGGTATGTCGCGCGCCATCTCGGCGTGGCGCTTACAGCCGGGCAGCAGCGCAGCCTCTCCGAGATGCTCGCGCTCATCATCGCGCGCGCTCTCTCGCAGCCGAAGGCCTACGTGCACCGCGACTACATGCCGCGCAACTTGATGGTGACCGATCCCAATCCGGGCGTGATCGATTTCCAGGACGCGGTGTACGGGCCGGTCAGCTACGACATGGCGTCGCTCACGCGCGATGCGTTCGTGAGCTGGGAGGAAGAGCGCGTGATCGACTGGACGGCGCGTTACTGGGAGAAAGCCAAACGCAGCGGGCTTCCCGTCGATCCGGATTTCGGCGCCTTCTACCGCGACTTCGAGTGGATGGGACTGCAGCGCCACCTCAAGGTGCTCGGCATCTTCGCCCGCATTCATTACCGGGATGGCAAGAGCGGTTACCTGGAAGACACGCCACGCTTCCTCAACTACGCGCGCACGGTCGCAGAGCGCTATCGGGAACTCGCGCCGCTCGCGCGGCTCCTCGAGCAGCTGGAGAAACACCAGCCAGCGGTGGGTTGCGCCAGCTGAGCGCCGGAGCGCCCGCGAACGTGAAAACGATGATCCTCGCCGCCGGACGTGGCGAACGCATGCGTCCCCTGACCGACCACGTGCCGAAACCGCTGATCGAGGCGGCCGGCCGGCCGCTGATCGCGCACCTCATCGAGCGCCTGGCGCGCGCCGGATTCACCGACCTGGTGGTGAACGTCTCGCATCTCGCGGGCATGATTGAGCGCGGGCTGGGCGACGGCTCGCGCTACGGCGTTCACATCGCCTATTCACGCGAGGAGCAGGCGCTCGAGACCGGCGGCGGCATCGCCTACGCACTGCCGCTGCTGGGGAACGAGCCGTTCGTGGTAATCAACAGCGATATCTACAGTGACTTCGATTTCACGCGTCTTGCCGCCGCGGCCGCGACGCTCGATCCCCGTGCGGCTTGCGCTCACCTCGTGCTGGTGGACAATCCGCCGCATCACCCCGGGGGCGACTTCTCCCTGTCCGGGGGCAGGGTGTCGGCGGACGAGGCACGCCGGCTCACCTTCAGCGGCATCGGGGCCTATGCGCCCGCCTTGTTCGCCGGCGTGGCGCGCGGGGCCAAGTGCCAGCTTGTCGCGCTGCTCAAGCCCGCAATGGCACAAGGCGCCGTGAGCGGCGAGCACCACCCCGGATTTTGGATGGATATCGGCACGCCCCAGCGCCTTGCCGAGCTCGAACGAGTGCTGGGATCGGGGCGAGGCGGCTAGGCCGCGGGCGCCCTTGGCTATAATCCCGCGATGACGACCAGCCTGGACACCGGTAACTATCAACTGCGGCGGGCACGGCTCGCGGCCGCAATGCGCTCGGGCGTCGCGATCGTGCCGACCGCCCCGGAGCGCGCGCGCAACCGCGACGCGCACTATCCGTACCGTTTTGACAGCTATTTTTATTACCTCACCGGGTTCCGCGAGCCGGACGCGGTGCTGGTGGTCGTCGCGGGGACCGCGCCGAAGAGCATCCTGTTCTGTCGCGAAAAAGACCCCGAGCGCGAGATCTGGGACGGCTTCCGCTACGGCGCGGAAGCGGCGCGCGCCGCTTTCGGCTTCGACGAAGCGCACTCGATCCAGAGAATCGACGCGCTGGTGCCCGATCTCATCGCCGATCGCGGCGCGCTCTACTGCCATTTTGGCGCGGATCCGTCATGGGATGCGCGCGTGACGGGGTGGATCAATGTCGTGCGCAACCGGGCCCGCAGCGGCGTTGCCGCCCCGAGCGAAATCAAGGACGTGCACGTGCCGCTCGACGAGATGCGGCTCATCAAGACGCCGGAGGAGCTGGCCGTGATGCGGCGCGCGGCCGCGATCACCGCGGTGGCCCACCGCAGGGCCATGCGCGCAGCGCGGCCGGGACGCGCCGAATACGAGGTTGAGGCCGAGCTGCTGCACGAATTCCGCCGCCACGGGGCACAGGCGCCGGCCTATTCCCCGATCGTGGCAGCGGGCGAGCGCGCCTGCGTGCTGCACTACGTGCAGAACGACGGCATGCTGAAGGACGGCGATCTGCTCCTGATCGACGCCGGCTGCGAGCTCGACGGTTATGCGGCGGATGTCACGCGCACCTTTCCGGTCAACGGCAGGTTCAGCGGCCCGCAGCGCGAGATCTACGACCTGGTGCTCGCCGCGCAGTCTGCGGCCATTGCAGCGGTGAAGCCCGGGAATCGCTGGGACGCGCCGCACCGCGCGGCGGTCG
>Ga0326597_10012611_pt1 | contig 11140 bp, 9 predicted proteins | sample RVTome_12_FD_203789 | JGI IMG/M metagenome (GOLD analysis project Ga0326597, IMG submission 203789) | Soil microbial communities from uranium-contaminated site in the Upper Colorado River Basin, Wyoming, United States - RVT100D185 | ecosystem: Environmental > Terrestrial > Soil > Contaminated >... | reverse complement strand
AGTACCACCTGCTGCTGCCGTCGATCGATCTGGTGGGCTCGGCGCTCGATGCCAGCCAGTGGAATGCCCTGCTCCGCTCGGCGGCCGGTTTCCATGCCTTCCGCCGCATTCATCCGAGCGGAATGACACCCAGCCGGGTCGCCGGGTTCCTGCTCCTGAACGGGCGTTTCCCGCGCTCGGTCGTCGCCTGCGTCAGCGAGGCGGCCGAGCTTCTGACCGAGCTCAGGCGGTCGTTCAATCTGCGCCGCGGCGCCGAGGCGGAGCTGCACCTTCTCAGGCTTCGCGACCAGATCCGCTCCGCCACGATCGAGGCCGCCGTCGCCATGGGCATGCACGAGCACCTCGACTGGATCCAGAGCGAGCTGGTTGAGGTGACCGACACGCTCGGCATCGAGTTTTTCGGCCACAGGCCGCAGGAGATGGCGATCGGGACGCCGGGCGCGGCCGCGGGCCAGTTCCAGGCCCAGTCGCAGATATGGACTTCGTCGTCGTGAGGGGACGACGCGGGCAAAGCGCCGCCCGCCTGTTCGATCCCGAAGCGCCGGCGAAGTACCGCCGCCCGGCCGCGGAGCGGGGGGCCTTGCGCGAGTGGTCCGATTGCGACATTTGCCTCCCTTCGCCGCACCCGCCCTGGCAAATGTCGCAATCATCAGGACCACTGGCATGTTATTGAATCTGGTTGAGCTTTTGAATTTGACATTTGAGCACGAGCTTGGCCGCAACCGGGACTCAAATGTCAAATTCGCCCCACTAGCGCACCTTCGCCGTCTCCGCGTGTTGCGACAGCCGCGGCATCACCTCGTCCTTGAGACGGCGCATCGAGGTCTGCCAGCGCCGGGTCGCGTCCCAGTCATGGCCGACCATGACGAGATGGCCGAACGGGCCCAGAAGATCGACCAGCGCCGCGAGCTGGTCCAGCACCTCCTCGGCGGTCCCGGCGATGACGCAGGCGTCGACCATCTCCTGGACCGCGAGCAGCTCATGCAGCTCGGCGCCGGTGAGCCCGGGGTCGAGCGAGCCGCCCTCGGCATAGTGCCGCGCGCCCCGGAGGTAGCGGAAATAATAGCCGAAGGTGCCATCGGGATCGGCGATCAGGTCGCGCGCCTCCGCCCGGCTCTCGGTCACCAGGATATTGCGGCACACCCGCCAGACCGACGGATCGGCCGGCTTGCCCGCGCCCGCGCGCGCCGCCGCATAGGCGTCCCATTGCGCCTCGACATTCCCCACGGCGACGAAATTGGCCGACAGCGGAATGAAGTCGCGCTCGGCGATATAGGCCGCCGTCGGCCCGCCGGGCCCCACCATCGCGAGCGCGATCGGCGGGTGCGGCTTTTGCAGCGGCCGGCACATCCGGCCGATGCCGCCGTGCGGCCAGACGACGCGTTCGAGCGCGAAATTATAGTGCCGGCCCTCGATCCTCAGCGGCGCGTCGGCCTGCCACAGCCGGCAGATGACGTCGATCGCCTCCAGGGCGATGGCGTAGCGCGCGCCCATGTCGGTGTTGCCGAACAGCTCGGCGTCGCTCGCCAGTCCGCCGGGCCCCACCCCCAGCATCACCCGCCCGCCGCTCATCTGGTCGAGCATCGCCGCTTCCGCCGCGACGATCACCGGGTTGTGGTGCGGCAGGTTGACGACGCCGGTGCCGAAGCGGATCCGGGGCGCGCGCTCCATCACCCGCGCGAACAGCATGAGCGGCGAGGGGATCTGCTCGACCTTGGTCGAGAAATGCTCGCCGATCCAGACCTCGGTAAAGCCCAGCCGGTCGGCCAGGACCACGGCCTCGCAGTCCTCATCGAGCGCCTGGCGCCAGTCCTTGTCTGGATGGTGCACCGGCATCATGAACAGGCCGAGTTCCATGCCCGTCGGCTCCTCGCGCTCGGATTCGGGATGATCTGAAAGCCCCCTCGGCCATCATGGACCAGCCCCGCCGCCGGCCGCAAGCGGGCGCGAGGGCGCCCGAGGCGCCGAGCCCGGTCTTGATCTCGATCAACATTTCCTAAAGACTCGATGATAGTGTCCGCCCACTTCGTTGGCCAGCCATCGCGACGGGCAACGGGGGCGAAAGGGTGCCGCAGGCGCTGGCCATCGGCGAACCCCGCCTTGCCACGCCGTCCGGCGCATCGGACCGGGAGGAAGACATGGGCGCCAAATTCCGAATCGCAACGTTCGCGGCATTCGCTGTATCCGGGCTGGCGATCGCCGGCCCTGCCGGCTCTCACGGCCATGAAGAGCACGGCCAGGGTTCCGGCGCCGAAACCATGTCCCAGCACATGGAGGAGCAAGGCCACGGTTCCGGCGCCGGAACCGATTCTCACGGCACGGAAGAGCACGGCCACGACGTCGATGCCGGAACCATGCTCGAGCAGATGCGCGAGATGCACCGCGGCCATGAGCACGGACACGATTTCGGTGCGATCGAAACGATGTCGCCCGAACAGATGAACCGGGTGATGACCGCGATGATGGATATCGGACTCGCGGTCCCGCCCATGGACGCCCATCGCGGCCGCGAGGTGTTCGTGGACCGCGGCTGCGTCATCTGCCACCAGGTCAACGGCGTCGGCGGCGAAATCGGCCCGAGCCTCAACGCCGCCGACATGCAGGTGCCGATGAACGCGTTCGAGTTCGCCGCCCGGATGTGGCGCGGTGCCGGTGCCATGATCGAGATGCAGGAACAGGTTCTGGGCCACCAGATCGAGCTGACCGGCCAGGATCTCGCCGATCTCATCGCCTTCGCCCATGACGAAGCCGAGCAAAAGGAGCTTTCCGCGAAGGGTATTCCCGAGCAGTATCGCGAGCTGATCGAATAGCATCGCCCGGCCGGGCTTCCGTTTGCCCGCGGTTTGGGCTTTTTGATGCGGCGGGCGCCGCGGGCGCCGTGATTGCGCATGGCTTCGCGCGCGCAGCGGATGTTCCACTTGCCCGAATCGGGAGTGCTCGGGTCGGAGGTGCCCATCCGGCGCCGGATTGGCCCCGGCGCGCCATTCCGCCTATCGTGTCCGCCCGTCGAGTCCCGCCCCACAACGGATGAGCGATGCCGGAGACCCCCGCCGAGACGGGTGCCCCGGGCGCCGAGGCGCCCGCGCCGTCGATCTATCGCAATCCGAGCTTCCTCGCCTTTGGCGTCATGCGCATCTTCAACAGCGCCGCGCTGCAGATGCTCAATGTCGCGGTCGGCTGGCAGGTCTACGAGCTGACCGGCGACCCGCTCGACCTCGGCTTCATCGGCCTGGCCCAGTTCGGGCCGGTGCTGGCGCTGTTTCTGGTCACCGGCCTCGTCGCCGACCGGTTCAACCGGCGCACGATCTGCGTCGTCACCAACCTCGTCCATGCCGCCATCGCCGGCCTGTTTCTCGCCTATGCGCAGATGGGCGGCGCGACGGCCTGGCCGATCTTCGCCCTTCTCGTCATCCACGGCTCGGCCCGCAGCTTCTTTCAGCCGACGGTGAACTCGGTTCTGGCCAATGTCGTGCCGCGCGAGCAGTTCGCCGCCGCCGTCGCCCTGTCGTCGTCGGTTCTGAAGGCCGGCTTCCTCCTCGGCCCCGCGATCGGCGGCTTCCTGATCGCGCTCGTCGACATGTGGGTCTATCTGATCGTCGCGGTCTCGTTCGCCATCGCCGGCGTCGCCGCCATTCCGATGGCGCTGCAGGGCGTCCGCCGCTCGACCAGCCGCATCACCCTCGACACGGTGCTCGGCGGCTTCGCCTTCGTCTGGCGGCGCAAGGTGATCATGGGCGCGATCACCCTCGACCTGATCGCGGTCCTGTTTTCGGGCATCGTCGGGCTGCTGCCGGTGTTCGCCAAGGACATTCTCGAGGTCGGACCGGAGGGCCTCGGCATCATGCGCACCATGCCGGCGGTCGGCGCGCTGGTGGTCGGGGTCGTTCTGACCCAGCTCCGGGCGCCGCGCCGCATGGGACCGACCCTGCTCGTGTCGACCCTGGTTCTCGGAGTCTCGACCGTGGCGTTCGCGCTGTCGGAGACGTTCTGGCTCTCGATCCTGCTCCTCGCGGTGCTCGGCGGCTCGGACATGCTGAGCGTCTACATCCGCCAGACCATCATGCAGGTGGCGACCCCGGACGAGATGCGCGGCCGGGTGAACGCGGTGAGCTCGGTCGCGATCAACGCCTCGAACGAGCTCGGCGACTTCCGCGCCGGGCTGATGGCCGCCTGGATGACCACGGTCCCCGCCGTCGTCCTCGGCGGCGTCGTCACCATGGCGGTCGCCGGCCTGTGGGCGCGGCTGTTCCCGACCCTCGCCCGGGTCGACCGGATCGAGGAGCTCCAGATTGAGTCTGAATGATTTGTTAGCGGGTCGAATATTTTGCTTTCTGTCGAGGCGACGATGAATATTGGGAAAGAATCAGAAAAAGAAATAAAAGAAAAATGGAGTGGAGTAATAAAAATGCGAGAAAGGATGAAAACGCTCGTTGTTGTAACATTCGCGACGGGTAGAATTACTGGGAGGCCGGTTGCTGATGTTGTTTACAATCTTCCGGTACTCCTCGATTTCGATGTAATCAAGGAATCACTTATTTGTGCGCGCGATGCTAGTTTGTTTAATTGTCGGGGTAAATCCCTTGGAGTGCTTATGGACTGTGCAAAGGACAGTCTCCGTTGGATCGATTGGCAGGAAATGCGGAACGGAGTGAGACGCCGGAATGAAATCGCTCATGATGGAGTGCTCTTCGGCAGCATCGAATGCCTTAAGGATATCGATCAGGTTGAGGCACAGCTGTCTGATTGGAATCTGATCTGAGCTGGGGCCTCGGCTCATGAAATTGCAGCTGACGTCCCTTCACCCCTCTCCCGGCAGCCTCAGGCAGAGATCGGCGATGTCGGTCTCGCCATAGCCCTCCGCGATCAGCGGGAACGCGCTTTCGATCCAGCTCCGGGCCCGGCCGAGCGCCTCGACCTTCCTCACGCAGTGCGGCCCGAGCTCGCCGACATTGGTGACCCCCAGAAGCCCCATGGCGCTTCTCATCTCGGCCTCGAGAATCTCGAGCACCCGCACCATCGCCTCCTCGCCACCGGCGCCGAGCGCGATCCCCTGCAGCCGGCCGATGGCGACCGCGCTCGCCCCGAGCGCGAGCGCCTTGACGATGTCGGTTCCCCTCAGAATGCAGCCGTCGACGATGATGGTGGCGCGGGCCCCCACCGCCTCGGCGATCTCCGGCACCAGCCCGACCGAGCCCTCGCAGTGGTCGAGCTGGCGCCCGCCATGGTTGGAGATGTAGACCCCGTCGATCCCGTGCTCGACCGCCATCACCGCGTCCTCGGCCGTGGCGATGCCCTTCAGCATCAGCGGCACCTTGATCTTCGAGCGGATGCGCTCGACATCCGTCCAGTTGAAGCGCTCCTGATGGACGCTCGCCGCGGCGTTGCGCCGCGCCGTCGGGCTGTGGCCCTTGGCGACGTCGCGGTCGCGGCGGCTGTAATGGGCCCGGTCGACGGTGAGCGCGATGCCGGCAAAGCCGTTGTCCACCGCCCGCGCCAGCGTCTCGTCGACCCAGTCCGCGTCGCCCCTGACATAGAGCTGGAACAGCTTCGGATGATCGACCTCGGCCGCGACCTTCTCGAGGCCCGGATGGGCGACCGAGCTCATCATGTGCAGCGTTCCGAACCGTGCCGCCGCCCGCGTCGGCGCCGTCGCGCCCTCGGCGATGATGTCCTGCAGCGAGCCGATCGGCGCCAGCATCACCGGGATGCGCATCTTGTGGCCGAACAGCGTGGTCGAGGCATCGACCTCGGAGACATCGCGCAGGACCCGCGGCCTCAGCGCGATCTCGTCGATCGCGCGGCGGTTGCGGTTGAGCGTGGTCTCGCTCTCCGAGCCGCCCATCAGATAGTCCCAGGTGCCGGGCGGGAGGTTCGCCCTGGCGCGGGCGAGATACTGGAACGCGGTCGCGGGGAGTTCGCTTGTCGTCATCGAGGATCTTTCTCGCTTGCGGGATGACATCATTGTGCGGGCGCGGGCAATGATGGTCTTACCGCGCCGGATGCGCGGCGAAATAGGCCGCGTCCTCCGGCCTCTGGGTCCAGTTCCCGACCCCGCGGTTGTCGAAATGGTAGGAGACCATGTCCTCGCCGATCCGCACCCTGAACAGGACCGTGCGCCCCGGCCCGTTGACATATTCGTGGACCTCGCCCGGCGGGTGGACGACGAACGCACCGGGGGTGATCCGGGCCTCGCCCCCGGGCGTCACCATGCGTCCGCCGCCGGAGAAGCAGAAATAGATCTCGCTCGCGCGCGGATGGCAGTGATAGGGGCTGATCTGGCCGGGCTCCCAGCACGCCACGGTGGTATCGCCGCCCGGGAAACGGCCGAGGATGGTCTCGACGTGGCGCGCGGCCTCGAAGCGCTGTTCCTGGTTGAGGTCGAACACATCCATCTCGTCTTCCCCCGTCGTCGTGACCGCGTGGCGGCGTCGTGGTCGGTTTCTTGGTGGCGCGCCTGCCGGACGGCAGTGCCGAAGGTCTCTTCGCCAAAGCAAATAACGCCGGAGGGGGCTTGTCCAGCACAAGCTCGCCATGCGCTAATGCGCCTTCCACACGGACGCCCCGGACCGGGCGGACTCCCGACAGATCACGCGCGAGGTGAGCCATCACGGCAGCGCGCACGCCTCCGGCCCGGGCGGGAATGAGCATGAGAAAGGACACCGGCAATGCACGGATCGCTGGAAACTGTAGGGGTGGAAGTCGACCTTCGCGCGCCCGGCTGGGAGGAGATCATCGATCCGGCCCCGCCGGTCGAGGTGATCTGCCGCGACATCGTGTTCGGCGAGGGGCCGACATGGGACGCGAGGAACGGCAAGCTCTGGTTCACCGACATCATCGCCGAGCGCATCTGGACCTGGGAGCCGGGCGTCGGCCAGACGCTGATCCTCGATCCGTCCGACAGGGCGAACGGCACCTGCCTCGACCTCGAAAACCGGCTGGTCGTCGCCGGCTGGGGCGGCAGGACCGTGTTCCGCCGCGAGCATGACGGCTCCTGGACCACCCTGTCGGAGGATTATCAGGGCAGGAAGCACAACAGCCCCAACGACATCGTGGTCAAGTCGGACGGCTCGATCTGGTTCACCGACCCGCCGGGCGGGCTCCTCAATGTCGGCATGGTCAAGCACGACCTGCAGCGTTACCTCGAGACCCAGCCGGTGTTCCGCATCTCGCCGGACGGCAAGGATATCTCGATCATTACCGAGGACTTCGTTTATCCGAACGGGCTCTGCTTCTCGCCCGACGAGAAGATCCTCTACGTCAATTGCAGCCGCCAGAACCTGATCCGCGCCTATGATGTCAGCGCCGATGGCACCGGCGTCGGGCCCGGCCGGGTGTTCTTTGAGTACAAGAGCCCCGAGCGCGGCGTGCCGGACGGCATGAAGTGCGATGTCGGGGGCAATGTCTGGGTCACCGGCCCCGGCGGCACCTGGGTGCACAGGCCATCGGGCGATCCGATCTGCCGCATCAGGACCGAGGGCCACCACCCGACCAACATCTGCTTCGGCGAGGGCGACTGGAAGACCCTCTTCATCACCATGGTCGGGTCGGTGTTCCGCACCCGCGTCAACATCGCCGGCGTGCCGTCGAGATAGAGTTTTTCATGTTCAGACGGCGCCGGCCCGCTCCGCGCAAGCGGGAAATGACCCAATCGCAGGGGAGACCAGCAATGGCTTGGAATTTCGAACGTGTGGCGGGCCCCTTTCGGGGCCGTACCGGCGGTCTCGCCTGGGACGGCTCGGCGATGCTGTTTTCCGCCGTCGGCGAGGAGCGCATCATGCGCTACGACCCGCGGGCGAACGAGACCACCCAGTTCCGCTGGTGGACCGGGCGCACCAACGGCATCGCGATCGCCAGTGACGGCTCGGTGTTCGGCGCCCAGGAGGCCGGCCGCCGCGTCGTCCACTTCCTGAACGACGGCTCGACGGTCCAGACCCGGGACCTCCTCGACGGTGCCCACCACAACCAGCCGGTCGACGTTCAGGTCGACTCCAAGGGGCAGGTCTGGGTCGCCGATCCGCTGAACGCCCAGGCGCCCTATGGCCCGCCCGCCTATCCGTTCCTGGCCCATGAATCGGTGCTGCGGCTCGACTCCTATGGCCCCGGCCTGTGGCGGCTCGCCCGTGTCACCCACGACACCGTGGGCCCGCGCGGTGTCCTCCTGTCGGCGGACGAGAAGACGCTCTATGTCGCCGACGGCGACCACGCCCGCGGCCATGTCTGCCAGCTTCACGCCTATCCGCTGAGCGAGCACGGCAGCGCCGGAACCCGCAGGACGCTGGTTAACCTCGCCTTCGGCGAGCGCGGCATCGAGGGGCTGTGCCTCGATGCGGGCGGCAACATCGTCGCCTGCATGGGCTGGAACAAGAGCGGCACCCCGCCGATGGTGGTGGTGATCTCGCCGATGGGGACCATCATCGAAAGCCACCCCGCGCCCGCCGACGAGCCGATGCGCGTCGCCTTTGGCGATGCCGGTCTCGCGAGCCTCTATCTGACCGCGGCCGACGGCGCGCTTTACCGGGCGGCCGACACCGGCCGGCGCGGCCTCGCGCGCTAGCGCATGATCGCGAAAGGCGGGGATTGCTTTTCGGATCGAATCATGCGCCGGCACGGAGTATGATCGCCACCGGGGGGAACTGGTCGTTGGATCGGATCAGATGACAACATGGAACCGGAGCGGGGGTCCGGTTGCAGCGGATTGGCAGCCGCTTCGGGCGCGAATGCTCGCTCGCCGGCCGCCGGTTGCGCCAGGTCACGGATGCGGCGTCCCTGCCGCGCCCAGCCCCAATTTGACCAAGAATGGGGGCAAGACTGTGCCCGCGGGCGTCACCTTGCGGGGTCGGTGGCGCTTTTCCACACCGCGCATCGGGAGGGCCGTTGCATGTGCGCAAAGCCAATCGTTAATATTTTAATAAAGTTTGATGAAGAATGAAGCGAGCGCGCACGCAAGATCTTAGACAAGGCGTGGTTGTCTGTGCTCCGGTCTCAACCACCCGGTCGGCAACGCCTGTCCATGCTTGATCGCCAGCAATCCCCTCCATCACGCAACGCCGTGAGCACTCTGCGCGACGCGGCACTCGCCCGCATGCGCGCCGAGGCCGCCGAGGCCGCCAGGCGCCAGGTTCCGCCGGACCCGGCGTCCGGAATCGGCGCGCGCGTGTCCAAGGCGCTCGTCTCGGCGCTGGCGCGCCCGCACCTGCCCGTGGCCGCCGTGCGGACACGCCCGGCACGGCCCGCTCCCGGGGCCGGTCAAGGCCTGCCCGATTGCTCGGTCCTGCCCGGTCCGGCGCTGGCGCAGGTGATCGCGGTCAGCTTTTTCATCAATCTTCTGATGCTGGCGAGCCCGCTCTACATGCTCCAGGTCTATGACCGGGTCGTGCCTTCGGGCAGCGTCGAAACCCTGATCTACCTGTCGCTCGCCTGTGGCGGGCTGCTGCTGGCCATGGGCCTGCTCGAGGCGTTCCGCGCCCAGATCGCCAACAATCTCGGCGCCGCCCATCAGGCGGCCTGGGCGCCGCTCCTGCTCGATCATCTGGCCCGCAAATCCGGCATCGGCACCGCCCGACCCGACCGCACGCCGCTGCACGATCTCGATGTCGTCCACAAGTTCGTCTCCAGCAATGTGCTGCTGGCGTTCATGGACGCGCCGTGGACTCCGCTGTTCCTGATCGCGCTGTTCGTGCTGCACCCCTGGCTCGGCGTGGTCGCACTCGCCGCCGCGGCGATCCTGACCGGCCTTGCCCTGATGACCGAGGCTCTGACCCGCAATCTTTATCAGGACGGCCATCAGCTCAGGGGACGATCGAACGTGCTCGCCGACTCGGTGCTGCACAACAGCGATGCCGTTCGCGCGATGGGGATGCTGAATGCGGTCCGCCTGCGCTGGCACCGCGCGTTCGACGACGGCGCCCACCTTCTCGGCCGCGCCAACGACTGCGGCGCGCTCATGCGCGGTCTCGCCAAGTTCCTGCGGCCGTTGATGCAGATGGCCATTCTCGGCTTCGGCGCGCTGCTGGTGATCCAGGGCGAGCTCAGCGCCGGCGCCATGATCGCGGGCTCGATCCTGATGGGCCGGGCGCTGGCGCCGATCGAGCAGGTGGTCTCCAACTGGCGCTCGATCATCCAGGCCCATAGTGCCCACGGACGCCTGCGCGCCTTCATCGCCGGGGAGCTGCGCAGCGAGCCGCAGCCGATGGACCAGCCGTGGCCCTCCGGCACGGTGTCGGTGGACGGTGTCAGCGTGCTCAATCCCGCCACCGGCAAGCCGATCCTCAACCGGGTCTCGTTCGCGCTCCAGGCCGGCGAGGCGCTCGCGGTGGTGGGGCCGAGCGGGGCCGGCAAGTCGACGCTGGCCCGCGTCATCGCCGGCGCGCTGGCGCCGGACACGGGTTGCGTGCGGCTCGACGGCGTCGAGCAGGCGCACTGGCCCGATCGCCAGAGAGGCCGGATCATCGGCTTCATGCCCCAGAACATGCAGCTGTGCGACGGCTCGATCGCCGACAACATCGCGCGCTTCGAGGACGGCTCGGATCAGGCGATCCATACCGCGGCCGAGGCGGCGAACGTGAGTGCGCTCGTCAACCATCTTCCCGACGGGTTCATGACCGAGATCACCTCCGCGGGCGCGCCGCTGAGCCCCGGCCAGTGCCAGCGCGTCGCGCTCGCGCGCGCCCTCTACGGCGACCCGCCGTTCCTGGTGCTGGACGAGCCGAATTCCCATCTCGACAGCGAGGGCGAGGGCGCCCTGATCGAGGCCATCGCGGCGGCGCGCCAGCGCGGCGCGACCATCGTCATCGTCACCCACCGCGCCTCCCTGCTCAACCAGGCCGACAAGGTGCTGACCCTGGTCGGCGGCCAGATCCAGTTTTTCGGCGACCGGGAAGGTTTCCTCAGCCGGCTGGCGGCGGCGGCATGACGGCGCGGGAGCGATGACCTGGCATCAAAATGGTCTGAGGCGCGCGAAGACCGGCGCGCTTGCCGTCATCCTCATCGTTTTCGTGGGCTTTGGCGGCTGGTCGGCGACCGCCCCGATCGCCGGCGCGGTCATCGCGCCCGGCAAGGTCAAGGTCCTGTCCAACCGCAAGGCGGTCCAGCACGAGGAGGGCGGGATCGTCGAGGCGATCCTGGTGCACGATGGCGACCG
>Ga0326597_10012610_pt1 | contig 11141 bp, 8 predicted proteins | sample RVTome_12_FD_203789 | JGI IMG/M metagenome (GOLD analysis project Ga0326597, IMG submission 203789) | Soil microbial communities from uranium-contaminated site in the Upper Colorado River Basin, Wyoming, United States - RVT100D185 | ecosystem: Environmental > Terrestrial > Soil > Contaminated >... | reverse complement strand
GCGACTTGTTGAAACCGTAGCCGGCGAACTTCTCCATCAGATCGAAAATCCCGGTCGCGATATGCACGTCAACACCGTTGGCGACCGCACCTTTCGTAAAGATGGTGCGCTGTTCCGCCATTTCCTCAGGTTTTTTCTTGCCCATGGCGCGCCGGAGCAGGTCCGCCGCGCCCAGCGTGTAACCGGCCAGCACCTGGGCAATCTGCATCACCTGTTCCTGGTACAGGATAACGCCATGAGTGGGCCGCAGGACGTGTTCCAGCCGCGGATGCAGGTAATGCACGCGGGCGCGCCCGTGTTTGCGCTCGATGTAGTCATCCACCATGCCCGACTGCAGGGGGCCGGGCCGGAACAGCGCCACCAGGGCGATGAGATCATTGAAATTGTCCGGCTGCAGTCTCTTGATGAGTTTCTTCATGCCGTCCGATTCGAGCTGGAAGATCGCGGTGGTGTCCGTGCGCCGGATCAGTTCGTAGGTGGCGTAATCGCCTAGGGGGATGGAGGTAATCGTCACCGGCGGTTTGCCCTCGGCGGCGTGGATGGCGTTAATGTCCCGGATCGTCTGATCAATAATCGTCAGCGTGCGCAGGCCGAGAAAATCGAATTTGACCAGGCCCACCGCTTCCACGTCCAGCATGTCGAATTGTGTGACCGTCGCGTTGGATCCCTGCTCGCAATAAAGCGGCATGTAACGGGTCAGCGGCTCCGGGGCGATGACGATGCCTCCCGCGTGCCGGCCGGCGTTGCGGGTGAGCCCCTCCAGTTTCCGGGCCAGGTTGATCAGCGTGTTGACCGTATCTTCTTTCTCATATCTCTGGCGCAGCGCCGGTTCTTCCTCGAGGGCACGATCCAGCGTCATGTTCAGGTCGAAGGGGATGAGCTTGGCGATTTGATCGACAAAGCCGTAGGAATAACCGAGCACGCGGCCCACGTCGCGCACCACCGCCTTGGCGGCCATGGTCCCGTGGGTGATGATCTGCGCGACATGATCGCGCCCGTAACGGTGCGCCACATAGTCAATGACTGCATCGCGCCGATCCATGCAGAAATCAATGTCAAAATCCGGCAGCGACACCCGTTCCGGATTCAGAAACCGTTCAAACAGCAGATCATAAGGAATGGGATCGAGTTCAGTAATGCCGAGCGCGTACGCCACCAGCGAACCGGCGCCGGAGCCGCGGCCCGGACCCACCGGGATCCGCTGCTCTTTCGCCCAGCGGATGAAATCCGCCACGATGAGGAAATATCCTGAAAAACCCATGTCGAGGATCACAGCAAGTTCCGACCGCAGCCGCTCCCGGTATACCACCTCCCGGCCCGCATCAATCAGTCCGGCGTGAAATCTTCCGGCCAGTCCCTGGGTTGCCTGCTCTTTCAACCAGTCATCCTGCCGGTAATTTTCCGGCACGGGGAACAGGGGCAGATGATATTCACCAAAACGCAGTTCGAGATTGCAGCGCCGGGCGATGGCGAGGGTGTTGGCCAGGGCTTCCGGTATGTCGGCAAACAGCGCCGCCATTTCCTCCGCGCTGCGCAGATACTGGGACTGGCTGTACCGGCGCGGCCTTCTTGGATCATCCAGAGTGTATCCCTCCTGGATGCAGACCCGCGCTTCATGCGCCTCGTAATCATCCGCCGCGAGAAAACACACATCATTGGTGGCGACGACGGGTAACCGGTAACGGACCGCGAGATGGACGGCCGCATGAATGTAATTTTCCTCATGGGGCCGTTGCGTCCTTTGCAATTCGAGATAATAGCGGTCCGGAAAAACGGACTGCCATTGTTCCAGCAAGCGGCCGGCCTCCGCTTCGTTGCCGGCCAGGATCGCCTGCCCCACGTCGCCGTGCACGGCGCCGGACAAGGCCATCAGTCCGCCGGCATGTTCCGTCAGCCATGATTTCCGGACATGGGGTTGGCCCAGCACCTGTCCCTCGGTATAACTGCGCGTGATAATCTGGTTGAGATTGTGGTAACCCGCGAGGTTCTGGCACAGCAAGGTCAGCCGTCCCGCCGGTCTCCCCTTCTCATCATCCAGCAGGCGGATCTGTACGCCGATGACGGGTTTGATTCCGGCGCTCTCCGCTGCGCGGTAAAACTTCACGGCTGAAAACAGGTTGCCCTGCTCGGTGACCGCCACGGCCGGCATGCCGGTGGTGACCGCGGTGTTCACCAGATCATCCACGCGGAGCAGACCGTCCACGAGGGAATACTCCGTATGCACATTAAGATGTACAAAAGCATTCATACGGGGTCGGAGTCAGGGGTCGGAGTCATTACTCCGACCCCTGACAATATATTTTTGACCGGGGCGAAAGTGCGCCGGTGTACGGGAGAGGCGCCCAGGCGGGACAGCGCCGCCAGGTGGGCGCGCGTGGGATAACCTTTGTGTTTCGCGAAACCGTAGCCCGGGTATTGGCGATCAAGTTCCAGCATGTCCCGGTCCCGCGCCACCTTGGCGATGATGGAAGCCGCTGAAATACTGGGGACCTTGCAGTCGCCCCGGACAATTGCCTGCACGGGACAACCGCTTTCAGGACAATGCAAGCCGTCGACCAGCACCAGCGCCGGACTGATCTTCAGCGCCCCGATGCAACGCTGCATGGCCAGGAGGCTGGCACGGAGGATATTAATACTGTCGATTTCCTCCACTTCGGCGCGGCTGATGGCCCACGCCAGCGCGTGGCGGCGGATCTCCACATCCAGTTGTTCACGTTTTGCCGGACTCAGTTTCTTGGAATCCCCGAGCCCGGGGATCGGGCAATCCGGATCGAGGATCACCGCCGCTGCAAAAACCGGTCCGGCCAGCGGGCCGCGCCCGACCTCATCGACGCCGGCGATGAATCCTTCCTGGATAATTCTGTCATTTATGAATTCAAGCTGCTGCATGGATTGCATGTAAAACGGCATTGGCAAGTATGGCATCGGAATCCGCGCGGATGGAACGGTGCAGTCCCGTAAATTCATCGGCCAGTTGGCGGACCTCATCGGGGTGTTGCAGCCAGTGTAAAATTTCCCGGCCGAGATTTTCCGGCGTGCATTCGTGCTGCAGGCATTCCGGAACAATATTCCTGCCGGCCAGGACGTTCGGCAAGGACACGTACGGCAAGCGCACCAGCCTCCGGGCAATCTGCCAGGTAAGCCAACTGACTTTATGGCCGACGACCATGGGCCGCTTGAGCAGCATGGCCTCGAGTGCGGCGGTGCCGGAAGCCAGCAGCACCACGTCCGCCGCCTCCATCACCTCCAGGGAACGATCCGTATACACGGACATGGGGATCTGCGGCGACGTCATCCCCGCATTATATTCAAAAAAGGAACGCGCCCTGGCGTTGGTAAGACTGCTGGCGAAATGCAGGTTATCCATGTTCCGGCTGCACCAGTTGGCCGCTTCCAGAAAAATGCGGACATGTTTTTCCAGTTCGCTTTTTCTGCTGCCGGGCATGATGGCGATGATGGTCTTCCCTTCCGGCAGGCCCAGTTTGCGCCTGGCACCCGTCTTGTCCGTAGCGAGCGGAATCCTGCGCGCCAGCGGATGGCCGACAAAACAAACCGGGATCCTGTATTTCTCATACCAGGCATTTTCAAACGGGAATACCGTCAACATGAGGTCTACGGCCCGGGCGATGGCCCGCAGGCGATACTCGCGCCAGGCCCAGATGGAGGGGCTGACATAATGTATCGTTTTAATCCCGGCGCTCCGCAACGCCCGTTCCAGCGGGAAATTAAAATCCGGCGCATCCACGCCGATAAACACATCGGGGCGCTGGGCGAGAAAGTGATCGCGCAGGCGCCGGCGGATATTCCACAATTCCGGAAACCGTCCCAGGACCTCGGCAATGCCCATCAACGCGAGTTTCTCCATGGGATAGAGAGTGTTACAACCGGCCTCGATCAACCGGGGCCCGCCGATGCCGGTGATCTCGAGATCAGGCCGCTGTTTTCTGAGCGCGGTGATGAGATCGGCCCCAAGCAGATCGCCGGACACCTCGCCTGCAACAATACCGATACGCAACATGGGCACTAAACCTGGAACGGATAAATAGAACCTATCTCAAACACAGCGAGCGCAGGCGAGACAAGGCGAAAACGGGCGACAAATCCGCCGGGAGCGGATTTGAACAGCTTCGCTGGCCCGCAGGGCGCAGGGCAGGATGCCCGGAGTAAAAAGCGGAGTGTACACGGTAATACATGAGCATTTTGAGCCTGTTTTCAACGCAGTATCGGCAAGCGCAGCAATTTTGAGATAGGTTCTACGGAATCAGCGGACAATACCACGCCTCGATTGGGAGATAAAACCGGAGAAACAGGCCACTTCTTCCGAGACCGCGCTGAGGGGCTGCAATTGTTCCAGGGCCTGCTGCACGGTAAGCCCTTCACGATAGACGATCTTGTAGGCCTTGCGCAGCAGGTTGACGGTCTCGGCGCTGAACCCGTGCCGTTTCAGTCCTTCCTTGTTGAGGCCGCTGGGTTTTGCCGTGTTGCCGGCAACCATCAGGTAGGGCGGGACGTCCTTGACGACCACGGAAGCGATGGCGGTGAAACAGTAGCGGCCAATCCGGCAGAACTGGTGCACGCCGGTGAAACCTCCGCAGATGACATAATCATCGACCGCCACATGGCCGGCCAGGGTCGTATGGTTGGCGAACACCACGTGGTTGCCCACGCGGCAATCATGGGCGATGTGCACATACGCCATGATCCAGTTGTCGTTTCCGACCACGGTCGTGCCCCCGCCGTGTTCCGTCCCCCGGTTGATGGTGCAAAATTCCCGGATGACATTGCGATCGCCGATCTCGAGGCTGGAATTCCTGTCATTATTATATTTCTTGTCCTGCGGATCGTCGCCGATGGAACAGAACTGGAAAATCCGGTTTTCCTGTCCCAAGGTGGTCGGGCCCTTGATGACGACATGCGGGCCTATCCAGCAGCGATCGCCGATGGTGACTTGCGGCCCGATGACGGCATAGGCCCCGATGGAAACATCGCTGCCGATACGGGCCCCGGGATCAACCAGCGCCGTCGGATGGATCAAGAAGCCGCTTCCACGGTGGTCGTTAACAGTTCCGCGGCGGCGACAAAATCACCCGCCACGGTGGCCTGGGCGTGGAATTTCCAGAGGTTCTGGCGAACTTTCTCGAATTCCACCGTGAGCACCAGTTGGTCACCGGGTTCCACCGGGCGCTTGAAACGCACCTGGTCCACTCCGACCAGGTAATACAACTGGCCGTCCCGGTTGACTTCCTTGGTAGATACACAACCCAGCAGCGCCGCCGCCTGGGCCATGGCTTCGATGATCAATACCCCGGGCATGATGGGTTGCACCGGGAAATGCCCCTGGAAAAAAGGTTCATTGGCCGTGACGTTCTTCACCGCCACGATGGATTTAAACGGCTCACAGGACGTTACCTTGTCAATCAGCAGGAAGGGATAACGATGAGGCAGGTATTTACGTATTTGGTGGATGTCCAGTTTTTCCATGGGGAATTATCAGGTGGTTCAGGATTTATTATTTATTTTCGATTTTGCGCAAACGCACATTCATTGCATATAACTGCTTGAAGCTGACTGCATTCTTTCTCCAGGAACCGACGTCCATGGCCGGAATTGCGGACGCATACACTCCGGGTTCCTTGATGGAATTCGGCACCCCCGTCATGCCCATGAGCACCACGTCATCAGCTATTTCAAGATGGCCGCTGATCCCGCTGGCGCCGCCAATCATACAGCGTTTGCCTATCCTGACACTACCGGCGATTGCCACACACCCGGCGATCGCCGTATGTGCCCCGATGTGTACGTTATGGCCGACCTGCACCAGGTTGTCGATCTTGACGCCGTCTTCGATCACGGTGTTTTCAATGGCGCCCCGGTCGATGGTGGTGTTGGCCCCGATTTCGACATCATCGCCTATGGCAACGCTGCCGATCTGGGGGATTTTTAACCACCTGCCTTCTTCATTGGCGATGCCGAAGCCGTCCGCCCCGATCACGACACCGGGATGGAACAAACCCCTGGCGCCGATTTTCACACCTGCGCACACAACCACGTTGGCGGTCAAGCGGGTGTCTGCTCCAATCTCTACCTGGGGTCCAATCACACAACCACTTCCGACATAGGCCCGCTCTGCAATCCGGGTATTGCCGCCTATCGACACGTGCGGACCGACATGGGCGGAGGGATGAATTACGGCAGACGGGTCAATGACTGCCAGCGGATGGATGCCGGGGGAAATTTCCGACCCGGGATAAAGCAACCTGGCCGTCCGGGCATACCCGAGGTAGGGATTTTCATGCACCAGCCTGGCGACGGGACACAAGGCACGGTCTTCCTGTTTCAGAATGACCGCCGCGGCCCGGGTGGTTTTGAGGAACGGCGCGTAACGCCGGTTGGATAAAAAACTTATTTCACCTGGCTGTGCATGTTCCAGGGTGCCAACACCCTTGATCTCACAGCCGGGATCACCCTCCAGTTCGGCCCCGATGGTTTTGGCTATGTCCCCGAGGGTGTGGCTCATGACTCAATCCTATCTCATCCGAGATAGTGCAAGGTCACTGCGTATCGGGCGCCTTGTCAGGTGTGACCTCGGCCTTGCCGGTGGAGGTGGGGCCCTGTTTTTTCAGATATTCTATCACCAGGTTGCTGATATCGACCTTGGGGCTCGCAAACAGCACGCCTTCGCTCAGGACGACGTCATAATTATTGTCCTTGGCCACCTTCTGAATGGCATCCAGTATGTCCCGCTGGATCTTGGCGAATTCCTCGTTGCGCCGCAGATTGAAGTCTTCACGGAATTCATCCTGATCGCGTTTCAGGTCGCGCTTCTTGTTGATGATATCGCGCTCCAGCTTGCTGCGTTCCGTTTCACTCATGATTGCAGAGTCCTTGTTCAGTTTGTCTTCCATGGCTTTCAGATCTTTCTGGGCGGCGACCAGTTGCTTGTCGCGCGGGGAAAACTCCTTTTCGATGGAGGTGCGCGCCCGCTCCGCCTGGGGTGATTCTTCCAGTACCTTGATGGCGTTAACAGCACCCAGTTTGTAATCTTCAGCAACAACGGGCGTACACCACGCCAGGAAATACAGGGACAATAATAAAGCAGGGAAAAATTTCATATGCTCTGTTTAACTCCCGAGGTGTTCAGAATGAAGAACCAAAAGTAAACTGGAATTCCTGGATATCATCGGTGGGTTCATCACCGAAAGGTTGAGCGACACTCAGCCTTATGATACCAAAAGGTGATACCCACATGCCACTTAATCCCACGGAATATCTCAACTCATCCAGGTTAAAAGTATCATCATAGACATTACCGGCGTCAAAAAAGCCGGAAATGCGCACGGACTTGATGTCGCGGAAAAAAGGCACAGGTAAAATGACCTCCGCACCGCCCGTAAATTTGACATTTCCGCCAATCGGTCGATTGGTCACGGGATCCCTCGGCCCCAGGGTGTTGTCCTCATAACCCCTTACGGAACGCGGACCGCCGGCATAAAAGTTTTCAAAGAACGGCAATTCTTCCGTGTCTGCATAACCGCTGCCATAGCCCAGATTGGCCCTTAGAAAAAAGATATAATCTTCAAACCAGTTTGTGAACCATTGCGTTTCATAGTCAATTCTGTAGAACTCCAGGGAATTGCCGAAGGAGGGAAAGGTCACTGCGGCCTCTATGGAGTGGAGCATGCCCTCGTCCGGGAAGATTGCCTTGTTGCGTGTGTCATAGGCGATCCTGTTGGTCCATTTTAAAATATTATATCTGTCGCCACCTATGTCATCGACAAAATCATTGCAGGTGTTGCTGATAACCAGCGTATTACAATCAATTTCGGTATCTTCGTAGCCGAGTGTACTGGACAGGTAATTGAATTCAGTCAAAGGTATGCCAAATGTCATTCCTGCGCCGAAGATAGTGGAATTATAAGCCAGCAGGTTGGCATCCTCCGCATCCGTCTCCCGATAATAGGCGTTGAAGCCACGGCTGATCCCGTCCACGGTCCAGTAGGGATTCAGATAACCCAGACCGAAACGCCGGTTGATATCACTGTTGTTGAACTCAAACATGACCCGCTTGCCGCTGCCCAGGAAGTTGTCCTGGGTGACGCTGGTCTGGAAGATGATACCGGCGCTCTGGGAAAAGCCCACGCCCGCCATTAATCGTCCGCCCGGATTTTCCAACACGGTGTAAGTGACATCCACCTGGTCGGTGGTATCGGGAACTGCCGGCGTTTCCACGTTGACCTCCGTGAAATAGCCGAGCCTCTGCAGACGCACCTTGCCGCGTTCCACCTTGGTGGTCGAGATCCAGGCGCTTTCCGGCTGGCGCATCTCCCGCCGCAAGACCTCATCGCTGGTGCGGGTATTGCCGACGAAATTGATGCGCCGTACATAGGCGCGCCGGCCGGGATCCATAAAAAAAGTGACGGCCACGGTCTTGTTCTCCTTGTCAATCTCCGGGATGGTATTCACATTGGCAAAGGCGTATCCCTCGTTACCCATTTGGTCGGTGATGCCTTCCGTACTCTTCGTCAGCTTGACCCTGGAAAACAGTTCGCCTTGCTTGATCTTGATGGACTGAAACAACTCTTCTTCCGGCAGAATAAATTCCCCTGCGAGCTTGATACCGGAGATCGTGTACAGGTCCCCTTCGGAGACATTGACCGTGATATAAATGTCCTTCTTGTCGGGCGTGATGGAGACCTGGGTCGAGTCGATATTGAAATTGATATAGCCGTGGTCCAGGTAAAAAGACCGCAGGGATTCGAGGTCCGCGGACAATTTCTCCCGGGAATACTGATCGGACTTGGTGAAAAATGAAAACATGGTCGGCGTGGTCAATTTGAATGTTTTTAACAGTTTTTTTTCCTTGAAGTTCTCGTTGCCGATGATATTGATCTGGCGGATCCTGGCGGTAATGCCTTCGGATATATCGATCGCAATCGCAACCCGGTTGTTTTCCAGCGGGGTGATGGTGGATTTGATCGAGACTGCGTATTTGCCGAGTGAAAAATACAGCCGCCGCAACTCCTGTTCCATCCTGTCCAGCAGGGACTGGTTGAAGATCTGTCCCTCGCTGATACCGATCTTGCGGAGATTATCAATCAGGTCCTCGGAACGGAGGTCCTGGTTGCCGTTAATGCTGATGCCGCTGATGGCGGGACGCTCCTTGATGATAAATACCAGCACGCCCCCGTCCCGCTCCAGCCGCACGTCCTCGAAAAACCCGGTCTTGAACAAGGCCCGCACGGCCTCGGCGGACCGGGCATCGTCAAAGGTGTCTCCCACCTTCATCGGCAGGTAATTGAACACGGTACCGGGGGTGGTGCGTTGCAGGCCTTCCACGCGGATGTCTTCAATAACGAAGGTCTCCACCGCCCAAACGGGCTGCATCATCAGGACGGTAATGTAAACGAGAATCTTAGCTATTTTATACATTTTATTGTTTTATAATATTTTTATGGAAGCACTGAAAAGTCCATTTCCGGCCTGGACCGGTACCGGCATGGACTTCTTATCTCCTATACCGCATGCAATACATTCCCGCTCCTCTCCTGGGAACGCAGGGAATGCTGCAAAAAACAGCACTACTCTACATTTTTCAAATGATTGAGCAATAGAAAAATGACATTGCCTCCCCGTTGCGCAGAAACCTCTTGACGAAGGCGGAGGTTCCATAATTATTTTTTTATCCCATTAAACGCAGAATATCGTTGTAAAACACCAAAACCATCAAGCCCAGCAACAATGCCAGTCCTATTTGCTGGCCAATGACCTGAATGTTTTCCGGGACGGGACTTCCACGCACGAGCTCTATAAGGTAATACATTAAATGCCCGCCATCCAGTAACGGTATAGGAAGAAGATTCAGGACACCCAGACTGACACTGACGATGCCCAGAAACCACAAAAAAGCGGCAACGCCGTTTTTTGCGGATTCACCTGCATACTGGGCAATACTGACCGGACCGCTTAGATTCCGGACCGAGGCCTCGCCGGTGATTATTTTCCCCAACATCTGCAAGGTCAGCCATGACATGTCCCAGGTGCGCACCACCGCTCGCGTGAAGGCGGGGAAAAAAGCATAGGACTCCCGCGCCAGCAAACTTTGCCCGAGCTGATTGCCCGCCCCGATAAATCCCGTCACCTTGCCGTCACCGGTTTCTTTTTTGTCAGGCGTGAGCGGCAGGGAAATCACTTCCCCTTTCCGCTCGACCTCGACGTTCAGCAACTGCCCGGGATGCGCCTTGATATAATCAACAAAGGCCGACCAGTGCGGGATCCTGCTACCGTCCACGGCCAGTATGCGGTCCCCGCTTTTCAGGCCGGCACGCACGGCGGCGCCTGCGGGCTGCAGTTCACCGATAAGCGGCGGCAGGACCAGTTGCAGGGGGGTGATGCCGATATGTACCAGCAGATCTTTTTCGGCCAGGTCATCTATGGTTATGCCCTGCAAGGGGAGCATGACCGAACGTTCCGTGACATTCCGGGACTGCAAAGTGAGTACCGCCGGTTTGTCCGCCATGATATTAGTGATCATGGCATCCACGACCATGGTCCAGGTCGCGGTACGTTTCGAATTAACGGCGATGATTTCCTCATCCGCCTGCAGGCCGGCGGCGGCGGCGATCGAGTCGGGCTGCACCGCACCGATGACGGGCTTCAGGCCCATCAGTCCCACCATGTACATAACCCAGTAAGCCAGTATGGCGAACAGGAAATTGAACACCGGGCCGGCCAGGACGATGGCGAAACGCTGGCCTAGCGGTTGCCGGTTGAAGGCGCGGTGCATTTCGGGTTCCGGCACCGGGGCCTCGCGCTCATCCAGCATCTTCACATAACCACCGAGCGGCAGGGCCGCCACCACGAGTTCCGTGCGGTCCGGCCCGAAACAGCGTTTCCACAGCGGCCGGCCAAAACCGATGGAAAACCGGAGGATCTTCACCCCGCATTTCCTGGCCACCCAGTAGTGGCCGAATTCATGGAAGGTGATGAGGACGCCGAGGGCGAATATAAAGGCCAGCAGGTGGTGAAAAAACTGCATCATGCGGCCAGCTCCATCACCAGTTTGCGCGCATACGCCCGGGCCGCCCGATCATCGTCCAGGATGACCTCCAGGGTTACGGCCGCATGCCCGCCCACGTGCTCGA
>Ga0326597_10012609_pt1 | contig 11141 bp, 8 predicted proteins | sample RVTome_12_FD_203789 | JGI IMG/M metagenome (GOLD analysis project Ga0326597, IMG submission 203789) | Soil microbial communities from uranium-contaminated site in the Upper Colorado River Basin, Wyoming, United States - RVT100D185 | ecosystem: Environmental > Terrestrial > Soil > Contaminated >... | reverse complement strand
CTTCAGGCGCTCCTCCAGCCCTATCCGTCCGAAAACATGGTGGCGTATCCGGTGAGGACGATGGTGAACAATCCGGCCAACGACGACCCCGGGTGCATTGAGCCCGAGCGAAAATAGAAGGGGACGAAGAAGGGGACGACACTCGAACAGTCTGATTTCCCTACGATCGCAAAATACCCCACGCTACGTCTGGATACGCCGGGGGGGCCTTGCATGGCATGGCCTGGGTTCCCCCCAACGCGCGCCGAGGAAAAGGACGGGTGTCTCTGTAACATCAAGCACTCGGAGGCTCAGAGACCTCCTATAGCTTAATTAGGAATCAAAGGTTAGGAAAATGGAACTGAGGTCATGCGTCCGACTTGTAATCTGCCTCGGGCTACTTATCTGGGCAGGCTGTGGTGCCCAAACAAAAACGGTGCGGCCTGACATGCAAGTTCCTGGGCACCGGCTTGTCGCGCAGGAGCTTGTATCCTTGCTGCGGGCTGCTGGTCGGGATCCGGCGTCGTGTAAGCTCTTCTTCATGGAGACGGAGGAATGGAATGCCGCCTCTGCTGGCGAGTGCACCTTTGGCTTTACAACTGGGCTGGCCAACACGGGGGATACGACGCTGATCCGCGGGATCGCCGCCCATGAGGTTGGCCACGAGGTCTTGGGACACGCTGATCAGCGGAAAGCCGCGATCGCGGCCGAGCAAGTGATCCGGACCGGAGTATCTCTCATACCTGGAATCGGGGGCCTGATTGCCTCGGGCGCGGTCTTGGTGGCGGGGATGATCGCTCTACCTGCCTACTCACGCTCGCAGGAGGCTGAGGCGGATGAGAAGGCTGTCGAGTTCCTCCGGGTGCAGGGGGACACGAATCCGTCCGGAACCATGGTGTACGTATTTCGCAGTCTCTTGAACCGCTACGGAGAGAAAGGCGGGGGCCTCCTCGACAGTCACCCAAATACTAAGGAACGCTTGGAGGCTGTGCAGAGACCCCGAGATCCTCGGGACGGGCCGGTGGTTGCACAGGCAAGCCCGACGCCCGCGAGGCCAAGTCTAGCTCCTGCGGCGCAGGCCCTGGTCGGCCAAGGCCCGGCGGCCACCTCGGCGGCATCACGTCCATTGACATCCTCTCTCGAACGACCTTCGTATGCCGTCGGCCAGACGTGGATACGTAACGACGGGGAATACAGACTGGCTAGGCTGGGGAACAACCTCTACGTTTTTCTGGCCGATAAAGGACGGGAAGTTCATCTCACCAAGGACCTCGTGCTGGTCCGGGCCAAGGCCGGAGCCTATGAAACATCATTTGATCCTCCAATGGAGTTGAAGTGGCCCCTCCGAGTGGGAACCTGGGGGCAGGGCGAGACAACTTGGCAGGTTCCGTTGGACCCGATGAGGCTCCGAGTCAAATACCAATGGGCTGTCGAGGCCCATGAGGATGTGCATGTACCCGCCGGAAAATTCAAGGCGTTTCGCATCGTTTTCCAGTGGGACCCTGCGGTAACAGATGTCGTCACGATGAGCAATTTTCCAAGGAAGCGCCTGATTACTTGGTACGCCCCCGAAATCCAGGAGCTCGTGAAGGCAGAATACAGCGATCCAGGGCCGTTGAATTTCCATATTCTTGCGGCCACTGTGCTGCCGACTCCGCCACTGAGTCCGAGCGTTCCTGCCGCTCAGCCATCTCCGCCGAAAGCGCCTGGCTCCTCTCAGTCTGCCGAAGGGAAATGGCAAGAGGTGGAAGAACGGCTGGGAAAGCTTAAGGAGCTGCGGGAAAAGAACCTGATTAGTGAGGAGCAGTATCAGGCAACCATGAAGGAGCTGATGAAAAAGCTGACGGACTAGCGCAAGCCCTCCCTATTCCGAGACGTACCGGACTTTTTAGACCCGGACGCACCGTTGGGTTAGCACAGGGCGTCAGACGGAGATCGGTACATGCGTTGGGCATCGTTCCTGCCAAATTCGCCGGATGTGCTCGCCAGGTTGGAGTGGTGGCTTTGGCTTATCGCGGCAGGAGTCGCTATTATCGGGGTGCTGATCGGAGTTGCTGCAAGGGAAGTGGGTCGCCACCGGGCGGGCCTTCTTGAGGAGAGGCTAACCGAAGCTCATGCAGAACGAGACGCGAAGACAAAGCAGATTGAGGACATCGCTGACAAAACCAGGCGCGATGTTGCTGCCGTCCAAGAGCGACAACGCCCACGAACCTTCGGCGCAGATGAGCGCACTAGATTCCTTGGGGTCCTCAATGCAGGCCCAAAAGGAACGATATACCTCCTGGGCGCTGCAATGGGAGACGGTGAATCATCCTCCCTTGCAACGCAGTTACTTGAAGTCCTGCGATCAGCTGACTGGAGAATTGAGAACTACGCTGCCAACTGGGTGTCTACCTGGAACCCGATAGGCGTTGTACTCATCGTTCCCAGCCGCGAGAAAGCTCCGGCCCATGCAGCTACCCTTCAGCGGGCGTTCGATGCTGTCAAGATCGAGGCCAAGGTACAGACAGATGCGAAGATGCCGGAAGGATCTTTAACCATCATCGTGGGCCGTAAGCCGTAATGGGTGCCGTTGGCTCATCGCATTGAAACCAGGAGGCGCGCTATGCCCTGCGGCCTGCACCTGAATGCGCCGGAGGATACTATGCACGTCATGGCCCGGTATCTCCCCCCACGTGGGCCCCGAAGAATTGGTGCCCGCCTCCGCACATTCCGGCGCACGGAGACTGAAAGAGGTCCGGACCCCTTTTCGATGGAAGGGCGTAGTAATACTTGTAATGCAACGTGCCCTTCCGTTCCTGGAGGCGTCAAGCACGATTCTTGAGGGAGAGTTCTAGATGGCGGGGCCTGGACAGAAGTGGACAAATGTTCCAGAGGCAATCGGGCAAGAGGTCAGGAGGTACCTGTTAAAGGAAGGCGGCAGCGGAGATGAGAACCTTCGCGGGGCAGCCGAAGTCTGGCGAGTCCAGTTCTCGGATGCCACGATTACTTGCTACAAATCAGGAACGCTTTACTCCACTAGCTCGAATGACCCTGCTGTCCATCGGGCCTGGCAATTTATAGGGTCGTTGACCGGTCCCCGATATAAACCCTCTGCCAAGAACTTCCTTATCGGGTTTGACGAAACGGGCAAGGGCGAGGTCATTGGTCACACAGTACTTGTGGGCGTCCTGATCCCCAGCAGTCTTAGTACTGAACTAGAAAAGGTCGTCTCGGTTGCTGACACCAAACAGAAGCGTGAAGTGGCGTATTGGGATGAGTTGTTTCGTCTGATAGACCAATTCAAAGACCGCGGGTTGCGTTTCATTGTTGAGAAAATCCCGCCATGGCATGTCGACCGCTACAACCTCAACAAGATCATGGACGTCGTTTATCAGCGCATCCTGTCCATCTTCTTTCGACATGCTGACCCGAGAGAAGCTCGGGCGGTAATCGACGATTACGGAGTCGGGGCCACACTGAAAAGATACCTTAAAGCCATGGAGAATGCCGGGCTGGAAGTAGTCGTTGCGACGGGAGCAGATGAATCTTTCCTGGAGGCTAGAGTTGCCTCAGTCCTGGCGAAACGCGAGAGAGAGAAGGTGATCGAGGTGCTATGTAAGTCGGCGGAGTACCAGATCGATGGGCGAACTGTCGGCTCCGGCAACGCTGGCGACCCTGAGACCGTTGCGTGGCTGCAAGCGTGGAAGTCGAGCGGCAACCAATGGCCTTGGTTCATAAAGCGATCCTTCAAGACTACCAGGGCACTGGATGGGTTATCCGGTAGTGCCGCAAAGATAGCTCCACCTATTCGCGACGATCTGCTTTCACCTGACTTCTTGAGGGAGTTGGAGCAAGGAAGGCTTTCCATCACCAGTTTATCGGTCGTCTGTCCGCTATGTGGCGCTGTCAGCAAAGCAGCGCTAGTAACTACCGGTGATGAGGATAAGTTCGTCGGGCGCTGCATACAGTGCAAGAAGGTCTTACCTAACCTCGATTTCACGTTGAGATACTACTGTGGCTATATTCTGCCCGACAGCAACATCATCACGGGAGGATTGCTGTCGAAGGATCTAGGGAAATCCCGTTTCTTTGAGGGGTTCACCATTCTTCTGGACCCTACAGTACGCCGAGAATGTGATACTCCCGGGGGCAAGCAGGAGCTGGGCAGGCTGGCAAGATTCGGGTCCATTGGACGCATCGGACTCGAGACAGTGAGCGGCGCGCCGTGTGCCGGGAACAGTTTCGATCGTGATGAGGCAATTCTCGATGCTGCGAGGGAGTACAATGCAATCCTGATCACGAACGACCAGAATATGAAGGCAGCCGCACAGGCAATGAAGGTGTTTCTGTTGTCGACTAGCTAGACGCCACCGCACGCTTCGACTGTGCCGCCATCGTCCCAGTAGCAGATACCTGGGTGAGCAAGAAAGGCTACGCGTTTTGCGAGGCATGCTTTTAAGAGGGGACGATGCTCGAAAAGTCTGCTTTCCCTGAAATGCCACCATGCCCCGCGCCGCGGCTGGATGCGTCGGGGATGCGTGCACGTCGTGAGCCGGTGCCTTCCCCCAAGCTGGTGCCGAAGAATTGGACCCGTCCCCCAGGAAAGTCAGGCAATTGAAGGCTGAAAGGTGTCGGTACCTTTCTTAACGGATCAAGGCAGAGGGTCTTTTAGATGTTTAATTTAGATGACAACTAAAGTTCGCAAAGACCTTGCATGCGGCATAGACTATGTGATATTCGGAATTCCCTCCTTCTAGCAAGGGAATGCACCATGCAGGAAGATGAAGACTTCCTCACTACTCCCGCCGAGGTATTAACAGCAACGAACGCGTTCCGCATCCTGGGTCTTGAAGTATCCGCTCCGTTATCTACCATCGTCGCGCGGGCAAACGAACTCCAGACGCTTCTCAGGATCAATAGAGTTCCCTCTTACCCAAACGATCTCCACATCTTCTCGCCACCAGACCGTTCCCCCGAAGCCATCGCCGCCGCAGCGCATCGTCTCGAGGGTCCGGCCACGAGGTTGCGGGACGAGGCCTCTTGGTTCCATATCCGAACACCTATCGACACTGCCGCCCTGACCGCTCTCCGAGAGCAAAACACAGCCCAGGCCATCACCTTGTGGGCACGCGCCGCCGCACAAGCTCCCCGGCCGAATGGTCGCCTCCACTACCAGCACAACCTGGCCGTCCTTCGCCTCTGCCTTTTGGAGATCGGGGCTAGCGTCTCAGACCCCACCCCGAAGTCATGGGAGGAGGTGTTCTCCTGCTGGGCCCCAGTGCTCGCGAGCGACGACTTCTGGCAGGCCCTGGTCACCGCAAGCCCCATCGGAATGGATCCACGATGCCACCAAGGCACGCCCGGTGAAATCCGAGATTTCGTCGGGACCGCGCTCGCGCGCACCGTAGGCCGGTGTGCCATGCACAGCGTGAACGCAGGGAATTATCAGAACGCTTCCGGATGGTTTGCGCTCTTGAATCACGGAGAATTGTCCGCGCGCTTCTTGAAAGTGGCCAAGGATGAGGTCGCGTCCTCGCTCGTCGAGAGCATCCGAGCGCACATCGGTGAGATCGACTCCCAGTTGAAAACGGCCCGAGAGGGAGCCAACAACCAGAAGGGGCAGGAACCTCCCAGCCGCTCACAGGCACCTTCCGGAGAAGCCTCTAGCGATCTAAGCGCCATGGACACAGCTCTCGAGCAGCAATTGACCGCCGCGCGGACCCTTCTCGATCTTCTCATCGCTATGACCTCGACCGGCCATCCAGCCGTCCTTAGCGTCACGGACAACCTGGCCGAAGCGCATCAGTTTGTCGGGGTCTACTACACAAACTACAGGAACGACCCCGAGAGGGCCACCCAGGTTACCAAGGCCGGCTTGCGCTTCGCTGTCTCCGATGGCGTCCGGACCACGGTCCAGCGCAACCTTCGTGTTGCCTCCTGGAACTCGACGTACGTTCGATTCCAGAAGGCCGTAGAAGCCAAGGATTACGCAAAAGCCGAGGCCGCCTTCAAGGAACTAGAGAAGCTGATCGACACGGCAAACGATGCCAAGGTGGTCCAGTCCATTCGCGAGCCGCTCAGCTTCCTTCGTCTATTACGCGATGGTTCACCTATTAAGAAGGCCCCATCCCTCTCGAGGATCAACGGATTTGGCACTTGGCTCTATGGGAAGAGTGACCTTGACGCCGAAACAGGTACCTATGTCTCCACGCTCTATTTTACAGCGCTCTTCGTTCCCCTGTTTGTGATCGCCCGTTACCGCGTGACTGACGCTGGGGGGAGCGCCTACCACTTTTTCAGCAAGCTCCGGCTCACGGATGGCCAAAGAGGCTGGAACGTCGTGGTTGGTTTAGCCATTTCGATTGCCCTCATTTTCGGCATGGTGGGGGAACAGTCCAAGTCGACCGCCACATCCTCTTCCACCAATAGACCCCCGGCCACGTCCGCCCCATACAGGGCCCCGCCAGCCCCCGCATCCCCCGCGCCTCCTTCCGTCAGTACCAGCACTAGGGCGTCCCTTGCCGCGGAAATCGACCGACGCCGCCCCCTTCTGGAATTGGAACAGGCGCAAGTAGACAGAGAGGCGAAAGCGATCGACCGTGGGGAAAACGCCCTCGATAGCCTGAGAAGCAGCATCGAGGCTCGTCGCTCCTTCTACCCCAACGGTCTTCCCCCCGCCGAGTACGCCCAAGACCAAGCAGAGGTCGAGCAGTACAACCGCAGGGACCAGGCCCTGAAGGCGCGCATAAGCCAATACAACCGCCGGGTTGGCACACTGAAACAGTCGATCGATGATTTCAATGGACTCGTGCGACAACACAACGCCGTCCGATGAGGTCGCCCATGCCTACCGATCCCCCAATACCCCATGACATGCCGCAGCGCGGGGTCGCCGTGTTACGCGCCCAGTTGGACATCGGCCAAGCGCTGTGCCAGATCGCCGTGGAGGTGTGGCGGCTCGACGGCCTTCTCCCTCGACTGTGCGAAACTGATCGGCCCCGCATCCAAGCTGCGGTCGATCGGCTCCGTGCACACCTTGAGCAAGCTGGCGTCACCATTGAGGATCGTACGACGCAGGCATATGTCGACGGGCTAACCGTCGAAGTCCTCGCGATAGAAGAGCGGACGGATCTCCCGCCCGAACAACTTCGCATCCTCGAGACCATCAAACCCTCCGTGTATATTGCTGGCCAACTTGCCGCCTCCGGACAGGTGATTCTCGGACGTGGGGTGGCCAAATCCACAAGGAGCATCGATGGCCCGCGCAACGATTGACTTTGGCATTGACCTCGGCACCACGAACTCCGAGATCGCCTTGATGGAAGATGGGCGAATCCGGGTCTTCCGCAATCCGGTCCACGGGGAAAACACCCCGTCGGTCGTGCGCGCGACCCGGACCGGGGAAATCCAGGTCGGCATGCGCGCCTACGAACGACTCGAGGACGACCCTGAGAATACCTATGCCGAGTTCAAGCGCCTCATGGGGAAGGCCCACAAATACCGATTCGCGGCGTCTGGCCGCCAGTTTACTCCGGAGGAACTTTCAGCGGAGGTTCTCAAGAGCCTCCAGGCAGACGTCGTCCGAGCCGGATTCGAGTGCCAGGCAGCCGTCATTACGGTCCCGGCCTACTTTGAGATCGTCCAATGCGAGGCGACTCAACGAGCCGCCAAACTCGCCGGGTTACTGGAGGCCCCGCTGCTGCAGGAGCCCATTGCAGCCGCGATTGCCTACGGAAAAGATGCACCGCCTAAGGACGGCTATTGGCTCATTTACGATCTCGGCGGAGGCACGTTCGATGTCGCTGTGATCAAACGAACGAAGGGGCACCTCAGCATCGTCGAGTGTGGAGGGGATAACCACCTCGGGAGCAAGGACTTCGATTGGCTGCTGGTAGAGCACGTCTTCATTCCGGCACTTACAAACGCTTTCGATTTTCCCGACCTCGACCGCGGCAACAAGACCTATCGCCGGCTCCTTGCTAAGCTCAAATCGGAGGCGGAGTCCGCAAAAATCGCCCTTACTGATCAGGAGAAGGTCAGTGTCGATCTGGAAAATTGCGGGGCCGACCGCCGTGGGAAGCCGATCGAGCTCACCGTGCCCATTCGCCGACCAGATTATGAACGGCTTATCGCCCCCAAGGTCGCAGAGAGCCTTCGCCTGTGCCGTGAGACACTGACTCGCGCGCGCCTCAGCCCGCAGGCCGTCGAGCGGATCATCTTGGTGGGTGCACCAACCATGACACCGGCCATCCGCTCCGCCCTCCGAGACGGCCTAGGGATTACCCCCGATACCCGGATGGATCCCATCACAGTAGTGGCGCAGGGTGCGGCTATCTTCGCTTCCAGTCAGCCATTCCCCTCGGCACATCAGACGCGCACCGCCGGGCGAATTCTTGCAGAATTGAGCTTTTCTGCCCTCTGCCAGGAGCCTGTGACCATGATCGCGGGTCGCTTGCAATCAGCAGGGCCGCAGCGTCTTCCTTCAGGGTTGCGCATCCGGGTTAGCCGGGATGACCGGGGATGGGAGAGTGGGTTCATTCCGGTGGAGGAGGGGACCTTCATTTGCCAGTGCGCCTTGCGTGAGCATCAATCCAACACATTCCGCCTCGCGCTCTACGACGCCACCGGCCAAACGATCCCCATCGAGCCCGAGCGCTTTTGCATCACCCACGGCCTGTCGGTGGCCAACCCGCCTCTCCAGCGCACGATCGGCGTGGAGATCTTGACCGCAGACGGCGCCGGCCGGTTTGACCCACTCCTCGACCGCGGGATCCCACTCCCTGCGAAGCACACCAAGATCTACCGTGCAGCCCGAACGCTCCAGCCCGGCAGCGCCACCGATGCTCTGAATATCCATGTGCTGGAAGGAGAGCACGACAACCCCGAGCAGAACCGGCATCTCGGCACTTTGGGAATTCCCGGCACGCAGGTCCGCCGTGCGGTGCCTGTCAATGCCGAGGTCCACGTCACCCTGAGCGTCGACGCCTCCCGCCATGTCACCGCGCAGGCATTTATTCCACTGGTCGACGAGACCATCGAAGAGGTCCTCAAGGATGTGGTCGCCCAACAGGCTGACCCGAATCAACTCGCTGCTGAGCTGCAGACTATCGAATCTCAGTGGACGGCCGTTCAGCAGTCCGACCGCCCCTCTAGTGAAGTCACCACGCGTATTGACGATCACTTAACGCAAGCCACGGTCGAGTTGGCCGCAGCTCACGGCGGGGATCCGGGCGCCCTTGCAAAAGCAGAGCGGCACGTCCAAGAACTCCAGGCCCTCTTGGCTAGCTCGAACAAGACGCTGGAACTCAACGCCAGCCTCGCGGACTTGATCCAAGCCCAGACGGAAAGCCGCCGCGTAGTCCAGCAATACGGCGATCAGCAGAATCACGAAGGATTGCGGGCGCTTGAAGCGGATGCAGACCGAGCCCGCGACCGCCGCGACCCTCGACTCTGTGCTGACACGACAGAACGCTTGTGGCGCCTGTACTGGAGTGTTCTCTTCCGGCAGGATGGGTTCTGGGTCGGGGTGTTTCAGGACCTGGCAGACCGGGGGCAATTCACCGATCCGACTCGCGCGAAGGCCTTGCTTGCTGAGGGGAGCCGCCTCCTCCAGGCACATGATATGGAACAATTCCGAGAGGTAACCCGGCAGTTGTGGTCCCTCGTGCCGCAAGAGGCGCAGCAGGCGACCGCAAAACGGGTTAGCGACTCCGGGATCAAGCGGTGAAGGCTCCGAGTCCTTCGCAACCCATCTTCGAAACCGGAACCCGCCTGGGCACCACCTACACCGTGGAGGCCTTCTTGGGTGCGGGCGCGTATGGTCAGGTCTACCGAGTGACGCACCGGTACCTCGGCCGGCAAGCCCTCAAGGTGTTTCCGCCCGGCGGGCTTCCGCCCACGCAGAACTTCCTCCACGAAGCCCGCGTGCTTGTCTCCCTAACCCATCCCAACATCGTTCGCATCTTCGACGCCAACGTCGTTGAGACGCCGTCGGGTCCACTGCCGTATCTCGCAATGGAATTCATAGAAGGGGAGACCCTCGGGCGTCTCCTCCGACAGCGAGTCCGATTGGGGCTGGCCGAGGCCACAGCCCTGGCCCGAGATCTGGCCGATGGCCTCAGCGAGGCGCATCAGCTTGATCCACCCTTGCTCCATCTCGACTTGACGACCGAGAACGTCATGGTGACATCGTATCGGGGCCGTCTTCATGCGAAGATTGCCGACTTCGGTATTGCAGCCCAGGTCCATCCCACCACCCGCATGGCCCGAGCGCAGGGGACGCTGTACTACATGGCCCCGGAGATGTTTTGGGGGTATGCCACTCCCGCGAGTGACGTTTACATGCTCGGGTTCTTGATCTACTGGCTATACGCTGGCGTCCCCCCATATCCGACCCCGACAGTGCCCCCGGACGCCTCCACCCGCGACTGGGCGGATGCGATTCAGCGATCCCGGAATGTGCCCGCGCCGCCACTCACGCGGTTTCGCCTGGACATTCCCCCGGCATTATCTGAGCTGATTGCCAAGGCCCTTTCCCCTGATCCCAGTGCACGCTATCCGAATGCAACAGTTCTCTGGGCAGCTCTGCAGGCCGTTTGACCCCCATAATCCCTCTGTAGAATCGTCATCCTATCAGGAGAATAAGAGACGAAAGGGTACCGGACACCTTCTGCTCGCTGGGTGGTCAATTTTTCGCGCGGCCGTTTTCCATCTGTTTGACTCAAGCCCTGAATGTTCGACTTCGTAAGAGGCCTACCTCCTCGCCCGCATGTGGCTCCCCGATGCTGCCTCAAACCTGAGACCATAACCGCGTAGAGTTAGGCGTGTGCTATCAGCTCACCACGAGCCAAACGGACAGGGGTGCCTTGACATGGGCCGGCAAGTGTGCGACGGTTTTTGCAACACTAAGCTATCAGCGTTCAGCGGTCAGCGATTAGCTCTTGGACGAAGAGAACTGGGTACCCTGCGTGGAAAGGGCCTTCGAGGTGCCCGCGGAATCGGTAGCTGATAGCTGACGGCTGACCGCCGAGGGCTAGCCAATGTCAGGCATACGCATGGACCTTCAGGAAAAGATCCGCAGCCTGCCCGATGCGCCGGGGGTGTACCTTTTCAAGGATGCCCGGGGGGAGCACCTCTACATCGGCAAGGCGGTCTCCCTCCGCAAGCGGGTGCAGTCCTAC
>Ga0326597_10012608_pt1 | contig 11141 bp, 10 predicted proteins | sample RVTome_12_FD_203789 | JGI IMG/M metagenome (GOLD analysis project Ga0326597, IMG submission 203789) | Soil microbial communities from uranium-contaminated site in the Upper Colorado River Basin, Wyoming, United States - RVT100D185 | ecosystem: Environmental > Terrestrial > Soil > Contaminated >... | reverse complement strand
ACCCGAGGGAGAGGGCTGTCCCTCGGTGGATGCAGAGGTCTGTGAAGACGCTGACGCCATCAGATGTGCGAAAGGCCACAAGGTCTGTCCCCAGCAACGTGAAACGGCCCGGTGACTCTGTCAGGTCCGTTGATTTGGCGATCGGATGCCAGTGGTTGGCGAGAGTTGTCATCGTTGATTCACTCAACTTCGTTCGTTATTGCTCGCCCCGCGACGGTACCAGCTAACTTTGAGTGCTGTGAACGAAGATCAAGTCCGGTTGAATTTCGAGAGCGAGGGATTGGAAGGCCCGCGGGAAGTCAGGGTGGTCCCCGATGACTCCGAAGGGCTTCCGCTGGCCATCGTCGCAGCCGAGGGCAACGCCTGGGGCTTGGTGGGACCCGAGATGGGAGCCCACCTCCGCTCGATGCACAGGATCTCGTTACGGCCGGAGGGGTTCACCATTCCGCTCCGCCATCCGATGGAAGCCGTCTACTACGTGATCGCCGGAGCAGTTGAGATCCACGACCTGGATTCAGACGTCCGTCACCAGACCGCCACCGGAGGGATGGTTCTGGTGGACCCCGGTACCCGCTATCAGCTCATTGCCGGCTCGGCGGGATCAGAAATCGTGGGCGGTCCATGCCCTGCGGATCCTCGGTTGTACGCCGCGCCAGGAGGTGGTTGACGATGGCTGTCCACGTCATGCATCGTGACCAACCCGATCTGATGATGCCCATGATCGCCCGTGACGCTCGCTTGGTGGTGTGGCCAGGGAGTGGTTCGCAAACGGCGAACATGAACTATGTGGACATGCAGCCCGGTGAGCGCAACGTGCCACACGTCCACGCCGGATCAGAGGACACTCTGTACGTCATCACCGGGTCGGGAACGATCGAGGACCTCGACAACGGCATCGACCTGGAGTTCGCAGCCCCCTGCGCTATTCATGTGCCCGTTGGGATCTGGCATGCGGTGAGGGCCGATCGCGGCAGCCGAATCGAGAGCGTAGGGGGGCCGTCCCCGGCTGATTGGAACATGCTGCTCAGAATCGGCGCATACGAACGGCTGCAATGAGCCCCCGGGTGCAGGTGGCGATCGCCCAGATATCAGGCGAGCCCTACGCGGTCGACGTCAACCGGAACCGATGTGAAGTTGCCTTGGCTGAAGCGTTCGATCACGGAGCCGATCTGGTAGTGCTGCCCGAATTGATCGTGTCAGGGTACGGAACGGATGCTGGCCGGCTCGCTGCCATTGCCGAGACCGTCCCCGGGCCCACCACCGAGGCATGGGCGGAGATCGCGAGGTCCGCGGACGGTTACATCGTGGGCGGTCTCTGCGAGCGAAACGAAGAGCGCCTGTTCAACACCGCGGTCGTGGTCGGGCCTGAAGGAGTCATTGGCCACTATCGCAAAGCTCACCTCTTTGCCGAGGAGAAGCACACCTTCACCCCCGGTGATCTCGGGTTCCCGCTGGCCCCAACTCGCTTCGGGACCATCGGCATCTGTGTCTGCTACGACCTTCGGTTTGTGGAAGTGGTGCGACTGATGGCGCTACAGGGTGCCGAGTTGATCTGTGTGCCAACGGCTTGGTTGTCCGGGTTCGACGAGCTGCGTTGGGACGTGGAGGGGATGTCGCCGCAAGGCCGCGGGGCTGAGGTTCAGGCCAACCTCAACCAGGTCTTCATAGCCGCCGCTTCCCAGGTGGGACGTCACGGCGGGTATGACTTCCTCGGATCATCCATCCTCATCGACCCCAAGGGAGGGAGAGTGATCGGACCCCTTTCGGGCAGCAAGGAGGACGTGGCCGTCGGCTCCATCGACCTCACTTTGGCGAGTACGGCGCAGTCACGCGGGGATCTGATCACCCCGCGCGCCGATCGTCGCACCGACATCTACGGCATCGCGGTGGGTGATCGGGTTCTGTGACTCAAGCGGTCCCGTCGACTCTCTAGAGTCCTGCTCAATCGACTTTGGAGATGCTCAATGCAGATGGTGGACCTTTCTCACACGATGAACGTGCACACCCCGGGTTGGGTGGGTTATGCCGGAAACAAGATGTACTACGCCCAGACCCTGCAGACCCAGCGGATCGTGGCCCAACGCATCGACTCCGCCCTCCACGTCGGGACCCATCTCGACGGCGGCATGCATGGCGCCGACGGGAGGGCCGACATGGCCTCCTACCCCTTGTCATTCCTGATCAACAAGGGTGCCATCGTCGACATCTCCGACATGGTCGATGACTGGGATGTGATCACCCCTGACATGCTCACCGCGAAGGTGGAGATCAAGAAGGGCGACATCCTCATCATCCACACCGGCTTCAATCGTTATTACGAAGGTCAGCCGCAGGCAGACCTGGTCCGCTACTTCTCGATGCATCCCGGTGGCAAGCTGGAATTGCTGCAATGGATGCTCGACATGGAGATCAAGTGGTTCGGGATCGATGCCGGATCAGGTGACCATCCGATGTGGACAACTATCCGGAACATGCGCCCTGACCTCACCGTGCAGTTCGAGGAGAAGGTTGGGATGAAGGTCGACGAGTTCTTCCCGACATACGAGTACACCCACAAACTGTCCGGTCGAAGAGTCAAAAACGACCTCTTCCCATTTCACAACTGGGCTTTCCAGGAAGGACTCATTCACGCCGAGAACGTCGGCGGCGACATCGCCAAAGTGTTGAACACGCGAGCGATCATCGGAGCCTTCCCCTGGAAGTACGAAGGTCTGGAGGCATGCCCGTGCCGCATCATCGCTTTCTACGACGCTGGTGATCTGCGGGTCGACGAGTTCGGGGAAGCTGCCCTCAGCCAAATGACCCAAACCTGATCGGCTTGGACGCTTCCTCTAGCCGGAGAGGCTTGGCGTTCGCGTTCGCCGGCATCATCCTGCTCAGCCCCGAGTCTTTGCTGATCAGACTGGTGGAGGTGGATCGATGGACTCTCCTGTTCTGGAGGGGAACCCTGATGTGTGTCGGCTTGCTGGCGGCCAGCGTGATCCTGGCGCGTTCCACCGCTGTCATCGGTGCCATCGGTAGAGCCGGCGTGCTGGTGGCAGTCCTGTTCGGAATCCAGACGGTGCTGTTCATCGTCTCGATCACCAACACCGAAGTGGCGAACACCCTGGTTGCCGTGAGCGCAGCTCCGTTGTTCGCGGCGATCTATCAGCGGGTCTTCTTCGGACAGCGAATCGGTCGGCGGCTGCTGGCCGTCATCACCGTCGCCATGCTGGGCATTGGGATCATGGTGTCCGGGTCACTCGGCCGGGGCAACGTGTGGGGCGATCTGGCAGGCCTGGGGGCGGCCGCCGGTCTCGGCGGCTCATTCGTGGTGATCGGGCGTCACCGGGACCGAACCATGGTCCCCGCGATGGCTCTCGGCGGTCTTGTGGCCGCACTCCTCGCGCTCCCATTGGCATCACCGCTGACGGCCACAACCTCGGACTTCAGGTACCTGGCCATCAGCGGACTGGTGGTGCTCCCGCTTGGCTTCGGTCTGCTCGCCGTTGCACCGCGATACATCCCCGGCGCCGAGGTGGCTCTGATCACACTGCTCGAAGCCGTCCTAGGCCCGATATGGGTGTGGCTCGCATTGGGGGAGGTACCGGCTCCTGCGGCGGTGTTGGGCGGTGCCATGGTGATCGGGGCTCTGGCCGTCAACTCGGCAGCCATGCTGCGCGCTTCCCGAACCAGTCTGAGCGAGTCTGGCGTCCTCAGGCTGGCCGAATGACAGGAGTGAGCACGAACGCTTGTTGATCGGGGCCGAGATGGAGCGTGGTGGTCCCGCCATAGACCTCGATCGGCCGATCGGTCTGGTCGTCGTGGAGGAATGGCCCACAACCCTTGAGCTCATTCTTGAAGTTGGACAACCTCAACCCGGTCGTGTCTCCATCCCATTCGTAATCCTCCCCACGGATGGTGAATGCAAGGCTGTGACCGGCCGGGACCACGATGGACGTGGGCCAGATCTCGATGTCGAGTCGGACCGGCACTCCCGCTCTCAGTGGTTGGATCTCGTCATGTGTGTGATACGGCCGAAACGGTCGCGACAGCTCGGGCTCGAGTTTCCGATGCGACGCCCGGAGCCAACCTTGAGCAATAGGCGTATGAGGGTCGATGGCGCCCTGGAACACGACTTCTTCACCCTCGGAGTCGTACACCCGGAAGATCACGAAGAGGTCGGCGTCTTCGGTGGAAGACGAAACCCAGAGCGTCGATGCGAGTGGGCCAGTGAACTCGGTCGCCTCCTCCAGTGGTTTCGAGCGGAAGGTGAGCCCATCACCCAAGGCGTCGAACGAGAGCTGAGCTGCTTCCATCGGTGGGGTTGTTGAAAGCGTCTGATCGGGGTGGAGGTAGTACGCGGTCCAGTCGGTTCGCGGGATCGGCCAGTCGGCCTCCTCTCGTGCGACGAACACCTCGTTGGGGTGTCGGACCTGCAGGAGGACTCTGGGTTGAGATGCCCAGCCCTCGGGCTCGTCTTTGAGAAAGCGATCGAAGAAACGCAGCTGGATCTCGCGTCCGTAGTCGGTGTAGAAGTGGGTCCAGTGCTCGATACCGTGTGCCTCGAGCCACTTGTGCTCGGACGCCGCCCGGTAATAGCCCTCGAAGTTCCCGCGGGGATGAAGCCCCTGCCCGCCCCAGTTGGCGGCCGACAGGAATGGAACGACCACCTCGTCCCATCGAGGTGATCGGTCTTTGTGGTACACGTCGTCGAGCGGATGGGCGACGATGTCTTCGCCAAGAGCGCAGCGGTTGGCGGCCAGCTCCTCCTCGCTCAGCTCGTCGTCGCCGCAGATGAGCTGCCCAGTGTTGGGATTGCGCCCGCCCTTCTCGCCGACGCCGTACTGGACGGTCCTGACCTGCATGTCGTACCAGTTCGCCCAGAACGTCGAGACGATCCCACCGTGATGGGTCATGTCCCGATACCAGTCGGCCGATCCTTCCCAGATGCACATGGCTGCGAGGTGCGGTGGCTGGAGGGTGGCGACATGCCACTGGTTGATGCCGTAGTAAGAGATCCCGTTCAGTCCGATCTTGCCGTTCGACCAGGGCTGGACACCGGCCCACTCGATGCACTCATAGAAGTCCTGCGTCTCCCGCGTCGAGAAATGGTCGATGTACCCCGGCGAGCGGCCGGTGCCCCGGGAGTCGACCCGCACGCAGACGTAGCCCTCGGGAACCCACTTCTCCGGGTCGACCACTTCCCAGTTCTGGTACTTGTTGGTCGACCCGGCGGTCACGTCGGGGTGTTTGTCCGCCATCCGCTTCCAGGCGCTTGGATATCCGACCTGGAACGGGAGCCCCTTGGCGTACGGCCCGTAGCTGAGGATGACCGGATACCGGCCGTCCTCGGCGGGGCGGTATATGTCTGCGCGGAGCACCAGCCCATCGTCGACCGGGATCTCGACATCCCAGTCGATGCGCATCCCGTCGGCGACCTCTGATTTGTACACGGGTTCCTCCTACCTGCTCGCGTTGGTTTTGAGCAGCGATGCAGAGATTTCACTCAGGATAACGGAGTGGGGGAGGGGTGATGCTGGACCCACACGACGCTCCGACATGATTCGGTGAGAGTCAGACGGCGGTGTAAGCGCCGTCCACCAGGAGTAGGTGCCCATGAACGAAATCCGACCCGGCGCCGGCGAGGAACACCGCGGCACCCGCCACGTCCGATGGGTCACCGACACGTCCTGCGGGGACTTTGGGTAGGAAGTATTCGAGGAAGCTCGGGTCGTCGAGGAGATAGGCGTTCATCTCGGTGCGAACCGCAGTCGGGGCGATGGCGTTGACGTTGACACCCGACGATGCCCACTCGGCAGCCAATGTCTTGGTGAGCAATGCCACACCGCCCTTCGACGAGCAGTACGCGGCGAATTCGGGAAACCCCACGAAACTGAAGGTGGAGGCGAGATTGATGATCTTCCCCCGTCCCTGAGCGATGAATCGCCGTCCCGCCGCCTGACAGGCGAAGAACATCGACTTCAGGTTGGCGTCGAGTGTCTCGTCCCATTGCTCCTCGGTGACCTCCGTCGACGGGCCCGTGATCTGTACCCCGGCCGAATTGACCAGGATGTCCAGACCTCCGAGCTCGTCGGCGAGTCGATCAAACAGGTCGGGGATCTCACTCACCTGCGTCAGGTCCTGAGGTGCCGCGACGGCGTTTCGTCCCGCGGCTCGTATCTCGTCGGCGACCGCGGACAGCGAGTCGCTGGTCCGGCCAACCACGGCGACGTCGGCGCCTTCGGCAGCGAATGCGAGGGCAATGGCCCTCCCGATCCCGCGGCCGCCTCCTGCGAGAATCGCCTTGCGTCCCTCGAGAGCGCCCATCGCCAGCCTCCTATCTGGTGGACCGACCCACCATCGCCAACGCCAGATCGTCGTCGTCGATCTGATTGGTGGGCCCCTCCAGCATGTTCTCACCGCGGTAGACGACCAGAATTCGATCCGACAGTTTGTACAGCTCCTCGAGGTCGAGGGTGAGAAGTAGGACGGCTCCGCCCCGGTCTCGCATCTCGAGCAGCTTGAGGTGGACATAGTCGATCGCCCCAACATCGAGTCCCCAGCTCGGGTTGTCGGCGACCAGGACTCGCGGCTCGCGTGCCATCTCCCGGGCCAGGACCACCTTCTGCTGGTTGCCGCCGGACAGGCTTGCAGCAGTGGCATCGGGGTCGGCGGGGCGCACGTCATAGTCGACCAAGAGGCGCTCGGCATTCTTGTGCACTGCCTTCCAATCGATCATGCCGCGCCGCCGGTACCGGCCGGAGGCGAGGTCGGCGACGGCCAGGTTCTCGGCCAGGCTCATGTCGAGAATCAGGCCCAGACGATGCCGGTCTTCGGGGATCACGCCCATCCCCGCAGTACGCCGATCATGTGGGTCCGCATTGGTGACCTCGACCCCGTCGACCACCACGGTCCCTGAGTTCGGGGGAGTGAGACCCATTAGAGCATCGACCAACTCGCGTTGGCCGTTTCCCTCGACCCCTGCGATCCCAAGGATCTCCCCGGAATGCACCGCCAGCGACAGACCGTCGATCGCCGGCCCGTGCCCATGGGTGGCGGGCACCACCAAATCGGTGATCTCCAGCAGAGGGCGCAAAGCAGCGCCGGTGAGATCGCTCCGATCGGGGAGCCGTTCCCGATCGTGCCCGGTCATCGCCCGGGCCAGGGTGCGCTCGTCGAATTGGCCCTTGGTCATAGAGGTGACCAGTTTTCCTCGCCGGAGCACCGTTACCTGATCGGCGACCTCCATCACCTCGGCCAGCTTGTGAGTGACGAGGATGATCGAGTTCCCCTGATCGCGGAGTTGGGAGAGGATCCCAAGCAGGTTCTCGATCTGGGTCGGCCCGAGCAGCGAGGTGGGCTCGTCCAGGATCAGGGTCTTGGCACCCCGGTACATCGCCTTGATGATTTCCACCCGTTGCTGGAGGTCGACGGGTAGGACTTCCACTGTGGTGTCGGGCTGGATGGGCATATGCAACTCGGCTGCCCGCTGTGACACCGCCTTCTCGATGGCCTCCTCGCCGAACGACAGGTCGGTGACACGCTTCACTCCCAGCATCACGTTCTCGGCCACCGTGAACGAGGGCACGAGGCTGAAATGCTGATGGACCATGCCGATACCGTGGGCGATCGCGTCGTTGGGCGCGGTGATCTCGACCTGGTCACCGTCGACGACAATCACCCCCTCGTCGGGCCGTATGTGACCGAACAGGATGTTCATCAGCGTGGTCTTCCCCGCCCCGTTCTCACCGAGCAAGACATGGATCTCCCCGGTTCGCACCGAGAAGTCGATCCCATCGTTGGCCACCGTCTCACCGAACGCCTTGGTGATGCCCCGCATCTCGATCGCCATGGTGTCGCTCACGTCGTCGACCTCACGCACATCGGATCATTCTTGTTGGTTGACGCTGGGTGCTGACGGCCCCATCGGGTGTGACCTGCAGGCTGTTGCCCGTCTGCACACCGGCCTGCCCGTCGATTACGTTCGGCTGCACCACCAGCAGGGTGCCATCCGGGTATTCGAAATCGTCGGGGTGGGTCGCCCCCCGGTTGCCCCGGGTGCGGACGATGGGGGGTAGGTAGGCGCCGCCGAAGCCGTGGACCAGGTCGTCCCAGATGTCGAAGCCAGCCTCGGTGATCACCTGGGCGGCGTCGAGCATCTGACCCACGGTGGCACCGGGGCGGAGGACCTCGACGATCCCCTGATAGGCATCGAGCGCCACCTCGTGCAGCCGCTCGTAGCGGGGCGTCGGGTCGGAGGCGATCGTGAACGTGCGGAGGATCTGGCCGGCGTAGCCCCAGAATGTAGTGCTGATCTCGGTCACAAAGACATCCCCTGCCTGTAGCGCCCGGTCGGGGTGGTACTGGTGGGGCACGCATACCTCGGGTGCCTCCATGGGGGTGCTCAATGAGAAGTGGATGAGGTTCCACGCCTGGTGTGAGTTGTAGACGTCCTCGACGATTCGGGCGACCTCGTATTCGTTGACTCCGGGACGAAGCTCAGTAGCCAGGGCGTCGATCGCCGCATCGTTCATCTTGGAGGCGATGTCGACGAAGACCATCTCGGCCGGGCTCTTGACCAGCCGAAATCGTTGGTACGCCTCGTTGAGGTCGATGAAGGTGGCTTCGGGGTTGGCCTGCTGGATGCTGGTGAGATCGGCGTGGGGGACAACGCCGATCAGCCCGATGCGACGGGCGTTGCGCCCCGAGGCGAGTGTCGCCACTTTCTCCGCTTGTTCGGCCGGGGTGTCCCCGCCGTAGCGGACGTCTTCGATCATCGCGATCCGCTCGGCGTCTGGAACGTGGTTCCAGAGTCGGACCAGGAGGATCGCCGGCTCGGCGCCCGCGAAGAGGACGTAGCTCTGCACTTGGCTGGGCCAGTTGCTGAAGTATTGGACCGACGTCTCGAGCGGGCCGGTGGGACCACCCACGATGAGCAGGTCGATGCCACGCTCGCTCATCGTGTCTCTGACCCACTGATGCCGACGGTCCATCTCGTACTCCGGGTAGCGGGGAAACCCGTTGACCTGCTCGAAGGCACCAGGTGTCCAATACCGAGTGTCACCCGACACGGACAGCCCCTGGCGACCTGGTTGGCTCCACCATGACGGCGCGCCCCGGTGGCGGCGCGTCTGCAAGACGGGAGCAGCGGGTGGGCCCGGACCCCTCTATTCGATCAGTCGGGGCAGTAGCCGATGAGATCCAGGAGCACATGGGAGCCCGGCACCAACAGCGGCCCACCGACCTCGAGGGTGGTGGACGCCGGCTTGTCGCCGTCAAAATGGGCTGCCCACTCCTCGATCGACTGCGCGAAGTGGGTGAAGTCGTCGTGGAACGCCTGCCGGCGACAGATCTGGTCGAGCGAGGTGCCCGCCGCTTCACAGATCTTGGCCGCCTTGTCGAGCATGTACCGCATCTCGAGCTTGGGTGGCTGCCCGTAGAACGGGAAGCTGGGATGCCGGAGGGTCGATTCCTCTAAGGACCCCTTGTGGTCGAAAGGCGCCACAGTCGAGAAGAACAGGAACTTTCCGGCCTTGACGGCCTGCGGCTCATGACCGAGACCGGGAGGTACCCCCGGGGCCTCGATGGTCTCGATCGACAGGTCGGACGTGCCCGAGAGCAGTTTGAAGGCGATCTCGACACGCGAGCCCCTGCCGCCGAGACCCATGTAGGGGATGACAACCCGCGCCGGCGGGTTCTCGGGGAACCACCGTTTCCACACTCTGTCCATACCTTCGAATTCGGACGGGTGCCCGATGTAGACCGTGGCCTTGACCGCTCGGTCCAGAGATGTCCCGGCAGCCTCGGCGATTGCTGCCTGCTTCTCCAGTGTGAAGTCGGTCTGGCGCTCGATGTCGGAGTCGTACCAGAAATTGGGGTTGGTCCTGGCCTTGAGGGCCACACCGCTCGGAGTCCCGTAGTACTCGGAGCGCCCCCAGTCACCGACCCAATCGACGGGGATCTCACCGGCAAGGAAGACCCAGTCACCCCGCTCTATGGCTGGGGAGTAGCCGGCGAGCGGGGAAGGCGTTCCCTCGGGCACGGCTGTCCCTTTGCTCGGCCCGGGGACAGCAGCAGGGTCGACCCCGATCATGTCCACCTCGAGGATGGTGTCCTTCACCAGCAGACCGGTCTCGCGAATCCCCATTCCAGTGGAGGCCGGCCGAGGCTCGAAGATGAACTCGTTCCGGGTGTCGAGGTACGGAGTGATCGAGATGCGGGGCCAGGTGTTACCCTCGGTGAACTCCTCCATCGTGGGGTAGGGGGAGGTGAACCACTGATATATACGGACGATGTCCGTGCCAAGGTCGATGCCCGCGGCATCGGCGGTCTTCTTGAGGTTCTGCATCACGAACCGTGACTGCAACTCGAGCTGGTTGTCCACGTTGGGGTTGCGCCCATCGCCTCCGGCCTCGGGTGCCACCCCGCCCTTGAAGTCCGACGCCAGTTGTCCGGCAAAGAACACCCATCCACCCGCCTTGATTGCCGGGCTGTAGGGCATCAACGGCTTGGGCTCGTCTCCCCAGATCGCGTTGCGGTCACTTGCCATGGTCTCTCCTCTCTCGGGAACGTGTCTGGACCACTCAGCTCGCCGTCTAAACCGTTGTCTTCTGAAGCAGACCTGTCACCTCGTTGATGTCGTCGACGCCGACCAGATCTGAGGGCAATTCCATGCCGGCCCGAGCGAAGTATTCGGCCAACAGCGCAGGGGCGTCTACCACCAGACCCAGGTGCAGCGAGATCACCTGAAGTGCGCCGTGCTCAGCCTCCTCCGAGTAACCCCCGACCACGTCCCTCGGCACGATCACCCGAAAGTCGCGGTTGGCGGCGTCGAAGGCGGTGGACAAGACACAGGCGTCGGTCATCGTCCCGGTGAGCACCACGTTGTGGACATCCAGGTTGTGCAGCAGGAATTCCAAATCAGTGGGATAGAACCCCGACAACCGCTTCTTGGTGCGGACGTAGTAGTCGCCCTCCTCCTCCTCGGTGATCAGGTCGAGCCATTTGGTCCCCTCCCAGGAGTGCTCGTCCATCAACTCGTTGTCTTCGACGTACAGGTAGTAGAGCACCCGCCAGTTGGCCATCCGGTTGTGCTTGCGGTTGTTGAGATCGTCGATCCCCCCGTCCCGCTGCCAGTGCTGGACATGGATGATCGGAAT
>Ga0326597_10012606_pt1 | contig 11142 bp, 6 predicted proteins | sample RVTome_12_FD_203789 | JGI IMG/M metagenome (GOLD analysis project Ga0326597, IMG submission 203789) | Soil microbial communities from uranium-contaminated site in the Upper Colorado River Basin, Wyoming, United States - RVT100D185 | ecosystem: Environmental > Terrestrial > Soil > Contaminated >... | reverse complement strand
CTGGGCAACCCACAGACGATGCCGCTTCCGCCATTCGTGACGGCGGTGTATGCACGCGAGACGCTCGAGAAGCTCGCCGCGATTCTCGAAGACGCGAGTCGCCGCATCGGCCGGATCATCTACCTCGTCTCTGACGAGGCCTACCGGGCCATCGTGTACGACGCAAGGCGGTACGTGAGCCCGACGACGCCCTACCGCAACTCCATCATGATCTACAGCTACGGCAAGACTCTTCTGACTCCAGGGCAACGCCTCGGCTACCTGGCGCTGTCGCCGCACATCGAAGAGCGGCACGCCTTGAGAGACCTGATGGCGTCGAGTCAGATCCTGTGCGGCTGGGCCATGAGCAGCGCGTTGATGCAGCACGCGCTGGGGCGCCTCGAGCGACTGTCACTCAACGTCGACGAGCTGCAGGCTCGCCGTGACCGTTTCGTCGCGGGGTTGCGTGAGATCGGCTACGCGGTCCACGTGCCCGAAGGGGCCTTCTACGTCACGCCAAAGACGCCCATCGACGACGATGCGAGGTTCGCGGCCGAGCTCGCCAGGGAGGGTGTCTTTTGCCTGCCCGGCCACGTGGTGCACATGCCCGGGCACCTGCGTGCCCCGGTGACGGCAACCGCCGAGATGATCGAGCAGAGGCTGCCGAAGTTCTCCGACGTCTATCGCCGACTGGATGGCTGACGCACCCGAGTCGGGCCAGCGGGTCGCCGCCGCTTCCTCACCGCGGGGGCGGGGGCCCTCGCCCTGGCTTCGTGCCGTCGAGAAGGCGACTGGCGCGGCGCGACCGGGCCGTGACAAACTGGGGCGGTCTTTCGGGGGAGGAGAAGAGCATGAGAAGCGCGCTCGTTACCGCCGGGTTGCTCATCGGCCTGGCGCTCCTGGCGCCACGGGCTCACGCCCAGACCGGCGGGGTTCACGGCAGGGTCATCGACGAGGAAGGCCGGCCGGTGGTCGGCTCCGTCGTCATCGTCGAGAGCGAGCGTGTCAGCCGCAAGAGCGAGCTCAAGACGAACAAGAAGGGCGAGTACCGGATGATCGGGCTGCAGCCCGGGCCCCACCGGGTGACGGCGACGATGGAAGGCTACCAGGGGCGTTACGTCGAGATCGACGTCCATCTCGGGGAGCCGACGGAGGTGATGGACATCCAGATCGTGTCCAAGGAGGCCATCGCTCGCGTGACCGGCCCCACCGAGGGCGATCTGCGGGAGAAGTTCGGCCGCGCGGTGGCGCTGCTCCGGGCCGGCCAGCTCAACGAGGCGGAGGGGCTCTTCCGCGAGCTCGTCGAGGTCCAGCCCGACGTCGCCGAGTTCCACCAGAACCTCGCCTACACCTACGCCCAGAAGAAGGACTGGCCGCACGCAGCCGAGAGCTACCACGCGGCTCTCGCTCTCAAGCCGGGCGACTCCGCGCTCGTGGCCAGCCTCGCCGGGGTGCTCGAGGATGGCGGCGAGCCGGACAAGGCCCGCGAGGTGCTGGACGAGGCGCTCGCCGCGAACCCGGATCAGCCGAAGCTCCAGTACGAGCGCGGGATCCTCTTGATCAAGGCGCAGAAGGTCCCCGAGGCGACCGAAGCCCTCGAGAAGGCGCTCGGCGGCGATCCGACGCTGACCGACGCCCACTACTTCCTCGGCACGCTGCTCGTGAACCAGGGCAAGGTGCCGGAGGCGATCGAGCACTTCGAGGCGTACCTCGCGTCGAACCCGGAGAACCCCCAGAACGTGGAGACGGCGAAGGGGCTGCTCCAGGCGCTCAAGAAGTGACGGCCGGCCGCCCGCGCCACCGCGGAGCGGCCGATCACTCCGGTCGCGCCTCGAGGAAGAGGTGCCTCTCGAACCGCGCGTCGAGGAGGCCGGTGTCTCCCGAGACCGCGCCCAGGTCGCGGCCCGTCTCGTAGTCGCGGACGCGGTAGCGCCGCGGCTCGAGCCCGCGCAGCTCCAGGCGGCCCGCGTAGGACGGAGCGAAGAAGGCGTAGTAGATCGCCTGTCCCTTGCCGATCGCGTGGGCCTCGGGGCGGTCGAACCCGATGTCGTAGAGCTCCCCGAGGTACTCCCCCTCGGTGAGGCGCAGCTTCCGGTACAGATCGAGCCAGAAGGCCCAGGTCTTCTCCCGCTCCGGCGTGAGCAGCAGCTTCTCGTTCTTCTCGCCGGGGGCGCCCGGCCAGGCGAAGTTCGAGCCGACCACCCCGCCCACCCCGACGGTGGACGCGAAGTCGTCGCCACCCTCGCTCATCTCGACGTGGTCGCCGAAGTACGCGACCCCGTCGCCGAGCAGCGCCTTGAGGGTCTTGCCCTTCTGCCGCACCTGCCACGAGCTCTCCGGGTCCGAGGCCACGGTCATGTTGAGGAACGGCAGGGTGAAGAACGAGTACGCGGTCCCGCAGGGACAGATCTCGACGACGGCGCCGGGCTTCGTGGCCTGCGCCTCGTCCCAGATCGCTTGGAAGAAACCGGGCACGCCCTCCACGGCGTCCTCGGGAGCCTGGTGGTGGTGGGCGGGGTTGAAGCACGGGGGAGCGCCGTTTAAGTGCTGGCCGTCGATTTTGAGCCCGTCGAAGCCCCAGGTCCCGAGCGCCTTCTTCACGAAGGCTCGGGCGTCGTGGCGCACCGGATCGTACGCGGGGCAGAGGTAGAACGAGTCCCACCACGAGACCTCCCGCCGCGAGGCGTCCGCGTTCAGGAGAACCTGGTCGGGATGCTCCCGCTCGAGCCTCGTCCCCGGGTCCATCGCGAGCGGGGCCCACCACAGCGTGGCCTTGAGACCCATCTCGTGGATGCGGTCGACCAGGCGCTTCATGTCGGCGTCGCCCGCCGGGAACTTCTCGGGCAGCGGGACCCAGTCGCCCTCGGCCACCTGCCAGCCGTCGTCGAGGCCCGCCCAGCCGAAGCCGAGCCGCTTGGCGAGGGGCAGGGTCGCGATCACCTGGTCCGGCGTGAACTTGCGCCCGTAGCCCCAGGCACACCAGATGGGCTCGAATGCGTCCCGGGGGGCCCGGGGGATCACCACCCCCTGGCGGACCATCAGCCGGCGGTAGTCGGCGAGGGTCTCGAAGTGGTCGCCATGATGGACGCGCACGAACGTGCGCAGCGTCTCGAAGCTCTCCCCCGGCTTCAGGTCGAAGGCCCTCGCCTGGCTCACCGCGAGGGTGGCCCGGCCCGCTCCGGGCCGGGCCACGGGCAGGGTCACGAGCTTCGGGACGAGCTCCAGGTGACCGACGGCGACGCCGACGTCGCGGCGCCACACGTCGGCGATCGGGGTGCCCCCTCCGTAGTCGGTGGCGTTCATCCCCTGGTCGTTCTCCTGGACGAAGCCGGGGGCAAGGGGCCGGACCCAGTCCGGACGGTTCTCGTACGAGCCCGTCTGGTAGGACCAGAACGCCGGCTCCCCGGCCTCCGCCGACGCCGCGAGGGCGTAGTGGTGGCTGGTCCACCCCCGCACCGCGATCGGGGCGCCTCCCTCGTTCGAGTAGCGCACGGTGAAGACGACGAAGCGCGGGAACTCCTCGTACTCGGTGGCGGAGACGGTCTTGCGCAGGCCCGCCGCGACGTCCTGCGCCCGGCCGGTGAGCACGACCTGCCGTCCCGCTCCCAGGGCGTCACGCACCGCGCGCTCCTCCCGCCCGTCGAGCGCGAACTCCCGAACGGTCCCCGCGGTGGTCGCGAGCGTCTCGGAGGCCTCCCAGGGGCCGAGGACGGTCGAGGCGCCGCCCTCGTCGGCAACGACCCGGCTCCGCATCTGCGCATCGAACTCGAGATGGAACCCTTGGGCATCGACTCTCGCGGGAGCGTCCGGAGGGCCGGGAGTCGTGGCCCGAGCCAGAGCGGGGAGAAGGAAGAGAGCCACCGGAGCGAGCAGGAGGCGGGCGGTCGAAGTTCTCATCGGGAGGCCTCCTGGAACTCGATCGTCCAGTCTACCTGCTCTTCTCGTCCCTCGAACGCGATCCGGAGCGACGGGCCGTCTCGCTGCTGGAGCACCGGAACCTCGTCGCTCCCCCCGACGCTCGCGCCTACGCGCACGACGCTCGCCCCTTCCGGAACGTGGACGAAGAGCGCGTACTCCGCCCCGGGGATCGTGCGCGACGCACCGCGCAGGCGATGGCTCGCGGCGTCCCACTCGAGCTCCACGATGGAGTGGGCCCCGGTGATGTGGCGGGAGGTCCCGATGAGCTGGGGCCGGTCCAGCAGCGGGTGGAGGAGAACGACCCGCGTGTCGTGGGACTCGACCTCGAGGTCCAGGGCGTCCGTGAAGACGCCGAGAGACCTCTGGCCCCAGAAGTCGAACGCGACGTAGGGTGTCGCGCCATCGAGCCCCAGGCTGTCGGAGAAGGAGAGCCGGCGGGTCGTCGTCTCGCCCCGCCAGTTCGTGACCCCCACGACGTCGTAGGTGCCCGAAGCCGCGCTCACCTTGAGGTCGAGGATCTCCGGGTAGTGGTGGATGTAGTCGTCGGGGCGGACGTGCTTGAAGCGGTCCCACCGCATGTCGGTGCCGCGGCTGAAGAGGTCCACGGGGAGGATGGGCGAGGGGGGCAACGTCGCCTTCAAGAGGGCGACCCTCTCCGGGGGGAGCTCGGGGAGGACGCTCGCGAGGGGATAGACGACGCCGCTCAGGGCGAGGTACGTGACGAGGGTTCGCGCCTCGGCGAGGGTGGTGCCGAAGTCGGAGAGCGGCTCCTCGCGGGAGCGGGCGGTGCGGACGAAGCTCGGGGGACGCCGCTTCTCGGCCTCCCGGGCGCTCATCGGGGGAGCGACGTCGATCCCCTCCGCCGGCATGAGGTAGGAGACCATGTGGTTGAGGAACGCGTTGGCATTGATGGAGCTGAACAGCGCGTACATCCCCGGCCAGCTGTTGTAGACGTCGTCCCCGTTGAAGTACGAGTTGAAGTACCCGATCCCGTTCAGCGGCGTGCCCGCGGGACAGCCCTCGACGAACGTCTCGGGTCCGATCGCCTCCCGGATGACCGAGAGCCGGTGGCGGTACGCCACGATCGGATCGATCCGAGAGTCGTGGAGCTTCGAGCGATCGACGCTCGGGACGTAGAGCGGCAGGGCGTGCTCGCCGTCGAACTTGTAGTACTCGAAGCCCCAGTCCCGCAGCGTCGTGAACAGCGTCTTCAGGAACGAGAGGACCCCGGGGTGCGTCTGGTCGAGGGCGGGGGTGTTGTAGTCGAGGATGAGCTCACCCGAGGTGTCCCGCAGGTACCAGTCCGGGTGGGCGGCCACCGCCCCCGCGTATGCGTTGGGGACGAGCCAGAGGCCGGGACGCAGTCCCTTCGCCTTGATGTAGGCGGCGAGCCAGGCGGGGCCGTGGGGAAACTTCTTCTCGTCCCACCTCTCGATCCAGTAGTGCTCGCCGCCGGGGCCGCGGTCGTACCCGTCGTCGATCTGAACGTAGTCGAAGCCGTAGGGGAGGAGGTTTTCCGCGAGCCAGTCGGCGTTTCGGACGATGTCCTCCTCCGTCACATCGGCGTAGTAGCTGGTCCAGCTGCACCACACCGTCGGCGGCCGGCCGAACCGCGTGTCGTCGAAGCGCCCGTAGAAGGGGACACCCAGGGTCTTCGTGTAGTAGTCGGGGACGAGGCGCACGAGCGTGCTTCCGGGCAGGGGAATCGTGAGGTCGAGCCGGGCGGGATCCCCGGGGTGGCGGACCATCCGCGTCTGCTCGGAGAAGCGGATCGCGGTGTCGCTTTTCCTGTCGAAAAGGCTGTGGAGCGTCCCGCCCGACACCGGACCGAGGGCGAAGTGCATGACGTCGGGGTTCTCGGCGGGGAGGTACGACTCGTGACGGGTCTCGGCGCCTCCGTACCCGTGGGCGACCTCGGCGGTGCCCACCCACGACACGGGAACCCCCCGCGGATCGAGGAGCCGGGCGACCACCCGATCGGCTCCGGCCGGGGCCTCGCCGGTGAGGACCGCTTGCGTCGAGGTGCTGGAGATCGTGAGCGACTCCGGGCCGACCTCGAGGCTCCAGGTCGTGGACGGTCGCGCCGTCCGCAGCACCAGCCGCCCCTCCGCGCCCGCTTCGACGGACCAGCTCTCCCAGGGGTGGAGGCCCTGCTCGTCCTTCAGGTTGAGACGGGCGGACTCGACGAGCGGGCCGAGGCGCTCGTGGGCGATCGTCAGGAGGCCCCTCGCTCCGTCGGCGGTGACGGTCCATCCCGCGTGGGTCACGGTGGCGAGAGCGGCTGCATCCGTCCTTCCGGCGGCGACGACGAGGACGACGCACACGAGTGCGGGGGAGATTGCGCGCATGTCTGCCTCCAGGGCCGGGCTCAGAAACCGTCGCCGCGGGGTGCGGCGCGTGGGAATCTATTCCCGGTGTCGGTCTTATCATTGATGTCGCGGAGGTGAACATGGTCCGTTGGGCTGGGTGGGAAGGCATGGTCGGATGACGGAGGAGAAGATGGAGCCTGTGCCCGGCCTCGGCGACGAGGCGGTGGAGTCCACCGCGGCCGACGCGGCGTCCGCGCTCGCCCTGGCCAGGTTGGCGCTGGATCGCTTCGACAGGTGAGGCAGACGTCCACGCCCCCTGCGGAAGCTAGTCCGCGGCCGGGCGCGCCACCACCCGGAAGGGCTCGCGCGCCTCGAGGGTCCTTCCCGACAGCTCGTCGCGGAACGTGAGGCGCATCTCGTAGTCCCCGGGGCTCGCGTCCTTGAGCGAGAACGTCACGAGGCGGGAGAGGGCGCCGAGCGACGTGGGGTCGATGACGCTCTCCGCCATGCGGGCGAGGACGGTTCCGTCGACTCGCCGGACCTCGTAACCCTGGGCGACGCGCGGCATGCCGCGGTCGTCCTTCGCCGCCCCGTAGACGTCGAACTGGCACATCAGGGGGCTCCCGGCGACGAAGTCGCGGCGGGCGAGGACCTGGGGCTGGAGCCCCGGCCCCGTGTCACGCCGGCGGGTGTCGCTGAGGATCGGCGTCGACACCCGGAACTCCTCGAGCGGCGGCACGTCGAAGTCGTGGACCACCGAGGCTACCTTGCCCGTGGAGATCTCCCGGACGACGAGCTTGGCCTGGTGGTCGCCGGGCCGAAGCTCGAAGTCGCGGGTGATCGGGAACCAGAACCACTTCAGGCGCTCGAGGGTGGAGTCGCGCAGGTCCAGGTCGACCTTCTGGTCGTAGCGGAAGAACTCGCCGCTCTCGCGATGGGCGACCACGAGAACGAACTCGAACGCGCCGACGAAGCGGTCTTCGGTCTTCTCGAGGTCGAGGGCCCGGACGTCCACCTCGGCGGCGACGGTGACGCTGGCCTTGCCCATCATCTTCTCCTCGCCGACGTAGTCGGTGATGCGGATGGGGATCGCATCGTCCGACCACGGCGAGTCGAGGGCGGCCTGGAACGCGGGGTCCACGACCGGCGCCTCTTCGGGCCCGCTCTTCGCGTCGGGCGAGGGAGCGTAGTAGCCCTTCCGCGCGCGAACCTTCAGTCCCTTCCCGTCGCGCAGGTCGACCTCGATCTTGCGGTAGGTCCCGTCCACCGTGGTGTTCGAGGGCGTGTAGCCGAGCAGGTAGTAGACGCGCGTCTCGTCGGCGATTCTCTGGATCCCGGCCTCGAGGTCGTTGGTGTTGCGGACGACGAAGCCGCCGCTCTCACTGGCGACGCGGTCCGAGCCCGCCGCCGACTCGCGCATCTCGTAGAACATCGAGCTCATGTCCCCGGCGGGCAGGGCGGGCCCGAACTGGGCGGTGTAGTAGTCGGGCATTCCCTCGAGCCCGCGGGCGTTGAGGAAGTAGACGGCGGTGTTGGCCCGGCGCGACGCCTCGAGCACCTGCCGGAGCTCCGCGAGGCTGGGGTCGTCGATGAAGCCCTCGGAGACGAGGACGAGCGACTTGCGGCCCCTCGCCCCGACGAGCCCCTTGAGAGCACGCTCGATCGTCGTGAGGGTGTGCCGGTTCCGTGTCCGGGCCCGGGCGTACACCGAGGCGGCGCGCGAGTTGACGAAGGGATCGACGCTCCCGTACAGCAGCGTCGTGTTCCCCGGATCCTCGCGGTGGACCATGACCCCGTACGTGGAGAAGCGCTCGTAGACCCGCTGGTTCACCAGCGGGTCGCTGTAGACGTGGATGCGCATCGCCTCGTAGTCCGACATGCGCTCGGGCGAGAGGTCGGGGATGTTGCGCCCCTCGAGGCGCCTCACCAGCTCGAGGAGCTTCTCGCGCCCCGAGACCATGCGCGAGGTCCACCAGGTCTCGCCCGAGGTCGAGATCAGGGTGACCGAGTCGCCCTCGCGCACGCCCTTCTCGAGAAAGCTCGCCACCGCCGCCTTGGCGTCGCGGGCCCGGAACGGGGAGAGGCCGGCGTCGTCGAAGACGATCAGGAACGTGCGGCCGGGCTGGCCCTCGGGGCCGAAGTTCACCGAGACCCGTGACGGGGCCGGCCCGGTCGGGGGAGCCTCCTCCGGCAGCTCGACGGCCTCGAAGCTGTCCACCCTCTGCCGCACCCCGTCCTCGCTGACGATCAGGTCGTCACGGGTCAGCCCCCGGACCGGCTGCCCCTTGCCGTCGGTGACCACCACGTCGACGACGACCTGCTCGATCCCGGCCGGGAAGGAGGGTGGGGGGGTCTGGGCCTGCGGGGGTGCTCCGGCGTCCTGGGCGAGGACGGGCACGGCGAGGGCGAGGGCGAGGAGAGTGGCTTTCGTGTCACGACGCATCGGGCGGCTCCGTTTCGAGGTTGCAAAGTCGAGTCTATCGCAGGCCCGGTGATCGGTGGCGCGCGCCGCTTCCCGCTCCGGCGAGCGCTCGGATACGATCGGACGGATGACCGGGGACACCGCAGCGCATCACGCCGCCGGCGCGTCGACGAGGAGCCCGCGCGGGCGCGCGGCGGCGGTGTGCCTGGCCGTCGCGGGGGCGGTGGCGCTGGCCGCGGCGGTGCGCGGGAGCGCGCCCGAGGCGCGACCCGACGTCGTCCTCCCCCACTTCACCGACGTGACGGCGTCGTCGGGCATCACCTTCCACCACATCTCGGGCCCCGAAGACGACAAGCGCTACATCTTCGAGACGAAAGGCGGCGGCATCGGCGCCTTCGACTACGACAACGACGGATGGATGGACCTCTACATCGTCCAGGGATCGACCCTGGAGCGGGTGCGCAGCGGCACCAGCCCCCACGGCGTGCTCCTGCGCAACCTCGGCAACTGGACCTTCGAGGACGTCACCGAGCGGGCGGGGCTGACGCAGCCGGCCTGGGGGATGGGCGTCAGCGCCGCCGACGTCGACAACGACGGTTTCGTCGACGTCTACCTCACCAACCTCGGGCCGAACGTCCTCTACCACAACAACGGTGACGGGACGTTCCGCGACGTCACCGCGGCCCAGGGCCTCGGGGACCCCCGGTGGAGCACCTCGGCCCCGTTCGCCGACTACGACGGCGACGGGCGCCTCGACCTCTTCGTCGCGAACTACATCGACGTGGGCCCGGACAAGCTGCCGGCCGAGAGCACGCGCTGCCGCTATCGCGGAGTGGCGTGCATGTGCGGTCCCCTCGGGCTACCCGGCGCCACCGACGCCCTCTACCACCAGCGCCCGGACGGCACCTTCAGCGAGGTCGGCCGGGAGGCGGGCGTCGACGACCCGGAGCGCCACTACGGGCTCGGCGCGGTCTGGGGCGACCTCGACGACGACGGCGATCTCGACCTCTACGTGGCCAACGACTCCAACCCCAACGCCCTGTACGTGAACGAGGGGGGCGGGCGCTTCGTCGAGCGGGGCCTGCTCAGCGGGCTCGCGCTGGGCGGCATGGGGACCGAGCAGGCCGGCATGGGGGTGGACGTCGCCGACTACGACAACGACGGTCGGCTCGACGCGTACTGCACCCACTTCGCCTCGGACTACAGCACGCTCTATCACAACGAAGGCGGTCTCCTCTTCAAGGACGCGACGGCGGCGGCACTGATCCAGATCCAGGAGCACCCCCTCGTGAGCTGGGGGACCGGCTTCGTCGACCTGAACCACGACGCCTGGAAGGACATCTTCCACGCGAACGGCCACGTGTATCCGTTCCTGGCCGAGCGGCCATTCGGCAGCGAGACCTTCCGCGAGCCCCACACGCTCTACCTCAATCGGGGCGACGGGACCTTCCTCGACGCCTCGACCCGCGCCGGGCCCGACCTGCAGAAGCCGTCCCTGGGCCGCGGGGTGGCCTTCGCCGACTTCGACAACGACGGCGACGTCGACATCGTCGTCGCCAACATGAACGGCTCCCCCCAGCTCCTCCGCAACGACCTCGCGAGCGACCACCACTGGGTCACCTTCCGCGCCGTCGGTCGGACGAGCAACCGCGACGGCATCGGTGCCCGAATCACGGTGAGGACCGGTGCCCTCTCCCAGGTGTGGGAGGTCAAACGGACGGTGGGAATCTACTCGTGCAGCGATCCGCGCGCCCACTTTGGGCTCGCGGCCAAAGGTCGCCTCGACCTCGTTCGAGTCCGCTGGCCGAGCGGCAGGGTCCGGGAGTTCCGGGACGTCGTTGCCGATCGGCACTACGTGATCGACGAGGCGGGGGGCCTCTTCGAGGCGCCGGCGGCTCGGCGTTAGCGTTGCCCGACTGTGGTCGGGCCTGACATGCCCCGCCGGCGGGCGATGGCTACGGGGTAGTCGCCGGTGCGGGTGTGAGCCTCCCGCTCAACGCGCGGCGTCGGCGCGGATCATGCGGAGGCCGTAAACACCGGCCGTCTCGTTCCCGCCCGTGGCCTCGAAGCGCACCGTCACCGCCTCCTTGCCGCGCACGAGGGCGGCAGGAATCGCATACTCCACGTCGAAGAAGCGGGGAATCCCGCCCCGCTCGATCTCCTGCTCGCCGACCTTCTCCCCGTCGACGAGAATGTCGAACGTGCGGCGCCGCCACTCGTCCTGGTAGTACGTGACGACGAGGGCCAGGGGTCGGGAAGGCTCCACCGGCAGATCGAACGAGAACCACTTCTTCGCGCGGCGACAGGCGCGGCCCCGCGCGCGATCGGTCGAGCTCTCGTCGCCGCGCGACCCAAACCCCCGCTCGCCGTCTGCGTCCCCGGGCTGGACGATCGCGACGGCGGCGAGGTCGAGCCGGCGCTGCCGCTCGAGCTCACGGGCGATCTCCGCGTGGGCCTTCTCCCACTCCCCCGGCGTGAACAGATCCCAGTAGATGCCGTAGGTGCGGCGGTGCA
>Ga0326597_10012605_pt1 | contig 11142 bp, 9 predicted proteins | sample RVTome_12_FD_203789 | JGI IMG/M metagenome (GOLD analysis project Ga0326597, IMG submission 203789) | Soil microbial communities from uranium-contaminated site in the Upper Colorado River Basin, Wyoming, United States - RVT100D185 | ecosystem: Environmental > Terrestrial > Soil > Contaminated >... | reverse complement strand
TGGCAAGCGGGCTCTCGGTCGAGTACTTGTTGTTCTCGCAGACAAACAATACCGGCAATTTCCTGATGGACGCGTAGTTGAGGGATTCATAGGTGACGCCCTCCTCGCACGTCGCCTCGCCAAAAAAAGTCGTGGCTACGCGGCGCACCCCGTCCATCTTGAACGCCAGGGCGCTGCCGACCGCGAGCGCGACACCTTCCCCGAGTATCGGGCTGCTGCCAGCGAAGCCGACGGCCGGCGCGGTCAGGTGCACCGACCCGCCTCTGCCGCGCGAGCAGCCATCCACACGGCCATAGAGTTCGGCGGCCAGACCGACCAGGCTGCCTCCCTTGGCCAGATAGTGAGTGTGGCAGCGATGATGGCTGTACACGACGTCTTCTCTTTCCAGCGCCTTGCACACGCCGACGGCGACGGCCTCCTGGCCGATCCCGAAATGGGTCGGCGTGCGCATTTCCTTCTCCTTGTAAAGCTCGGCCAGCGTCTCCTCAGCACGCCGTATCATCAGAAGAGACCTGTACAGCGTCCGCAAGAGCTGCGGCGGCAACTGCCCGCTGACAGGTTCGACGCGTGCGCCGGTCGCTGCCTTCTGCATGTCAGTTGCGCTTCGTGTATTTCACCGGGCAAATTATAATGGCCAACAGAGCGCGGCAGCCCGCTGCGTCGACCGAGGACGAGGTGCGGCAGCCAATGGAAACGGATGCGGTGGCGCGCGAGCACCGGCTGCTGCGGTATTTGCTCATCGCCGCCAAGGTCGCACTTTCGGCCGGCCTCATCTACTACGCCTTCGGCAAGATCGACATCAGCGACGCTTGGCGCCAGATCGCCGGCATCCGGGCGTACTCCGTGGCTGCAACGGCGGTCTTGCTTGGCGCACAGTTGGGCTTTTCCGCCCTGCGTCTGAGCAGGATCCTTGCATCGCTCGGATGCAGGTGCCGCCTGTCCCAGGCCCTGGACGTGGCGTTCATCGGCGCGTTCTTCAGCCAGGCCTTCATTTCGTTCGTGGGCGGCGATGCCATGCGGATCTGGGGGATTGTTCGCGCGGGCGCGCCCGTCGGACTTGCGGCAAGAGCCGTGGTGCTCGATCGCGTGGCCGGCCTCGCCGGGATGCTTATCCTCGTTTTGCTGACGCTGCCCAGCCTCCTGTACCTGGTGAGGGATCCGGGCATGCGTGTGGGCCTGCTTGCCGCCCTGGTCATGGGGATCGCCGGCTTTGTGGCGCTCGGCCTGCTCAAGCACATGCCACGCGCCCTCACGCGCATGAGACCTGTGCAATGGCTGGCCCAGTTGTCGGCAACCGCACTGTCGTTTGCTCGAAGCCCCCGGACCTCGGGTGAACTTCTCGGCCTCTCGATCATCATCCAGATCTTCAATGTCGGCATCTTCTATGTGATCGCAGCAGGGCTTTCGGTGGATATCCGACTCTGGCAGTGCCTGCTGCTGGTTCCGCCGGTCATGTTCCTTTCGATGTTGCCCATTTCCTTCGCCGGATGGGGTGTCCGGGAGGGGGCAGTGATCGTTGCATTCAGTCTGGTCGGAGTTCCGGCGGGACAGATTGTCACTGTCTCAGTATTCTTCGGGCTTTCTGTACTTGCCGTTTCCTTGCCCGGAGCCCTGCTGTGGCTCGTACAACGGGGGCAGGGGATGTCCCTCGAAGGCGTCGAGTGGGAAGCGAGCATCTATACGGTCGACAAGACCTCGCGGCAGGATATGCGGCAATGAAGCCCGTCAGGATTCGCCGGCAGGGGCTGGACTACCGGAACCCCTTTCTGGAGATCTCTCATTCCCAGGCCGATTTCGGAAGTTTCACCAAGGATTACTACGTCATCGAGCTGGGGATGCGCGCCGGGGTGGTGGCTGCGCGCGGTGATGAGATTCTCCTTGCACGGCAGTATCGTTTTCTGATCGACCGCATGTCATGGGAAGTTCCTGGCGGCAGAGTGGAAGCCGGCGAATCGCCTGCGGAAGCTGCAGCCAGGGAATGCCGGGAGGAGACCGGCGCTATCTGCCGCAATCTGCAGCCCCTGGTCGTCTATTACCCTGGGTTGGACAACTTCAACAATCGCACAACGCTGTTCTACAGTGTGCACGTCGAGATGACGTCCGAGTTCGTCGCCGATGCAAGCGAAGTTACCGAGACAGCCTGGATGCCGTTGAAGACCTGCATCGAAATGGCAAGAAGCGGCGAAATTCTCGACGCCCTGACAGTGATGGGGCTGCTGGCGTTTCAATGCCTCGTGAAGCGCTGAACAGCTAACTTGTTATGGTCCACTCAGGATCGAGCTCGAGAATGGTCCAGTAGTAATCCCCCGAATAGCCGGCTTCCCGCAGAATCGCCAGCCAGTCTTCCGGGGTGCCATAGGTCTTGGCAGTCAACATCCAGTCCTCGAACACCCGGCGCTCGTCGGCATTTCGATACGCGTCTACCTGCACATACCCCATCCCGGGGGCCAAGCGCTCTATCTCCCTCAGGGCCTTGACGCAATCGCCCCGCTCCAGGTTGTGGATGGTATTGATCGAAACTACGCACCGAAAACTTCGGTCTGCAAACGGTAATTGCACGGCATTGCCAACTTGGAGGCGGCCGACAACCCCCGGCTCGCAATGAGTCACGGCATATTGCGAGATATCCAGGCCGAATGCCTCCACGCCCGGGCATGCGGCCATCAAGTCCTTCACCAGGAATCCCTTGGCGCAGCCGATATCGAGTACGCGGTCACCCGGCTTCAACCGAAAGTGCCTGACGATGTCCTCCGCGATGGGCAGCCAGCGGCCATCGTAGCGGTAGCCGCCGTAGCCCTGCTCGCGGGTTCCATCGAAGTATTCGCGCCCGAATTGCATGGCGATGCGCCGATTCTCGGCCTTGTGGCCGAGGCGTGCTTTCACATTGCGTCTCGCACGAGGGTAGCGGGCAAGCAGATTTATTTCGTTCATGCCAGAGGATTCAGCCGTCGGCACGCGCGCCGGGGAGTTCCGGGGCGGCATGGGACAGCGACAATTCGTAGGACAAGCGAATCGGGCGGTGCGCGTACTTGGCCGGGTGCCGAACATATACATCCAGAAGAACCTGGAAGAAAACGCGCGCCGTCTCGAGCAAATTGCCAAAGCTGAATGACCTGCTGCCGTCCAGCCCTGCCTGCCTGTTGTTCGGAACTTCCGCGAAAGTGACTCCCTGCCGAAGCAGCTTCACGTTGATTTCGGCGACGATACTGAATCTCGTCGAATGCAGCTGCAGGTCGCGCAGATTTGCCACCGGATACACCGCCGGCCCGTTGAGGTATTGAACGTACAGGTCGAAACAGGTCGTGTAGACCAGCGTAAACAGCGTAGAGACGAGAAGGCGGATCCGGCCGCGTATTTCGTTATTGTGGAAGTAGCACATCACGACTTCCGCCGCGTTGGCATTGCGGAACAGCAGATCGAGAGTGGCCGCGGGAAGGTCGTTGTCTCCGGGAACGAAAAGGATTTTGTCCGAGCCCGCCAGATCGATTGCCCGTCGCAGGGACGCCCCCAAGCCCAGATTCCGAGGGTTCTGAATCAGCCGCACGCACTCGTGGCGCTGCTCGAGGTCGCGGACTACCTCTGCCGTCCGATCCGTGCTGCCATCATCCACCACCAGGATCTCGACGCGCAGGCCGGGAACCTTTGCCGCGCTCGCAAGAACGGCGTGCACGGTGTTCGAGATGTTGCGTTCTTCATCGAGCGCAGGAATGGCGACCGTCAGGGAGCCCATGGCCATTGCCTCGCGCTCCCTCACCAGGGCATTGCCGGTTTTGCAGAAACGAACAGGCTTCCTTCGCGGTGCGATGTCGGCATGTCCGCAAGGCGTTGCACCCGGCTCCAACCGGTCTTCTGCGAGAACATCCCGATCCCGATTTTCTGGAAGTGCTCGAGCACGACCTTTGCATTCTCCGGATTTCCAATTTCGACCATGATGTCCAGCGTCTGCATGCTTTCCCGCGTCGTGGTAAGCAACAGATCCTTTTCGTGTCCCTCGACGTCCATCTTGGCGAAATCGGCCGACGCGAACAGCGGGCCGACGGCGCGGGTGGGCACAGTAAAGTATTCCTTTTCGCCGTAGGAATTCTTGGCGCCGGCAAGGTGGCTGCCGGTGGTATTGCCGAGGACGCGGACGAATTGTGCCTCGCCATCCTTGGTCGACACCGCTGCCGCGTCGGGCTCGACGGTCGATGCGCCGTTGGCGGCAAGATTTCCAAGGAGAATGCCGTAGTGCCAAGAATCCGGCTCGAATGTGCGGACCGAAAACCCACACCTCGCCATGATGATGGAATGCAGCCCGAGATTGCCGCCGATGTCGAGCGTGCGCCGGTAGCGCGTGCGGTTCGCCCTGTAGAAGGTGAAGATGATCAACTCGTCCAGGCCGAACAGGTCGAGCGAATCTATTGCGCCCATCTTCGTGTAGGGAAGCGATATCTCGCCGAACGGACCAAACTTCGCGGCTACCCGTTCGCTGGCAGCGAATAAAGGCACGATGGCATCGCGCGCTTGCGCCTTGCACATCCTGTAGAACGCCGTGCCAGGAGCATGCAACGCCGGGGATTCTGCAAGCGCCTCGAAAAGCAGGTCTAGAGCGGGCATCGGAGGGGTATCAACGTGTAAGCGACACGGGAAGCGGCTTGACGATCATGTTGTCGAGGAATTCGTCGCGATCAAGCAACGGGTCGGCATCCTCGTTCGGGCGGCCATACTTCACCTGAGGGACCAATTGGCTCCTGGGATCGATGTCGATGTTCAGGAACGCCGGTCCATCGCTATCGAGCGTCTCCGCGAGCGCCCGGCCGATGTCCTGGTTCAGGGAGAGATTCACAGCGGGAAAACCATAGGCGCGTGCCACGGCCGTGAAGTCCGGAAACGCGAGCCCTCCTTCGATGGACGTGGCGTAGTACTTGCCCATGAGCCACATGTCCTGCGTCTGCCTCACCATGCCGTGCCCGCGATTGTTGAAAAGCAGGACCTTTACCGGCAGTTTGTGCCGAATGACGGTTACGAGCTCCTGAATGCTCATCTGCAGGCTGCCGTCGCCAGTCACCAGGACCACGCGCTTTCCGGGCCGCGCGAAGCTGGCGCCGATCGCACCGGGCAAGCCGTACCCCATGGGCGTGTTGTTGAAGGCATGGAAAAAGCGCTGTCCTTCCTTGAACTCGAACCCCTGCATCATCCAGGCAACCGCAAATCCGGTATCAGAGAAGATGACTTCGCTGTCGGCGAGCGCCCAGGAGAGCTGCTTCACAAACCAGTATGGATTCACGCCCACGTCCTTCGCGTACTCGGGCAGGCAGGCCGGGTAGCGGGCCTGCCATTCCCCGATGCGCCTTATCCAATCGCCAAAGTCCGGGATCTTCTGGTCGCGCGCATAGCGGATAAGCGCCTGCAGGAAGAGGCGGGCGTCCTTGTTGATGCCGAGGTCAATCTTGCGCCCCATCCGCTGGAACTTTCCGACCTCAGCCGGATCGATATCCAGCATGATGACCTTTGCGCCGCGCGCAAAGGTCGCGGGCGGGCTGCCGGTTGCTTTCGTGTCCAACCGGGAACCGATCGAGATGATCAGGTCGGCATTCTGCACGGCAAAATTCGCGTATCTGACGCCATGAGTGCCGAAGCCACCGATCCGCAACGGGTCGTCGTGAGCAAGGAGATCTACGGCTGCCCAGGTCATCGCCGCCGGGATGCCAAGGAGGCGTGCCAGCTGCCGCGCTTCGCCTTCTGCCTTGGCCAGGTGGATGCCCCAACCGTAGATGAGGACAGGCCTGCGAGCCTCTTGTACCGCGTCGAGGCAGGCGCGCAGGATCTTCTCGGGGATCGCATCCTCCGGCGTTGTCGGACCGGGATCGTATTCGACCAGCTTCGCGGGATCGATTTCCATGCGCTGCAGGTCGTCGGGGATGTCGACCAGCACCGGGCCGGGACGACCGGCTCTCGCGATCGCAACGGCTTTCTGGAGCTCGTACCGGATACGGTAAGGATCACGAACGGTCACGGCGTACTTGGTGATTGACCTGCAGATGTCGACCGTGTCGGTCTCCTGAAAGCCGATCTGGCGCACCCCAGTGTCACCCTTGGCTCGAAAGGTCGCGACCTGCCCAGTGAGAAAGAGCACCGGAACCGAGTCGTAGTAGGAGCTGCATATTCCCGTGATGAGATTCGTGGCGCCCGGTCCGCTGGTGGCAACCGCGCAGCCGAGCCCGCCGCTCACCCGGGCATAGCCATCCGCCGCCATTGCCCCGGCCTGCTCGTGCTGCGGGCACACATAACTCGTCCCGGGCGTCTCGGCGATCGAATGAATCAGGTGCAGAGAAGCGCCGCCCGACACGACAAAGGCATGACGAATCCCCTGTTCGGCCAGAAATTGAGAAATGACATTGGAAAGTTTCAGCTTCTTTCCCCCACTTGCCATCCCATCACCCGTTGCACACTGCGTCAACGGGATACTCGATTGCGAAAGGAATCCTTTCGTCGCACCCCTCAAATAGCCCCGCGATTCTCCCGCCCAACTCCATCCTGTACTTCTCGCGAATTGCATCCCTGACGATCGTCAGCAAGTGCGCCTGCACGTCCCGCGTCCGGACCTTTTCAACCATTGTCACCCAGCTACGCCCTTGTGCCGCGTCCAAAGTCCGACGCAGCGAAGCTGGCGTCACCGCAATACCCACCATCTCAGGGTTCGCACCCGCAAGCGATTCCTTCGCGACGTTCAGAATGTCATTCAGGAAGGTCTTTGAGGACTTCATGGACACCAATGGCAGCATCTCGGTGGCAAATGCCTTTGCGAGTTCCTGCTCAAATTCGCTTCGAATCCTCTCAAATCCGGCCAGATCACTTATCAGATCATTGCCCGGCGCGGCAAGGCGAGCAGCAAATCTCTCGGTGAACGGATAGTGCAAGACCGCTGTCCGCTTGAACTCCAACATTGTCAGCAAATAGTCTGGAAGCGGTCGTGAATCGATGTTTTCGCGCCAACTCAACATGAAAACATCACCGTCTTCATGTGCGACATTGAAATACTTCGGCAATTCGTGCACGTCGAACAGTGAACTGAAGGCAATGGTCGAAAATAACCTGCCCTTCAGGTTCAACGAAAAATACCTGATGTTCCTCTCCCGCAGATAGCGCGCCACCGCATCCGGTCTCGCGGAGAGGATTTCTGCTGGATTGCGTATCAGGGAATATGTGGGTTCCGACACCATGCCCTTGCCGGGAAGCGCGTAGGCAAACCCGCCTTCGTAGCTCAGCCGCAGAATTCGCCCTTCGCCAGGATGTGTCTTGCGGAACGCGGACATCGCGGCCACGCTCATTCCGACTTCCGCCTTGTATGCCTTTGACTCTACCAACTGGAACGCATCCTTGAGTGATATTGCCCCGGTCACAAACTGATAGATGATTGGCCGCTGCTGCTTTGGCATAGCCTTCCACGCTTGCGTGATGGCCGAAATCATCCCCAACACCATGATTGCCACGGACGCAACATGCCAAACCTTAGTTCGGGTTCCAGCGTGAGAACGGTGCTCTTCTGATGCAACAACTTCGCCAGGGGCACGCCAGATTTCAGGACCAACACAGGAATCGACGAGTTTCTTCAGTATTACCACGGTGGCGAGCGTCATCAAGACAATCGAATACAACGCCAGCCGATCTACAGCCAAAGTCTGCACAGCCTGAGCAAAGATGCTCAGCGGAAGAACAAACGCTACGAGATAGGCAAGGAACTTTGCTGCACTCGCGGCAGCGGCACGCGTGCGCTTGACAGCAAGAACGATGAAAAGACCAAGCAGACCCCAGTACACCACCTCCTCGGACAGCGGATAACGCAAGACTCCCCAAGTGCGGCGCAGCGACCAATCGTATTCCGCGCGCAGGTCATTGTTCATCCTGAGAAAGAATTCGATCCCACCGATACCAAATACTCCCTCGGCTTTTGTCTGGTCTGCGATTGGCCAGAGCCATCGCATGGGCGTGACCTCGATAAGTCCCGTCAGCATCCAATTTGTCGCAAAAGCCAGCCCACTTCCGACTAGCAGGCTGCAAGCAAGAGCAAACAGGGCTAGGGCGTGGGTTCTCACCCGAAAGGCAAGATTCGCCAGCGCAACCAGCGCAAAGGCCGCGGGAAGGATCACGGCCATGACGGGGAAGTAGAAGCCGACGTAGCATAGAGATCCGAGCATTGCGATCATCAGAGCCCTGACCTGACCCACCGCTGCCTGCTGCAGCAACACCACTCCCCACAGCGCGAAGCTCGCGTAACCCAGGATCACAAGATGATGCTTGAAGGTCGCACCGTCCGTCACGCCGCCGTAGAGAAAGGCAAAATAAAGCATTGCTCCGAAGAACGCCCAGCTGGCGCTCTCGCAATACTCCAGCAGCAAATCCACAACAACAATGCCTGCGGCCAAGGCGAAGCATGCGCTTGCGATCTGGGCGCCGAGGAAGTCGCTCAGGACGCTTGTCAGGAAGATCAGGCCTGCGCCCTTCGAAGCATAGAAGTGATGCCAGATCTCGTTTGGTTGCGTTGACCCGCTCGCCAGGATGGCGCGATAGTAGTGCGAGTAGTGTTCCCAGATGTTGGGGTCGAAAACCGCAATGTAGACAACGCGAGTGAGCAGAAAGGCCAACGCAGCGGCACTGGCCAACATGATGACAAACCATACAATGGGTCTGCTCGCATTGGTATCGCTCGCGGGCAGATTCGCCTCGCTTGCCAAGAACTTGCCAGCAAGGACGGTGAACGGATGACGGCAAATCAGCAGGACCGGGATGGTGGACACCAGGCCAGTCCATATGCCGATAAGCCCCGCAAGCCCGAGGACGGTGAAGACGATTCCGTACAGGGATGCGCCGAAGAAGAAGCAGAGTATGAAAGTTCTCCTCGCGCTGTCAAACAGTCCTGACGGATCGATTCGCAGCAGCTCAAGCGCGCGATAACCGGCCGTGTAACAGAGAATGGTGACGAAGAACACGAGACCCAAGCGGGACAAGTGATAGAGCAATAGCGACGACCCCTGCTGCTCGAATCCGGAAGCGTCCGGCTTGAACGCTCTGGCACAAATGACGCAAGAAACAAATAGGAATAGCAGAGCCGCCTGTGCGAGCAGCCAAGTAACACCTTGCCTTGAGCTTTGCGGCGGCACGCGAGACATCTCGATTGCTATCGGCAGTATGGCAACGAACTGGCGGCTTCTGATGGAATCAGAAAGATGTTCAGTGGTGTCCCCTGGTCCCGGTGTATTTCCAGCTCATGCTGCTTGTCGAAACCCACGAAGCAATCGCGTACATGATCGTAGGCGAACAGCTGGTACGCCGTTTCTTGGGAGAAGGCCTCTAGCCGCGCCCTCATTGTCGAGTTGTACTCGATTAAGACATGGGGCCTGCAAGCAGCGATGGTTTGCCTGAGCCCCAGGAGGACTTGAAGATCGAATCCCTCCGCATCAATCTTAATGATGTCCGGCTGCATCTGCAGGTCATCGAGCGGAATTACATCGACATTCTGTTGGGTCCAGGTGATCTTCTTGACCACGCTCTGCGGAAAATAGTGCGCGTAGCCCTCTTTCGCATGTTCCAGGTCGAGGGATGCCCCCGTATGCAGGTATACCCCCTTGTACGTGGCGGTGTTTAGCACCAATTGGCCGCGCTCACTGCCTGCGCCGACGATGCGGTAGTCGAAGTTGTCGATTCTGCGTTTGAGCCTGCCTAGCGCCGGCTCGTGGTATCGATTCGCTTCGATGGAGAAGATCCGGTAGTCCGGAACCAGTCGCCGGAATCCCAGAGCGGAGGAGCCGATATTGGCTCCCACATCCAAGAACAGCCCGCCCTTCTTGACGGCCAAATGCCTGAAGCCGTAGTAACTCTTCTCGTGCGGCAACAGGAACGTCAGATGAGGCACGATGCGCCATGCAACGAACCAGATATAGGGATGACTGTTCGCTATGCGAGCCAACAGACTCTTCAACCAACGAATGATCACTGCCCACCCCTTGTGCGACCGCCTTTGGGTTGCCGCTTGTTCGTTCTTGTCGCGACACGCATGTCATTTCCAAACCGCCGCAGCTTGTAGAGATTCGGATCTCCTTTGAGCATTCCGGCCAGGCCGGCCCCACCGCCCCTCCAAACATCGTGTACCAAGGATATATTCCGACCACCGATCACCGCCTTTCCCGCACCCACGCACCACTGCAGGCATGAATAAATGTCTTCGTGACTTGTACCCGAGTCCTCCGAACCGAGGAAATCGAAGACTTTCCGGTAATTCGCACCGCTTCGCTTGCCGGCACGCAAGGTCTGTTCATGAATCTTGGTGCGCACGATTCCCGGCCCGATGATGAAGAAGCTGGTGTCCGAAGACTCGGCGTCGAGCAACTCGCACATCTTGAGCAGAAAGATTTTCGATGCACAATAGGCCGAATACGCCGGCGCGGCGCTGTTGGTCCCGGCACCCGAAAAGAACGCCACGCCGGGTGTGCCGGCGGCATTTCGCGCCGGATAGAGTCCGCGCAAGAGACGCAGGGGCGCCAGTGCGTTCACCTGGATGTTCTCTTCCCACGCCGACGGGTCGCATGCCCAGAACGGGCCGACAGGTTCCTCGGTCCCGGCAGCCACCACCAACAGGTCCCACTTGGCGCCGCCGCGGCGCAACGCGCGCAACGCTGCAGACACGCTGGCGGCCGAGGCGAGGTCGCAGCGCACCAGGCGGACTTCGGGTGGAAGGCCGGCGAGGCCCGCGCGGCCGCGGTAGGTGCCCGCCACCTTCCAGCCATCGGCGGCAAAGCGCACGGCGAGCTCGCGGCCGATGTCGCTGCCGATGCCGAGAACGATGACCGAGCGCATGCGCTAGCCTCCGCGCACCAGCTTCGCCAGTCCCTGATCGAGCGGCGTGTAGCGGAACTGCGGGAATGCGGCGCGGCATGCGGAAATGTCGAAGGGTCGGTACCCGCCGTGCGGCATCGAACCGCTTCGCGGCGAACCTTTCACTGCCACTGCCTTGCCGGCAAGCGCGACCATCTTCTCGGCGATCTCCCGGAACGAGCGCACTTCCCCGGTCGCGACGTTGAGATTGCCTTTGCTCCGGAAAAGCAGGACTTGCAGGGCCAGCTCCGCGAGATCGTCGATGAAGACGTGATCGCGTTTCTCTTCGCC
>Ga0326597_10012604_pt1 | contig 11142 bp, 6 predicted proteins | sample RVTome_12_FD_203789 | JGI IMG/M metagenome (GOLD analysis project Ga0326597, IMG submission 203789) | Soil microbial communities from uranium-contaminated site in the Upper Colorado River Basin, Wyoming, United States - RVT100D185 | ecosystem: Environmental > Terrestrial > Soil > Contaminated >... | reverse complement strand
CCACCGCGCAGCGCACGTACGAGATCGGCGTGCGGGTCGCCGTCGGCGCCACCCGCGGCGACATCTTCGGCCTCGTGATGGGCCAGAGCCTGCGCCTTGTGCTGATCGGCCTGGCCTTCGGCGTCGGCCGCGCTGCTCCTCGGCCGAACCCTGTCGAGCTTCCTCTACGGGGTGTCGCCGACGGACCCAGTCACCTTTGCCGTCGTCGTCGGCCTCCTGGTCGCGACCGCCCTCGTGGCCGGTTACGTCCCCGGGCGCCGCGCCGCAGCCACCGATCCGGTGCGGGCCCTCCGGGCGGACTGACTCGCGGTAAACCCATGGCCCCGGACCAACGTCTCAGGACCCGAGGAGTCTCATGCTCCGAGATACTGCCGGCGCGGAACAGACGACCTTCCGCAGGGAGAAATGAGCATGACAAGCAAGGTTCTGCCGATTCCCGAGGGCTACCACACGGTTACGCCATTCGTCATCGTCAAGGACGTAGGACCAGCGCAGGATGCGCAGGTCCGCGTCGACCTGCAGCCCGGGGCCGAAGAAGGCCGCCAACGCGATCGCCTGCGTCGCGAGCAGAAGCTAGGTATTGAGCCCCATGGCTGCTCTCGGCTGCCCCTGCAGCAGATCCGTCAGGCTGGCCACGATCGCGTACGTCAGCAGCACGGCCAGGAGCGCGCGAAAGAACGCGCTCAAAGCGGAGGCCCAGCGCGCGCGTGAAGGAGATCAGCAGCGCCTCGCGCCTCGAGTGGCGGAACGGGGCCAGCCCGAGCGCACCCGAGGCGGTTGCGAGGAGCAGCGCCGCCAGGACGAAAGCCACGAGATCGGCGCGCAGTTCAGCCACGTCGGCCATGCCGTTGAACCGTCAAGTGTAGCCGCTCGCGGGCGCAGGTACGCTACGGGCCCGTCTGTCGATTCCGCGCTGCCCCCGAGGGACCGGCGCCAGCGGATCCAGGGGCTGCCGAAGACCTTCCGGTTCACCAGGGGCAGGGAAAGGGACGGCCCACTGAGGCATACTCTCGGGCGAGGGCCCAGGCCACCGTTGCGAAGCCCCAGACTCTCGATGGACCCGTCGCGACGCATGGCAAGGAAGGCTGGACAGCGCGCCGATGGCAGCCCTCACCCGGCGCGTGCGGTTCGACGGGCTTGCCGGACTTGAGCGGCCTCGACCTGCAGGACCAGCGGGTTCGCCAACACCGACCTCGACCAACAGCTCAAGCAACACGGCGTCCAGAAGGTGATCGTGATCGGCCTCCTGGCCAACACGTGCGTCGAAGGCACGAGCCGCTTCGCGATGGAGCTCGGCTATGATGTGCCCCCTGGTGAAGGACGCCACGGCCGCCTTCAGCCGGGATGCGATGCGCGCGGCCCACGAGCTGAACGGCCCGGCCTTTGCCCACGCGATCCTGAACACCCGCGAGGTGATCTCCGCGCTGTCTCCACCGCGCTGAAGAGGCTTGCCATGAGATCCGTCAGCCGGCGATCGCTCGTCGCCTTGTCCGTGCTCTTCGCCGCGTGCGCGCGCAAGGAAGCGCCACCACCGCCGCCGCCCGAGGTCCTGGTCACGTCCGTCGTCCAGAAGGACGTGCCGGTGATCAGCGAGTGGATCGGCACGCTCGAAGGCTCGGTGAACGCCGACATCCGCCCGAAGGTGGAGGGCTACCTGCTTCGGCAGTTCTACAAGGAGGGGCAGGTCGTCGATCGCCACGACCCCCTCTTCGAGATCGACCCCCGTCAGTTCCGGGCCGCACTGGAGCAGGCGCAAGGTTCGCTGGGCCGGGCCGAGGCCCAGCTCGCGAAGGCCGCCAAGGACGTCGAGCGATTCACCCCTCTGGCCGCCGAGAAGGCCATCAGCCAGCAGGAGCTCGACAACGCCACGACCGCGGAGCGGGACGCACGCGCGGGGGTGGCAGCGGCGCAGGCGGCCGTGGAGCAGGCGGCCTTGAACCTCGGCTGGACGAAGCTCACGTCGCCCATCGACGGGATCGTCGGGCTCGCGCTGGTCCAGGTGGGGGCCCTGGTGGGACCCCAGAGCGTCCTGACCACCGTCTCCACCGTGGATCCCATCCGCGTGGCGTTCGGGATCTCGGAGCGCGAGTACCTGACCCGCGCGGAGAGCATCAACCGTCCGAACTACGCGACGACGGAACAGGGACCCGCCCTGCAGCTGGTGCTGGAGGACGGCACCGTCTACCCGAATCCCGGCAAGGCCGCGCGGGCGGACCGGCAGGTGGACGTGAAGACCGGGACCCTCACCATCTGGGGGTTTTTCCCGAACCCCAAGCACATCCTCCGGCCGGGCCAGTTCGCGAAGGTCAAAGCCGCCCTCGTCGTGCGCAAGGACGCCCTGCTCATCCCCCAGCGGGCGGTGTCGGAGCTGCAGGGCGGGTACCGGGTGGCGGTGGTCGGGGCCGACGGGAAGGCGGAGTTCCGCACCGTCGAGCTCGGCTCGCGGGTGGGGGAGCTCTGGGTGGTCGACAAGGGCCTGAAGCTCGGGGAGGACGTCATCGTGGCCGGGCTGCAGTTCGTCCGGCCGGGCACGATCGTCAAGGCGAAGCCCGCGCCTGCGGCGGAAGCGCCCCCGGCGAGCTGAGAAGCCCGATGGCCCGCTTCTTCGTCGACCGTCCGATCGTGGCCATCGTGATCGCGGTCCTGACCGTGATCCTGGGCCTCGTGGCCATCGCCGGGCTGCCCGTGGCCCAGTTCCCCTCCATCATTCCCCCCGTCATCCAGATCCTGACCACCTATACGGGCGCCGACGCCTTGACCATAGAGCAGTCGGTGGCCACGCCCCTCGAGCAGCAGATGAACGGCGTGGAGAAGATGCTCTACATGCAGTCCACGAACGCGAACGACGGGACCATGACCCTCAACGTCACGTTCGACGTGGAGAGCGAGGTCGACATCGACCAGGTCAACGCGCAGAACCGCGTGGCCCAGGCCCAGTCGAACCTGCCCGCGGACGTGAACCAGTACGGCATCACGTATAGGAGCACGGTCGGCCTTCCCCTCGTCGTCTTCGCCCTCACCTCTCCGAAGGGCACCTACGACTCGCTCTTCCTCGGCAACTACGCAGTCATCAACGTGAACGACGCGCTCTACCGCGTGCGCGGCGTGGGCCAGGTGATCAACTTCGGCCTGGCCGAGTACTCGATGCGCATCTGGGTCAAGCCGGACAAGCTCGCCAAGCTGGGCCTGACCGTGCCCGACCTGGTGCGAGCGGTGCGCGAGCAGAGCACGGTGAACCCGTCGGGCCGGGTGGGCGGGGAGCCCGCCCCCCCGGGCCAGCAGCTCACCTACACCGTGCGCTCGCAGGGACGGCTCGTCACTGCCGAGGAGTTCGGCCGGGTGGTGGTGCGCCTCACCCCCGAGGGGTCGGTGGTGCGGCTCGCGGACGTAGCCCGCATCGAGCTGGGCGCCCTGACCTACAACCAGTCGAGCCGCTTCGACGGCCAGCCGGCCGCGCTCGTGGCCGTGTTCCAGGCCCCCGGCGCGAACGCCCTCTCCGTGGCCGAGGGCGTGAAGGCGACCATGGAGGAGCTCAAGACCCGATTCCCCGACGACCTCGACTACGAGACGGGCCTCGACACCACGCTGCCCGTGACCGAGGGCATCTCCGAGATCGTGAAGACCATGGGCGAGGCGACGTTCCTCGTGATCCTGGTGGTCTTCCTCTTCCTCCAGAACTGGCGCGCCACCCTGATCCCGCTCATCGCGGTGCCGGTGTCACTGGTGGGGACCTTCGCGTTCTTCCCCCTCCTCGGCTTCTCCATCAACACCCTTTCCCTGTTCGCCCTGGTGCTCGCCATCGGCCTCGTGGTGGACGACGCGATCGTGGTGGTGGAGGCGGTGGAGCACCACATCGAGGAAGGCCTTTCCCCGCGGGAGGCCACCCTCAAGGCCATGTCCGAGGTGTCGGGCCCGGTGGTGGGGATCGCCCTCGTGCTGTCGGCGGTCTTCGTGCCCATCGGCCTCATGGGCGGGATCCAGGGGCGCCTCAACCAGCAGTTCGCGGTCACGATCGCGGTCGCCGTCATCATCTCCGCCTTCAACGCCCTGAGCCTCTCGCCCGCGCTCTCGGCCCTGATCCTGCGGCCCCGGCGTGAGGTGCGTGGACCGCTGGGACGCTTCTTCTCGGCGTTCAACCGCGGCTTCGCCCGGGCGACCCACGGCTACGTGGACCTGAGCCACGGCCTCGTCCGCAAGACGGTCCTCAGTCTCGCGATCCTGGCCGGTTTCGCCGTGGTCGCGGCCGGCCTGGGCCGGCGGCTGCCCACCGGCTTCGTGGCCGAGGAAGATCAGGGCTTCCTGCTCCTGAACGTTCAGCTTCCGGACGCGGCGTCGCTCGGGCGCACCACCGAGGTCACCCGCCGGATCGAGAAGATGCTCGCGGAGACGGAGGGGGTAGAGCACTCGGTCACGATCAACGGCTTCAGCCTCCTCACCCGGACCTCGGCCTCCTACACCGCGTTCTTCTTCGTCACCCTGGATCCATGGGAGGAGCGGCGCGCGGCGGGCCTCCACGCGCGCCAGATCTTGACCGCCTTCAACGGGAGGCTGCGCGGCGAGGTGAAGGAGGCCATCGCCTTTGCGTTCGGCCCGCCCGCGATCCCGGGGATCGGCACCGCCGGCGGGTTCTCGTTCTGGCTCCAGGACCGAAGCGGCGGCGAGGTCCAGCTTCTGAGCGACAGCCTGCAGCGTTTCCTGGAGGCGGCCCACCAACGGCCGGAGCTTGCCGGCGTGAACAGCACCTTCCGAGCAGGGGTGCCCCAGATCTACGCGGACGTCGAGCGCGACAAGGTCTTGAAGCAGGGAGTGGCCGTGGCCGACGTCTACCAGACGCTGCAGGCCTTCCTGGGCGGCATCTACGTGAACCAGTTCAACCGCTTCGGCCGCCAGTGGCGCGTCTTCCTGCAGGCGGAGGCCGAGGACCGTGTCACCCCCGAAGACATCGGCCGCTTCTACGTCCGCAACGACGACCGGAACATGCTGCCGCTCTCCACGGTCGTGACCACCCGCCGCTTGTTGGGGCCGGAGTACACGCAGCGCTTCAACCTCTTCCGCGCGGCGCAGATCACGGGGCAGCCCGCGGAAGGCTACAGCTCGGGGCAAGCGATGGCCGCGCTCGAGGCGGTGGCCCGGGAGGTATTGCCTCCGGAGATGGGCTACGACTGGGCCGACCTCTCCTATCAGGAGCGCTCGGCCGCGGGGCGCTCGGGAGCCGTCTTCGCCCTGTCCCTCGGCTTCGTCTTCCTGATCCTGGCCGCCCTCTACGAGAGCTGGTCGCTGCCCTTCAGCGTCCTTCTCTCCGTTCCCGTGGCGGCGGTGGGGGCGTTCCTGGGTCTCTACTCGCGAGGCCTCGCCCTCGACGTCTACGGCCAGATCGGCCTCGTGATGCTCATCGGCCTCGCCGCCAAGAACGCGATCCTCATCGTGGAGTTTGCGAAGGACGCCTTCGAGAGGGGCGAGCCGCTGGTGGAGGCGGCCCTCCAGGGGGCGAGGCTGCGGCTGCGGCCGATCCTCATGACCTCGTTCGCCTTCATCCTCGGGTGCGTGCCCCTCTGGACCGCGCAAGGCGCCGGCGCCGCGGGGCGGCAGATCCTGGGCACGACCGTGATCTCGGGCATGCTGGCGGCCACCGGCCTCGCGATCTTCATCATCCCGGTGCTCTTCGTGGTGGTGGAGCGGCTCGCCGGTGCGGAGCGAAAGCGAGCGGCCCCGACGGAGCCCGATGCGAATCCCGCGGAGGCCGGCGCATGAGGCGGACGCCGCTCGCCGCCGCCCTGGCCATCGGCGCCGCCGCGGCTCTCAACGGCTGCGCGGTGGGCCCGAAGTACAAGCGCCCGTCCGTACCCGTCCCGGACGTCTTCTATGGCGAGCAGCGCCTGGCCGAAGCCCGCGCCCTGGCGGACGTCCCGTGGTGGGATGTCTTCGACGACCCCGTCCTGAAGGCTCTCATCGAAGAGGCGCTTCGCAACGGGTTCGACGTCCGGCTGGCCGCGGCGCGTGTCGAGGAGGCGCGCGCCCGCTTCGGGATCGCCCGGTCGGAGTTCTTCCCGTCGATTTCGTACGAGGGAGGATGGCAGCGCGCGCGGGCCGATCAGCTCGTCGACCCTTCGGGGACGGCGCAGACCCGCTGGATCGCCGATGTCGGCCTCTCGTGGGAGCTGGACCTCTGGGGACGCATCCGGCGCCTGAACGAGTCCGCGCGCGCCCGGTACCTCGCCACCGAGGAGGCGCGCCGGGGCGTGCTCCTGTCGCTCGCGTCCGACGTGGCGGTCGCGTACCTCGACCTGCGCGAGCTGGACGCCGAGCTCGAGATCGCGCAGCGCACGGCCGTGGCCTTCCAGGGGACCTACGACCTCTTCAACCGGCGCCTCGAGGGGGGAGCGGCCTCGGCCCTCGAGACCGCCCGGGCCGAGGCCGCGCTCGGCGAGGTCGCGGCGCAGATCCCCGAGATCGAGCGGGCGATCGTGGCCCGGGAGAACCAGATCAACCTCCTCGTCGGCCGCAACCCCCAGCCGATCCCCCGTGAGGGACCACCCACCTCCCTGCCGCCCGACGTCCCGCCGGGCCTGCCCTCGACCCTCCTGGAACGACGGCCGGACATACGGCAGGCGGAGCAAGTCCTGGTGGCGGCCAACGCCAACGTGGGTGTTGCCAAGGCGGAGTTCTTCCCGCGGCTGAGCCTCACCGGCCTCTTCGGCAACGTCAGCCCGGAGCTGGGCGATCTTTTTTCGAACGGCAAGACCTGGAGCATCGGAGCGGGCCTGCTCGGTCCTCTCTTCCAGGGCGGCCGCATCAAGCGCAACCACGAAGCGGCTGTCGCCCAGTGGGAGCAGGCCAGGATCCAATACGAAGCCGCCAGCGCCAGCGCTTTCGGCGAGGTCTCGAGCGCCCTCGTGGACCGGACGAAGCTCGTGGACACGGAGAGGCAGCGGGCGCGCGCGGTGGCCGCGCACCTCGAGGCCGTGCGCCTCGCGAACCTCCGCTACGCCTCCGGCCTTTCGGCCTACTTCGAGGTGCTGGAGGCCCAGCAGCAGCTCTTCCCGGCCGAGATCGGCCTCGCTCGGACCCGCCGAGACCAACGGGTGGCCGTGGTCAACCTGTATCGGGCGCTGGGTGGCGGGTGGCAGGCCGAAGGACAGGCCCCACGCGCACCCTGACGAAAAACTCGAACCCGTGATCTCTGCGAACAGGCAGGAACATCCCTTTCGACCGACCTCCCAAGGTGGGGCACCTGGAGCCATCTCATGCGATCTTGGACCTTCGATGACACCCCAGACCAGCCGGGGCGCACGGCCAAGCCAGCGGGCAGCGCCACGCTCGAAGCGCTCGACCTGTCGGATCTCGGTCACTTCGCGCTCGTGGGGCGCCTACTGCCCTCGTCCTTCGAAGGATGAAGCGGCCGCGGTGCGACTCTGGGAGGTCAGCGAGAAGCTGACAGGCGTTTGGCACCCGCTCGCGGCCGCCGGCCAGCGGGTGGTCGCCTGATGGATTCCGTTCATAGCAGAGAGGAGAGAGTCGATGACTCGAGAGAATGCAGCCGCAAGTACGCGCGCCTCGCGCCGAGACGTCCTGGTCGGCGGGGCCGGCCTGGTCGCCGGCGTCGCGCTACAGGCAACGAGGGTTCCCGCGAGCGCAGCCGCAGGCCAGGCCGCGCCCAACCGCAACCAAGGAGCACATCCGATGAACACGATCACGACCAAGGACGGCACCCAGATCTATTTCAAGGACTGGGGCACGGGGCAGCCCGTGGTCTTCAGCCACGGCTGGCCGCTGACCGCGGACGCCTGGGACGCCCAGATGCTCTTCCTGGGCCAGCGTGGCTACCGGGTGATCGCCCACGACCGGCGGGGCCACGGGCGGTCGAGCCAGCCCTGGGACGGCAACGAGATGGACACCTACGCCGACGACCTTGCGGCCCTCGTCGAAGCGCTGGACCTCCGGGGCGCGGTCCACGTCGGTCACTCCACCGGCGGCGGTGAGGTCACCCGTTACATCGGCCGCCACGGCACCAAGCGAGTGGCCAAGGCCGTGCTGATCGGGGCGGTGCCGCCGCTGATGCTGAAGACCGCCGCCAATCCCGGCGGCCTGCCGATCGAGGCTTTCGACGGGATTCGCGCCGGCGTCGTCGCCGACCGTTCCCAGTTCTTCAAAGACCTCACGACTCCGTTCTACGGCGCCAACCGGCCGGGCGCCAAGGTGTCGCAGGGGGTGCGCGACTCATTCTGGGCCCAGGGGATGCAAGCCGGCATGAAGGGCGCCTACGACTGCATCAAGGCCTTCTCGGAGACGGACTTCACGGCGGACCTGAAGCAGATCGACGTGCCCACCCTCGTCATGCACGGCGACGACGACCAGATCGTGCCCATCGGCGCCTCGGCCCTTCTCTCGTCCAAGCTCGTCAAGGGCGCAACCCTGAAGGTCTATCCCGGCCTGCCGCACGGCATGTGCACGACCCACGCGGACCAGATCAACACGGACCTGCTGGCGTTCCTGAAGACGTAGGCGGGTCCGCCTATGGCTCCAGCTCGGACGTGACGACCGCGCCGCCCATCTGCGGGAGAGTGGCGGTGATCTTCACGACCTTGCGGGTGTCCTTCGCGACCCAGATGGTCGTCTCTCCGGGCTCGCCTTCGGCCGAGGCGATCTCGACCTTCCATGTCTGGAACGTGCCCGCCGGCACGGTCACGCTCTCGACGCCCATGACCTTGGCCTGCTTCAGCTGGACCTTCTGTTGGCGCACGTCGAAGTTGCGGAAGGTCGTGGCGAAGCCCTCGGCGAGGGGCAGGGAGGCGATCGCCTCGTGGGCGGAGGCTCCGTCGGCGAACAGCTCGCCGCCGAGGTCCACGGACACCGGCTTGGGCTCGCCGCCCATGGCGACGGTGCCGGTGGCCTTGCCGTCCACGAACGTGAGCTCGATCGCCGCCGGCCCATGCTTGATGGAGCGCTTGCGGGGAACGAGGGTCGTCTTGTCGAGGGTGGTGACGTCGACCGCGTCACCCATGGTGCCCGTGACGACCCAGTTCCCGCCCTGCTCCTCGATCGTCTGCGTCGACGAGAGCGGGATCGTCTGGCCGCCGGCCTCGATCTTGCCCTGGTAGCTGGCCTTTCCGGCGGTCCACGGGAAGGCGACCTTGGGCACGCCCACGCTCCCCGCGTCGACGGCCTTCGTGAGCACGACGGTCTTCGGGTCCACCACCAGCTCGGCCAGCCGCTGGCCGACCTCGGGCGTCGTCCCCTCCTGGAAGCGGCCGCCCAGGTGTTTCGCGAAGAACTTCTCGGAGGAGGCCCACAGCGCCATGTTGTTGACGGGCCGCGCGAAGCCGTGCCCTTCGTCCGGCGCCAGGATGTATTCCACGGGGAAGCCGCGGTCGCGCAGCGCGATCACGATCTGCTCCGACTCGGCCTTCTTGACCCGCGGGTCGTTGGCGCCCTGGACGACGAGGAGCGGAGTCTTGATCTTCTGCGCCGACGTGAGCGGGGACTGGCGCACCAGTTGGGCCTTGCCCTCGGGCGTCGTCGGATTTCCCATCCGCTCGTAGAAGATGATCCGGCCGGCCTCCCAGTAGGGTGGGATCGACTCGAGCAGCGTGATCAGGTTCGAGGGCGCGACGATGGCCACGGCGGCGCCGTAGAGGTCGGGCGTGAAGGCGACGCCGGCAAGGGTCGCGTAGCCGCCGTAAGAGCCGCCCATGATGCCGATGCGCTTGGGGTCGGCGATGCCCTGGGCCACCAGGTACCTGGCGCCCGAGGTCACGTCGTCCTGCATCTTGTCGCCCCACTGCTTGTTGCCCGCGTTCAGGAACTTCTTGCCGTAGCCGGTGGAGCCACGGAAGTTCGGCTGCAGCACCGCGTAGCCGCGATTCGCCATGAACTGCGCGAGGTTGTCGAAGCCCCAGCCGTCGCGCGCCCAGGGCCCGCCGTGCGGCAGCACGATCGTCGGCAGGTTCTTCCCGGGCACGCCCCGAGGCAGGGTCAGGAAGGCCGGGATCTCGAGGCCGTCCGAGGATGGGTAGCGCACGGCCTTCATGCTCGCCATGTGCTCGCGCGGGATCCGCTCACGCACCTTGTACTGAAGAGTCAGCTTCTTGGAGCCGCGCTCGAAGATGTACCGCTCGCCCGGATCGGTGTCGCTGCTGACGGTGATGAGCATGACCCGGTCGTCGGCCGTCCTCGAGCCCAGCTCGATGTCTTGGCCGGGGAACCTGGCCTGCAGGAGCTTGTAGTCGGCCTCCCACGACGGGTCGCGGAAGTGGAGGTGAACCCTCTCGTCTTCGTACGACGTCCCGACGAGCTCATCCGTGGCCTCGGCGAAGATGGCGCTGCCGAAGTCGACGCGGTTCGCCGGATCGGACTCGACGAGCTCCTCCTTGCCGGCGTCGGGATCGAACAGCACGAGCCGGGTGAGGTCGACGTCGCCTTTGTTCGTCTGCATATAGACGCGCCGGCCGTCCTTGTGGAAGCGGTCGGTGCCGCAGCTCTCGAAGACCGTGCACGAGTAGACCTTCTTGAAGCCCTCGGGCTCGACCTCGAGGATCTCGGTGTCGCCGTTGTCCGCGACGCGGCTGGCCAGGCGGAGCCGGCCCTCGAGGTCGAAGTCCCAACCCGCGATCCGCTCGGTGTTCTTGCGGACGAGCTCGCGCTCTCCCGTCGAGACCTTGACCTTGTAGACGTCGTGCCAGGCCGCGTCGCGGTCGTTGAGCCCGACGTAGATCGTGTCCGGGGACTTCTTCGGAACGGAGTAGATGAACGCGCGCGCGCCCTTGGCGTCGGTCAGGTTGCGCGGGGGCGGCGCCTCGGTGCCGGCAGCGTTCGGCGCCGACGGATCGACGGCCCAGACGTTGAAGTTCTCGTCCCCGTCCTTGTCCTTCACATAGAGGATGAGCCCGCTGTCCCGGCTCCAGAAGAAGCCGGGAATCGGGCGCTTCGTCTCGGTCGTGACGAGGCGGGCCTTGTCGAAGGCTTCGGCCGTCTTTTTGACGTAGATGTTGCGGGTGTCCTTCCAGGGCTTCAGGAAGGCGACGTACTGGCCGTCGGGGGACAGCTGGGCGGCCGCGATCTCGGGGTTCCCGAAGAAGAGCTCGCGATCGAGCAGGGGCGGCAGGCTCTCGGCCGCGCCCGCGAGGGCCGCGAGGCCCAGGGCCA
>Ga0326597_10012603_pt1 | contig 11142 bp, 10 predicted proteins | sample RVTome_12_FD_203789 | JGI IMG/M metagenome (GOLD analysis project Ga0326597, IMG submission 203789) | Soil microbial communities from uranium-contaminated site in the Upper Colorado River Basin, Wyoming, United States - RVT100D185 | ecosystem: Environmental > Terrestrial > Soil > Contaminated >... | reverse complement strand
TGAACAGGCGCCCGCGCCGCAGGATGACGAGGTGCTCGCCGTGGCGCTTGACGATGCCGCCTTCATCCACGCCCGCGTGCTGGACGTTGGTGATCGATTCGCCAGCCGATGCCGCGTCCGCCATCTTCGCCGCCGGCGCGGCCTGCATCGACATCGTGCCCATGCCGGCGGTGGCTGCCGGGCTCGCCGGGTCATGGCTGCGCGACTCCGCCCGCGCCCGGCTCTTGTGCTCCTCCGCCCAGCGCCTGAACAGGTCCGAGATCTCCTGGTCGCTGGCGAACGCCTGCAGCGTCTTGCGCGGCGCGGCATTCGATGGCTGCGAAGCGCAGCCCGCCAGTAGGACAATTGCGGCGACGGTGGTTACGATCGCGCTTCGCAGGAACGGTGCTTCAGGCATGGCTCATCTCCTCGGTCGAATTCATGGGTACCGGGGCCGAAGCAGGCGCTATTCATAAATATCTTTTAATCAAATACTTATGAACAATCTGCCGTGCGGCGTCCCGGCTCGCCCATTACTAACGGCGAGGCGGCGGCGGCGGGGTTAAAGAGTCAGGCGCGACGACAAGGTGACGAGGTGATGAATTGATGAAGTGACGGGAAAAAGAAACGGGTGGAGGCGCATCCGCCTCCACCCGTTACTGTTTAGAGCCTGTCTCAACAATCCCCCTCACCCTATCCCTCTCCCAAAGGGAGAGGGGATTTTCTCCCTTCTCCACTCGGGAGAAGGGAGGGGATGAGGGGAAACCGGCCGCAAACCTGTTTTTGAGACGAGCTTTAATAACCCGACTACTTCGCCGCGAAGCAGTAGAGCAGGCCCGCGCCGCCGGAGGCGCGCAAGTTGTCCTGGCTGCAGCCGCGAGACGGATGCGATGAGTTCCAGGACCTGGCAGGCTCGTCGTCGCGCAGCCCCCACCGGTCGTGGTGGCCGACGATCGCCGTGCCCGCGCCGCTCTTCGTCCAGTTGCCGCAGGTGGTGTCGCCGGTGGCGGAGGAGGCCCTGCCGTCCGGCATCGAACCGGTGAGGATGTCGTGCATGTTGGGCGCATCGGCGCGGCCGTTGACGGGGGTCCCTTTCTCGGTCAACGCGAACGCGCGGTTGATGTTGTTGACGCCTTCGTGCAGCTCCGCGACGGTGCGCGCGACGAGCCGGCCCTGCGCGTTGTGCCACGGGCCCTTGCCGATGCGGTCGCGCGCGTGGACGGCGGGCTTGCCGCCGCCGGCGGTGGTGCTGAGATACGCGCGCCAGGTGCGCTTGCCCGCGCCCGCGGCGGCGGCGAGCGACTGGCAATGCCGGTCGGCGCCGGCCAGCCCGCCGAGATCGGCGCCGTTGCCGGGTCCGGCGCTGGTGATGAAGAACGTCATGGGGGATTGCTGGGTTTTCTGGCCGACAGCCGCGCCGCTGACGCCCAGCGCCAGCAGCACGGCCGGTGCGATCAAGCCAAGTCTCGTTCTGCGATTCATCGATCCTCCGAGGGGGTGGAAAAGCTCATGAGCGTGAACATCGGGTCCGGCAGCGGTATTCCCCCTCGGTCATGGTTGTTTCGGTTGTCATCCGCCGCCGTCTCTCCGCCGTATCACGGGTATCATCCCGGCAGTCCTCTTTCGTCCGGCCCCGTGAGCAGCGAGCGATTCTACGCCGACCTTCCGGTCATCAGCGATTTCGGCGCGGTGACCGTCGCCGCCAGCTACGCGGCGCTGCCCGATGACTGGCACGTGGCGCTGTGCGACGTGCGCAACTCCACCGCCGCGGTCGCCGCCGGGAAGTACAAGAACGTCAACACGGTCGGTGCGGCCGCCATCACCGCGGTGCTGAACGCCGCGGGCGAATTCGACGTCCCCTTCAGCTTCGAGGGCGACGGGTGCGTGCTGTGCGTGCCGCCGCGCCTGCTCGATGACACCCGCGCCGCGCTCGCCAAGACCCAGGACATCGCGCACGACGCCTTCGGGCTCGAGCTGCGCGTCGCCACGGTGCCGGTAGCGCGCATCCGGGAGGCGGGATACGTCATCCGGATCGCGCGCTACCGGGTCTCGGAGCACTACGTCCAGGCGGTGTTCGCCGGCGGCGGGATCGCCTACGCGGACAGCCTGATCAAGGACCCGGCGACGGCGCGGCAGTACGAGATCGCGCCCGGCAGCGTCACGCCGCGCGGCAGCCACGACGGCCTCGAATGCCGCTGGCAGGACATCCCGAGCCGCCACGGCGAGACCGTCAGCCTGATGGTGCGCGCGCTCGACCCGGACGCGGCCCGCGCCGCCGCGCTGTACCGGGAGGTGATCGCCAGGGTGCGCGAGATCTACGGGGACGATGACGCCTGCCACCCGCTGTCGGTGCCCGAGCTGGCGATGACGCTCAACGGCGCCCGCCTCGGGAACGAGTTGGGCGTGCGCGCAGCGGGGCGCGGACCGCTGGGCAAGTGGTTCGCGCTGATGCGAACGCGCTGGATCGTGCTGCTGGGCGCTTTCCTGATGCGGTTCCGCATCCGCACCGGGGCAACCGACTGGGGCCGCTACAAGGAGACGCTGGTGCGCAACTCCGACGTGCGCAAGTTCGTGGACATCTTCCGGCAGATCCTCGCCGGCACCGGGGCGCAGCGCAACGCGTTGAACGGCTGGCTGGAAGAACGCTATGCCCGCGGCGAGCTGATCTACGGCTTGCACGTCACCGACCGGGCGCACATGACCTGCCTGGTGTTCAACTACGCCGGCCGGCACCTGCACTTCATCGACGGCGCCGACGGCGGGCTGTTCCTCGCTGCGCGCGAGTTCAAAGAGCGCGCCGCGCGCCTGGCGCAGGGATGACCACCCCGGCACTTCGTGCCACCCCTCCTTGAAAAGGAGGGGAGCTGTATTCCCCTCCTCGCTTGAGGAAGGGTGCCTGCGCAGCAGGCGGGGTGGTCAGGGTCGACTAACGACTAACGACTAACGACTCACGCCTTTCCCGCAACGCGGGCCTTGAGCCGGTCGAAATTCGACCGCTCCATCTTGATCTCGCCGCGGTTGATGGCGCGGTCGATCTCGACCACAGCATCGTTGCCTGGCGTCGGGATGCCGAGCTCTTTTCCCTTGCGCGACACCACGCCGCTGATGAATTCCATCTCGCTCCTGCGCCCCTTGATATGGTCGTGGATCGGGGCGGTGCGGCCGCGGCTGACGTGGCCGAGCAGCGTCTTCATCGCGGTCACCAGGTTCTCGTCGCTGGAGCCCGCGAACTCGTCCGCGCGCAGCCCGAATATCGCCTCGGCGCGGTAGCCCAACGCGGTGCCCACCGCAGCCGATTCGCGGCCGAGCTGAACGGAGACTTCGAACATGCCGGGCAGGGCGGCCGCGTCCGAGTTGCCGAGACCCAGCAGGCCGAACGGTCCCATCGTCATGGAATTGGCGATGAGCTTCGTCCACTTCGCGCCGTAGATGTTGTTGGTCACGTCGCACCGGCCGACGCTGCCCAGGAGGGACGCGATCTCCTTCACGCGCGGGGTGTAGAGGCCGTCCAGCTCGCCGACCGCGAACCATGTGATCTGGTGCGTGGTGTTGCGCTTGACCAGCCCGGGCGTGAAGATCTCCGCCGACAACTCCATGGCGCAGCCGACGACGCGGTCGCGCCCGATGATGGACGCGAGCGTGTCGTCGTTCATGCCGTTCTGGGTGCCGACCAGCACGCCGTCGGCCTTCAGGTACGGCTTGATGAACTCCGCGAGCCAGCGGTCGTCGTTCGATTTGACCGCCAGGAACACGATGTCGAACTCGAGGTTGGCCGAGGCGAGGTCGCACAGGTGCAGCGCGCGGATCGGGGTCTGCACGTCCCCATCCGGCATCCGGACGTGGATCCCGGCCGCCTTCAGCGCCTCCACCTGCGCCGGCCACTGGTCGATGACCGTGACGTCGTGCCCGGCCTGCGTCAGGTCGGCGGAAATGCTGCTGCCGATCGCGCCGGCGCCCAGCACGGCTAGCTTGCGGCTCACGAGCGGAACCCCCTGCGATTGAAAACGCGATTGTGCCAGAATAGACGCACAAAGACCGGCCGGCCCCGGCAACTCCCGCTGACATGAGCAACCTGTTCATCTCGTTCGAGTTCAACCGCCCCGACCGCACCTACGACCGCGTGGTGCACGCGGTCAGCACGCTGGGCGGGCCGTGGGCGGAAGTCCACTACGGGCACTGGTACGTGAGCACCGCGTTGACCGCGCGGCAAATCTGCGACCGGCTGAAGCCGGTGCTGGACGCGACCGACAAGTTGATCGTGGTGGACGCCACCCACAACAAGGCGGCGTGGGCCAATCTCGGCGCCGACGCGGTCGCGCGCCTGCAGGCGCAGGGACTGGAGCCGGAGTAGGGGCGCGCCGCCGCGCGCCTGGTCACCCGGCTTGCGCGAGGATGCGGCGGACCGCTTTCAGCCGCTGCGAGTTGTCGCCGGCGAGGTGGGTCCAGATGATGCCGTCGCGCACCAGCTTGTGCGCCATGGCATCCGCGGCGCCGCCGCCCACGGCGTGGATCTCGAGGTTCAGCCGCGTGACGCGCTGGAGCACGTCGGTGGACCAGTTCATGACCAGCACGGGGTTCGCGTTCTTCACGTGGTGGTCCATCTCCCAGGCGGTGCGCAGCACGAACGAGCGCAATGCCTCGGTCAACGCGTGCATCTCGTTCACCTTGAGCTGCACCCTCTGCTGGTCGTAGAGGAGCTTGCCGCCGCGCCGCTCGCGCTTCGCGAAGCGCGTGCCGTACTCGCACGCCGCGTCGCAGATCCCGAGCGCGTTGGCCGCGAGCTCGAAGTCGCTGAATTCCCTCGAGGCGCCGCTGCGGACCTTCATGCCGCCGTTGACCTCGCCCACCACGTTGGCGTCCGGCACGCGCGCGTCCTCGAAAATCAGCTCGGCGTTCTGGTAGAAGCGCCAGCCGTTCTTGTTGAAGACTTTGCCGATGCGGAAACCCGGCGTGCCGGTTGGCACCAGGAACACCGTGGTGCCGTCGCGCATCGACGCGTCGGGGTTGGTCCGCGTGTTGACGAAGAAGAGCTTGCCGACGCTGCCGTTGGCGATGAAGGCCTTCTCGCCGTTGAGGATCCACTCGTCGCCCTTTCTCTCCGCGCGCAGCCGGTAGCCGGCCCTGGGATCGTCTTCCGGCGGGTAGCGATTGTCGGAGCCGGCGTTGGGCTCCGTGCTGCCCGAGCCCATCACGTAAGTGTCGTCGGCGAGGAAGGGCTTGAGGAAGCGCTCTTTCTGGTCTTTCGTGCAGAACTCGGCGATCTGGTGGCTCCATTTCCAGTTCTGGCTGAAGGCCTTGGACATGGCGCTGTCGCCGGTCGCGAGCGCCGTCATCACCAGGCCCTGGGTGACGAAGTCGGCGCCCGGGCCGCCCCATTCCTCCGGCACGGCGAGCGTGCGGAAGCCCAACTTCGAGCCGGCCTTGATGATGTCCCAGTCCCACGGCGCGAAGCCGCCCTCGATCTGGTCGCGCTGGAGCGACGCGGGGCGCAACGTCTCGCGCGCGAACTCGTGCGCCTTCAACTGCCAGCCGCGTTGCTCCTCGTTCAGTGAAAAATCCATTTCAGCTCCTTAGAATCCGGGAGGTCGGGAGTTCGGGAAATCGGGAGATGGGAAGATCGAATTCCCGCTCTCGCGCTCTCCCGGGTGTTATCGCCCTCCCGCCCTCGCGCGCTCCCGCTCTCACGTGTTAGGCGGCGCGTGCCAGACCGCTTTTTACCGAAACCTCGGCCTGCTGTCGAGCGGATTGGAGCGTAAACTAGTCACTGACTTTCGTCACCAGAAAGAAATGGAGAAACCATGACACTACGCATAGGCAGCAAAGCCCCCGATTTCAACGCGGAAACCACACAGGGCCCGATCCGCTTTCACGAATGGCTCGGCGACAGCTGGGGCGTGCTGTTTTCGCACCCGAAGGACTTCACCCCCGTGTGCACGACCGAGCTCGGCTACATGGCCGGCCTGGAACCGGAGTTCAGGCGGCGCAATACCAAGATCATCGGCCTCAGCGTGGACCCGGTGGACGACCACAAGCGCTGGTCGGTGGACATCAAGGACGTGACCGGTCACACGCCGAACTACCCGATGATCGGCGACCCGAAGCTCGAGGTGGCCAAGCTCTACGACATGCTGCCGGAGAGCGCGGGCGACACGGCGAAGGGGCGCACAGCTGCGGACAACCTGACCGTGCGCACGGTGTTCCTCATCGGCCCCGACAAGCTGATCAAGACGATGCTCATCTACCCAATGACCACCGGGCGCAATTTCGACGAAGTGCTGCGCATCATCGATTCGCTGCAGTTGACCGCGAGGCACAAGGTCGCCACGCCGGCGAACTGGAAGCAGGGCGGCGACGTGATCATCACCGGCGCGGTGTCGGACGAAGAGGCGAAGAAGGCGTACCCGGGCGGGTGGAAGTCGCCGAAGCCGTACTTGCGGATCGTGCCGCAACCAAAGTCGTGACGAGTGATGAGTGATGAGTGACGGGACCCCCGCGCCCGGCGCGGATTCTGCATGACAAACCCCGCTGCGACGGGGTTTGTTTTTTGTCACTCGTCACTCGTCACTCATCACCGTTTTCCGCTATGATTCAGCCCTTTTGAATCGCGGAACCACTCGATGGCTCAATACGTCTACACCATGCGCGGGGTCGGCAAGGTCGTGCCGCCCAAGCGCGCCATCCTCAAGGACATCTCGCTCTCGTTCTTCCCCGGCGCCAAGATCGGCGTGCTGGGGTTAAACGGCGCCGGCAAGTCGAGCCTGCTGAAGATCATGGCCGGCGAGGACACGAGCTTCGAGGGTGAAGCGATACCGATGCCGAACCTGCGCGTCGGCCACCTGCCGCAGGAGCCGCAGCTCGACGCCGGCAAGACGGTGCGCGAGACGGTGGAGGAGGGCATGGGCGAGGTGCTCGAGGCGAAGCGCAAGCTCGAAGAGATCTACGCGGCCTATTCCGAGGAAGGGGCCGACTTCGACAAGCTCGCGGCCGAGCAGAGCCGCTACGAGGCGATCGTCGCCGCGAGCGGCGGCGGCGAGACCGACCACCAGCTGGAGATCGCGTCCGACGCGCTGCGCCTGCCGCCGTGGGACGCGAAGATCGGCCCGCTCTCCGGCGGCGAGAAGCGGCGGGTGGCGTTGTGCCGGCTGCTGCTCTCCAAGCCCGACATGCTGCTGCTGGACGAACCCACCAACCACCTCGACGCCGAAAGCGTGGAATGGCTGGAGCAGTTCCTGCAGAAATTCCCCGGCACCGTGGTGGCGGTGACGCACGACCGCTACTTCCTCGACAACGCCGCGCAGTGGATTCTCGAATTGGACCGCGGCTACGGCATCCCGTGGGAAGGGAACTACAGCTCGTGGCTCGCGCAGAAGGAGGCGCGGTTGAAGCAGGAGGAAGCCACCGAGTCGGCGCGCCAGAAGGCGCTCAGGAAGGAGCTCGACTGGGTACGCCAGAATCCCAAGGGGCGGCAGGCCAAGGCCAAGGCTCGCATCGCCCGCTTCGAGGAGCTGAACTCGTACGAGTACCAGAAGCGCAACGAGACCCAGGAAATCTTCATCCCGATCGCCGAGCGCCTGGGAGACAGCGTTATCGAGTTCCAGGGCGTCTCCAAGGGCTACGGCGAGCGCCTGCTGATCGACGATCTTTCCTTCAGCGTGCCGCCCGGGGCGATCGTCGGCATCATCGGGCCGAACGGCGCCGGCAAGTCGACGCTGTTCCGCATGGTCTCCGGCGCCGAGAAGCCGGACCGCGGCCAGGTGAAGGTCGGACCGACGGTGAAGCTGGCGCACGTGGACCAGTCGCGCGAGAAGCTCGCGAACGACCAGACCGTGCACGAGTTCGTCTCCGGCGGGACCGATATCCTGAAAGTCGGCAAGTTCGAGATGCCGACGCGCGCCTACCTCGGCCGCTTCAACTTCAAGGGCACCGACCAGCAGAAGAAAGTGGGCGACCTCTCGGGCGGGGAGCGCGGGCGGCTCCATCTCGCCAAGGCCACGCTCTCCGGCGGCAACGTGCTGCTGCTCGACGAGCCGTCGAACGACCTCGACGTGGAAACGCTGCGCGCGCTCGAGGACGCGCTGCTGGAGTTCGCCGGCACGGTGCTGGTGATCTCGCACGACCGCTGGTTCCTCGACCGCATCGCCACGCACATCCTCGCGTTCGAAGGCGACTCCAAAGTCACGCTGTTCAACGGCAACTATCAGGAATACGAGGCGGACAAGCGCAAGCGCCTCGGCGAGGAGGGCGCGAAGCCGCACCGGATCCGCTACAAGCCTTTGAAGACATAGAGATGCGTGGATAGTGGGTCGTGGATGGTGGATGGCCCTTTGCTACCCACTACCCACTACCCACTACCCACTACCCACTACCCACTACCCACTACCCACCGAAGTTAAGGACGTAATCAACACAAGGAGAAGACGACATGCTTTGGGCCATTTCCTGCACCGACAAGCCGAACACCGCCGCGATCCGTGAAAAGGTGCTGCAGCCGCACCGCGATTACCTGGGCAGCCAGAAGGGCATACTGGTGCTCGCCGGCGCGACGCAGAACGACGACGGCACGCAGGCCATCGGCAGTCTGTTCATCGTGAACGTGGACAGCCGCGCCAAGGCCAAAGCGTTTTCAGACGGCGACCCGTTCACGCAGAACGGCGTGTTCTCGAGCATCACCATCACGCGCATGCGCAAGGGCCAGTGGAACCCCGGCGCCGCCGAAGGCGCCTGAGAAATCGACCCCGGTCGATTTCTAAGGCACAAGGCACAAGGCACAAGGCACAAGGGGAAAGGGTCGATCCACGACCCACGACCCACAATCCACGCCTTTCCGCGCAGCGGCGTGACTAGTCGAACCAGCGGCGCTTGAAGTTGACGGTAGCGGCGTTGGGGCCGGCGCCGGAGGGCTCGAGGTAGATCACCTTGCCCGGGTGCTTCGGCGGCCCGCCGTTGAAGCGCTCGCGCAGCCAGTCGCAGACGAACGCGTGGATGTCGGCTTCCCACACCGAGCTGCGGGAGGCGCCGGTGACCGAGCCGTTGTGAAACTGGTCGGACATCAGCCACAGTTCCGCGGGCGCCTTCATCTGGTCGAACAGGCGCAGCACTTCCTCGACCGGCGCGCGGGGATCGTACTCCCCGGCCGTCAGCAGCGTGGGGCAGGTGATCTTGTCCATCAACCCTTCCATCGTCATGCCGGCGACGAGCTTGTCGAGCGCTTCTTCTGAATCCGATTGCGTGAGGTAAGCGAACAGCTGCTTGTAGCGCGGCGATTCCTCGTTCAGCAGGTAGTACTTGTCCACGAACGACGCCCACGGCGCCGCCACCGCGCGGATGCGGTGTTCCTTCGCCGCGATGCGCATGCCCCAGTGCGACCCGAACGAGAGCGCGTAGACGCCGATCTTTCCGGGATCCACCTCGGGGCGCTGCAACAGGTAGCCGATCGCGGCGCTCGCCGCGTCCTCGTAGTTGTCGGCCGTCAACTTCACGCCGCGCAGGTTGCTCTCGCCCTGGCCCGGGCCGTCGAACGAGAAGGCGTGCATGCCGCGCTGCAGCGCCTGGTTGTAGCAGGGGTGCGGCCACGCTTCCTTGGTCTGGTCGCAGCCCGGCACGTAGAACACGAGCGGCCTGCGTCCTTCCCCCGGCGCGAGGTGCAGGTTGCCCGACACCACCGTGCCGTTCCAGGGGACGTCCACGTGCTCGATGCGGTACGGGGCGAACTCGCGCACTTTTCCGTAGCAGCGCATCAGCCCGCCGTGCAGGAAGCGCTTCTCGTCGCTGGTCTCGAACACGACGTGTTGCGCGTCCTGGTACTGCAGCGTCGCCTGGAAGTAGAGCTCCATCGCCGTCTCGCGGTGGCCGGCCTCGGCTTCGGCCTGCGCCAGTCGCTCCATCCGGCGCGCTGACAATCCCATGTGCTTCGCGATCATGTCGTGGCTGCGCACGCTGCGCGGGATGCGCCCGCGCCCGTCGGGCTGGAAATGGAAGACCTTGCCGGTCTCCTTGATCATCCAGTCGAATACCCACTTCTGGTTGTCGCGCCGCAGGTGCGGCCGGCCCGGTTTCGGGCTCTTGGGGCTTGGCATCAGCTTTTCACCTTTCTTGAGAACTTACGGAAATTCTCGGTCGTCGCAGCATCACTCCGACTTGATCCCGATCGCCTTGATCACCTTGGTCCATTTCGCGTCAGGAGTTTGTCGGACTTGCGTCGGACAAGCTCCTGAATTGAACGACCGGTTATGAGGGGTTGCAGTCATCCTGAATGGCGTTTGGTCTAGCACGCAAGGTGTATTAATTCAGCCTGTCGGCTCCGCCATAGCCAAGAACGACTACTCATGCGTTCACGCCAACCGTTCATAATGGCAAGTCCGACAGGCTGCTAGTAATGCGACTTGAAGCTCATGCCCCCGCGCCGGATCAGTTCGTCCAGCTCGATGTAGGAGCGCTTGGTTTTCTTGTCCACCGTGAACTGCAGCTTGCGCACGGACTCGGTCGTGGCGCGCACCGCCAGGAGCTGCAGGCCTTCCTTCACTTCCCACTCGTGCGCGCCGGCGATTCCGGGCGGCGCGTAGATCGCCGTGCCGGGGCCGACGGGGTACTCCTTGCCCTCGATGTCGCGCACGATGGCGTGGCCGCCGAGCACGTAGTAGAAGGCCTCGATCGGGTGCCAGTGCAGCTCCTCGATCGTCCCCGCCTCGTAGGATGCGAATCCCACGCGCACGCGGTCGGTCGGCACTTCCGGGCAGCCGACGAGGCGTCGCATCGTCTGGCCCTTGGTCACGCCCGGTTGCTCCGGAATCGCCGCCTGGTCGATCACCTTCAGGGTCGTCTTCAGTTCCATGGCTCCGCTCCTTACCTGATGAAGTCCGTGCCGCGCGCGGGCATCAGCAGCTCGCGGCGCATCTCGGCGAGCGTGTTGATGCCCACGAGCGCCATGTCGCGGTCGATCTCGTCGCGCAGCAGCTTGATCGCATGGTGCACGCCCGCGTCGCCGGCGACGGCGGCCGCGTACAGGAACGGCCGGCCGACGAAAACGAAGTTCGCGCCGAGCGCGAGCGCCTTCAGCACGTCGGTGCCGCGGCGCACCCCGCTGTCGAGCGTGACCGCCATCGTGCCGCGCGCCTCCTCGACGATGCCCGGCAGCACGCGCAGCGGCGCGGTCGCGCCGTCGAG
>Ga0326597_10012602_pt1 | contig 11144 bp, 7 predicted proteins | sample RVTome_12_FD_203789 | JGI IMG/M metagenome (GOLD analysis project Ga0326597, IMG submission 203789) | Soil microbial communities from uranium-contaminated site in the Upper Colorado River Basin, Wyoming, United States - RVT100D185 | ecosystem: Environmental > Terrestrial > Soil > Contaminated >... | reverse complement strand
TCGCTCTCGCGCAACGCCAAGAGCAACTCGAGCTTCTCGGCGAAGAGCTCGTCGTAGTCCTGCAAGTCCTGTCCGAAGAGCGGAAACGACTCCGTGAAGGAGCCCCTCCCCGCCATGATCTCGGCACGCCCGCTGGAGAGCTGATCGAGAATCGCGAAGTCCTGGAACACGCGCACCGGGTCGTCCGAGCTCAGCACGGAAACCGCTGACGTGAGCCGGATGCGCTTCGTCCGCGCGGCCCCGGCGGCCAGGACGATCGCCGGAGCCGAGACGGCGTAGTCGGCTCGATGATGCTCGCCCACGCCGAAGACGTCGAGCCCGACCTGGTCGGCGAGCTCGATCTCCTCGACGAGACGACGGATTCGCTCCCCTGCTTCGAGCTGCTGGCCCGTCCCGGGGTCGATGCGGGTTTCCGCGAAGGTGAAGACGCCGATTTCCATGGGGCGGCTTACCCCGGCGGCCCGCTGGGGTGCGGCGGTGTCGCTCTCTAGTCTCGCTCGGTCCCGGGCGCCAACATGCGCTGGAGCTGCCGCCGGAGTCGTTCGGCCTTCTTGCGTAGCGCCTTCCTCTCGCGACGATCGGAGACCACGGTAGCGACGAGTGCCCCAATCACGGCGAGGAGCGCCCCCACGAACACGCCAACGCCCGCCTCCTCCTCCTCCATACCGATCACCAGGCCGAAGAAGAACGGAATCACGACCGGCAAGGCGATCGCCAGCAGCCGGCGTCTGAGCGGAGCCTCGGAGAGGATTGCCGCAGTGGTGTCGCCGGACGAAGGATTGATCGAAACCGTGACGCCGTCGGAGTCCCGGGCCTCGATGCGATCCTCGATGACGACGACCTGTGCGTCGTCGCCCAACAGGTCGCGAAGCAGCCCGGCGAAGTGGGACACCTGCTCCGCACGGGGTGCGGTCACCGCGCTCGCGGGCCTCGCACCGCCGTAGCCGACCTCGCCGCGGCTCGACGAGGACTCCGCGTCCTCACGGAGTGCCTGATCGAACGCCTCCCCGGAGATGCCCGCCTGAGCCGCTGCCTCCTTGAGCTGGCCGATCTCGATCTCTGAGCTCCGCTTCGCATCGAGCGCAGCGGCGCGCTCGAGGATCTGCCTCGCCCGGTTCTCACCCAGCCGCTCCCGCGGGACCTCGGTGGGGCCCTTCTCGACATTCACGGCCATGCTCCTCCTCCCTCCGGCTCCAGGAGCGTCGACGTCACTTCCCCCGTCTACGGGGTCGGCCCAGAGCGAGATTCGATTCCCAATCGCTCAGGGGTTCAGCCAGTAGTTGAGCTTGATCGCGAAGATGTTGTCCGACGGAGTACCGAACATGTCCCCGACGTCACGCCCCAGGTCGAAGTTGCCGACCCAGTCGTCGGTGCCGTCGGGTCCGAGATTCGACAACGCGTTGATGCGCCGCTGCTGCCACACCAGGTAGAGCGTGGAACCCTCGCGCCACTCCCATCGCACGACGGCGTTGCCCAACAGGCTTCTGTGGCTGAAGTCGCGGTTCGGGACGGTGAACTGCGCCGCTGGCCCGGCTCCGTCGGGGTCCACGGTGTACTGGCCGGTGGGCTGCTGCGTGATGGTGCCGGTGTCCTGACCGTAGCGCAGGAAGTCGAACGTCCGGGACCGCGCCAGCTCCTTCAGGTCGCGGTAGTCGCCTGCCGAGATGAAGGGCTCGGCGTAGAGCTGGAGCGAGAGGTCGGGGGTCAGCGTCACGTTGAGCCGGCTCGACATCGACACCGTGGTCTGCTGGATGTCTCCGAACACGTACCGCCGACCGTACGTCGGCGTGGCCAGGACGTCCGCGACCGACGTCACGTACTGGGCGGTCCCGAACTGGCGCGAGAAGGACGGTCCGAACTCCACGCGAATCCAGTCGGTCGGATTGACGGTCAGGTCCAGGAAGGCGTGGTGGCCCGAGCCACCCGACTCGTCGGAGTTCCACGAGTAGCCGGAGCGCGCGATCCACGAGCGCCGGGAGTCGGAGTTCAGGTTCACCGACGCGCTGTAGCTGGCCGGTGTCCTCGCCATGGGGCCACCGCGGGTCAGTCGATCGTCGTCGACCGGCGGGCGGTACCCGAGGCCGATGCCCGCGCTCCAGTAGTCGAGGAATTGCACGTTCGCGCCGCCGGTCAGGTCGCTGAAGACACGATCCCCCGCGTAGTTCCAACTGGCATCGGGACTGACGCGAACGTTCCAGTTTCGAAAGATCCTGCCCGGATTGGGCTGGTTGTAGCTGAAGTTCGTGTCGAGGATGACCCGGTCGGACACGGACTGAAACCCGAGGTCGTTCACCTCATAGCCCGGGCTGGACAGCGCAACGGCGAGGTTGGTCCCGAACGCTCCCGACTGCTTCGCGATGTCGAACATGGCGTAGTAGCCGAACAACGAGGTGGCGCCCACATCGAAATCCAGGTGCGACGCGTCGGGGCGCTGGTAATACCGGGTCGAGGAGGCCTGCGTTCGGGCTAGCGCGGCGGCGCTCCCTTGCACGTAGCTCGCCGTGAACGAGCTGCTGATGCGGTAGGTCCTGTTCCCCCATTCGTGCGCGAAGTCGATGCCTCCGGAGTAGGCCGCGGAATGGAGGCGATCCTCGACCTCCGTCCCCGACAAGCTGCGGTTGACGGCCGTCCCGATCATGCCGAAGCGGGTCTCACCGCCTCCGAACTGTCTCCGCAGCCTTCCGATCGCGTAGTTGGAGGTCGGCTCCACGACGGTTTCGCCGGGGAGCTGGCCCGCGTCGACGTACTGCGCCGTCTCCCTTCCCGTCACCGCCTCGAGGAGCCCGAGGGACCATCCGTTGCTGGTCCTGCCCGTCACCTTCGCCGCGCCCAGGATCGTGGTCGCCACCTCCGCATCGGAGAAGACCGCGTTGGACGGTACCGAGCCCTGAGGGGTGCGGCCGATCCGCCGCGAGTAGAGAAGCTGGGGCGGGCGTCCGAAGCTCCCCGCGGGCCCTCCTTCGCCGAAGTTGAAGATGTCGGCGCCCTCGATGAAGAAAGGACGTTGTTCGGCGAATCGGGTCTCGAACGCGGTGAGGTTGATGACGGACGGGTCCAGCTCCACCTGTCCGAAGTCGGGATTCACGGTGGCGTCGAGCGTGATGTTCGGGGTCAGGCGGTACTTGAGATCGAGGCCGACGTCGCCGAAGTGGTCCGAGCCGTCCCGATATGGGTTCGAGAATCCCCCGCCGGGATCAGGAAGATTGAGGTACTCGCCGCGACCGACCACATACGGCAGCAACTCCAGGCTCCTGCCCTGCTCGATGCCCTCGATGCCCTCGAGGTGGCCGTAACGAGAGGCCCCCCCGCGTTCCAGCACGGGAACGAACGGGAAGACGGTCCGCTCCGCGAGGCGATAGATGTTTCGCGAGAGCCGGATCCCCCAGACCTGACGCTCGTCCGGGCTGAAACGAAGCTGACTGAAGGGAATGCGCATCTCCACGGACCAACCCTCGTCGGTGACGCGCGTCGCGCGACTCCAGATCGGGTTCCAGGCCGGGCCACCTCCACCTCCCCGGCCGCCACCTCCACCGCCGCCCGCGGCCATGTCTTGGTACGAGCCCGCTGGGTTCACGAAGAAGTTGTACGTGGTCTCGTGGTCGTGAAAGCTGTCGAGAGCCACTCCGAAGTAGTCGAAATCTCCGCCTCCACCATCCCTGCGCTGGAGTCGGCCGGTGACGAAGCCATCGTCGTAGAACATGCCGCCGATGTAGACGGCGTCCTCGTCGTACGCGATGTGGACCTCCGAGCGTCGGGTTCCCGGCTCACCCTCCAGCGGGACCTCCTGCCTGAAGTCCGTGACGACGTGGGCCGCGGCCCATGTGGCTTCGTCGAGGACGCCGTCGATGTCGATGGGTCCCAACGTGCGAATCGCCTGGGCCCTCGGGGCAAGCTCGTGCTGGTACTGGCCGACTGCCTGCTGCGCCGGAGCTTGGCCCTCGAGGGCCGTGCCGAGCGCCAGCGTGGCGCCGACGAGCAGGCCTGAGGAGACCCAGACCGTCGGCACGCGGGAAAAGCGCGGAGGCAGCTGCATCGGCGGGCGGTCTCCGAGGAGGCGGGGGTGCCAAGACGCTGGACGGGCAAGCTACGTGGGGGACCGAGGGCCGTCCAGCAGGTCGCTGAGCCACCGGGGGTCCTTTCGCCCGCCGGCCCACCACGACACTTTCACCGCCCGACCCTTCCATGATTCCCATGAATGGGTCGTGTGTACGCGGCCCGCACAGGAGCGACGTAATGCCATCGAACGGTCTCGATCTCACCATCGCGATCGGGGGTGCCGCCGGCCAGGGAATTGCCACGCCCGGCAATATCCTGGCCCGCATCCTTGTACGACGGGGTCTCCACCTCTACGCCTACAACGCCTACCAGTCCATCATCAGGGGCGGGCACATCCTGCTCATGATCCGGACTCGCGACCAGCCCGTGCACAGCCACGGCGACAAGGTCGACGTCTTGCTCTGCCTGAACCAGGACACGATGGACCGGCACCTCGGCTTCCTCGGGTCGGGCGCCCGCGTGATCTACGACAGCGGGAGCGTGACCCCTGGGGACGCGCCCGAGGGCGTGGTCCTCTGCCCGATGCCCGTCTCCGAGCTCTCGGGCGACAGCAAGAACAAGCTCATCGGGAACACCATCGCTCTGGGCGTGATGATGTCGCTCCTGGGCGTCGACTTCTCGGTGCTCGACGACGCGCTCACGCAACTCTTCAAGCGGAAGGGTGCCGCCGTAGTCGACGAGAACGTGTCGATGGCCCGCGCCGGGTTCGACCACGCCGAAGCCAACTTCGAGCACGTCGCGACGCCCCTACCGGACGGTGGCAAGCCGCTCGCCGTCTGGACCGGCAACGAGGCGCTGGGCATGGGCGGCGCGGCGGCGGGCGTGAAGTTCTACGCCGCCTACCCCATGAGCCCCTCGACCGGCGTCCTCCATTGGATGGCCCAAAACGCCCGCAACCTGGGCATCATGGTCCGCCAGGTCGAAGACGAGATCGGCGTGGCCAACATGGTGATCGGCGCCGCGCACACGGGCGCGCGGGCCATGTGCGCCACGTCGGGCGGAGGCTTCGCGCTCATGACCGAGGCCATCGGCGCCGCGTCGATGATGGAGATCCCCGCGGTCTACATCAACGTGATGCGCGCCGGTCCCTCCACGGGCGTACCCACCAAGACCGAGCAGGGAGACCTCTGGCAGGCGCTGGGCGCCAGCCAGGGCGACTTCGAGCGCTTCATCGTGGCACCGAAGAACACGTTGGATGCCTTCAATACCGTGGCCGAGCTCTTCAACCTCGTCGATCGCGCGCAGTGTCCCGGCATCCTGATCTCCGACCTGTTGATCTCGGAAGGGACGTACAGCATCGACCCGGACGACATCGATATGCAGCCGAAGATCGACCGGGGCGCGCTTCTCACGGACCCGTCGCCGAACGGCAACTACCTCCGGTACGCGTTGACCGAGAGCGGCATCTCCCCGCGCGTCGTCCCGGGCTACGAGGGCTTCGTCCACACGGTCGCGACGGACGAGCACGACGAGGACGGCGTGCTCATCAGCGACGAGTACACCCACCCGCACAAGCGGCGTCGCATGGTCGAGAAGCGCGCCCGCAAGTTCCAGGGCGTGGCCGCCGACGTACCGGCGCCGGAACTGGAGGGGGCGGCGGGCGCGGAGGTCACCCTGGTCGGATGGGGATCGAGCTACGGCGTGATCCATGAGGCGATAGGGCTACTCGCCGACCACGGCGTCGTCGCGAATCACCTCCCCATCAAATGGATGGTTCCGTTCCACGGCGACGAGGTGCGCGCGATTCTCGAGAAGGCCAAGAAGGTCATCATCGTGGAGAACAACCACTCCGGACAGTTCGCGCGTTATCTGCGCAGTGAGACCGGCTTCTCCGCGGACGCGCACATTCGCAAGTACGACGGGGAGCCTTTCATGCCCCACCACGTCGTCGAGGGTGTCCTGGAGCTCGCCAAGGGCGAGTCCGAAATCTACGTGCCGTATCAGGAGATGATCGTATGAGCACGACGGTACTGGAGCGAGACGGCCTGCTGGGCGCGGAGCTCGAGCGTTCCCCCGCGGCCGCGAAGGACTACAAGGGGAAGGTCTCCCCCGACTGGTGCCCCGGGTGCGGCGACTTCGGCGTGCTGAACGCCTTCCAACGAGCGCTGTTCGACCTGGGAATCAAGCCCCATGAGCTCCTCGTGGTCAGCGGCATCGGGTGCTCGTCGAACTTCCCCGGCTACGTGAACGCCTACGGCATGCACACCCTGCACGGGCGCTCCCTGCCCGTCGCGACGGGCGCCAAGATGGCCAACCACGAGCTCACGGTCGTGGCCACGGGCGGGGACGGTGATGGATATGGCATCGGCGGCAACCATCTCATGCACATCGCCCGCCGTAACGTCGATCTGACGTATCTGGTCATGAACAACCAGATCTACGGTCTCACGACCGGGCAGATCTCGCCGACCAGCCGGCTCGACATGAAGACGAAGAGCACGCCGCACGGCAACCTCGAGATGCCGATCAACCCCATCACGTCGGCGATCATGAACGGGGCGACGTATGTGGCGCGGGGCTTCAGCGCCGACATCAAGCAGCTCACCGAGCTCATCAAGGGGGGCATCCAGCACGAGGGCTTCTCGCTCATCGACGTCTTCAGCCCGTGCGTCACGTTCAACCACGACAACGACTTCGCATTCTTCAAGCCTCGCGTGAAGAAGCTCGAGGACGCGGGTCACGACCCGGGTGACTGGAAGGCGGCCTGCGAGAAGGCCATGGCGTGGGGCGACGAGATCTGGACGGGCCTCTTCTTCGAGTCGGACAGGCCCTCGATCGACAGCCAGGAGCCGGTCCTGGAGGGACCCCCGATCGCGCGTCGGCCTCTGGGGCTCTCGAAGGACCAGGCCAAGGGGCTGATCTCCAGGATGATGTGACCTCCGCGGGCGCCGGAGCGACCGGCCCGGCGCCCTCAAGCTGGCCGCAGCCGTTCCCGGAGACTATTCTGACCGAGACTCAAGCCGACTCAGGAGGACCGCTTTGAGGCTCGTGCGTACAGCCGTGTGTTGTATGGCTCTCGGGGCCCTCCTCGGGTCGCGCGCCGACGGCCAGGTGATCCCGTTCGAGGAGCGCACGTTCAACGAGCAGGTCCTGCGCCCCGTCGGCCAGCCTGTGGTTCCGATCTACGAGGGCTGGTACGCGAAGGACGACGGCACGGCGCGTATCTGCTTCGGCTACTTCAACCTGAACACCGACCAGTCGTTCGACGTGCCGCTCGGCCCCGACAACTTCATCGAGCCGCGCGACTTCGACGGCATGCAGCCGACGCACTTCGACGCGGTTCCGGAGGGCAACTACCGGCGTCACCTGTGCGTGTTCACCGTGCAGGTGCCGGCGGACTTCGGCGACGGGCGCGTCGTCTGGACCCTTGTTACGAACGGCGAGACGCTGTCGACTCCGGGCAAGCTGCTTCCACCCTACGTCCTCGACGAGCCGGAGTCGGGCGGCCGCGGGATCGTGCCGCCCATCCTGAAGCTGGACGAGAACGGGCCCGAGTTCAGGGGCCGAGACGGATTCACGGCACCCCGCCGCACGGTGCGCGCGGGTGAGCCACTCGCACTCCGGGTCTGGGTCGACCATCCGGCACCCAGGAGCTGGGTCTCCTGGACGCAGCATCGGGGACCGGGGCACGTCGACTTCGCGGAGCCGCAGATGTACGTGAGCCGGGACGACGGCATGGGAGCCACGACCGCCACGTTCAGTGCGCCCGGTGACTACCTGCTCCGCGTGCAGTCGATCTACTCCACCGCGGACTTCGAGTACCACTGCTGCTGGACCAACGGCTACGTGCCTGTGACGGTCACACGATGACAGGGAGAGAGGCATGACGAACAGACAGACGTCGGCGCGCCGCGGGTGCGTCCCGCGCTCGGGCCTTGCGGTCCCGGCCCTACTCGCCACGCTGGCCGCGGCCACGGGGCTCGACGCCCAGGAGGTCACGTTCGCGCGCGACGTCGCCCCGATCTTCTTCGAGAACTGCGTGGAGTGCCACCGAGCCAACTCGTTCGCGCCGATGTCGCTCCTGGACTACCAGACGGCGCGGCGCTACGCGGCCCGTATCAGGTCGCGGGTCGAGCAGCGGCTGATGCCGCCGTGGCACGTCGACCAGACGGTGGGCATCCAGGACTTCGAGAACGACGCGGCGCTCTCCGAGGAGGAGATCGAGACCATCGTACGTTGGGTGGACGCGGGCGCGCCCGAGGGCGACGTCGCCGACATGCCTCCGATGCCGAAGCTGCCGAAGGGGGACGCGTGGGAGCTAGAGGACGCGTTCGGGCGCCCGCCGGACCTCGTGGTGCGCTCCACGCCGTACGACGTGGTCGCAAACGGCCAGGACCAGTGGTGGGGTCCGTTGGTGCCCTTCGAGGGCCTGCCCGAGGAGCGCTGGATCAAGGCGTACGAGTTCAAGCCCGCGTTCCCGTTGGGGATCAACGTCGTGCATCACGGCCACGCCACCCTGCGCAGCCCGAGCGGCCCCGTGGCCTTCGCCCACTACGGCGTCGGCAAGCGCTGGGAGACGTTCCCCGACGGTATCGGCATGGTCTGGCCGGAGGGTCAGGGTGAGGTCGAATGGAACCTCCACTACTTCCCGATCGGCACGCCCGTACCCCAGGACATCGTCGAGGTCGGGTTGTGGTTCTACCCCGAGGGAGAGGAGCCCGAGGTCGAGACCCGGGGCGAGGTCCTGTTGCGCGTCGACCGCATGGGGGGGATGCCGCGAGGCGGCGACATCCTCATCCCGCCGGGCGGCCAGCAGGTGCTGCAGGGCGTGCACGTCCTCGACGAGCCGACGCTCATCAACAGCTTCCGTCCGCACATGCACATGCGCGGGAAGGAGATGTCGATGGAGGCGATCTATCCGGACGGTCGTCGCGAGGTGCTGAGCAAGGTCAGCAACTACAAGCACATCTGGCAGATCTCCTACCAGTTCGCACCGGACGCCAAGCCGCTCCTGCCGAAGGGCTCCGTGCTGCTGTTCACGTCGGTCTTCGACAACAGCGCCGCCAACCCGCTCAACCCCGATCCGGAGCAGTGGGTCGTATTCGGCCGCCGGGGCGTCGACGAGATGTCGCACGCCTGGGTCGGCATCACCGAGCTCGAGCAGGAGGACTTCGACCGCATGGTGGCCGAGCGGCAAGCGAAGCTGGTGTCGGACCAGCCCTGAGGCCCGTGAACACCACCAGGACGGCGGGCCCCCTTGCCTTCGTAGCGCTCGGGCTCGCCGCCCTGGCGAGCCTGGTCGCCGGGCCTGCCGCGGCGGCGCAGGCGGCCGGCGACTACCGTGCCGTCGACGACTGGGCCCGCCTCCCGGACGGCCGCAGTTGGGGCGCCGTCACCGGCGTCTATCCCGACCCGGACGGAAGACACATGTGGGTGCTCGACCGGTGCGGCGCGAACAGCTGCCTCGGCTCCCCGCTCGACCCGGTCCTGAAGTTCGACCTGGCAGGGAACCTGGTCGCCAGCTTCGGCGCCGGCCTGTTCGCATGGCCGCACGGCTTCTTCGTGGACCGGGAAGGCAACGTGTGGGTGGCCGACGGCCCCACGGGCGCGCTGGCCCAGGAAGCCGCCGCGCAGCGCAAGGGCCAGCAGGTCTTCCAGCTCGACCCGACGGGCCGCGTGCTCATGACGCTCGGGATCGCGGGGGTGACCGGGGGCCCGGAGGACCGCGACCGCTTCAACGCCCCCGCGGACGTCCTCGTCACGCCCGACGGTGAGATCTACGTGCTGGACGGCCACGGCGCCGGCGGCAACAACCGCGTCGTGCGCTTCGACGCTGCGGGCCGCTACCTGGGCGAGTGGGGGACGAGCGGCCCCGGCCCCGCGGCCGGTGAGATGTCGGACCCTCACGCCATCGCGATCGACTCGCAGGGCCGCGTCTTCGTCGGTGACCGCCGCAATATCCGCATCCAGATCTTCGACCGGGAGGGGCGCTTCCTGGAGCAGTGGACCCACTTCGGACCGCCCAGCAACATCTACATCGACGCCAGCGACGTGATCTACGTGACGGACACGCAGACCAGCGCCCTGCCCGCCTGGTACGGTGAGCGTCGACCCGAGGAGTGGGTCCGCGGCATCCGCGTCGGCGACGCGCGCACGGGCCGCGTCACGGCCTTCATTCCCAGCGAGGCGGAGTTCGTGGCGGCAGACCGGGCGGGCAACGTCTACGGGGCCCACGTCCCGGGAGAAACGCTCGTCAAGTACGAGCTCGAGCCGAGAGCGCCGCGGCCATGACCCCGACCGCACATCCTCGCCTGCGCCTCTCCCTCGTCGTGGCCGCGGGCCTCATGCTCGGAAGCGACGCCGGCGTCGCGCAGACTCGGCCGGCCACTCCGGCGGCGGCGCCAGCCGCGACTCAGGTTCCGACCGGACGGACAGGCAGGGGCGGATACCCGCTCCCGGACCTCCCCGCCGTCTTCCCGACCTACCAGCACCGGGTGCTCGTGTCCGTCGTGGCCCGCGGGCTCGACCGTCCGTGGAGCCTGCTGGTTTTCCCGGACGGCGACATGCTCGTGAGCATGCGCTACTCGAACGAGATCAGGGCGATCCGCGGTGGTACGCTCGATCCGACCCCGGTGGCCGGCTTGCCGGAGATGACGCGACTCTTCGACCTGGTCTTGCATCCGGACTACGCCCAGAACCGCCTCATCTACTTCGGATACGCAAAGGCCGTGGGGGACGGGATCTCCATGGCGATGGCGCGCGGGCGCTACGACGGAACGAGGCTCAGCGACGTGGAGGAGCTCTACGTCAGCGGCCCCGCGAGCCAGGGCGCGTCGCGCATGGCGTTCGCCCCGGACGGCACGATCTACATGACGGTGAGCGGTGCGGGAGGCAGGCGCCCCGGGCTGGACCCGAGGACGCTCGACACCGTCTACGGCAAGGTCATCCGCCTGCGCGACGATGGCACGGTGCCCTCCGACAACCCGTTCGTCGGTAGGGCCGGTGCGCTGCCGGAGATCTTCTCACTCGGCCACCGAGACCACTTCGGCATCGCCCCGCATCCGGTGACCGGCGAGATGTTCCATGTCGAGCTCGGCCCGTACGGCGGCGACAAGGTCAACATCCTCGAGGCCGGCGGCGACTACGGG
>Ga0326597_10012601_pt1 | contig 11144 bp, 14 predicted proteins | sample RVTome_12_FD_203789 | JGI IMG/M metagenome (GOLD analysis project Ga0326597, IMG submission 203789) | Soil microbial communities from uranium-contaminated site in the Upper Colorado River Basin, Wyoming, United States - RVT100D185 | ecosystem: Environmental > Terrestrial > Soil > Contaminated >... | reverse complement strand
GACAGTATGGCCCCATGCGCCGAGAACACGTAAAATCGGCCCCTCTCCGGCCGGGTCGTTAGCTCAGCGGTAGAGCACTGCTCTCACACAGCAGGGGCCACTGGTTCGATCCCAGTACGACCCACCAGAAAACAAACACTTACTGCAACGCAGCAGCAGAACGTACGAAAAAGGTACGAAACGAATTCGGCGCTGCTCGGCCGTCAGCCCGGCAGCGCCCGCCCGGCTGCTCAGAACGCGTCAGGCGCAGCGCGCGGGCGCCTGGTGGTGCAGGGAGGGCAGGGCGCGCCCGAGGCGCCTGTAGCGCTTCAGGCAGCGCACGGCGTGCGCGTCGGCGGCCCGCTCCATCTGCTCGATCTTGAGCCCGGCCCCTTGCGTCGCGTGCTTCAACTCGTGGCTGAGTATGTAGAGCACCGCTTCGTCGAGGCCTCGCAGCTCGAGGCGCCTGGCTTGAAAGGTCCATGAGTAGTCTGGCGGGACGTGCCCGGGCGCAGGTCCGACGCAGACCACGACGCGCACGTGCTCGACCACGCCGCCCGGCGCGCTGGTGTACGTCGCGCCGTGCGACGGCTCGGCGCAGCAGTAGAAGTCGATGCGATCGGGCTCGCGGCCCTCGGGCTTCGCGAAGGCGATCATATCCTCGAGCGCGTGTGTGTCGATCCAGGTCTCGTTGACGAGCTGCACGGCTAGTTGATCTGCGCGCCGCGGATGTCGAGCGTGTGCCCGCCAGCGAAGGTGACGAGCGAGACACCGTCGATCGCCACGCCCGCAGCGCCGCCCGCCGCGCCACTCGTTGGCACGCCACCAGCAACGCCACCTTGGCCAGCGCTGCCTGCGAGCCCCGGACCACCGCCCGCGCCACCATTGCCGGCGACATTCGGCCCGCTACCGCCAGAGCCTCCTGCGTCGGCCGTGCCTACGCCGCCCGCGCCGCCGTTGTTGCCACTGAACACGGTTCCGCCCGCGCCGCCGGCGCCGCCGTCCGTGCCCGCGCCGCCGCCGCCGCCTCCCCCTCCGAAGTTCGTTCCGGAACCCTGGCCGTAGCCACCGCCGCCGCCCGCGCCCCCGCCGCTCCAGATCTTGCCCGTGCCGTCGAGGGTGAAAGGGGCCCGAACCTTGAGCGCGGGCCCGCCCGCGGCGCCGGCCACTGGCGCTATCAGGGAGAACGGTGAGACGAGCTGTTGCGATGCGCCCTTCCCGCCGGCGCCGGCCTTGCCCTGTATGCGCCCGGTGATGGCCAGCGTTGGGTCCGTCGTCATCGTCGGCCACTCGCCGGTGTCGATCGCGAAGGCGCCGGTGGAGGTTGACCCGCCCACCCCCGACGTCTCAATGGTGAATGTCACCACCTCCACGCCGGTGAGCGGTGCGAACAGCGAATCGTGCAACGTGCGCAGGTTGACGTTATAGAGCGTCGACGAGATGGTGATCAGGCGCACGTTCGGGTCGCCCAGGTCTATCGCGAACTTGAGCTCCTGCGCCTGCACGCTGATCGCGTGCTCGTCCTCGAAGAGCCTGGTCGGCACCATCGTCACCGCTTGCGCGAGGCCGGTGTCCTTGTCCTGGATCTGATTCGTCAGCAGCGTGAAGGGCTGCGCGAGCGCGAGCTGCCCGGAGCGCGTGGCGAAGAGCTCGAAGCTCGCCTCCCGCGGCGGGTCGCGAAACACCGAGGCGATGCGGGTCGCGGTGTCGGTCGCCGACTGAAGGCCCCCGGCCACGATCCAGCGGCTGAAGATCTTGCGCAGCGAAAGGCTCCCGTGCTGGTCCGAACCCTCGGAAGCCAGATCCGGCACGAGCACGCGCTGGTGGTAATTGTTCGGGTCGTCCAGGGGCCGCGTGTAGTTGCGCATGCCGAAGTACACCATGACCCGCGAGGCGCGCTTGGCCTCCTGACGGCCAATCTTCATCGCTCGAGCTCCTCGGCGAGCGCGCGCAGCATCTGCGCCAGCTCGGCGCGCTGCTCGTTCTGGATTGCGAGATCGACGGCCGTGCGCAGCAGCGCCAGGGTGAAGAGCCTCGGGGTCATGCCGAGTCGCGCCACACAATCGAGCGCGGTCTCGGTGTAGTTTGCAGAAATCTTCTCGACCGTGCGCGCCTCGAGCTTGGTGAGCATCCCTTCGATGAAAGAATGGGCGCTCATCAGCGCACCGTCAGGCTGCCGCCATTGGCTTCGATTTCCTCGGTCAGGCCGAGGAGCATCTGGCGCACGGCCGAGGTGCTCGTCAGATCCGTCGCCGGCAGGACGACGGTCGTGTGCGCGATCGGCCGCTCGCGCTGCTGCCCGCCGCCCGCGCCCACCGGGGAGACGTTGCTCGCGCCCTGAGTCGGGTGCACCGGCGCGCCGCCCCCGCTCCCGCCGAACTGCTGGCTGCGGATGTTGTTCATCATGTTGATACCGGCCAGGCCGGCCGCGGCGGCGAAGGCTGCGGCAACGTATGGGCCGCCGATGTCCATGCCCCACTTGAACGCTGACACCACCGATCTGCTGGTGTCGACCGCTGCTGACGACAAGGCGGCAATCTTGCCGATCTCGAACATCTTCTTCGACTCGGTGTTCATCAGGCCGGAGAGGTTGTTCCAGAACTGACGTTTGGCGGCGTTGTGCGCTTGCTCCCGACGCAGGTCTTCGTCCTTCAGCGCCGCGTCGATGGCGAGCAGCTCCGCGCCGCGCTTGATCGCCTGCTCCTGCTCCCACTCGTAGCCCTCGATCCTCGCGGCCATCAGCGCATCTTGCCGGCGCTTCTCCTCGGCGACCTTTTCGTCGGTCAGCGTCTTGTCGAGGTCGAGCTCCCAGGTCATCGCCTCGTTCTGGCGCTCGATCCGTTCGACGATGCGCTGGGCCTCAGCCTGGGCTTGCTGGTCGAGCAGTCGCTCGCGTTCCTTGTCGTCGCCCTCGTTCGCCATCCCGGGCGCGGCCGCGCCCTTGCGCCTGGCCTGCTCTTCCGGGGCGATGATCGACTTGATGGACTCGAGGCGCGCGATCTCGGCCTGAGCCTTCGCGATCAGGTCGATGGCCTGGTGCCGCATCCGCTCGCCGACTTCGCGCGTTCCAGGCGTGTCCTGCAAGCGCATCGCCTCGCCGAGCTTCTTCTGCGCAGCGGCCAGGTCCTCGGTCGCAGCCGTCATCTGCCTGTCCCACTGCACGGCATCGGAGCCGAACACGAGCACGTTGAAGCCCTCGCTCAGCGTGCGGAAGAAACTCTCGCCGCGCTTCTGCGCATCCAGGAACGCCGTGCCGGCGTCGCCCAGGGCGCGCACCAGCGGCCCGCCGAGCCCGATGGCGAGGCCCTGCACCATGCCTTGCAGCCTGGTCAGGTTGTCGTTGAAGATCTCCGCGTCCTTCGCCGCCTGCGTGCTGAACACGATGCCCAGGCGCTCGGCCTCCGCGCGCGCCGCGGCGAGCCCGTCGCGCCCCTGGTTCAGCATCGGGATGAGGTCCGCGCCCGACTTGCCGAAGATGCGCATCGCGAGCGCGGTCTTGCCCGCCCCGTCCTCCATGCCGGCGAACTTGCCCGCCAGCTCGAGCAGCTGCTCCTCGGTGCCCTTCAGCTTGCCATGGGAGTCGGTGACGGAGATCCCGAGCGCCTTGAAGGCCTGGCGCGCCTCGCCGGTGTTGGCCTGCGTGTCGGCCATGTTCTTCGAGAGCTGCCGCAGCCCGACGCTGAGCTGATCGAGCGACACGTCGGAGAGGTTCGCCGCGTGCTTCAGCGCCGAGAGTGACTCGACGGACACGCCCACCTTCTGCGAGAGCTTGCCGAGCTCGTCGGCCTGGTCGGCGACCCGCTTCGCGAGGGCGAACATCGCGGCGCCGGCTGCTGCCACGGCGCCGGAGATCAGCGCCGCGCTCTTCGCCGCAAACTTCGCCGATTCGCCGAACTTGCCGAGTGCGGTCTTCGACTTCCGGAGCTCGGAGATCAACCCGCTGGCGTCCCCCCCCACCCGGACCGCAAGTGCGCCGATTTCAGTTGTCATCTACAGCCTCACGATCAGGTCTTCCCGACCAGCACCGCGAAGGGCGGCTTCTTCGTTGCATCGCCCAGGCTGTGCACGTTGATGTCGAACCTCGAAGTCCCGCGAATTCCGACTTGGTCGAGCTCGAACCAGCGATGCCCCGACAGCGCGACGTTGATTCCCCGGCGCAGCCCGTACTTCGCGCACTGCGCGAGATTCCCGAAGCCCAGCATCGCGAGGCCGTTGTACGTCGCCGAGAGATCGCCCGGCAGCAGCTCGCTCTCACGGATCGGATACCCGAGGAAGCGTTCGGTCTGCAGCGCGGCGAGTTGCGAGGAGTCGGTGCCGCCTGCCGACATGGTGATCGCATCGAACACCATTGCGCGCGCCGCCGGGTTGCAGTACCAGGCTGCGCCGCGCTTCGCGTACTTCGGAAGCGCCGCCAGCATCTTCAGCAGATCCTCCGCGTCCAGCTCGGCGAAGGTGTCATGCGTCGCGGTGGCCTCGACCTTTGCGAGCGGGTTCGCGGCTTGCAGCGCGCGAACGAATACGCCGGTGATGCCGCCGAAGGTTGCGGCGCCCGTTCCGAGGAAGCCGCAGGAGTCTTCTTTCTCGGTGATCGCGAGCGAGATTTCCGCGCTCATCTTGTCGCCGAGATCGATGATCGCGTCCTCCGAAATCTCGGAGCTCATGCGCGTCAGTACCATCAACTTCTTGGCAACCAGCGTCACGTTGTCCCAGCTCGCGTCGGATTCCGTGCCCTCGGTGTTCTCGCCGACGAAGTGCGCGGTGAGCCCGCCAACGCGCCGCGGCACCACGCGCGTATCCGAGCCCATCGGCGTCACGTCCGCGAATTGACGGAACAGGCCGTGCGTGTCCATCAGCTCGATGATCTGGCGCTCCATCTCTTCGGGCACCAGGGCGCCGCCGCCAGGATTCGCACCGCCGCCGAGCGCGGCATGCACCTGCAGCGCGAGGCCGTTCTGCGCGCACCACTGGGCCGAAGGGCCGTGCTGCAGCAGCGTTGCGGCGAACCAGCGGCCCGCTCGATACGCGGATTCCCGGCCGGCCTGCGTGTTCTTGAAGCACTGAAGCGGGCCCGATACGGGCAGCGCGATGCGGCGCCCGCGCGGCGCGTCGATGTCGTCGTCGGGCAGTGCGTTGCTCGGCTGCGGACGCGGCACCGGCTCGCCCGTGCCGCCATGCGCCTCAATCTTCGCGTTCAGGTCCTCGACGCGCGCGACCGCCGCGTCGTATTTCGCCTGCTCGGCGCCGGTCAGCGCGCGGTGCTCAGCGTCGGCCAAGTCGAGCAGATCCTCGGCCTCGGCGAGCAGGCCGTTTCGTACTGCAAGTAGTTGTTCCCGCGTCATTGCTCATCTCCTACGGGCGGGAGACGACATGCGGGAATTGGATTCGACCGCGCCGGCTCCAGCCCTGAAAAGGGTGGATGCTGCCGACGCCATCGCTTGGGCGGCTCGTCGACCGCGGGCCATCGCTGAAGCGGCTCCCGCGGGCGGCACCCTGCATCTCGAGGTGCCGCATCCGTAGGATAGCCGAGGCGGGCGCGAAGTTCAATGCGGCTTCCCCCTGCGCGCCATCAGCATCTTCGCCGCGATCTCGTGTAGCACCTGGTCCTTGAACTCGTCCAGGGTGACCGCCTCGGTGACGTACCACTTGCCTTCGGCCATCGGCAGCACCGCGCCGGCATGGGCGTGCGGGCAATAGACCAGCGAGATCTCGGCGCCCCTGTGGAACAGCGCGTGATCCGCGCAGCTCGAGCAGAGAGGTGCCGGCATGCCATCGGGCGGCAGCGGCGCCCGCTCGAATTCCTTGCCGAATTCAGGCATGGGCGAACCTCGGGCGCTCGCCCGCACGATCCGCGCGCTGCGCCGCGCGCTGCATGCCCGCCAGCGCGTCGCGCCGCTCGGCGCGCTCATCGCCGCTCGCCTTCACTCTCCGCTTGGCCTCGGCGAGCATTGCCGCCCAGGCCTCGTCGTTAAGCTTCGGCTGCGGCGGATCCTGGTTGAACGCGAGCGCCTCGACCTGGTGCGCGTCGCAGATACCGCGCGCGGTCAGACGTCGGCAGCCCGGCGCGGTGCAGCGGAGAATCCTCAGCTTTCCCATCGTGTGCTCCTTTCGTGGTGTTCGCGCGGCAGTCCAGGCTGGGCAGCCGGCCGCGTTGTCGGCCGCACGTCCGTTGCGTGCAGGTGGCGCAGATCGGCGAGAAGCAGGTCGATGCCCGTGCCCGTGATCCGCCAGGCGCGGCCGCGGCGATCGAGGCGAAGGCCTCGCTGCTCGATCATGGCGCGGGCTTCGCTTTCGGTCATCGCGCACCCCGCGAGAGCCGAGAGATCACGCGATGGCGCGCCGCCGGCGACAAGCCGAACTCGGCGAAGAGGCTGCGCAGCGCGTTCTGCTCTGACGACTTAACGGCCACGCCGGCGCGACTGTTCTTGCGGAAACGCTGCCAGGCATAGCAGAGTTGCTCGAGCGCGTACACGTCCGAGGCCTGGATCACGCCCGGCGTGCCGAGCTCCGCGAGCAGCTCGCGCCACATCGCCGCGCCGTCCGCGTTCAGGTGCTGCGGCGCCGGCGGGAACTCGGTGAGCTTGCCGAAGTGCGGCGCGCCAGCTGGATCCGCCCGATCGCGGCGGAATGTACCGGTGATCACCTTCAACTCGTCAGGGCGCCGCGGGTTCGGCATCGGGATCCTTAAAAATTGGTTTCGCTGAACTGACGGCGAAGAAAAACGGCTGGCCGCGCGGGTTCCTTCCGTGCGCGCCAGAGATGCATAGCCCCTTCCCCCTGTCGTTCATTTCCACGATCCATCCTCCGGCACGCCATCAAGCCCGATGCGCGGGCGCGCGCCGTGCTGCGCGCGATGGCACGGCACGCACAATCCTCTGAGATTTTCGAAGTCGTATGTCCCGCCCGCGGCGAGAGGAACGATGTGGTCGACCTCGACTGCCGCGGCAACGCGCCCTTGTCGCTCGCACTCGACGCAGAGAGGATTGCGCCCCAGAACGTAGGCTCGTATGCGCTGCAGCCGGCGCCCGCTGATGCGCCGGTCAGGCGAGCCGTGCGTGCTCACGTCGAGGCCTGCTGTTGTCACCGTCGATTTCTCCATCGTGCGCGAGCATAGAGGCGCGCTCGGCGCGCGCCTTCGTGCACTCGATCACTTTCGCGAGGAGCAGCTCGGCGAGCTGCCCGGGCTGGACCTGGTAGAGCTCGGCCGTCGAGCGCAACGCATAGCGCGGCGCGTAGTCCATGCCGAGCGCCCGCTCGCAGTAGCAGACCGCACGGTAGAGGTGGAGATCGCTCATGGCTGGTCCTCGGTGGGTTGCGATGCGCGATCTGCGTCATGCTCTTTCCCCTGCCTGTGACTTCATCCAGGCGTCGCCTGCTCGCCGGGTGAATTGCTCTTCGCTTTCGCCTGCACCGCGGGCGAGGCCTGCTGCTGCTGCCCATGTCGGCAGGTCGATGCCTCTCTGCTGAGCGCCTTTGCCGTTTCCCGCCTTCGATTCGTTTCTCTTCGTTTCTGATTCAGATTCAACTTCAGGCCGCGACTTGTCAGCGAGTTGGCGGCGACCTGCTGACAGCTTTTCGAATAGGTGCCTGTTCGCTCGAAACTTTTCCTGCGCCTCCTGATCGCCTTCGAGAAGCCCTACGGGCGGCGCGGGGTGTTTGCACCGCATCATGCGCAGTCGCTGGCCGAATCGGGGGATGAATCCGTAGCGCCCACCCTCGATTTCGTACATGCGGAGCAGCTCGGCGTCCTGCAGCTGCTCGAGCAGCCGGTCGATCTTGGCGGGCGACGGCGCATCGTCGAAGCACCGGCGGCGGATGAACACGGGCGCGAGGCTCACGAGGCCGAAGTCGTCGGCGAGCAGCATCAGGTGCACGAAGAGCTGTCGCGCCTCGACGGTGACGCTCCAATATCGCTGCGAGTCGAGCAGGCCTTCACGGATCACGCGGGATGGCATGGCGGCCTCGCGCGTTGCAGCGCGCGCCCGCCTGCTCTAGAATCGGTGCGCGATCTGCAGTTGAAGTACCAGCGGCGCCCGCACTCCCTGCCGGCGCCGCTTTCATTGGTGCGGTCGATCACGCTGCCCACCGCAGGAGCATGGCGAGCAGCTCGGCCGCCCGGCGCGCGAGATAGCTGGCGCGGTTCATGCTCGCGCCGTGGCGAAGCGCCGGATGCTGTCGACGGTGATCCGCTTATCTGCCCCGACGAGGATGGTCTCGAGCTTCCCCTCGCCGATCAGCTTGTGGATCGTGGTCTCGCTGCAGTCGAGCATCTTCGCCGCGGTCTGGCGCCGCACCGCGAGCGGCTCGAATTGGACTACCTCTTCCATCTGCGTCGCCTCCATTAGTCTGAATGCAAAGCGACGCTACTACTCCACGCGGGAGAAAGGGAAGCGCGACTTGCGGAAGCTACTTGCGCAGTAGCTTCCGAATTGGTCCGAGATCTACCTTGCGAGAGGCGCGCGCGATGCGTTGCTCAAGCGCGGCTCGTTGATCTTCTGGAACAGCGCCCGCATGGATCACCGCGTCCGTCATCTCGGAGACGGCCGCCTCGAGCTTCATGTCGTCGCGCTCGTGGAGGATGCGCGCCCACCGCGCCGCAACGCGCTCCATCGCCGAGGCGCGATGTCTCGGGCGTGGTTCAGCGGCCGCCGCCATCAACGCGAGCTGTCCGAGCGTGCGCTGCGCATCCTCGATGCGCCCTTCGATCAACGCCCACGACGCCGTGTTGCAAAGATCGCCGATGGTGATCGGGTCGAGCCCCGGGCGCGCGGCCCGGGGTCTCTTCGTTGTCACCGCCGCCGCGGACGTTCCAGCGCCCGCGCCATGAATCTGTTGAACGCGTGATCGCCGTTGCGTGGCGGCCGCAGCTGCCTGATCGGCTCGAGAGTCGCCGAAGTAATCTGGCTCTGGTCAAAAAGGGCGATGAGCTTGATCACCATGTCTTCGGCGATCTCCTCGACCCCGGGCTCGAAACGCCAATCCATCCGCGCCCCCTTCAGATTGAAGGCGGTAGCGAATCCGATGACGCCGTTGCGCATCGCGCGTTCGGCTTGCTCGCGAAGGTCAGGCATGGCGGGCTTCCGCAGCGTCGAGGATGGCCTTTTGCTTCTCGCAGCGCTCCGCGATGAGCGCCAAGGCAGTCAGCAACCTTGGATCGTGTTCAGCGTGCTCTTGCCCCATTGTGGCAAGGGCGTCTATCTGCTCGATGAGCAACGAGAAGTGGTCGACGTCCGCCGGCGTGAGACGGACCTTCTGGGTGTTACGCTTCGATGCAGCCATGATGCATACCTCCTAGCAGGTTGCGTTGTGGTCAGGGGCCCGGCCGCGCCCGCGGTCGGTGCCCCGCTTCATGCCAACTTCAACTTCTGCAGCGCGTCCCGAGCATGCTCGAGGCGCAGGTGCCCGTAGTGCTTCTCGATCATGAGCAGCGACGTGCCGCTGATCTTCGCCACGGTGAGGGTATCGAGGCCCGCCGTCAGCAGATCCGTGATCGTGGAATGCCTGAACGTGTACGCCGAGGTTGCCCGCGGCAGCTTCGCCGCCTTCACGCCGTCGCGGATCATGTCGCGCCAGGTGAAGCGGTCCCACTGCCGGCCGTCAGCACGAGCGACAAGCCATGCCGAGGGCAGCTTGCGGGCGGCGCACGCTTCCAGGTGCGCGAAGGCCTCATCGCCGAGCGGGATCTCCCGCGGCGCGGTCTTGCCGGTCGGCACCGACAGCACCTTGTTGCGCACGTCCAGGTGCTCGACCGTGAGGGATGCGACTTCGCCGACGCGCATCGGCAGCAGGGCCAGCGTGCGCAGGAGCGGCTGCACTTCCGCCGGCGACTTCTCGATCAGCTTGCGGCGCGCGGCGCGGTCCAGGTACAGCGTGCGCCGCTTCGTCGCGTTCTCGAAAGGCTTCAATACGACGCGCCAGGCGTGATCCGTGGCGATGTGGTCGCGGTCCCGGGCGAGGTTCAACGCAGCCTTGAGGGAGGTCGCGTCGCGGTTAAACGCCCCCCGCGAGGGCCGCTTGGCGAGCACGCGATCGCGCCACGCCTGAACGTGCGGCCGCTTCAGCTTGGCGAGCTCCACGCGCCCGAGCGGATCGCCGTAGACCAGCCGCGTGAACCTGCCCGCGGCGTCCTTCGATGCGGCCTCGGAATTGGATTGCTTGAGCTGCTCGACGTAGGCCTCGCCGGCCTGCTTCACCGTCACCCTATCGGTGGTGCCGCCCAGGTCGAGCTGGCGGAAGAAGACCTCGGCCGCGACCTTGGCAGCGTCGTAGCGCGCCCGCTCGTCGAGCAGCGCAAGATCGCCCAGGGCGCGGTGATGGTACTTCTCGCCGTCGTAGTAGCGCGCGTGCCAGGTGCCCGGGGTGTCGGCGCTGATGCGCCGGAAGCCGACGTAGCGCCCTTCCGTGAGGCGCTGCCAGTGAGGATCCCGGCGCACCTTCAGGCTGCCCCGCTCGCCGACTCGTGCCAGGTTCATCACCCCTTCCGTTTCCCGGCCGGGAGGGCCGGTACGAAACCAGTATGAAACCGAGCGGTGAAAAACGCAAGCGACAACTAGCGACCTATTTTCCTGTTTTCCCTCTGAGAACGTGGAATGCTGGCGAATGCTGGTGAAGCCCCGGACCCCAGTTTTCAACCCTCACACAGCAGGGGCCACTGGTTCGATCCCAGTACGACCCACCAATAGCCGATTGATCTATGTCAAGCGCCGGGCGCTATTCGTCGGCAACCTTGCGCCCCATGGGACAGCCGGGTTCTGCAGCAGCCATCTTTCGCGCCCGCATTTTCCATCCGTCCTTCTGTAGCGGGTCCCTGAACTCATGAACGACGTCAAAGCGCAAGCGCATGTCGGCAGAAGACCGGCCTTGATAACCCTGGTGGCTGCTTTTGTCATTGCCTCCTCGGTGCTGCTCATCATCCCGATGTGGGGCGTCTACGGCGTGCTGCTTCCCGAGGACGGCGGTCATTCCCACGGTGCCGAGGAACTGGTCTCGGCCGCCGAATTCGAAGTGGAGACAGCGCGCTTTATCAAGGAGCATGGGTTGGCGGATGGCTCCGTGCGCGCCGAGCACGGCAAGCCGATCCCCGTGATGGCGATCCAGTACACCTTCAGGCCCAATACCCTGCGGCTGGCGGCGGGAGAGGAATACGAGCTGCAGATGCTGTCCACCGA
>Ga0326597_10012600_pt1 | contig 11144 bp, 10 predicted proteins | sample RVTome_12_FD_203789 | JGI IMG/M metagenome (GOLD analysis project Ga0326597, IMG submission 203789) | Soil microbial communities from uranium-contaminated site in the Upper Colorado River Basin, Wyoming, United States - RVT100D185 | ecosystem: Environmental > Terrestrial > Soil > Contaminated >... | reverse complement strand
CGGCCGCGACACGCGGCCTCCCCCTCCTCGCCGCCTGATCGGCGGCGCGGCGCCTCCGGCGCCGGTTGCACGCCCTTGCGAGCGAGTCGGTTCTTGAACGCCGGTCAACATCTCTGGCCCCAGAGGCTCAAGCCAGGCAGCCGCGGGCGACCGCCAGCTCGGCCGCCAGGATCGAGCCGCCGGCGGCACCGCGCAGGGTGTTGTGGCCGAGGGCCACGAACTTCCACTGCAGGACGGGGCAGCGCCGCAGGCGCCCGATCACGGTCGCCATTCCCCGTTCGAGGTCGCGGTGACGGCGCGGCTGAGGGGCGTCGGGCGCGGCGAGGTACAGCGTCGGGCGCGCCGGCGCCGAGGGCAACCCGATGTGCTGCGGGTCGGAACGGAAGGAGCTCCAGGCTTCGATCAGGTCGGCGGCGTCCGCCTCGCGCCCGAGCTCGACCGAGACGCACAGCGTGTGTCCGTCGACCACGGGCACGCGGTTGCAGGTAGCGGACAGGCGCAGCTCCGCCGCGTGCAGGCCGTCGTCACCCAGCTCCCCCAGGACCTTCAGGGTCTCCGTCTCGATCTTCGGCTCCTCGCCCTCGATGTACGGGATGACGTTGTCCGTCATCTCGAAGCCGGTCGGACCGGAGAGGCCGGCGCCCGAGAGCGCCTGCAGCGTGACGACGTGGACGGCGCGCAGCCCGAAGGCGTCGCAGAGCGGCTTGAGCGCCAGCGCGAGGGCGATGGTCGAGCAGTTGGGATTGGTCACGATGCGCCCCGCGCCGAAGTCCTGCCGCTCGCAGAGCGCCAGATGGCCGGGGTTGACCTCGGGCACGAGCAGCGGGACGGCCGGGTCCATGCGGTGGCTCTTCGCGTTCGAGACGACGAGCTTCCCCCCCCGCGCCAGCTCCGTCTCGATCGCCCCCGCCACCGCCGCGTCGAGGGCCGAGAAGACGAGCCGGCCCGGAATGTCCGGACCGGCCGGCAGCACCTCCATCCCGGCCGCTCGCGCCGGGAGCGGCCCGGGGAGACTCCAGCGCACGACCTCGCCGTAGGGTCTGCCGGCCGAGTGCTCGGAGGCCGCCAGGGCCACGAGCTCGAACCAGGGGTGGGCTTCGAGCAGCGACACGAAGCGCTGGCCCACGCCGCCGGTCGCGCCGGCGACGGCGACCGGAATCGGGCCGTCGGGCTCGTAGGTGGCGATCATCGCAGCGCGGACTGTAACGAACCGCGGCTCCCCGCGCGGCGGTCCTCGGCGGCCTGGCCCGGCTTTGGTGGGCCGCGCCCGAGAGGGCGCCACGCCCGGCCCGAACGGGCCGGGAGGGCTCGCGCCGGCGGTCTGCGGCCGGGCGCCGGGCGCCGCGCCCTGCACCCGGTAGAATCCCCGCACCGGCGCCACCCGGCGCCGCGCGCACCGCCCAGCCGATCGAGGGCGGCTCCCGGCAGCAGACCAAGAAGAAGGACGGAACGGACATGCTCCTCACGATCCTCATCGTCGCCACCCCCGCGATCAGCCGCCCCCCGGCGCCCGTCCCGCCCCCGCGAGCGGCGAGCGCCGTGCAGGACCAGGACAAGCAGGCCGACTACGAGAAGCGCCTGGCCGCGGCCGGACGGGACGTCGGGAAGCTGTGGGCGCTCTCCGAGTGGTGCCAAGAGAACGGGCTCGATGCCGAGGCCAAGGTCGTGCTGCAGAAGATCATCACGATCGACCCGGACCACGAAGGAGCGCACAGGGCGCTGCGCCACCACAACTACGACGGCAAGTGGTTCGAGTCCTACGCGGCGATGTCGAAGTACCGCCGCGAGCAGGCCGCGGAGATGGCCGCGAAGGGATTGGGGCGCCTCGGCGACGATTGGGTCCCGCTGGCGGACATCCCGTTCCTCAAGTTGGGCTGGGTCAAGGGCGACGACGGCCAGTGGGTCAGCAAGCGCAAGCTCGAGGCGCGCGTGCAGGAGGCGAAGTACGCCGCCGAGGGCTGGCAGCAGCAGGACCTGACCTGGATCAGCCCCGACGACTTCGACAAGTGGCGCTCGGGGCTGCTCAAGTGCGGCGACGAGTGGCTGGGAATGGAGGACGCGAACGCGTACCACTCGAAGATGGGTCAGTGGTGGACCCTGCCGGGCGAGCGTTTCATCGTCTACAGCACGTGCGACCGCGCCACGTCCGAATCGGCGGTGTGGCACGCCGACAGCACGTTCGATGACCTGGCGCGCATCTTCGGGCTGCAGCCGGACGACAAGCCGCGTCTGGCGGTCCTGAGCAGCATCGCCCAGTACAACGAGTTCGCGGCCGGCAGCCAGGAGTCGCAGCGCCCCCCCGCCGACCTCGACGGCTACGCGTCCTGCCACTACGCCTTCTACGCCGACGCCTGGTTCGAGATGGCCGGCGGCGAGCCGGAGTACATGAGCGGCGGCGCCTGCTACTGGGACACCTCCGACCCGAACCTGGCCGCCTTCGGCCGCCTGGCCAGCAAGCACGCCGCGGCGCAGTCCTACGTCGAAGCGATCGATCCGAGCTGGAACGCGATCAGCGCGGCGATCGCCAGCCAGGGGCAGGACTTCCAGACGGCCGCCTTCTGGGCCGAGAAGAAGATCCCGCGCTGGCTGCGCTACGGCGCCGCGTCCTACGTCGAGCGCTTCTTCGCCGACCCCAGCGTCGGCGAGGGCGGCGACCCGTTCCAGATGCGCGCCTGGGCGATCGGCAACATCCGCAACCAGGGCGGCCTGCGCGAGCTGGACGAGGTCTTCCGCTTCCGGCTCGATCCGGCCGATCCGTCGGGCAAGCTCATCGCCGAGGCGGGCCTGCTGGTGTCCTTCATGCTCGACGGCGACTGCACGCCGGTGGAGAACGCCCACCGCCGCTTCAAGAGCTGCCTGCGCAGCGGCCAGGGCCTGGCCGAGTCGATCGAGTTCCTGCAGACGACGCTCGAGGCGAACAAGGCCGCGCTGCTGGCCTTCGCGCAGATGTAGCGTGGCGATACGGTGTCTGACACCGTATCGCCCTACAGCCCCTGGCCCCAGATCAGCACCGCGGTCGCGAGCAGCGCGACGTTGACGGGGTCGAGCACGGTGATCCGCAGGACGAAGCGCGCGACCTCGCGGCGCACGAAGGCGGCCGAGAGGCCGAAGCGCCGCGCGATCGCGGTCCAGCGCCGCAAGAGCCGCAGCGTGCGCCAGTAGCCGCGCACCGTCCAGAAGCCGAACAGCGCCAACGTGAAGCCGCGCATGAGGGTGTACGGATCCGGGAGGGTCACGACCTGGGGCGGGATCAGAGAGCGAGCAAGAATTGCTCGCGAACGGGCGCCAACGCCGCCAGGCGTTGGGCCAAACGGCATCTGAGAGGCTGTATCATCGATTTCTGCTCAGCCTCCTAGCGCGCAGTCAGCCAGTACACGACCAGGTAGATCAGGTTGGCCAGCACGAGCACGAGCAGCGACAGCCGCACCTCGCGCCGCTTGACCGACACGGAGTGCTCGATCAGGGCCCGGATGCGGCGCGACTCGGCCATCAGCGCCTTGCGCATCGCGCGCACGGCGCGCTCCTCCAGGTCGTCCGCGCGCGCGTCGTAGGTCTCCTTGGCGACCTCGATGATGCGCTCGGTCTCCTCCTCCAGGGCCTGGCGCATGGCGCGCACCGAGCGTTCCTGGATGTCGTCGGCGCGCGCGTCGTAGGTCGCGGTCGCGATCGAGATCAGCCCGCGCTTGACCTTGCCGACCAGCCGCCGCGGGCTCGAGGTCCGTTCGGTGTCCTCTCCCGGGGCCTTCTCCGGAACCCCCACCGGAATCGCGCCGGCGTCGGCGCGCACCCCACGCTCGGGTTCGACTTCGCTCTCGCCCTCGCGCTCGACCGGGTCGATCTCCGCCATGGCTCGACTCCCGCGACTCGCGCTCACCCCTCCCGCACCGGCGACACGAAACCCTCGGGCTTGAGCGCCAGGATCGAGCAGTCCACCCGGTCCAGCAGGCGCTCCATCGTCGAGCCGATCAGGGCGCCGTGGGGGTCCGGACGGGAGATCGCGCCCATGATCAGGAGGTCCGGGTCGAGGTGCGCCACGGCCTCGCGGATCACGCTGGCCGGATCACCCCTCCCGAAGTGGATCTCGATCTTCTGGTCCTGGTCGCACGCGCCGCGCGTCGACTCCTCGATGTGCTCCCCGGCGCGCGCGCGCAACTCGTCCTGGCGCGCGGCGTAGGCCTGTTCGCCGAGCGACTCGCGGCGCTCGACCAGCTCGTGCGGCGTCTGCCAGGCGTGCACCACGTGCAGCTCGCACTCCCGGCCGCGCGCGAGCCAGCAGCCGTAGCGGCAGGCGCGGTCGGCCACCGCGCCGAGGTCGCTGGCTGCCAGGATCAGCCTGTGAACCAGGTCGTGCTCGGGCCGCACGAGCCACACCGGCTCCGGGCAGCTACGCACCAGCTTGACGGCGACGCTGCCGAGCTTGCGGCCGTCGGTGTCGAGCTCGTTGCGCTTGCCGAACACGACCAGGTCGGCCTCGCCCGCGCTCGCGCGGCGCGTGGCTTCCAGCCAGGGGCGCGCGGAGGTGAGCGCGAGCGCGGCGTCGACGCCCGCCGCTCGGGCCTCGTCCGCGCAGCGCTCGAGCGCCGCCAGCGCCTCATCGCCGGGCCGCTCGGCGGTGACGGGCATCTCGCGGCCTTGTGCGTCGAAGTAGGCCGGCGCGTGCACCGAGTGCAGGAAGGTGACGCGGGCTCCGCCGGCCGCGGCCACCGCCAGGGCCTGCTCGGCCGCCTTCCGGCTGCCGGGACTGATCGCGGCGCCGTCGGCATCGAGCTCCAGGCCGACCAGGATGCTGCGGATGTCCTGCATGCGCTCCTCTGTGGGCGGGGAGGATCGGCCTCGCTCCGACGCGGCTCTCCTCCCTCACGGCGTACAGGGTACCCGGGAGGGGGGCGATCGACCCCCTCCGGCAGGTCAGACCACGCGCGCCCTGCTGCGCGCCTGCGCGGCCTCGATCCCGGCCCGCCGTTCCTCGTAGCCCGCGCGCCCCATCAGGGCGTAGGCCAAGAGCTTGCCGGCCTCGACCCCCGGCTGGTCGAAGGCGTCGACGTCGTAGTGCTCTCCCATCAGCGCCACGGAGAGCTCCATCAGGAAGACGTACTGGCCGACGCTGCGCGCGTCGACGCGCGGGAAGGTGATCGTCAGGTTCGGCCGCCGCGCCTCGGTCAGGGCGATGCGCGTGCCCTCGCGCTCGGCGCGGAACAGCTCACCCAGGGAGCGGCCGCCCAGGTACGCCAGCCCCTCGAGGTCCTCGTAGGCGGGAGGGATCGGCACGTCCGGGCCGCCGTCCTCGATCGCCAGCAGCGTGAACCACTTGTCGAACGGGCCCTCGACGTAGAGCTGCATCTGGCTGTGCTGGTCCGTCACCCCCACCGCGCGCACCGGGGTCGGACCGGCGAAGCACTCGGCCCCGCCGCGCGTGCGGCGTTTTCCGATCGACTCCCCGAGGAGCTGCGCGTACCAGTCGCCCAGATCGCGCAGGCGCTGGCCGTAGGCGAACGTGGTCGCGATGTTCTTCTCCTTGCGGCTCTGCATCAGCCACTGGACCGCGGCGTAGAGCAGCGCCGGGTTGCGCCGCAGCTCGGGCGTCGCACAGGCGGCGTCCATCTCGGCCGCGCCGGCCAGCAGCGCCTCGACGTCGATGCCGACCAGCGCCGAGGACAAGAGCCCGACCGGCGAGAGCACGCTGAAGCGCCCACCGACGCCGTCGGGCACGACGAAGGCGGCGTACCCCTCGCGCCGCACGATCTCGCGCAGCACGCCCTTCTCCTCGTCGGTGGTGACGACGAGGTGCTCGCGATGACCCCGCGCACCGAGCGCGCGCACCAGCAGATCGCGGAAGACCAGGAACTGGCTCATGGTCTCGGCCGTGCCGCCCGACTTGCTGATCACGTTGAACAGCGTCTGGCGCGGATCGAAGGCCTCGATCCAGGCGCCGACGAGGGCCGGGTCGACGTTGTCGAGCACGAACAAGCGCGGCTCCCCCACGGGCGGGGCCAGGTTGTGGTAGGGCCCCTTGAGCGCCGTGAAGAGGGCCGCGTTCCCCAGCGCCGAGCCGCCGATGCCGCACACGACCACGTTGCGGAAGCGCCCGCGCTGCGCCGCCGCGTAGCGCACGATCTCGTCGCGGACCCGGTCCCGGCGCGGCAGGTCCAGCCAGCGCAGGTCGCCGCCCCGCCGCCCCAGGACGGCATCCAGGGCGGCGGCCGAGGGCGGCTCGAGGGCGTCGAGCTCGGCCTCGCCGATGCCGTGCTCGGGGCCGACGGCGTCGGCCATGACCCCGGTGTAGTCCAGGCGGATCCGGTCCATGCGCGCTCCGGGCGGCGCCGCCGCGGCCCGACCGTCCGAGAAGGTAGTCGCCGCACCCCCCGGCGGCCCGCAAAAAGGGCCCGAGAGGCCGGTGAGGGGGCGAGGCCAGCCCCGTCAGGATAGGGCAGACCCCGTTCGAATAAAGTAAGCCCTGCTCGGCGGGGCGCACGCGGCGGGCCATGCTCTATCCTTGCGAATCCCTGCCCCTATCGTAAGAGTAGAGAAGAGAGCAGGTGGAGCCCTCCCCCCGCGTGAGCCGATGAGTCGCGGACCCCCGCTCGGGGGGCCGAACAGGACGCAGAATGATTCAAAGCAAGGAACTCCTGAAGATCGGAGAATTCGCCAGCGCGGCCGGCACCAACCTGCGCACGCTGCGGTACTACGAGGAGCTCGGCCTGATCACTCCGGCTTTGCGCAGCGACGGTGGCTTCCGCTACTACCGCCCCACGGACGTCAATCGGGTGCTCCTGATCCGCGACCTGCAGGAGCTCGGGTTGCAGCTCGAGAAGATCCGCGAGCTGATGGGCTCGCGGCACCGGACCGAGGAGCGTTGCGCGATGCTGGAGCGCGTGCGCACGGCGCTGAACGAGCACGCCGCCCTGCTCGCCGAGCGGATGCGGACGCTCGAATCGCAGCGCGAGCGGGTGTCGGTGGCACTGGAGCAGCTCGGCACCTGCACCGGGTGCACCCACGCGCCGGCCACGAAGAACAACTTCTGCGAGCCCTGCAAGCAGACGGGCGAGCCCCTGCCCGAGCTGATCAGCGCCCTGTTCTAGCTCCGGTTCCGGGCTGGAAGGCCCCCCGTCCGACCTCCACCGGACGGGCCGAACGGAGCTCCTTCCCGGCCGGATTCGGGCCAACGGGAAGTGCTCCCCAAGGAGAGGGCCCCGGTCTGCCGATGACGGGAGGGACCGACACGGCGGCCCATCCGCCGCCGCTGGGCGGCGGATCCGGCCCCGGGCCGGTCCCACCCATCCCGCGCGAGACCCCCCGGGGCGCTGGCTGGGGAACGGCTCCGGGGGCCGCACCACCCGCGGCGAGAAAGATGGCGAGCGAAGCGACGACGAGCACCTACCGCGTGCAGGTCACCGGCCTGTGGAACACGCGCCACGCGCTCTCGGGCCCCGACGGGGCACTGGGGGTGATGACCGTGCACCGCGGCCCCTGGGGTCTGATCGACGGCGGACGCTACGAGCCCGAGCAGGGCGAGGTGCTGGTCTTCCGCCGCGATCCGGGCCTCTTGCGCAGCCAGTTCTCGCTCTGGACCGAGGAGCGCGAATGGCTCGGAGCATCGCTGCGCTGGAGCTTCCGGCGGCGCGAGATCTCGATCTCCACCGGCGGGAAGCCGTTCCGCATCCTGCCCCTGCCCGGGTTCCGGCGCGGCTGGCGCCTGGTGGCGCCCAAGACCGGGGAGGCGGCGCGCATGACCGCCGGCTTGCTCGGGCGCGCGACGACGATCACCGTCCAGCGCCGGATGGATCTCGAGCTGGTGCTGTTCGCCTACTTCCTCGGCGCCCAGATCCTGTTCGAGTCCCTCTGGCCCGGCCCGCCCCCGGAAGGCGCGCCCGGCGCCCTGCCGGCGACGCGCGAGGCCTGAGCCCGCCGCGCGGGACCGCCGCCGGGCGCCTTTTTCGGGCCCTGTTTCGGGGAATGGGACCGCCCCCAGGGCGTCCCTTCCCAACCGTGGGACGCGCCGCGGCTCGTTCGCGCGCGCGTCCGGCGTTCCCGACCTCCTAGAATGCCCCCGCGAACCAGCCGCGCCCGTCCGTCCGGGCGTGCCCCCCGTCCGAACCACGAACCTATTCCCGACCCGCCATGAAGCCCCTCCACGTCCTCGTCCTGGTGCTCGTCGCCGTCGTGGCGCTCGTCCTGGTCATCTCCAGCCTGCCGGAAGGGGGTAGCCTCGAAGTCGACCTGCCCCCGGGCGGGAGCGCGATCGTCGATCCCGGCCGCGGCCCCGGACCGGACGACCTGTCGGGGCCGGTCGGGCCCGACCGTCGCGACGAAGCCGAGGTGGCCACCGGGAGCGGCGACCGCGACGTGCTCGGCGAGGCCTTCCCGAACTCGCTCGAAGGGCGGGTGCAGAACAAGGCGGGCGAGCCCGTCGCCGACGCGAGCGTCCTGCTGACGCGCACGAGCGGCGCGACGATCGTGTTCCTCAACGACCCGGTGGACCGCAGCGGCGACCGCCGCACCACCACGGCCAAGGACGGCACGTTCTCCTTTCAGCGCATCGAGCCCTACGACAGCTACGCGCTCGAGGTCTCGCACCCGGACTACAGCCGGGCCTCGGTCGGGCCGGTGTCCATCCGGCCCGAGGGCAAGCACGTCGAGCCGCCCATCGAGCTCACCAACGGAGTGACGTTGCGGGGCTACGTCTACGACGGGACGCGGCTGGGCGTCTCGGGCGCGACCCTGCACCTGGACGACCTCGACCTGCGCGTGGGCGCCCGGAAGGAGCACGACCGGACGGTGCAGACCAACAACAAGGGCTACTACGAGTTCCTCAACGTGGAGACCGGCCACAAAACCCTGACGGTCGAGGCGGACGGCTACGGGAAGGTCTTCATCAATGACCAGCCCATCCCCGCCGGCCTCGAGGAGCCCTTCGTCGAGCGCAACGTCACGCTCGAGGTGGCCGAGATGATCGCCGGCCACGTGTACGACCAGCTCCAGCGGCCGATCGCGGACGCGGCCGTGCTCGCGATCGCCTACTCATCGAGCAACCAGCAGTGTCGCGACGAGGCGGTCACTGACGCGCAGGGCGAGTTCTGGCTGCGCTCGCTCGATCCCGGCATGTACACGCTCCAGGTCCAGAAGTCCGGCTACAAGCCCGAGCTCAGCCTGCGCGTCCAGACCGGCAACACCAACGTCGTGGTCGAGCTGACGTCGCAGGCCTGCATCAGCGGCCGGGTGATGCTGCGCACCAGCGGGGAGCCGGTCACGAGCTTTCGCATCGTGCTGCGCCAGACTTTCGAGAACCACCCGGCCACCAGCGACACGGGCACGCACCTCGACGTCCGCAACAGCCCCGACGGCACGTACGAGCTGTGCGACGTCAAGCCCGGCAGCTACGTGATCGAGGCGCGCGCCGACGGTTACGCGCCGTCCTTCTCCGATCCCTTCCGCGTGATCCAGGGCCAGGCCGTGGCCGGCATCAACGTGCGCGTGAACGCCGGCGGCTCGATCACGGGCGTCGTCCTCGGCGCCGACGGGCAGCCCCGCTCCCGGGCGCAGATCGAGACCTTCTTCAACGACTGGACGAACAGCGAGTTCGACCGGATCCTCGGCGACCAACTCCCGACGAACGTCTCCAAGCGCAAGGTGCGCACGGACGCCGAAGGGCGCTTCGTGCTCGAGCACCTGAACCCGGAGACGTACCAGATCCGCATCAGCGCGCAAGGACACAGCGAGCTCATCAAGACCGACGTCTACGTCAGCGAGGGCAAGGAGACCGCCCTGGGGACGGTGCGCCTGCTGCGCGGCGGCACGATCACCGGCGCGGTGCTCGATCCCGCCGGAGTCCCGGTCAAGGGCGCCCAGGTCCGGCTGCGCATCAACCCGCAAGCAGCCTCGCCGGACCGCCAGCCGCGCTACTACCTGGTGCGCAGCGACGAGAAGGGGCGCTACACGCTGAGCGGCGTGCACCCCGGGAGCTACATCCTGGGCGCGACCCTCCCGCGCGGAGCCAGCGCCGAGACGGACGTCCTGCTCGACCTGGGCGACGAGCGGCCGAGCCAGAAGGACGTCAAGGTCAGCGACGGACAGACCTTGACGATCGACCTGAAGCTGTAGGCGGGGCGATACGGTGTCAGACACTCTCCCACCACCGCCTGCCGGCGGTGGTGGGAGAGTGTCTGACACCGTATGGTCGCGGCGTGTCGGGTGCGGAAGGACAGGTGTGCGTCACGGTGAGCCGCTGGGAAGCGGAGCTCGCGGGCGCGCTCGGGAAGCCGGTGAAGGTCGTCTACGGCCGCTCGCGCAGCGCGCCCATCCAGGTGCGCCCCGTGACGGCGCGCGAGGTGCGCGCACGGCCGCGCCTGCGCGGCGGTCTGGTGGTGCGCGTGCACGCGCTGTTCGGCGCCGCGCCGGCGGAGGTGCGCGACGCGCTCGCGCGCTGGATCCGCTCCGGGCTCCGAGCGCGGCGCGCGTGCCGCGAGCTGGACGGGTGGATGCACGCCGCCCTGGCCGCCCTGCCGCCGCGGCCGGCGCCGCGCGAGCGCCTGCGCCCGGCGGGAGCGCGGCACGACCTGTCGCTCCTGGGTCGCGGCCTGCTCGCGGCCGAGCTGGCGGGCGAGTTCGGTCCCGGGCGGTCGGTCCCGGGGATCACCTGGGGGCGCCGCGGCCGCAGCCTGACGCGCGGCGGGCTGCGGCTCGGCAGCTACGTGCCCGGGTCGCACGTCGTGCGCCTGCACCCGGTGCTCGACCAGGCGGCGGTGCCGGGCTGGTTCGTGCGCTACGTCCTGTTCCACGAGCTCCTGCACGCCGCCCTCCCGCGCGAGCGCGCCGAGGGCCGCGCCGTGCACCACGGCCGGGCCTTCCAGCGCCGCGAGCGCGCCTACCCCGACTACCGGCGCGCCGTGCGCTGGGAGCGCGAGCACATCGACGCCCTCGTGCGCGCGGCGCGCAGCGGACGGCCGATGCCGCGCCGGCGAGCGCGCCGAGAAGCCGCGCACCGCCTCCAGGGCCTGCTGTTCAGCGACCTGGGCCCCTTCTGATCTACTACTCCGGGATTTGCGCGCGCAGCGCGCAGATTCCGAAGTAGTAGATCCGGCGCCAATGGCGCCGCGCCGCCGGTCGGGCGGCGAGGAGGGGGAGGCCGCGCGTCGCGGCCGGTGCGG
>Ga0326597_10012599_pt1 | contig 11145 bp, 9 predicted proteins | sample RVTome_12_FD_203789 | JGI IMG/M metagenome (GOLD analysis project Ga0326597, IMG submission 203789) | Soil microbial communities from uranium-contaminated site in the Upper Colorado River Basin, Wyoming, United States - RVT100D185 | ecosystem: Environmental > Terrestrial > Soil > Contaminated >... | reverse complement strand
GCGCTGAACCAGCTAAGGCGCGCCCCTGAAACCGCCGATAATGAGGGTTGTGTCCGCCTCCTGCGGTGACGCCGGCGTCCGGCCCCTCCTCAAGTGGGCCGGCGGCAAGCGCCAGCTGCTCCCCGCCCTCCGTCCCTACTACCCGGCGCGGTTCGATCGGTACGTCGAGCCGTTCCTCGGAAGCGGCGCGGTCTTCTTCGATCTCCTGAACGCGGGCCGCCTGGACGGGCGCGCCGTCGCGCTCGTCGACATGAATCCGGATCTGGTCGGCTGCTACCGCATGGTGCGCGACGACGCCGAGGGTGTGATTGCGGCGCTCTCGGCGCTCGCCGAGGAACATCGGCGGCGTGGCGACGCCTGTTACTACGATGTCCGGGATCGGCGCTTCAACCCGGCGCGCTCGGCGCTCGGAGATCGCACCGCCGACGCGTACACGCCGGCACTGGCCGCCATGCTGGTCTATCTGAATCGCACGGGCTTCAACGGGCTCTACAGGCTGAACCGCCGCGGCGAATTCAACGTGCCCGCGGGACGTTACGCCGATCCGACGATCTGCGACGCGGCGAACCTCCGTGCCGTCGCGCGCGCGCTGGCGGCCGGCAACGTCTCGCTCGACTGCGGGCCGTTCGACCGGACGCTTGCGCTGGCGCGCCGGGGCGACTTCATCTACTGCGACCCGCCGTACGCCCCCCTCAGCCGCACCTCGTCGTTTGCCGGCTACACGGCGGCCGGATTCACCGCGGCAGACCAGGAGCGGCTTCAGGACGCCGTCGTCGAAGCCGCGGGCCGCGGCGCGGTGATTCTCGTCTCCAATTCGAGCGCGCCGGAAATCGAGCAGGGGTACTCGACCCGTGCCGCGCGCGGAGCGGGGCTCGCGGTACGCCGGGTGCCCGCGCGGCGGGCCATCAACTCGCGCGCCGCCCGCCGAGGGCCGATCGACGAGCTGATCATCTCCAACGCGCGCATTCCGGGGCGCGGCAGTCTGCGGATGGCGACGGCGTCACTCTCCGCGGCGGGGCGCAAACCCAAGCGCGCCGAAAAATAGGAACGACAGCCCGTACCCCAGCATGCCGAGGTCCAGGGCGCCCAGGTCGTAGGTCCGCAGCCCCGCGGCCAGCAGGACCGGCACGGCCAGGACGGCGGTGGCGCACCGGAGCAACACCACAACACGTCCCACCGGCCAGAACAGCGCGCACACCACCGCGATCGCCGCACACAGCCCAATCATCAGAAACTTCCACCACGGCGGGGCGAAATCCGACTGCAGGAAACCAGCGGTCTCGAACGGCGTGAACGCCCCGGGATCGTACAGAACAAATGGGGCCGTGACGGCGGCACACCCGGCGCACACGATTGCTGTGTAGCGGGCGGCCTCCCTCGCGCCGGCACGCCGGACCAGCGCCGATGCAACCAGCGGCAGCACCAGCAGAAACTGGCCGCGCGATGAGAGTCCCACGCCAAGCGCCAGCGCGGCCGCACCCTTCGGCCACACGCCGACGTCGCCGCGCGGCACCAGTTCCACGACGCCCAGCGTGAAAATCAGTACGTAGATGGCGTTGCCGAGCAGGTCGCCCCCGATCACGAACTCGTTCAGCACGATGGGCGCGAACGCGAAGATGACGGCGAGCAGCAGCAGCGCCGCGCGAAAGCCGTGGCCCGCGCGCGCCGCGGCGGCGACAAACGCGGCCAGCCAGAAGAAATTGCCGTACGACCCGTTGCCGAGCAGGACAAACGGGATCGCCAGCAGCAGGGCCCCCGGCAGCTGACTGATGATGCTGTCGTACGGTTCCGGACCGATCTGGTAGTACGGGAAGCGCCCCTCGATCAGCTCCCGCGCGCCCATGTTCAGGTGCTCGTCCCGGTCGCTGCCGGGGCCGATGATGCCCGAATTGGCGAGCGGGTAACCCACCGCGAATGCGGCCACGAGCCCGCAGGCCATGACGGCCGCGAGCACCGCCGCCCGCCGCGGCGTCAGCGACGCCGCGATCCGGTCGAAGGCTCCACCGTGGAGCGCCACGAGCGCGGTCCCCGCGATGGCGGCGTACACGGCAACCCCGGCGTAGCCCAGGTACCTATGGATGACGACGATGGAAGGGACGAGGAGGGACGCGGTGAAGCCGAGCGCCCCGATCATGGAATCGGCACGCATGATACCACCGCCCGGCGGGTCATCCCGCGTGCATGAACGTCGTCGATCACGCCCGATTCGCGCCGTGATACACCCACTGCACGTGCGGGTGGCGTCTTCCCCACCGCTTGAACGGCGACAGGCGGGCGGGAGTGGCGCTCACGGTCGGGGATCGACGGCCACGACCGCCACGTGGTACTCGTTCGTACCGTTTGTCGTGCGGCGACTGAATTCGACTTCGACGCCGGAGCGTCGGCTGGCCGTCTGGAGCACGCGCACGCGGGACGCGCACGGCTCCCATGGCGCGACACCGGCCCGACGTACGATCACGTCCCGCAGGCGGCTGCACGCGTCGTCGCCGAACGGCTCCAGCTGGGACACCACGAGGGTACGCGCGGGCACCGGTGCCCCGCCCGACACGCGCGGAGCCGTCATGGCGACAATCGGCAGCGTCGTGTCGAGCGGGGCCTCGCGCGCGAGTGCCGGCATCGCCAGCACGTGCGCGGCCTCGTCGGCCACGATCAGGTCAACGGCGTACTCGCGCGCCAGCCGCGCAAGCTGCCGCTCGTCGAATGGATCGCGGCGCTCAGCCAGCAGCGCGCCCGCGTGGCCGACATACATCGCCATGAGCGCAAGTGTCGCCGCGCAGGACAGCGCGGTCCACGACCGGCGCGGCCCCACGAGCCATCGGCGTGCGGCCAGAATCGCGATCGCGCGAAGACCGTACGCGGCGGGTATCACGACGATCGGCAGGTAGACGATCATGTGCCGCGTGGGTCCAAGCGCGATCGCGCGCGTCAGCACGAGACCCCCAGCCACCAGCACGGACGTCAGCGTGTAGACTCCGGCGGCGGCGGCCGGCCCCCATCGATGCCGGGCCGCCGCACGCGACAGCATCACCCACCAGCCGGCCACCAGCGCGACAGCGGCCAGAGCCGCCACGACAGACGCGGCGCCCCAGTCATCCGGCAGGGGCGAGATCAGCGCCTTCAGGACAACCCACGCATTGGTCAGGAAGAACCGCGGCGCGTCCGCCAGTCCACGCTCGAACACGAACTCGCGGCTCGGACCCGCGCTGAACGTAATCGAATTGATTCCAGCAACGCGGAACATATAGGCCGGCAGGAAGCCAAGGGCGACGATGGCGCCCAGCATCGCGCCGCGAACGGCGATCCCAGGCCGGTCGCGCCGCTCGGCGCGTGTGAGTGCGCCAATCCCGAGTGCCGCACAGTAACCGGGCACCAGCGTCACGACCTGATAACTCAGATAGCAGAGCCCGATCAGCGCGGCGGCGCGGCCGATCACGAAACGCGGCGACCAGGACACTCCCCTGGCGTCCATCACCACGAGGAGCAGCACGGCTGCCGATGCCGCGCTGCTCGCGGCGTACGAGTGCATCTGCGCGGCGAGGACCGTGTGCTCCCCCGAAAACGCGATCCCCGACGCCGCCATCACCGCCAGGGCCGCAGCGCCCGCCGCCGCCATGCGCCGCGCGCACAGCGCCACGAGGATGACGCTCAGGAGCGAAAACATCACGGAGGGCAGGCGGCCGAGCAGCTTGACGCGCTCGTAGTCCTGCCCGGGTCTCAGCAGCGCGCCGGTCAGCAGAAACTGCAGCGGCGCGTAGGTGAAATTGAGCGGCACCACGATGTACGGATACGCGGCGACGCCGGCGGCGTGCAGCGGCCGCCACAGGCCCCGGCGCTCGAGGTCGAGCAGCAGCGCCACCCTCGCGCTGTCGCTCCCGTCACGCTGCTTGTCGAGGGCGACCCGCAACAGGTCGTCTGCGGTTGGCGGCGCCGCACGCGCGGCCAGTATCGCCGTCGCCACGCCGATGTCGTCGATGTGCGGGAAGTGCGTCCGGGCGAGCGTCACGCGAACCGCGCACGCCACCGCCAGGACGGCGATCAGCAGTGCGATCAGCCATGCGGGCCCACCGCGCAGGAGTCCCCGAATCTTCACGTCAGGCAGACGTCATCCCGCGCCGGGCGCCCAGCATTGCGATGGCAAAGAGCTGGGTGATCCCGTCGTCGCCGCCGCGGAATCGAGGCGGGACGCGCGTGCGGGTGATGTGGCGCATGGTGGGAAACAGATCGCCGGCAATCCCTGCGACCTGAGCCGCGGACACGACCCCCTCGACGTCGAACGCCATTCGATCGATGTCCGCATCCGCTCCGCAGGTCACGGTGACACCCGGCAGCGCCGAGAGCCGCGCGCAGACAGCGGCCAGCGGCGCATCGTTCCAGACGATGTGCCGGACATGGATCGGCGGCGGAGTCGCCGAGACGATCGCGTCGGCTGTCAGCGGGACGCGCGGGTGATATTCGATGATCCAGTCGGCGAAGGCGCGCTGTGGCGAGATATGCGTCCGCGCGTCGTGCTCGCGCTGGGCGAGCGACTTGTGGACCGCCGCCGCATCTGCGCCGCGTTCGGCGGAATCCCGCCGTAGCTTCCAGGCCGCGCGCAGCTCCGTCTCCGGATCCAGGAAAATCTTGAGGTCGTACGCGTCGCGCATCGCGCGCAGGTAGAACGTGTGGAGCCCGCGGACGATGACGGCGCGCGATGGCCGGATCGGCCGGGGCGTCGTGAACGACCCCGTCTCATGGTCGTACGCCGGGTGGTGCACCGCGACGCCGCGATCGAGCCGCCGGGTGTGTTCGGCCATCATCATGAGGCGATTCGCGCGCGGATCCAGGTGCGTGAACGCGTCCCATTGGGCATGGCCCCGCTCCCAGTTGTGGTAATCGTCCCCCGCCACGACGGTGCTCCCTCCCGGCCCGAACAGATCCTGCAGCAGGGACGCGAGCGTCGCCTTGCCGCTCGCCGAATCGCCCGCGATGCCGATCCACGTCGGCTGAATCCGTCCCTGCACCGGCACGTCATGCCGAATCACCATGGTATACAGCGCGACGAGAATCCCGGCGAGCGTGGTCTGCAGCAGCGTAAACGCCAGGCCCGGGACAATCCCGCCGGCGGCCGCCTGGGGCCACAGCCACGCGAAGTACCCGACGTGCAGCGCGCAGAACAGCGCGAACAGCACCGGCGTGATGCTGCTGTAGGTCGCGAAAAACACCGCGAGGAACGGCACGACCCAGAGATACCAGCCGGGAAACGGGTTGGTCACCAGGAGCAGCGACCCGAAGATCAGCGCGCATCCGAAGAACAGGCCGTCAGCCGTGATGCGCGTCGCGACGGCGAGCCGTCCGACGACAGCCAGTACGAGCAGGACGCCGACGTACAGGCGCTGGCCCGTACCGAGATCGACGGCCAGCGAGAAGACCCGCATCGCCTCGGGCGAGGTCGCCGTCGCATACGACACGCGGCCGGCGAGCAGGAGCGGGAGGAATCCGGCGCCGACGACGGCCGCCAGGATGCCCGTCCATAACGCCGTCTTGCGCAGCGCCGGACGGAGGAAATTGTTGTTCCAGAGATAGGCGATGAAGATCGGGACGCTCGCGGCCACGTGGAACTTGCAGAGCATGGCGATCGCCATGCTGAGCGCCGACAGCCCCACGCGTCCGCGGGTCAGCGCGGTGATCGCGCTCACGGCGAAGAACATCGACGTCAGGTCGATCTGACCGAAGACGTAGGTCACGTAGATGACGATGGGGTTCAGCCAGTACAGCCAGATCACGCGATCGCGCTGTTCGGGCGCCCAGCCGATCAGCGCGCGCAGCAGCAGGACGTCGAACGGCAGGATCGCCAGCTTCATGAGCGCCACGCTGAGCCCGGTCTGCCCGAGGGCGGCCCCGCCGAAGACCGCATACCCGAGCCACTTGAGCGGCAGCAGGATGACGAGCTGCGCAAGACCGTATGGAAAGAATTCCGGCGGGTTCAGGGACCACGGATTGCTGCCGGGATTGAGAACGGCCGCGTCGATAAATGGAATAAACAGGTCCCGCAGGTAGAAGGACCCGAAAAACGGCAGGAGTGCCAGCCTGATCGCAAGACCCGACAGCAACAGCGGCGATCGCAGCAGCGCGTTCATGCCGTGACGCCGGGCAGCCGCGCGCGCCGGCCGCCGACTCGTCCGCAGAACACGTCCTGCCAGTAGAGCGCCTCCGCCATCGCGTCAGGGTCCCCCCATCCGAGATATCCATCGAGCGGCACCATGCGGACTGTACATCCGGCAGCCGCCAGGACCTCCACGATCGCATCCAGATACAGCTCGCCGTTGACCCGGGCGTCGGCCGTCTTCAGCGCGGCGAGGCCCCGCTCGAGCACCGCCTTGTTCCTGAACCAGAAGGTGCCGACGAGCAGCGGATCGCGGGAGGGGGTGGCGGAGATCGGGACCTTCACGGAGACCCGCCGCACGCGTGGAAACGGGTCGGTATCCGCAGGCTCCGGCACCACGTAGGCATACGCGGTGGGCCGCCGCTGCGCCCCCGGGTACCCCGTGATGGTAAAGACCGCCGCGTCGCACGACGAGGCGGCCAGCCGGGCCATCTTCTCCGGATCGATCACGATGCCGTGATCGCACGAGCTGATGACGATGTCGCCCGCGTCTGAGAGCGCGGGCAGCGCCGCTTCCACCGACAGCGCCTGTCCGGCCGGCGTCGCGTCGAGCGTCACCACGGTCAGGCCGGGTGGCAGCGGCGCCGGCAGGGCGTCAGCAATTGCCGCCAGCGTGACGACGATCGTGCGATCAGGATCGGGAAGTGATGCGAGCGCCTGGTCGAACATCGGGCGGCCGCCGATCGGAATCAGCGGCTTGGCGATCGCGGTCACCTCCCTGAAACGGGATCCGCCGCCCGCCATCGGCATCAGCACCTGGCTGACACGCGGCCTCGCCGCGCCGACGAGCCGGTTGTACGCACGGCAGGTGGTCTCCCAGAATTCGAAGGCCTGCAGATCTGCCGGTGTCCCCCACTGGAAGAATGCCGGCACGTCGTAGACACGGACGTGGCTGGACGGCGTCATCCGCAGCAGCGCTTCCAGCGTCAGGCTCGTGTAGTACTCACCATTGTGCGCCAGCCCGCGCGCGCGCTGTTCCGCGATGGCGTCGCGCAGCAGCGCGGCGGTGCGGAAGTAGAAGGCGCCGGCCTGCGCGAACTCCTGCTCGCGATCGGCCGTGAACGATCCCTTCTCGCGGACTTCGACCACCCGGTCGCCATTGAGCCGCGAATACGCGTACGTGGTCGGCGACAGATAGTGGGCATGAAAGCCGCGGTAGGAGATGGCGCACGCGTCGCAGCCCGAATCGGCGGCGAACCGCTCGAAGTGCCGCGCGTCGAACACCATGCCGAAATCGCAGTACGAGACGAAGACCGGCGCATCGGCATCGAGCCGGTCGAGCGCCGCCTGGACGGCGAAGCTGGGGCCGTACGCATGGGCCGGGATGACGACCTGGGTCGCGCCGGGCCTGAGACGTGTCAGCACCGCGGGCAGATCCGTGCCGGCATGGGTGTCCGCGAGCACGAAGGTGGCGGGCCAGTCGCCGGGGAACATCGCGAGCACGCGCTCGATCATCGGCACGCCGTTGATCGGGACGAGCGGCTTGGGCTCCATGTATCCGGCCTCGCGGTAGCGCCGGCCCTGCCCGGACATCGGGATGATCAGCTGCACGGTCAGGCTTTCCGGAACGCTTCGGTGGGCAACGCCGGAATGGCGGCGCGCTGGTCCGATCCGATCTCTCCCAGATCCGGGCAGGCGCGCTCGAGCAGCGCGATCGCCTCGAGGATTTCGAGCGCATCCTGCGCATCGCGCGACGCCGGCGGCGGCGCGCCGTGCGCACGACGCGCGGCCGCCTCCACCGCCTCCTGAAACACGACGGCATCCGGGAAGTACGCACGAAACGGCTGGCCGGCCAGATCGGCGTCGGCCATCCGCGTCCCGAATGCCACGAGCTCCCGGCAGCCCCACTCCGCGCAGAAGGCCTCTTCGACACGCGTCCAGGAGGCGATCAGCCCGGCCGGGTCGTCGCCCTGCACGATGACGCCGTGGTTGGCGAGCACAATCGCTCCCGCATTCGCCACCGCCGTCAGGCGCGTCGACAGGTTCCAGCCGGGCAGCTCCGGTGGCACGAACGAGACCGCCAGCGGCGCGTGGGCCGCGAAGAATGCGTTAAGCGCAGCGGCGTCCCGCTCGTGCTCGTGCGCCATGACGATTGCCGCAAGGGAATGCACGTGCACGACCCAGGCGCCCGGCAGCAACGCGTGAAAACCGGTCTCCATCGACGGCCGCGCGTGGCCGGTGGCGCACCTCGTGAGCGTCTCGGCGTACCACCCTTCGGCATCGGCAGGCGGCGCGCCCTGGCGGAGATCGTTGAACCGGAGGAGGTCGACGCACGCGACGCCGTGGGATGCGGAGACGTCGGACACGTGGGCGCCCGACGCCTTGATCCAGAGACGGTTCCCCTCTTTCACCGACACGTTGCCACCCTTGCCCTGGATCCAGTGAGGGACACGCCCGCCCAGCCAGCGGCAGATCTCGACGAGCTTATCCATCGCCACGAAGCCGGTAGGCCGCCATGTACTGAAGGAATGAGGCGACCGTTCGCAGCCGCGACCTGAACGACGACGCCCAGTTCGACTGGCCGTGCCGCCGGTGTGGAAACCGGACGTCGATGGCACGCGTGCGATATCCGCGCTCGCGTGCCTTGAGCAGCACGTACAGGTCGAAGCGGAAATCGAGCGGCGGATGTGCAAGCGCCGCGACCAGCTCGCGATCGAACAGCTTCGGCTGCGCGTTGATTTCGTGCAGCCGCGCCTGCAGCAGGAGGAGCGCCGCGGCCTCCATCGCCCTCGTGAATGCCACGGCGCCGGCGGTGCGCCCGCGCCTGACGCCTTTGACGAGAAGGGGACGCGCGGCCGACGACATGTACAGATCGTACGCCCGGAACACGTCCCGTGGATCGCACTGCAGATCGGCATGGAACGTGGCCACCAGCTGCCCGCGCGCCGCCTGGAGGCCCGTCATCATCCCGTGGCCGTATCCCTGATTCTTCGCGACGGACACGGCCGTGACGAAGCGGTTCTCAGGGCGGGCGGCGTGATCAGCGATGACGCGCGCCGAATCGTCCAGGGATCCGTTCTCGACGACGACGAGCTCGAATCCGCCGGGCTCCAGCGCGCTCTCGCGAAGCGCCCTGGCGAATCCGGCGATCAGCTCCGGCAGGTTCTTCGCTTCGTTGTAGCACGGCACCACGGCCGACAGCAGGGTCAACGCTGCGCCCATCGATCCGCGAGCTTCGTGCAGACGGCGTCGATACCGGGTCTGAGGAGCGGGCGAAGCGGCAGGTGCCTCTCGAGCGCATCGGCGCGGCCCTGGATCTCGGGCGACACGAGACAGATGCGGTACCCGAGCTCTTGCACCTCGCGCACCAGGAGGGCGTCGAGCGGCTGCCCGCCGAAGCAGTCGATCCAGGCCCACTCGACCCTGCCGCGCAGCCCCCGCGCCATCTCGATCGGCTCGTACGCCGAGACGCGGACCGCCGCCTTCGGAAAACCGTCGTGCGCCAGGCGTACGAGCGTGGGAAACGCGCAGTCGAGGAAAAAGTAGTTGTCGATCCCGCGCGCGCGGCACAACGCGGCGGCGGACGCTTCGAGCAGGTCCTCCTTGACGTTCAGGATCAGGGGGGCACGCCGATCCGCGCCGTACACATCGAGATACGCGTCGAGACGCTCGCCCCCGCCGAACGGCTCGTGGTTCAGGATGATGTGGCCGGCATCGGTTCGCAGGTCCACTTCCGTACCGTCCGACGCAGGAATCCCGGACAGCCCGGCAGCCGCATTGATTCGGTGATGGACGACGAGCATGCCCCTTCGGGAACGAATAATACCCTTCAGCCCGCGGAGCGGGACTGTGTCGCAGTAAAGAGCAGCGCTGAGGGATGGCCGTCAGGAAGCCTGAGCGCCTTGGGAAAATTGTCCTGCGCGTGTACGCGCTCGTGCAGCGATCTGAGGGCGAGGCGGTATCCGCTCGCCGCCATCACGTCGACGACTGAATCCGTATTCAGCTGCCAGTTTGCGATAACCGACCCACGGATCAAGTTGAAGCCGGTAGCGTAGGTGGCGAAGTCGCCGCAGCAGACGTTCGTCAGCAGCACATACCGCGGAGCCAATCGGCAGAAGCCGCGCAGCGTCCCCGCCCAGTCCTCCATAAATTCGATCACGCCACCGGCGTGGACGATGTCGACCTCCTGAAGACTGGCGGCAAGCACCGCGTGGAACTGGATACGTGGATCGCCGCCGAACAGCCGCCGCCCGTCCTCGCAGACCGACTCGAGTTCCACCACGTGGAATTCCAGTTGCGGCTGCCCGCCGAGGCCACACAGGATGTGCGCGTAGGCGATGCCGGGACCGCCGCCGAAGTCGACAATACGGACGGGCCTGGCGGTCTCCGCATGGAGAACCGCAGTCAGCTGCGCGAGCAGTGTCCGGCTCTCGTCGCCGGCGTCGCTGCCGGCGCCACAGCGCGTCGCCATCAGGCCGCGCACGGTGTCGACAACCCCGGCGCGGTAGCGATCGCCCGCGTAGCCCGGTCCGCGAACCGGCACCTCTGCGAACGTGGCATAGGTCCCACTCCAGATACGAAGTGGCTTCGCCAGGCCGAGGCCGAACGCCGCCCGGCGCAGAGGCCCGTACAGCACCGGCGGAACGACGGAGGCCACGAACCGGCCGGCAAGGCGTCGCATGCGCACGCTCAAGCCTACCTGCCGGGGAACTCCGTTGGAAATGCTGCAGGCGAGGGGTGGGGGTTTAGCCCTCTCGAATGCCCGGACGGCCGCTCCATAAGTATTCGCCCTCGATGTCGCTGTCGAGGACCGCGCCCCGCACGCGGCTCCGCTGCGTCGCGAAGCTCCTTTTCACGCTCCCGATCTTGAAGCGCCGGAAGAAATCCTGCTCGCGGGCGATGCCCTCGAGCAGCGTGTCGGCGCTGACGACCGGCGGAAGGTTCAATCCGAGCAGCGCCTGGGCGGCGCCGCGGGAAATGGCATAGCAGTGGGCGCCTTCGGTAAACGTGTCGGGAACGACTTCGAGCGGGGCGGGAATCGCGCCTGACGGCGTCCAGTACGG
>Ga0326597_10012597_pt1 | contig 11146 bp, 10 predicted proteins | sample RVTome_12_FD_203789 | JGI IMG/M metagenome (GOLD analysis project Ga0326597, IMG submission 203789) | Soil microbial communities from uranium-contaminated site in the Upper Colorado River Basin, Wyoming, United States - RVT100D185 | ecosystem: Environmental > Terrestrial > Soil > Contaminated >... | reverse complement strand
GACCCGCGCGTACATGCCGGGCTTCAGCCGGAAGCTCGGGTTGTCGATCTCGATCTCGACCTGCGCCGTCCGCGTCAGCGGATCGAGGACCGGCGCGACGTGGGCCACGCGGCCGCTGAAGGTTTCGTCCGGATAGGCGTCCACCTCGACCTGCGCGGGCCGTCCGACGGCGATCCTCCGGAGATCGCGCTCGACGATGTTCGAAACGATGCGGACGACCCGGATGTCGACGAGCGACAGGAAGACCGAGTTCGGGGTCACCCACGCGCCGGGATCGAGCATGCGGCTGGCGACGAACCCGTCGACCGGCGACACGATCACCGTGTTCGCCAGATTGATCTTCAATTCGTCCAGGCGCGCCCGCGCCTGCGCGTACTGCGCCTGCGCGAGATCGAGCTGCGCGGACGAGGCCTGGGATCGCGCCTCGCTGTCATCGAGCGTCTGCTTCGGGATGAGCTGGCGCTCGAACAGGTTGCGCGAGCGGTCGAGGTTCGTCTGAGCGAATCGGAGGTCCGCCTCGCGCTGGCGGATGGTGGCAGCGGCCACCTGGAACGAGGCCTCCGCCTGCTTGACCTGTTCGAGGATCTCGCGATCCTCGATCTTGGCCAGGCGCTGGCCCCGACTCACGCGATCGCCGAGGCGCACGGACACCGTCTCGATGCGCCCGCTGACCTTCGGCACGGCCGCCACCGTCTGGGCGCCGATCAGATTGCCGACCACGGTGATCCGCTGCGACAGGTCGGCGCGGGTGACCGTGCCGACCTCGACGGTCATCGGCACGCGGAGGCCGCCGCGGCCACCGGCCAACCCGCTGGCCTGACCCTGCGGGGCGGTAACCTGCGGACCGGCGGCCGGAATGCCGGTCCCGAGGAGGTAGTAGGCCCCGGCAGAGACGCCGACGGCTGCGAGGAGGCCGATGATGAGCGAGCGCTTCATGAATGTCCTGTGATGTCCCCGGGCCGCTACTGCAGCACGGTGATGTTCTGGCTCTGCAGGGCCGCCTGCTGCAGCCGTTCGAACTCGACGAGCGCCTTCCGGTAGTTGAGGACGGCGCGCAGCTCGCTGTTTCGCGCGTCGTTCAGGTCGCGCTGGGCCTGGACGACGAAGTAGTTGGTGGACATGCCCACCTCGAACTTGCTCTGCTCGGCTTCGAGCCGCCGCTGCGACAGGTCGCGGGCCGCCTGCGCGGCCTGGACCGCCTCGGTGGCATTCCTGAACTGGATCGACGCGCTGGTCACGTCGGTGGCGATCTGCAGTTCGATTTGTTTCAGCTGCGCCTCCACCTGGCCGAGCTGAATCCGCGCGCGGGCGACCGCCGCGTCCTGCGAACTCGCGCCGAGCGGATACGAGACGTTCACCCCCAGGGTCCACCGCGGGAACTGGTTCCTGAAGAGCGAACCGAGCGCGTCGCCTATACCCCCGGGGATCGTGTTCGTTACGGTGCTGCCCAGGACGCCGGTGTTGGACCGCTCCTGGAATGGCCCCCCGACCCCCTGCACGCCATAGCTGACCTGCAGGTTCACGGCGGGGAGCGCCTGGTTTCGCAGGTAGCGCATCGTCAGCGTGTTGTTTTCGACGTTCCTGCGTGCGATCTCAAGATCGGTGCGCTCGGCAAGCGCCCGCCGGATGGCCGCCTCGACGTCGACCGTCTCGGCATGGAACTCGGCCCGATCGACCGGGTTGAGCGTCGCGCTCCAGTTCGGGTCCGCGGTGCCTGACACGAGCAGGCGCTTCAGGGCCAGCTCGGAGGTGCGCCTGTTTGACTCCGCAGTGACGAGCGCCTGCCTGCGCGTGGCTTGCTCGGCCTGGGCTTGAACCACGTCGATCGGCGCCATGGTCCCGACTTCAACGCGGATCTGGTTGTCCTGCACGAGCTTGGTCGCCAGGTCGAGAGATTGCTGGGCCACCTCGACCGCCTGCGTCGCGAAGACGAGATCCCAATAAGCGTTTCGCACGTTCGAGACAGTGTTGGTGACCGACGCGCGCAGCTGGAGGTCGGAAATATCGCGGTTCGTCCTCGAAACCTGGAGCTGCCGGCGCTGAGCGTCGATGCGGAAGTCTCGAAGGAGCGGCTGTGAGAAGTTCACCGTCCAGACGGACTGGAACGACGGGTTGTAGAAGGCGTTGTTACTGGTCGTCGCCTGCCGGTTGTTGTTGAGGGTCAGCTGAAGCGAACCACCCCACTGCAAGTTCTTCGCGATCCCGCCGTTGTAAGTGAACGTATCGCTGACGACTCCGCCTCCGCCCTGGGATAGCTGGAGCTGGCTCGTCGGCGCGTTCTGGTTCTCGGCCTTGCTGAAGGTCGACGTCAAGGCCGGGCTGTAGTAGGCCCGGGCGCTCGCCACCGCCACGTCCTGAAGCTGCGGGTTCAGCCGCTGCACGGCGATGTCGAGGTTCCGTTCGAGGGCGAGTTCGACGGCCTCGTCGAGGGTCAGGGCGACGGTGACCGGAGGCCCCGGCACCGGAGCGGGCGCCTGCCCGGGCTGGGCGGCGGCCGCCACGGCTGCCGCCCGAATCAGTTCCTGAATGCGGGCGTCCGAGATCTGCGCCTGGAGCGGCGTGGTGCCGAGCGCGGCGGCCGCGAGCCCCAGCGCGAGCCTGCCAACGGAGACGGTGCGTGACATGACGTCCTCTACGGGCGTGACGACGAGCCGGGGGCCTGACCCGCTTCGGGCGTCGAGCGGCGCCGCGCCTCGGCCCCGCGCTTGCGCGATGCCTCTTCGAGCGCCCGCATACGCGTCCGCTGGTCGGGTGTCAGGACGCGCCGCATGCGCACGAGCATCAGCGACCGCGTCTTGGCGACGTTGGCCCTGGCGGTTTCGACGCGATCGATGTGGCGGGCGATCTCGACCTCGTCGGCATCGCGTTCGATCAGGCGCGACAACCGCTCCTCCAGGCGATCGAGCTCGTCCATCTCCTGGCGCAGCTGCGGCAGCGTCGTCTGGAAGATGCTGTCGATCCGCGCGGACTGGTCCACGGTCAGGCCGAGAGCCATCCGGAATTCGTCGGACTTCCACCACGAGTGCGGCTGGGCCTGATCGAACGCCCGGGCGGACGAGGTGCCGGCGACGAGAACCCCCAGCACGACGGCGGCGGGCACCAGGCGGCGGACAACGGATTGCGTCATGGCAGGACCTCTGAAGTGACTGTTCCAGAAGGGAATACGATGTCGCCGGGGTGGATGTTTAGCTGCCACACTTTTTTCACGCCGGCCCCGTCGCGGCTCAGGCGCAGAAGGCCTCCAGCCGGGCGACAGCCGCGGCGACGAGATTGTCCGGTGTCGAGGCGCCCGAGGTCAGGCCGACCGTCAGCGGGCCTGAGCGAGGCAGCCAGTTTCGCGCCGCGACCTCGGCCTTCGCGCCGACCGGCTTGTGGCGGATCTCCTCCGGCGACAGCAGGCAGTCCGGATCGGCGATGTGGAAGGTCGGGCGAGAGGCCGCGCAGATCCGGGCCAGGTTGCACGTGTTCGAGCTGTTATAGCCGCCGATCACGATCATCATGTCGATCGGCCGGTCGCGGAGCAGCGCCACGACCGCGTCCTGCCGGTCCTGGGTGGCGCTGCAAATCGTGTCGAAGGCCTGAAAGTGAGCGGCCAGGCGGGCATCTCCCACGCGGTCACGCATCGCGGCCCTCAATATCTCGCCGATCTCGATCGACTCGGACATCAGCATCGTCGTCTGGTTGGCGAGCCCGATGCGGTCGAGGTCGCGATCCGGATCGAAGCCGGGCGAGACGGCGCTGTCGAAACGCGCCAGGAAGGCGTCGCGTGTGCCGCCCCGTCTGATGTAGTCGCACACGTACTCGGCCTCCGCCCGGTCGAGGATCACCAGGAAGCGTCCGCCATGCTCGGCCGCCTGCGAGGCCGTCGCCTGCGTCTCCTCGTGCCAGACCTTGCCGTGAATGATCGAGGTATGACCCGTTTCGGCGTAGCGCCGCACGTTCTTCCAGACGTTGAGCACGGACCCGCACGTCGTATCGACGAGCGTGCACCCCTGCCGCTCGAGCAGGCGGAGCGTGGCGACCGTGATGCCGAACGCCGGGAGGATCACCACATCGTCGTGCCCCAACTGGTCGAGACGGATGCCGTCCGCGTCGAGGAACCGGACGCCCATGCCGCGGAGCTTCTCGTTGACGTGGGGGTTGTGAATGATCTCGCCGGTCAGGTAGACGGTCCGGTCCGGGAAGCGCCTGCGGGTCTGATAGGCATAGTCGACCGCGCGGTCGACCCCGTAACAGAACCCGAACTCCTGGGCGAGGTGCAGGGTCAGGCGGCCGGCGTGGTAGGTGAAGTCGTCGGTCTTGATGCGGTCGATGACGTCGCTGCGATAGTTCTGGGCCAGCAGGCCGGCGACGGCGGCCTTGAGGTCGAGCCCTTTCCTGAAGATGAGTGAAGCCATACGCGCCGGGCCGGCGAAACGCGCGTGCGCCGCCGCCCGGCCGTTCCAGTTTACCGGAGCTGGGCGCTCACTTCTCGCACCGACGGCGTGAAGGCGTCAATCGGCATCAGCGCACGCGTGCGGAGCCCGACACTCGCCAGTTCGACCTCCTGGAGGAATGCCTCTTCGTCGAGGAACGAAGGCGGCGCGGGTTCGGCGGCCGCGGGCATCGACGGCGGAGGGGCCAGCGACACCGCGCCTGCCGGCCGGGAAGCGGTCAGGCGGCCGGCGGTCCCGCTGGTCACCCTGTCCGTGTAGGCACCAAGCGCGATACCGACCAGGAGCCCGGCCGCCGCCGCCCCGGCCACCCAGCGGGTGCCCGGACGTGACAGGGACGGCCTGAGCGGCACCGGGAAGCGCCGCGCAGGGAAGCTGATGACGCGGGCCATGTGGCCGAGGTTCTCAAGCCGTCGCGCAATCTGCTGTCGGGCAGCCTGCAGGCGACCGTCGGGGAACCAGGCGTCGATCTCGGCGTCCGCCTCGGAACGCAAACCGTCCAGGAAGCCCGCGAATTCCGCGTAGCGGGCCGCACAAACCGGACAGGCATGCAGGTGAGCCGACACCGCCGAATCGACGTGGTCGCCCCCGCGCTCCGCCATGTACTGGTCGAGCAGCCGATCCTCGGGCACGTGGTGCGGCTGCCCGGTCACGGCCGACCTCCGAGAAAGCCGCGCAGTTTCTTCGCGGCCCGGAACAGGTGCACCCGGACCGTGGACTCGTTGAGGCCCGTGATCATGCTGACCTCCCGCGGCGTGCAGTCGCCGTAGTGGCAGAGCATGAAGACGGTGCGCTGGCGACCGTCCAGACGATCGATCGCCGCTGCGAGCCGCGCGCGACGCTCGCGCGCCAGCAGGCGGGCCTCTGGATCGAGATCGGCAGATCGGCCGAGCGGCTCACGTGGCTCGTTGTCGGCGCCGGTATCGGGTGACGGCACGAACCAGCGTTCGCGACGGGCGCGCGCCTTGCGGCGATCAAGACAGCCGTTGATGAGCACGCGGGTGAACCAGACCTCGAACGGCCACGCCTCCCGGTAGGAGTGGAGGTGGCTGAACACCTTGACGAACGCGTCCTGGACGGCTTCGTCGGCTTCCGCAGCGTCGCGCAAGTATTGGTAAGCGATGCGCAACGCGCGGCGCTGGTGGAGCACCACGAGGCGGGTAAACTGCTCGCGCGCTTCGTCGGCCGCACCGGACTCGAGGAGGCTGCGGATCTCGACCGCGAGCGTCGTGTCCTCCGACGGCTGCGCGCCGGCCTGTCGCCGATTCCGCGGGGACGCGGCGTTGGCGGGGCGGATCGGATCGTGTCTGCGAGCCGGACCCTGGTCACTCATTCAGGTTTACGATGGGCTGCCGGGACTGTTTACAGTCTACCTCACGCGGGCGCCTTCATTGACTTGCTGTCGGGGCGCCGACTACGATCCGCTGGCTCCACGTATGTCACTGGACACAGGCATGTTATCGCTCTCCCTCCACGGGACCGTCATCCGCGCCCGCCGGGTGCACTGGCAGCAGCCGGTGCCCGCGCTCTACGAAGCGGCCATCCGCCGCGGGGAAGGGCTGATCGCGGCCGACGGCCCGCTCGTCTGCCGCACGGGTGCGCACACCGGCCGGTCCCCTCGGGACAAGTTCATCGTCCGTGAGCCGTCGAGCGAGGCCGACATCGCGTGGGGGCACGTCAATCAGCCGATGACGCCTGCGCACTTCGCGGCCCTCGAGCGCGACCTGCTCGCGTCGCTCTCCGAGCGCGAGCTCTTCGTCCAGGATCTCTCGGCCGCCGCCGATCCCCGGTATCGCATTCCCGTACGTGTGATCACACCGTACGCGTGGCACAGCCTCTTTGCGAGACATCTCCTGATCGGCGATGCCGCCGGCCCGGCCGGCGCCGATGGGCGCCGGCTGACGATTGTCGACGCGCCCGATTTCGCAGCCGATCCCGGACGGCACGGCACCGCGTCGGACGTCGTCATCGCGGTGAACCTCGCGCGGCGGCTCGTGCTCATCGGGGGCACGCGTTATGCCGGTGAGATCAAGAAGTCGGTGTTCAGCGTGCTGAACTACCTGCTGCCGCGCGACGGCGTGCTGCCGATGCACTGCTCGGCGAACATTGGCCGCGGCGGAGACACGGCGCTGTTCTTCGGGCTGTCCGGCACGGGCAAGACCACGTTGTCCAGCGACCCGGGGCGTCGCCTGATCGGCGACGATGAGCACGGCTGGAGCGACCAGGGCGTCTTCAACATCGAAGGCGGATGCTACGCGAAGACGATCCGCCTCTCGGCGGCCGCCGAGCCCGGCATCTACCGGGCGACGCGGCGCTTCGGCACCATCCTCGAAAACGTCGTCGTGGACGAGGCGACCCGGCATCTGGATCTCGACGACGCCCGCTTGACCGAGAACACGCGGGCTGCGTATCCGCTGGCGTTTGTCGACGGCGCCGAGGCGTCGGGCCAATCCGGGCACCCCGAGCACATCCTCTTCCTGACGGCGGATGCCTTCGGCGTCCTGCCGCCCATCGCGCGCCTGACGCCGGCCGGCGCGATGTACCATTTCCTGTCGGGGTACACGGCCAAGGTCGCCGGAACCGAACGAGGGGTCAGCGAGCCGAAGGCGACGTTCAGCGCCTGCTTCGGGGCGCCGTTCCTGCCGCTTGCGCCCTCACGGTACGCGGACATGCTCGGGAAGAAGATCACCGCGCACGGCGTGCGTGTCTGGCTCGTGAACACGGGGTGGACCGGGGGCGCGTACGGGGCCGGCCGGCGGATGCCGATTGACTACACGCGCGCGATGCTCGCGGCGGCCCTCGACGGGCGGCTCGACGACGTGGCCTGCGAGCGGGATGCCATCTTCAATCTGGACGTGCCGACGGCCTGCCCGGACGTGCCGGCCGACCTGCTCAGGCCGCGCACGGCGTGGCCGAGCGAGGTGGCATACCTCGAGCAGGCGCGGAGACTGGCCCGGATGTTCGCCGACAATTTTCAGGCGTTCGCGGCGGGCGTCGATCCGAAGGTCCGGGCCGCCGGGCCCGCAGCGTAGGTCCCCGACATGGACTTCGAACCGGTGATCGGTCTCGAGATTCACGCGCAACTGAAGACAGCCTCCAAGATGTTCTGCGGATGCAGCGCCGCGTTCGGCGCTCCGCCGAACACGCACGTCTGCCCGGTGTGCCTGGGTCTCCCGGGTGCCCTGCCGGTGCTCAACCGGGCCGCCGTGGACTGCGCCATCCGTACGGCGCTCGCCCTCGGGTGCCGCGTGAACGGGACCTCGATCTTCGCCCGCAAGAACTACTTCTATCCCGATCTCCCGAAGGGCTACCAGATCTCGCAGTACGAGCAGCCGATCGGCAGTGGCGGGTGGCTCGAATATCCTGGCGCAACCGGGTCCCGGCGCGTCGGCCTGACCCGCGTGCACCTCGAGGAGGACGCGGGGAAGTCGCTCCACGAAGGCTTTCCCGACTCGGACCGCCGCACGTACCTCGACTACAATCGCAGCGGCACGCCGCTCCTCGAGATCGTCACGGAACCGGATCTGCGGTCGGCGTCCGACGCCGCCGAGTTCTTCAGCCGGCTGCGGAGCATCCTCGTCTGGCTCGAGGTGAACGACGGGAACATGGAGGAGGGGAGCCTGCGCTGCGACGCCAACGTGTCGGTCCGCCCCGCCGGCTCGTCGACCCTCGGGACGAAGGCCGAGGTGAAGAACCTCAACTCGTTCCGCTTCCTGCAGAAGGCCCTCGACTACGAGATCGAGCGCCAGGTCGACGTCCTCCACGACGGCGGACGAGTCGTCCAGGAAACCCGCCTGTGGGATGCGGCGGTGGGGCAGACCATCTCGATGCGCAGCAAGGAGCAGGCGCACGACTACCGGTACTTTCCCGAGCCGGATTTGCCGCCGCTCGTGGTCGATCCCGCACGGCTCGAGGCGATTCGCCGGACGATGCTCGAATTGCCGGAAGGGCGTCGGCAGCGATTCGTCGCCGAGCACGGCCTTCCCGACTACGACGCCGCGCAGCTCACGCAGTCGCGCGCCGCGGCCGACTTCTTCGAGGCGGTCGTGCGCAGAGGCGCCCGGCCGAAGGCCGCGAGCAACTGGATGATGGGCGAGCTGGCCCGGCTGCTCAAGGAAGCGGGGCGCGACATCGCGGATTCACCCGTTGGCCCCGATCGACTCGCCGGCCTGCTGGCCCTCGTCGAACGCGGCACGATCAGCGGCGCGATGGCGAAAGGCGTCTTCGGGAAGATGTTCGCGTCCGGCCAGTCCGCCGACGAGATCGTCGAACACGAAGGGCTGGCGCAGATCGATGACGAATCGGCGCTGGCGGCGACGGTGGACGAGGTCGTCGCCGCCCACGCGGACGCCGTGGCGCAGGTCCGCGGGGGCAAGGGGAACGCGCTCAGCTTCCTCGTCGGCCAGGTGATGAAGGCCACCGGCGGCCAGGCGAATCCGCGCCGCGTCAGCGAACTCCTGCAGCGGCGGCTCGAGGACAGGTAGGGCGCCGGGACGGCTCGCCGCCCGCGGATCGGCTGAGGAGCGCGTGTTATACTGCCGTCCTCGGTCCACATTTCAGTAGACGCGGCGTGATAGAAACCTATCACCTCTCCAAGCTGTACAGTCGCGGCGTCTACGCGCTGCGCGACCTCACGCTCAGAATCGACAAGGGCGAGTTCCTGTTCCTGACCGGCGCGAGCGGCGCCGGGAAGTCGACGCTGCTGCGGCTGCTCCTGCGGGAGGAATTGCCCACAGAGGGCACCCTCAAGGTGGCCGGCCAGAATCTGCCGGATCTGACACGGTCGCAGGTGCAGGCGTACCGGCGGACGATTGGCTTCGTCTTCCAGGAGTTTCGCCTCATTCCGCGCTTCAGCGTCTTCGAGAACGTCGCGTTCGTGATGCGCGTGCTTGGCGTCGGGCTTGCGCAGCGTCAGCGCAAGACGTTCCAGGTGCTCAAATGGGTCGGCTTGCAGCACCGGATGAACGCGCTGCCCGACGAACTGTCGGGTGGCGAGCAGCAGCGCGTCGCGATTGCCCGGGCGCTCGTCAACGACCCGCAGATCGTGCTGGCTGACGAACCGACGGGCAATCTCGATCCGGATCTCTCCCTCGAGGTGATGAACCTGTTCCGCGAGATCAACGCGCGGGGCACCACCGTGCTCGTGGCGACGCACGACCGCGAACTCATCCGCCAGGTCGCGCGTCGCGCCGTCATGCTCGACCACGGCCGGGTCGTCGAGGTGGGCTGATGATGCACGCCCTGCGTTACGCCTTCGAGGAAGCCACGGCGAGCCTGTGGCGAGGCCGCCAGTCAGGGCTGCTGTCCACCGCGACGATTGCGGTGGCCCTGTTCGTCCTCGGCGGGTTCCTGCTCGTCACCTCGAACCTCGAACGCCTGAGCGCCGCGTGGAGCCAGGCCGCCGAGCTGTCGGTCTACCTGTCCGACAGCGTGACCGCCGAGGAGCGGGCCGCCATCGAACGGATGCTTGCGCCGGGCGACGTGGTCGCTGAGGTCCAGTACCTGTCGAAGGCCGACGCCGCGGTCCGTTTCGGGGAGATCTTCCCGGACCTGGCCGGTGCGCTCGATCCGGGGGCCGAGAACCCTCTGCCGGCGTCGTACGAGGCGCGCCTCGATGACCCCGTCGCCGCGGGGCGCGTGGAGGATCTCGCCCGCCTCCTCCGTGAGGCCCCCGGTGTCGTCGACGTCCGGTTCGACCGGGAGTGGCTCGAACGCCTGGTGACCGCCGTGTCGATCGTGCAGGGTTTCGGGCTGGCGCTGGGCACGATGCTCACCCTGGCGGCCGCCCTGACCGTCGCCAACGTCGTGAGGCTGGCGCTCTACGCGCGTCGCGCGGAGATCCAGATCATGGACCTCGTGGGGGCGCCCGCCGTCTACGTCCGGGGACCGTTCGTCATGGAAGGCATGCTGCAGGGCGGCCTCGGCGCCCTGGTGGCGCTCGCGGCCCTGGCCGCGACGTTTCTGGCCGTGCGCGGGCGTTACCTGACGCCGCTCGTCGAGGCCGCCAACCTGCCGGCGGCACGCTTCCTGCCGCTCGAGTTGTGCGGGATCCTGCTCGTCGGGGGCACGTTCGTCGGTTGTGTCGGCGGCCTCGTCGCCACGAGTGGCCGGCGATGACGTCGCAGTTGACACGTGTTTTCCGTGGCGGCTACACTGGTTTCATCCGGCGTCGCGCATTCTCCCAAGGACCCGCATGAAACGCTTCGTGACCGACTTGAGGCCGACGAGCGCGCAGTCAATCGCCGAGTTCTACCGCGAAGAGTTCCTCAAGCATCAGCAGTGTCTCCAGCAGCAGCGCGACTACTTCTCCGAAGGGGCCATCACCGACGTTGAAGCTGCGCTGGCCCGGGCGATGAGCCAGATCGAGTCCCTCTGCACCAGAGACAACGCCAACCAGCTGGTTAGTTCCCTCCTCAAGAAATTCGACGTGGTGACAGGCCTCTCCGCCTGGTCCGATCCCAAGCTCACGCACTGACCCCATCCTTCGGTCCAGTTCGAGCCGATCTGCTCGGAATCGTCCGCGGCGGGCTCGCGGCGGTGGATCCTGCAGCGCTCGTCGCCCGCGCATGGCCACGGCTCCGCCTGCCGGCCGGCAACGGAGGGATCTGGGTGTTGGGCGCCGGGAAAGCCGCTCCCGCCATGGCCGCGCAGGCCGCTCGCCTGCTTGGGGTCCGTCTGCGAGGCGGCCTGGTCGTCGGACTCCCGCCGGTCGA
>Ga0326597_10012595_pt1 | contig 11148 bp, 11 predicted proteins | sample RVTome_12_FD_203789 | JGI IMG/M metagenome (GOLD analysis project Ga0326597, IMG submission 203789) | Soil microbial communities from uranium-contaminated site in the Upper Colorado River Basin, Wyoming, United States - RVT100D185 | ecosystem: Environmental > Terrestrial > Soil > Contaminated >... | reverse complement strand
GGTATCCCACGCGGCCGTGCAGCGACTCCTCGTAGGACTGCTCCACTCCCGATTTGCCGATGTGACTGGTGCCGCGATACTCGGCCACGTTCAACCGGCGCAATTCCTCTTCGTTGATGCGCCCCACGTAGCCCACCACGTGGGCCGTGAGCGCTGCGAGCGGATAGTGGCGCCCCAGTCTGGCCTCCACGTCGACGCCCGGGAAGCGGTGCCGGTTCACCGAGAACCGGGCGACTTCCTCCTCGCTCAGCCGCAACCGCAGCGGCACGCGCTCGAAGCGCCGGCTGGAACGCAGCAGGCGCTCGAAGCGCCGGCGATCGGCGTCGGTGATCTCCACCAGCTGCGAGAGTTGGTTCACGGTGGCCTGCAGGTCCCGCACCGCCTCCGGCACGAGTTCCAGGCTGAATGTGGCCACGTTCTCCGCCAGCACCACGCCGTTGCGGTCGAAGATGAGACCGCGTGTGGGGGGCACGGGCACGACCTTGACCCGGTTGTCCTCCGACAGCGTGGCGAAGTGCTCGTACTCGATCACCTGCAGATGCGCGAGTCGCAACAGCAGGACCAGACTCATCGCCGCGATGGCGGCGCCGGCTACGAGCGTGCGGACACGGAAGAGCTGGCTCTCCCGGGCAGCGTCCTTGATGGTGGCAACGGGTGACACGTACGTCGCTCAGATCCGCAGGCCCGTCACGCGCCGCACTTCGCGTCGCAACGATTCCCGCTCGCGCACGGCGCCGCGACGGCATGTGCGCCCGTCACGAGCAGATACCCGCCTCAAGTCACGTGGAACCTGCGCCGCGCGTCCCGCAGCACCACGAAGACCCACGGCCACAGCAGCATGCTCACCAGCGGTGCCGCCAGGTACGCGGTCAGCGTCACCGGCATGCCCTTGATCCCGTTTATCCACAGCACCAGCGCCTCGAACAGGAAGATGAGCCCGAACACCGTGACCCCCTGCTGCCACACGGGCAGCACGCGGACGCGGCGGTGCACCTGGTGAACCACGAACGCCGTCACGGCCAGCGCCAGTGCGTGCTGACCGAGCAGCGTTCCGCTCATCGCGTCGACGAGCAGGCCCACGCTCCAGCCGACCAGCACACCGGCGCGGCCCGGCACCGCCATGCACCAGTAGATGAGGACCAGCGCCACCCAGGCGGGTCGCCACATGGACGCCCATTCGGGCATCGGCAGCGCCGTGAGCATCAGCGCGACGACGAAGCTCGCCGCGATCACCCACCCACCGCGCGGCGGCGTACCGCCAGTCACCGTATCGCTCCGTGCGGGCGGTAGTTCGAATCGAGCAGCGCGCCGCGGCCTTGCGACCAGATCAGCAGCACCTCGCGATTGCGCTCCAGGCGTGCGCTGGGCTCGACCTCCACGTCCGCGAACGGCTGCCCGCTGTCGCGTTGCACCCGGGTCACGCGTCCGACCGGATAGCCTTGCGGAAAGCGCCCACCCAGGCCGGAAGTGACCAGCAAGTCCCCCACGCGGATGTCGGCGTTGTTGGGAATGTGCGACAAGGACACCGAATCCGCCGCCCCGGAGCCCGTTGCCACCGCACGCAACCCCGTGCGATGGACCTGTACCGGCAACGCGTGACTTGGATCGGTGATCAGCAGCGCCGTGCTCGAGAACGGGCCGGCGCTCACCACCTGTCCCATGACCCCTTGCGAATCGACCAGGGACTGCCCGGCGTATACGCCGTCGCGGCGCCCCTTGTTCAGTACAATGCGGCGGCTGAACGGGTTCATGTCCACGGACAGCAGCTCCGCCACGAGCACCTTCTCCGCCGTCTTCACCGAGGAATCCAGCAAGGTGCGCAGGCGGCGGTTCTCCGCTTCCAGCGTCGCGAGCTTCTCGAGCCGCGCCTGAAGCTGCAAGCGCTCGACCTTGAGACGCTCGTTCTCCGCGATCAGATCGCCGCGGCTGCTCGCGTTCTCCGCGATCCATGCCCCTGCACGGATGGGCAGGTGCACCGCATACTGCAGCGGGTACACCACGGTGGACAGCGCGGCGCGTACCGACTCCAGGTGCGCGGCCTTGTGATCCGCCGTCATCAGCACGACCGACAGCAGCGTGGCAAGCACCACGCGCACCAGCGTCGATGGCCCTCTGATGAACAATGGCTTGACCGGATTGATGATCTAGCCCCCCCCTGTATCGACCCCGTACGCCCGTTACTCGGTCGCGAATACGTCCACGCCCTTCTCGTCCATCATCTCCAGTGCGCGACCGCCGCCGCGTGCAACGCAGGTGAGCGGATCCTCGGCGATGATCACCGGGATGCCGGTCTCCTCCATCAGCAGGCGATCCAGATCCTTGAGCAGGGCACCGCCACCGGTGAGCACCATGCCGCGCTCGGCCACGTCCGCGCCGAGTTCAGGCGGTGTCTGTTCCAGCGCCGTCTTCACGGCGCCCACGATGTTGGACAGCGGTTCCTGCAGCGATTCGAGAATCTCGTTGCTGTTGAGCATGAAACTGCGCGGGATCCCTTCGGCGAGATTGCGTCCGCGCACCTCGATCTCGGTCACTTCCGTGCCCGGATAGGCCGAACCGATCTCGTGCTTGATTCGCTCGGCCGTCGCTTCACCGATCAGCGTTCCATAGTTGCGCCGCACGTAGTTGATGATCGCCTCGTCGAAGCGATCGCCGCCCGTGCGCACGGACTCCGCATACACGATGCCATTGAGCGAGATCACGGCGACTTCGGTCGTGCCGCCACCGATGTCCACCACCATGGAGCCGCTCGCCTCGCTCACGGGCATGCCCGCACCGATCGCAGCGGCCATCGGCTCCTCGATCAGATACACCTCGCGCGCGCCGGCACCGGCTGCGGACTCGCGGATCGCGCGGCGCTCCACCTGCGTGGAACCGCATGGCACGCACACCAGCACGCGCGGGCTCGGACGGAAGAACTTGTTCTGGTGTGCCTTGTGGATGAAGTGCTGCAGCATCTTCTCCGTGACCGTGAAGTCGGCGATGACGCCGTCCTTCAGCGGGCGGATGGCCTGGATGTTGCCGGGCGTACGCCCGAGCATGCTCTTCGCCGCCTCGCCCACGGCGGCGATGCTCTTGGCGCCACCGGGACCGCGCTCCTGGCGGATGGCGACGACGGAAGGCTCGTTGAGGACGATGCCCTGGCCGCGGGCATAGATCAGCGTGTTGGCGGTGCCAAGGTCGATGGAGAGGTCGTTCGAGAACAGGCCTCGAATCCGTTTGAGGATCATGAATGGAACAGCCCTGTCAGTGTGCTGGAAAGCTCGGGCCGGTGCGCCCTGGAGCGCTCGCCGGACTTCTCGAGTGGCCGCGTCCAAGACACTGTGACGGCGGCGTCCCTCCTCCTGTAAACTGCCGTGCAATGTAGCAATGCGGCTGTTTTTCATCAAGTAGAATAACAGTTTAAGATAATTTCCTGATTCCCCGTCGAACTCATGTCACTACAACCCGAAGACGTTCTTGGCATCGCTGAACTGGCCCGGCTGAAGGTCACGGCCGAGGAGGTTCCGCGCTACGCCCGCGAACTGTCCGCAATCCTGGACCTGGTCGCCCGCATGAACGCGGCCGACACCGACGGGGTGGAGGCCATGGCGCACCCCCTGGACGAAGTGCAGCGACTGCGCCCTGACGAGGTCACCGAAACCGACCTTCGCGAACGATTCCAGGCCATCGCGCCGCAGGTACGGGACGGTCTGTATCTGGTGCCTCGCGTGCTGGAATGAGCGCGGCCCCACGCACGCGCAAGTCGCGGATCCGCTGACATGCACGCGCGATCCGTGCTCGAGTTGAGCCGCGCCCTGCGGGCACGGGAGCTGTCCAGCGTGGAACTCACGCAGCACCTGCTCGCCCGCATCGAGTCGATGGACGGTGCACTGAACGCGTTCATCACCGTGACCGCGCAGCAGGCACTGGAGCAGGCGCGCGCTGCGGATCGGCGCATCGCGGCGGGGACGGCACATCCGCTGACCGGAATTCCGCTGGTGCACAAGGACATCTTCTGCACCGATGGGGTCAAGACCAGCTGCGGCTCGCGCATGCTGGACAACTTCATCGCACCGTACGACGCAACGGTGGTCGAGCGCCTGCAAGCGGCTGGCATGGTGATGCTGGGCAAGACGAACATGGACGAGTTCGCGATGGGCTCGTCCAACGAGACCAGCTATTACGGGCCGGTACGCAATCCGTGGGATCACGCGCGCGTGCCTGGCGGATCCTCGGGCGGGTCGGCGGCCGCGGTTGCCGCGCGCCTGAGTCCCGTGGCCACCTGCACGGACACCGGCGGATCCATACGTCAGCCCGCATCGCTGTGCGGAATCACCGGTATCAAACCCACTTACGGGCGTGTCAGCCGGCATGGAATGATCGCGTTCGCCTCCAGCCTGGATCAGGGCGGCGTGATGGCCGCGAGCGCCGAGGACGCGGCCCTGCTGCTCGAGACGATGGCTGGCTTCGATGCCAGGGACTCCACCTGTGTGGACCGCCCCGTGGAGCGCTACGCCAGCGTCCTGGAGCAGGATCTGAAGGGCTTGCGCATCGGCGTGCCCAGGCAGCACTTCGGCGAGGGCCTCGCCGCGGGTGTGGAGGCCCGAGTACGCGATGCGCTCGCGCTCTACGAGTCCCTGGGCGCGCGCCTGGTGGAGGTGCAGCTTCCCAACACCGATCTCTCCATTCCGGCCTACTACGTGGTCGCACCGGCGGAGTGTTCATCGAACCTGTCACGCTTCGATGGCGTGCGCTTCGGGTACCGCGCCGATCAACCGGTGGATCTCGACGACCTGTACCGACGCAGCCGTAGCGAAGGATTCGGCGCCGAGGTCCGGCGGCGGATCATGATCGGCACCTATGTGCTGTCCGCGGGCTATTACGATGCCTACTACCTGAAGGCACAGAAGCTGCGGCGCCTGATCAGCGCCGATTACAGCCGCGCATTCGCCGACGTGGACGTGATCATGGGACCCACCACCCCGGACGTGGCCTTCCGCTTCGGCGAGAAGGGCGCCGATCCGGTCACGATGTACCTGTGCGACATCTACACCAACGGCGTGAACCTGGCCGGGTTGCCAGCCATGTCGATCCCGGTCGGGTTCAGCGACGCTCTGCCAGTGGGGCTGCACATCGTGGGCAACTATTTCGAGGAGGGCCGGTTGCTGTCCATCGCGCACGCCTATCAGCGCGAGACGCACTGGCACCGGCAGGTCCCCGAGGGCTACGCATGATGTGGGAGACGGTCATCGGTCTGGAGATTCACGCCCAGCTCGCCACGCGCAGCAAGATCTTCTCGGGCGCGCCCACCGCGTACGGGGCCGAACCGAACGTGCAGGCCTGCGCGGTGGACCTGGGACTGCCGGGCGTCCTGCCCGTGCTCAACGCCGAGGCGGTGCGCATGGCGGTGAAATTCGGACTCGCGGTGGAAGCACGGATTGCGCCGCGGTGCGTGTTCGCCCGCAAGAACTACTTCTATCCCGACCTGCCCAAGGGCTACCAGATCAGCCAGTACGAGCGCCCCATCGTCATCGGTGGCCATGTCTGGCTGGAACTGCAGGCCGGCGAGCGCCTGCGCGTGGGTATCACCCGCGCCCACCTCGAGGAAGACGCCGGCAAGTCCGTTCACGACGCCTACCAGGGGCTGACGGGCATCGATCTCAACCGCGCGGGAATCCCGCTGCTCGAGATCGTGTCCGAACCGGACATGCGCAACGCCCGCCAGGCGGTGGCCTACATGCGCAAGATCCACTCCATCGTGCGTTACCTCGGGATCTGCGACGGCAATATGCAGGAGGGCTCGTTTCGCTGCGATGCCAACGTGTCGATACGCCGCGCCGGCGAGCAGGCTCTGGGCACGCGCACGGAGATCAAGAACCTCAACTCATTCCGCTTCGTGGAACAGGCGATCGACTTCGAGGTGGAGCGCCAGATCGAGGTGCTGGAATCGGGCGGTCGCATCGTGCAGCAGACCCGTCACTATGACCCCGATCGCCAGCAGACGCGCCCGATGCGCAACAAGGAAGAGGCCAACGACTACCGTTACTTTCCCGATCCAGACCTGCTTCCGGTAGCAGTGGACGCGGCCTTCGTCGCCGCGGTGCGCAGCCAGCTTCCCGAACTGGCCGAGGCCAGGATGGAGCGTCTGGTCTCGACCTTCGCGCTGACCCGCGAGCAGGCGGGTTCCCTGACCGCGTCGCGGGAAGTCGCCGACTACTTCGAGGCGAGCGTACGTGCCGGCGCCGGTAACGCGCGCGCGACCGCGAACTGGATGATGGGCGAACTGAGCGCAGCGATGAATCGCTGCGAGATCGACATCTCACAGGTACCGGTGTCGCCCGACGCGCTCGCGGTGATCATCGCGCGCATCGACGACGGCACGCTCTCGGCATCCATGGCCAAGCAGGTGTTCGAGGCCGTCTGGAACGGCGAAGGCACGCCGCAGGCGGTCATCGAGACACGCGGTCTGCAACAGGTCACCGATTCAGACGCGATCGAGTCCATCGTGGACCGGGTGATCGCGGCCAACACGGATCAGGTGGCGCAGTTCCGCGCCGGCAAGCACAAGGTGCTGGGCTTCCTGGTGGGCCAGGTGATGAAGGCGGCGGGCGGCGCGCTGGACCCGAAGCGGGTGAACGCGCTGATGCGCGAGAAACTCGGCGCCTGAGGCAGGGATCACCGCGGCGCGGCGCCGTCCCGCATCGAATGCCGCGTGCCGGGCAGCGGGACCCTCACTCCTGCGACGGGCCCGCCGCGATATCCTCGTCCTGATCCTCACTCGCGGGGCGATCGACCAGTTCCACGATGGCCATGGGCGCCTTGTCTCCGGCACGGAAGCCGCATTTGAGGATGCGCAGGTAGCCGCCCGGACGCGCCTGGTAGCGCGGCCCAAGTTCGCCGAACAGCTTGGTCACCATGTCCCGATCGCGCAAGCGGGAGAACGCCAGCCGGCGTTTCGCGACCGAGTCCTCCTTGCCCATGGTGATCAGCGGCTCCACCACACGCCGCAGTTCCTTCGCCTTGGGCAGCGTGGTACGGATGACCTCGTGGCGCAGCAGCGAAGTGGACATGTTCCTGAACATGGCCTCCCTGTGACTGCCACTGCGATTGAATAGACGCCCGCTGTTGCGATGCCGCATTGCCCTGTCCTGTTACGTGTCTACGTTGAGCGCGCCGACCTTAGCCCGCTCAATGATTGTGCTCGTGCAGCCCCGGCGGCGGCCAGTTCTCCAGCCGCATCCCCAGCGACAGGCCATTGGAAGCCAGCACATCCTTGATCTCGGTCAGCGATTTCTTGCCAAGGTTCGGCGTCTTGAGCAGTTCCACCTCGGTGCGCTGGATGAGGTCACCGACGTAATAGATGCTCTCGGCCTTGAGGCAATTCGCCGAGCGCACGGTCAGTTCCAGATCATCCACGGGGCGCAGCAGGATCGGATCCACTTCCGTTGGCTGCGGCTTGGGCGTCTCGGTCTCCTTGCCGCTGAGGTCGACGAAGATCGCGAGTTGATCGCGCAGAAGGCCCGCGGCCTGGCGTACCGCACCCTCGGAATCCAGCGTCCCGTTGGTCTCGATCTCGATGAGCAGCTTGTCCAGGTCCGTGCGCTGCTCGACGCGGGCGCTTTCCACCGTGTATGCGACGCGGCGCACCGGGCTGAAAGAGGCGTCCACGACCAGCTTCCCGATCGGGCGATCGCCTTCGTCCTCGCTCATCCGCACCGTCGCGGGCTGGTAGCCGCGGCCCATCTCCACCTTCATGGTCATGTTGATCTCGCCCTGCTTGGACAGATGCGCGATGACATGATCCGGGTTAACGATCTCCACGTCGTGATCCAGCGCGATGTCGCTGGCGTAAACGGTGCACGGGCCCTTCTTGTTCAACGTGAGCACCGACTCCCCGCGGGCATGCATGCGGATCGCAAGTCCCTTGAGGTTCAACAGCACGTCGGTGACATCCTCCTGTACACCCTCGATCGTCGTGTACTCGTGAAGGACTCCGTCGATCTCGACTTCGGTGATGGCAGCACCCGGGATGGACGACAGCAGCACACGGCGCAGGGCGTTACCCAGCGTATGGCCGAAGCCGCGGTCCAGCGGCTCGATCGTGATCTTGGCAGTGTTGGCTCCGACGTCGCGAACGTTGACGATCCGGGGCTTCAGTAGCTGAATGGCGTGTCCGGGCATGCTGGACTCCTGATATCTGGTTACTTCGAGTAAAGCTCGACCACGAGCTGCTCGTTGATGTCGGGTGGAAGCTCATCGCGATCCGGGATGGTCTTGAACACGCCTTGCATCTTGGTCACGTCCACGTCGACCCAGTCCGGGAAACCAACCTGCTCGGCAACCGAGAGTGAGTCCTGGATCCGCGCCTGTTTGCGTGACTTCTCGCGAATGGCGATGACGTCCTCGGGCTTGACCTGGAACGACGGGATGTTCACGCACTGCCCGTTGACCTGGATGGCCTTGTGGCTGACGAGTTGGCGTGCTTCGGCCCGCGTCGCGCCGAAACCCATCCGGTACACGACGTTGTCGAGGCGGCACTCGAGCAGCTTGAGCAGGTTCTCGCCGGTCGGACCCTTCTTCTGGTCCGCCTTCTCGTAGTAGTTGCGGAACTGCCGCTCCAGAACGCCGTAGATGCGGCGCAGCTTCTGCTTCTCGCGCAACTGCGATGCATAGTCCGACAGTCGGCGTTGCCGCCTGGCACCGTGTTGCCCGGGAGGGGTATCCAGCTTGCACTTGCTGTCAAGCGGCCGGGCACGGCTCTTGAGCATGAGGTCCGCGCCTTCGCGGCGGCTCAGCTTGCACTTGGGACCAATGTATCTCGCCATGGACCGATCTCCGAATTCCTAGACGCGGCGCTTCTTGGGCGGCCGACAGCCGTTGTGTGGGATCGGTGTCACGTCCAAGATGGCCGTGATCCTGAATCCTGCGTTGTTCAGTGCCCGGACCGCGGACTCCCGCCCGGGCCCCGGACCCTTCACGTGAACCTCCAGATTGCGCAGGCCGTACTCCTGCACCATCTCGCCCACGCGCGACGCTGCGACCTGCGCGGCGAAGGGCGTGCTCTTGCGCGAACCCTTGAAACCGCTGCTGCCCGCCGTGGCCCAGCCAAGAGCGTTGCCCTGGCGGTCGGTGATCGTGATGACGGTGTTGTTGAAGGACGCGTGCACGTGGGCAATACCGTCGGAGACGGCGCGCCGGACCTTCTTCTTGACTCGCGCTTTCGCCATTGGACTATCCGATCCTTATCGCTTGATCATGCGACGCGGACCCTTGCGGGTGCGTGCATTGGTGCTGGTGCGCTGCCCGCGAACGGGCAAGCCGCGCCGATGACGAATGCCGCGGTAACAGCCCAGGTCCATCAGGCGCTTGATGCTCATGGACACTTCGCGGCGAAGATCACCCTCGATGGAATAGCGCCCGACCGCCGTGCGCAGCTTGTCGAGTTGCTCCTCGGTGAGATCCTTCACGAGGACTTCCGGCTTGATTGCCGTGGCCTCGCAGATCTTCAGGGCCGTCGTGCGTCCGATACCATAGATCTGCGTGAGCGACACCCATGTGTGCTTGCGATCCGGAATGTTCACCCCCGCGATACGCGCCATCTCGACTTACTCCTGTACCCCGTGGCGGAACAACCGGCACGGCAGCTCATTCATACGTAGTGACATGACGGGTGCCCCATCAGCCCTGACGTTGCTTATGTCGCGCATCCGTGCAGATCACCCGGACCACGCCATTGCGGCGGATGATCTTGCAGTTGCGGCAGATGCGCTTGACCGATGCTCGAACTTTCATGTTTCTACGCTCCGGGCTCGCGCTCAGCGGGGGACGCCGCTGCGGCCGTAGCCCTTCAGATTCGCCTTCTTCAGAAGGCCCTCGTACTGGTGGGACATCAGATGCGCCTGCACCTGCGCCATGAAATCCATGGTCACGACCACGATGATCAGCAACGAGGTGCCGCCGAAGTAGAACGGTACGCTCCACTGCACGATCATGAATTCGGGCAACAGGCATACCGCGGCGATATACGCCGCTCCCCACAGGGTCAGCTTCGTCATGACCGAATCGATGTAACGCGCCGTCTGTTCCCCAGGCCGGATCCCCGGGATGAAGGCCCCGGACTTCTTCAGGTTCTCCGCCGTATCCTTGGGATCGAACACCAGCGCCGTATAGAAGAAGCAAAAGAAGATGATCATACCGCCATACAGGATGGTGTAGATGGGTTGTCCCGGCGACATGCTCGTGGAGATGTTGCGCAGCCAGGCCATACCCGACGCATCCCCGAACCAGCCGCCCAGGGTGGCCGGAAACAGGATGATGCTGGACGCGAAGATAGGCGGAATCACGCCCGCCATGTTCAGCTTCAGAGGCAGATGCGAGCTCTGCCCGCCGTACATGCGCCGCCCCACCTGGCGCTTGGCGTAGTTCACCGTGATGCGCCTCTGACCGCGCTCCACGAACACGACGAAAGCAGTCACCGCGAGGGCGATCGCCATCAGCAGGAACACCAGCAGCACATGCAATTCGCCGGTGCGTGCGAGTTCCAGCGTGCCGCCGACCGCCGACGGCAGTCCTGCCACGATGCCGGCGAAGATCAGGATCGAGATGCCGTTGCCGATGCCGCGTTCGCTGATCTGCTCACCCAGCCACATCAGGAACACCGTTCCGGTGACCAGGGTCGCGACGGTTGTGATACGGAAACCCCAGCCCGGATCCAGCACCACGGCGCTGCCCCCGCCGCCCTGCCCTTCAAGGGCGACCGCGACACCGAAGGCCTGGAACGTCGCTAGCACCACGGTGGCATAACGCGTCCAGCGCGTGATCTTCCGGCGGCCGGACTCGCCCTCCTTGCGCAGTTCCTTGAGCTTGGGTTCCACATGCGACAGCAGCTGCATGATGATGGAGGCCGAGATATACGGCATCACGCCGATGGCGAAGATCGAGAACCGGCCCAGGGCACCGCCGGAGAACATGTTGAACATGTCGAGGATGGTTCCGCGCTGCTGCTCGAACAACTGCGCCAGTGCCGCGGGATCGATGCCCGGCACGGGGATGAAGGAACCGATCCGGAACACGACCAGCGCAAGCAGCACGAACAGCAATCGCTGCTTGAGCTCCTGGGAAGGACCTGCGCTGGGGACCGCCGGCGGTGTTCTGGTTCGCTTTGCCATT
>Ga0326597_10012594_pt1 | contig 11148 bp, 8 predicted proteins | sample RVTome_12_FD_203789 | JGI IMG/M metagenome (GOLD analysis project Ga0326597, IMG submission 203789) | Soil microbial communities from uranium-contaminated site in the Upper Colorado River Basin, Wyoming, United States - RVT100D185 | ecosystem: Environmental > Terrestrial > Soil > Contaminated >... | reverse complement strand
CGAGGCCGGGCGCCGAAACCACCACCACCGTATGCACCGCCCGCGCGATGTCCACCTCGTCCTGGCCGACGCCCACGGTCTCCACCAGGACGAGGTCGAAGCCGGCCGCGTCCAGAATGTCCACGGCATCCAGGGTGGATCGGGCCAGGCCACCCAGCGCCCCGCGCGTGGCCATGCTTCGGATGAAAACGCCGGGGTCGGCCGTGAGCCCGGTCATCCGCACGCGGTCGCCCAGGATGGCCCCTCCCGAAAAGGGACTGGAGGGATCGACGGCGACGATCCCAATCTTGCGGCCGCTTTCGCGGACGGCCCGGGCCAGCGACCGCACGAGGGTGGACTTGCCGCTCCCCGGAACTCCGGTGAGGCCGACCACGTGCGCCTTGCCGGCGTGGAAGTAAATCTCGGCCAGGGCGTGGCGGGACCCCTCGTCACCGGCCTCGGCCCGCGACATCATCCGCGCGATTCCCCGCACGCGGCCCGCCAGGACCTCGGAAACCAGCTCGCCGGAGGGCGTTCGGGCCATGACGTCAGGCATCCATCTTCTGCTGGAGCGAGCGGAAGAGGTCCCGGTCGTCGACCACCCGCCGCGCCTTGAAGTCCGTACGCGGGAGCACCCCCGCTTCCACCACCTCGACCCGGGCCCGGACGCCCAACACCCGGTTCAGGCCGGCTTCCGCCCGGCGGCGCAATCGTTCGATGGCCTCCTCGCCCGCTTCGTACACCGCCTCTTTGGCGTCCAAGCGCACCAGCAGCTCATCCATGGCGCCGTCGCGGGTGATGATGATGCGGTGCTCGCCGCCGTAGTCCGAAAATCCGTTGAGCACCGAGTCGATGGCGCTGGGATAGATGTTCTCCCCGCGGATGGTGAACATGTCGTCGATGCGGCCGTAGATTCCCTGGGGAAGGCGCGGATAGGTGCGCCCGCATGGGTTGGGCTCCTCCACCCAGTGGGTGAGGTCGCCCGAGACCAGACGGATCATCGGCTGGGAGGTTCGCTCCAGATGGGTGTATACGGGCGTGCCTCGGCTGCCGTAGGGTACGCGGCAATGAGTCTGGGGATCGCAGATCTCGGTGTAGACCATGTCTTGCCACAGCAGCATGCCCTCGGTCTCGTAGCTCCCGGCCAGGTTCATCCACGGCGTCATCTCGGCCATGGAGCCGCAATCGATCACCCGGGCGCCGTAGGTCTCCTCGATGCGCTGACGGATGCTCGGGACCGAGGCCCCGGGCTCGCCCGAGAAGAACATCTGCCTGAGCCCGAAGTCCCTGGGGTTCAGCCCTTCCCCGGCGGCCACCTCGGCCAGATGAAGCGCATAGGAGGGCGTACTGTAGAAGGCGGCGGGCTTGACCAGGTTCATCCACATGGCCGCCCGCGCCGTCATGCCCGGTGCGCCTGCGCCGAAGGGGAAGCACTTGGCGCGCAGGCGCTCGGCGCCCAGGAGCGTCCCCCAGGAGCCCATGTAGAGGCTGAAAACGGCGGCGACGAATGCGATGTCCCCAGGCCGGATGCCCATGCCCCACATCACCCGGGCCTGGTTGTTGGCGATGGCTTGCCAGTCGTCCCGGCCGATGGCGAAAATGGTCGGCCGTCCGGTGGTGCCGGAGGTTCCGTGGATGTGATGGACCTCCGTCGGGGGGATGCACAGATAATCCCCGAAGGGTTCCGCCCGGGCCTGGGATTCGCGCAACTCCGCCTTGGTGACCACGGGCACCCGCTCGAAGTCCTCCAGTGAATGGATGTGGTCGGGATGAATTCCGGCTTCGTCCCACTTTCGCCGGTAGAACGGCCCGTGCGCGTAGGCGTAGCGCATCACCTCGCGCAGCCGCCCGAGGATGGCATTTTCGCGGTCGCCGGCGGGCATGGTCTCGCGCGCCGGAAACCAGTGCCGGCTCGAGGCGGCCGGCATATAGTCGGGGTCGTACCTGGGCGGGAAAGACCAGTACTCCACGGCGACGCCTTCTCCTGGCGACAAGGGTCTCCGCCTAACGGTGGCTCCGCGCCGCCACCAGCCGCCTCACTGTGTCGACGATCACGTCCGGTGTGGTGTCCTGCAGAAGGACCTCGCTTACCCCCCGGTTCTTCAGGTCGGCGGCGTCCTCGTCCGACATCACGCCGCCGGCAAGCACGATGATATCCTCGGCGCCGTTCATCTTCAAGAGGTCGATGATGCGGGGAAGGATTGTCATGTGGGCGCCGGACAGCAGGCTTACCCCGAGCACGTCCACATCCTCCTGGATGGCGGCGTCGGCCACTTCCTCCGGGGTGCGGTGGAGGCCGGTGTATATCACCTCCATGCCCGCGTCGCGCAAGCACCGTGCAACCACCTTGACACCGCGGTCGTGGCCGTCGAGTCCGACCTTTGCCACCAGCACACGGATGAGATCCCTCTCCTGGCTCATCTCTGCCTCACGCAATCGACAGCCCTGCGAGCGCCACCTGTCCCATGAATCCGGCTCTCGAGCGCCTTCGCCCTCTCTACGCAAACGCCGAGGGATCAACCGATATTTTCCCAAATTTACCTGGGTTAAAACAGTCTAGCAAACTGAGCGCCAGATTCTCCCCGGAACCCTTTGATAAGCAGTTTCAGTTATTTTTACGGAGCCAAAATCTCAGATGGTCATCATTGATGTCATCGTTCCATTTGTTCTTGCGGGCTGTGCCATCTATCTCCTTGTCCCGAATTCTTTTTCCTGGCCGGCCCTACCTCCCTCCATACCCATAGAACCCCCGCCCGCTCTTCCGCCCCAGCCAGCCCGCCGCGGTCATGCGGCTAAGGAGGGGCGGGGGGCCGAAGCGGGGCTCGTAGAGCTCGCGCGCCATGGCCTCCGCGACGAAGGTCAGCACATCCACGCCCACGAGATCGCTGAGGGTGAGAGGGCCCATCGGGTGGCCCAGGCCCTCGCGCACCGCCTGGTCGAGCGTCTCGCGCGGGGCCAAGCCCTCGTCGTAGAGCTGGGCCGCGTGGTTGAGGAAGGGCACGACGAGGCGGTTCACGAGGAAGCCGGGGCGGTCCTTCACGGGGATGGAGATCTTGCCGAGGCGCCGGCAGAAGGCCAGGCCGAAGGCGGCGATCTCGGGCTCGGTCTGCTGGGCCTCGATCACCTCGACCAGGCGCATGGCGTAGGGCGGGTTGAAGAAGTGGAGCCCGAGCACCCGCCCGGGCCGCCTTGTCTGGGCGGCCATGGCGGTGACGGGGAGGCAGGAGGTGTTGGTGGCGAGGATGGCCTCCTCTCCCGCGACGCCGCCGAGCCTCTTGAAGATATCAAGCTTGAGATCGAGATTCTCCACGGCCGCCTCGATGACGAGGTCGCACCCGGCGAGGCTCTCCAAGTCGGCGCTTCCCCGCAGGCGCCCGAGAGTGGCCTCCTTCTCCGCCTCCTGCATCTTCCCCCGCTGGACGGCGTCGGCGAGATTCTTCTGGACGCGCCCAAGGCCCGCTTCGAGCGCCTGGGCGTTCACCTCGACGGCACTGACTTCCAAGCCTGACGTGGCGCACACCTGGGCGATGCCGCTCCCCATGGCGCCCAAGCCGATGACCCCCACCCGGCGGATGCCCTCCGCCAGCGCGGTGCCCGCCGAGAGATCCCGCGCCCCCGCCGCCTCCGGCAGGGCCTCGGCGTCGCCTTGGTCCGAGGGCCGCTGATACGTGAAGAAGCCCCGGCCGGATTTCATGCCCAGGCGCCCCGAGGCGATCATGCGGTCCGCCAGGGGGGGAGGGGCGTAGCGGGGGTCGCCGAGCTGCTCGAAGAGGGAGAGCGCCGCCTCCCGGTGCCTGTCCAGCCCCTGGATGTCGAGGAGGCGCATGGGTCCCATCTTGTAGCCCAGGCCCAGCTGAACGCCTACGTCAATGTCCGAAGAAGTGGCGTAGCCGGACTCCACCAGCCGGATGCAGTCGTTGAGGAAAGGGACGAAGAGGCGGTTCAGGATGAAGCCGGGGGTGTCCTTGACCACGAGGGGGGCGAGCCCCGCCCCTTTCAGGAAAGCCACGGCGGCCTGGACCGTTCCCTCGCCCGTCAGGGGTCCCGGGGCCACCTCGACGAGCCCGCTGAAGGGGGCCGGATGGCGGAAGTGGAGGGCCACGACCCGCTCCGGGCAGCCCGAGGCCGCGCCGAGGGCGGCGGCGGAGAGGGTGCCGGTGCTGGTGGCCAGGACGGTCCCATCCTCCGTCAGGCCGGCGAGGCGGCGGAGCAGGGCGCCCTTTTCGGCCAGGCCCCCCGGGAGGGCCTCGATGGCCAGGGCGCAGCCGGGGGGGATGGGATCGCCCGCCCCGGCGAGGGTCACCCGCACGCCCCCCTGGGTGAGGGCGGCGGAGATGGCGGAACCCTCGCCGATGACGGCGGCGTGCGTCTCGCTCATCGCCGGATCTCCCGATTCAGGGGTGAATGGTCCATGTGGGAAAGGACCGCCGTAGGGCTTTGTAGGTTTTTCCGCCGGTGAGTGTCAAACCGGGAAGGCGGCTTGCGCCCAGCCGGACTTTCCGGCTATGGGGAATGCGCTATGGCGATGATCCGGGAAGACATCGAGAAGGCGATCGAGGCGGCCTCGCGGGCGCGGAAGCCGGTTTCCCTCCCGGGGGCGGACCTGCGGTGGTCGGACCTGAGCGGCCTGGACCTCTCCGGGGCGGATTTGAGCGGAGCCGTCTTGGCGGGCGCCTCGCTCCGGGAGGCGGATCTCTCGGGGGCGGATCTCTCCCAGGCGGATCTTCAGGGGGCCGACCTGGAGGAGGCGGTCCTGGACGACGCCTCCCTGGCCGAGGCCGACGTGGCCGGGGCGAATTTCCGGGGGGCGAGCCTGGTGGGGGCCGACCTGGAAGGGGTGAACCTGGACGAGGCCCTCCTCGACGGCGCCCGGTTCCTGTGAGCGGAAGCGGCGAAATCGGATTCGAATAATTTTCAATGAAATCCGGGATAAACGGAGCCCGGATCCTCACGGGCGATTTCTTCTCGCCTTGTTCAGCCTCCGAAAATGGCCTTTCCGGCTTGCAGGCGCCGGAAAATGGGGATAAAAATGCGCCGCTCGCGCGTTTGTGCGGATATCGGGCGAGAGTCAGTTCCTTTCTGAGAGGGCAGGGAAAATGGGCAGGTCTGCGGTGTTCATCGACGGGGCATATATCGAGTTTCTGATTCGCGAGGAGTTCGCCGAGATGCGGGTGGATTTCGCCCGCCTCTCCCAGCGCCTGGCCGGCAACAAGGAGCTCCTGCGCACCTACTACTACCACTGCCTCCCCTACCAGGGATCCAACCCGACCGAGGAAGAGACGAAGCGCTACATGAACAAGCTGCGCTTCTTCCGCACCCTGGATCGCCTGCCGCGCTTCGAGGTGCGCCTGGGGGAGATCGTCTACCGGGGCGTGCGCGAGGACGGCCGGGAGAACTTCGTCCAGAAGCGCGTGGACATGATGCTCGGCGTGGACCTCGTGCGCCTGGCCACGAGCGGCCAGATCACCGACGCCATTCTCGTGGCGAGCGACAGCAACCTCGTGCCCGCCGTCTCGGCGGCCAAGGAGTGCGGGGTGCTGGTGTCCCTCTTCCACGGGCGGAAGGCCGGCGCCAACGAGGACCTCTGGACCCTCTGCGACGAGCGCTACGCCATCACCGATGACCTGCTGACCGCGGTCCAGCTCGCCCCCCGCAAGGACGGCCACGGGGCCGTGCACGAGATGCCGGCCCAGACGACGCTCTCGGCCTGAGACTCTCCTTCACACGAAAAAAGGGGGGCGGCGCGGGCCGCCCCCCTTCTCTTTTCTCCCCCGTCTCAGTCGTACACCGTCTCCATGTAGTGGCCGGAATCCACCTGGGCCTCGATGACGGTGGGGCCCGCCGCTCCCAGGGCCTTCCGGAGCGCCCGCTCCAGCTCCTCCGGCCCGCGCGCCGCGACCGCCGGGACGCCGAAGTAGTGCGCGGGGGGATCGGCGGGCATCGCCCCCTTCCCCTTTTCGAGGGAGGTGCCGTACACCTCGAAGCTCCGGCGCTCCTGCTTCACCTGGATGAGGGAGAGCCACTGGTCGTTCAGCACCACGATGGGCAGCGCGATGCCCAGGCGCTTCGCCGTGGCCACCTCGCCGCAGGTCATCTGGAAGCAGCCATCCCCGATGACGGTGACGGCCGGGAGCTCCGGCCGCGCCAGCTTGGCCGCGATGCCCGCGGGGATGCCGAAGCCCATGGAGGACCAGCCGTTCGTGATGAGGAAGGTGCGCGGCGCGTGGGCCGTCCACTGGCTGGCGATCTGGTGGGTGTGGGCCCCCACGTCGAAGGAGAGCAATCCCTCCCGGGGCAGGGCGGCGCGCACCACGTCGATGGCCTGGTGGGGCGAGAAGCGGGGGGTCTGGGGCCGGAGCGCGCGCTGGAACTTCTCCTTCTGGCGCAGCGCCGCGTCCGAGGGCCACTCGTAGCGGCCGGGCCTCAGATCGATCATCCGCTTGAGCGAGGCGTCGAGGTCCCCCACCACCTCGTGGACCACGTTCACCTTGCCGCCCGTGTCGGCCGGCTCGATGTCCACGCTCGCCAGGGGCACCTCCTTGATCCAGGCCTCGTACTCCACCTCCACCACGTCGTAGCCCAGCCCGAGGATGAGGTCCGCCCCGCGCAGGAACTCCCGCTGCACCTGGCGCCGCGCCCGCTCGATGCACCCGATGGAGAGGGGGTGGTCCTCGTCGATCATCCCCTTGGCCATGGTGGTCGAGGCGAAGGGGAGCTGGTGCTTCTCGATGAAGGCGCGCAGGAGGCCCGGGTCCTTCATCCGCATGGCGGAGGCGCCGATGACGGCCACGGGGCGCCGGGCCCCGCCGAGGACCTCCTCCAGCTTGCGGAACTGCGTCTCGGGCGCCGGGTGAAAGCTTCGCCCCGAGGGGGCGGGCGGCGCCTCCTCCGTGGCCGGGGCCAGGCAGACATCCTCCGGCAGGTCGAGGTGCACCGGGCCCTGGGGCTCGCTCAGGGCGGCGCGCAGGGCCTCCTCCACCGCCGGGGCGACGCGGCCCCTGCGCAGCGGATGGCTCCCCTTGGTGATCGGCCGGAAGAGGGCGTGGTGATCGATGTACATCTGGATGCGCCGGCCGATCTGGTCCGTCGGGATGTTGCAGGTGATGGCGATGAGGGGGGAGCGGTCGAGGTAGGCGTCCCCCACGCCGGTGGTCAGATTCGTGGCCCCGGGGCCCAGGGTGGCGATGCACAGGCCGGGCGCCCCGGTGAGGCGGCCCATCACGTCGGCCGCGAAGCCGGCCGAGCCCTCGTGGGCCACGAGGACGAACTCGATGCCCCCCTTCCGCATGGACTCGATGAGAGGCAGCACGTTTCCGCTGGGGATGCCGAAGGCGTACCGGACCCCGGCGGCCTTGAGCATCTGGACGATGAGGTCTCCGTTCGTCTGGGGCATGTCCTTCCTCGCCGGCGCCGCCGGGGCGGCGCGGTGGATGTCCGCGTCCGTTCAGGGAGCGCGGTTACCCGTGCGCCTGATCTTATGGCGCACGGTAAATATTGATGAGGTCCTTCAGCAGGGCGGCGGCCGCCCCCCTCGGGTCGCTCTTCCCGCCCAGGACGGTGACCCGGTCCATGGAGTCGGTGACGTAGGTGATGCCCTTCTCGGCGCCGTCCACGGCGGCCAGGGGATGTCCCGCGGGCAGGGCCTCCGGCGCGACGCGAGCGGTGACCCGCCCATTCTGCCCCCGCTCGGCCCGGCCCACCAGCCGCATCACCCGGCCCTCGGCGGCCGCCCGGCGGACGTCCTCTTCCCCCACCCCGGTGATGCCCGCGCGGGCCACATCCTCGGGGCGCAGGTCCGCCCCCATGCACACGTTCGCGATGAGGGCGAGCTTGTTCGCCGTGTCGTAACCCTCCACGTCCAGGGTGGGGTCGGTCTCGGCGATGCCCATCCGCTGGGCCTCGGCCAGGGCGGCGGCGTAGCCCTTCCCGCCGCGCATCCGGGTGAGGATGAAGTTCGAAGTGCCGTTCAGCACCCCCTCGATGGCCAGGATCTCGGCCCCGGCGAGGCAGGTCTGGGCCACGTCCAGGGTGGGCAGCGCCGCCGCGGCCGCGGCCGAGAGCTTGAGGGCGGCCCCCCGCTCCGCCGCGAGGGCGCGCAATTCGCCGAAGTTGCGGATGAAGGGCCCCTTGTTCGCGCTCACGACGTGCATCCTCTTGCCGAGGGCGGCCCGGATGTGCCCCAGCGCCGGCTCCCCGGTGCGGATGTCGGTCGGGGTGCACTCGACCAGGAGCTCCGCCCGGGCCTCCCGGACGAGGTCCAGGCCCTTCCAGGCCGCCTGGAGGGCGGGATGGCCCCCGAAGCCCTTGCGGGCCTCGAAGAAATCCGCCGCCTCGGACGGGTCAATGCCCTCCGGCTGGTGGAGGCTCCCCGCAAGCTCCCCGATCCCGGCCAGCCGGAGGTCGAGGCCGTAGGCGGCCCTCAGCGGCTCCCGCTTCGCGGCCAGGAGCCGCGCGAAGGCGCGCCCCACCCGCCCGAAGCCGCAGAGCAGGAACCGGACATCTCGGGCCACGGGATTTCCTCGCGCCGATGGGAAAAGAAAACGGGGGAAATCCCCCCCGGCCCCTCCTCATGCCACGCACGGGGGAGGGGGTCAAGGAGGGGCGGGGTGTCCACCTAGAACCACCCCCCCAGAACCTCCCCCCCTGAGGGGGGAAGGAAAGAACTCGCCTCATTCGAGGGCTGAAAGAACCCGCCCCCCCTTTTGGGCCGCATGCGGTCGGGTCCATGCGGACCCGACGCCCGCTTGCGGGCAGGCTTGAAGGGGGGAGGGAGCGCCCCGCCCAGGCGGCTCGCCGCCTGGGGACCCGGAAAGAGGGGCGCGATGGGGGGAGGTTTGGCTTGAAAGAGTACCTGCCGGACACCACCCCCCTGAGAGCTCCCCCTCGGCCACGGCCGTCCTTGCGCGGGCGGGGGATGTGTGGGAGAGATGGTCTGCCCCCGGCGCGGGGAACTCCCACACCCTCAGGAGGATGAGCCGCGATGGCCGACCTCGAGCTGACAGGCGCGTTCGGCGACTACGACCGCACCCACTACCTCACCAAGGGCCTGGTGAAGCCCGAGGGAATCGCCCTGCGGGTGGTGGAGATGCCCCCGACCGAGATCTTCCACCGGATGTGCAACTACCTCGAGTTCGACTGCTCGGAGATGTCCATGGGGGCGCACTGCTTCCTCCTGGGGGCGGGCGAGAGCCCCTTCGTCGGGATGCCCGCCTTCCCTAGCCGCGCCTTCCGGCACTCGATGGCCTACGCGAACACCGGCGCCAAGGTGGAGAAGGTTTCCGACCTGAACGGAAAGCGCGTCGCCATCCGCGAGTGGGGGATGACCGCCGTCGTCTGGATCGTGGGCATCCTCTCGGAGGAGTACGGCCTCGACATGAAGTCGGTGGAGTGGGTGGCGGCCCTCAGGCCCCGGGTGCCCATCCAGATGCCCAAGGGGATGAAGCTCACCTACATGAAGCCGGGCCAGAACCTCTCGGACATGCTCGACTCGGGCGAGGTGGACGGCGCCCTCTACCACCAGGTGCCCGCCTGCTTCGCCAAGGGCTCTCCCCGGGTGAAGCGGCTCTTCCCCGACTACAAGGCGGCCGAGGTCGAGTACTACCGCCGCTCGGGCATCCACCCGCCCATGCACTGCGTGGTGGTGCGCAAGGAAATCGCGAAGCGCGAGCCCTGGGTGGTGAGGAGCCTCTACAAGGCCATGTGCGAGGCCCGCCGGCGCGCCATGGAGGCCCTCTCCGACAGCGGCGCCTACTCCGCCATGGTGCCCTTCCTCCCCTCGGCGGTGGAGGAGACCCGCGCCCTCTTCGGCGAGAACTACTGGCCCTACGGCCTCGAGGCCAACCGCAAGACGCTGGAGAAGCTCGTCCTCTACGCCCACCAGCAGGGGCTCACCCCGCGCCTCCTCGAGGTGGAGGAACTCTTCGGGGAGAGCGTCCGGGAGGGGTAGCCCCGCCCGGCGGGGCGCTCACCCGGCACGGGAGTTCGCATGGCGGCGGCCCCTTTCAAGGAGCTCTACGTCGCGCCCTTCCACCGGCTGGAGGCCCTCCTGGGCGGCCTCCTGCGGCGGATGGAGGGGGGCGATCCCTTCCGCGCCCGCCGCGTCCTCGTCATCTCGAACCTCGTCCGGGACCGCCTGCAGGAGCGCCTCGCGCGGGAGGGCGCCTGGGCGGGGGTGGACTTCCTCACCCCGCTCGACCTGGCGAGAGAGATCGCGGGCCCGCGCGTCCGCCGCGCGGGGCTCCGGCCCCTTCCGCCCGGCGGGGACGCGGCCCTGGCCTCGCGCCTCCTCCGGGAGAACGCCGGCCGGCTGCGCCGCCTCCGGCCCCCCGAGGGGATCCCCGGCTACGACGAGGCCCTCGCCGCCACCCTGGCCGACCTGCGCGAGGCGGGGGTTTCTCCCGCCGACCTCCAGCGCGCGGGGGACGATTCTCTCCGCGACCTCGCCCTTCTGCTCGACGCCTACGAGGCCCGGCTCGCGTCGCTCGGCTTCCACGACGAGCCGGGGCTGCTCCGCGCCGCATGCGGGGAGGCGGAGGCGTCGCCCCAGGACATCCCCACCCTCCTCTACGGCTTCGCCGACCTGAACGCCCTCCAGCGGCGGCTCGTGGAGGCCTGCTGCCGGAGCGCCCCCGCCGCCGCCCTCGTCCCGGCGGAGGAGGGTGCCCCCGCCTGCGCCTTCGTCCGGCCCATGCTCGCCTGGCTGCGCGCCCTGGGGTTCGCGGACCGGAAGGTGGAGAAGGACGGAGAGCGACCCTTCGCGGAAGCGGGCCGGGCCCTCTTCTCGGCGGAGGGCGGGGCCTCCCTCGCGGGGGATGCCCTCCGCATCGTTTCTGCCCCCGCCCCGGGCCGCGAGGCCTTCGAGCTGGTGAGGGAGCTTCTGTATTCCCCCGGCGGGAGCCGCGAGGCCGCCGTCCTCGTCCCCGGCGGAGAGGGCTACGCGTCCCTCTTCGAGGAGACCTGCCGCTCCCTGGGCGTCGAGGCGCGCGCCGAGCGCGGAGTTTCCCTTGTCCGCACTCCGGCGGGGCGGGCGCTGCTCGGGATGCTCCTCCTGCGCGAGCGGGGCTACCCCCGCGCCGAGGTGTTGCGTTTCCTGGACGAGGGGAGCTTCGCCGCCAGTGCCTCCTTCCTCGAATGGCGGACGGCCAAGGGCAGCGGGGAGGAGGATTCTTG
>Ga0326597_10012593_pt1 | contig 11148 bp, 13 predicted proteins | sample RVTome_12_FD_203789 | JGI IMG/M metagenome (GOLD analysis project Ga0326597, IMG submission 203789) | Soil microbial communities from uranium-contaminated site in the Upper Colorado River Basin, Wyoming, United States - RVT100D185 | ecosystem: Environmental > Terrestrial > Soil > Contaminated >... | reverse complement strand
CCCAGGCGGCGCATCGCTTCGTTGACGCGCCTCCCACGTACCACCAGTATGCGGTTCGGCGTTCGCCTCGCGCTGCATCCACCTGGAACGCGCTCGCTGATCCAGCCCCCTACTGGCGCGGCCTCTAGATCGAAGGTCTGGTACCAGCCATTCCGTAGCGGTGTGGCCACCCCAAACAGGAGGAATTCATGACGGACCACGACGCCGAACTCGTTCGCGGACTGAGAGAACTGCCCACGACGGTGGTGTCCGACGTCCTCGGGGACCTCGGCTACGACGCGCAGGTCCTCTCGCTGGCCCTGCGGCCTGTCATCTCCACCCAGCCATCGTTCTGCGGCCCCGCCTTCACCGTCTCCGGTGTCGTAAGTCCTGAGACGGGTCCTGATCTGCGGAAGTCGCAGGCCATCGACGAGATGCCGGCAGGTGCCGTCGCGGTGTGGGCTGGCAACGGGGTCGAGGGTGTCTGCATGTTCGGTGACCTCCTCGCGACCGGCATGCTCCAGCGTGGTGTCGTTGGCGCTGTGGTGGACGGGGGTGTCAGGGATTCCGTCACGCTGGCCGAAATCGTCTTCCCTGTGCATGCCCGGTACGTGACGCCGAAGGCGTCCACGGACCATTGGCGGGTGCAGGCGGTGAACGAACCCGTGACGCTCCCCGGCGTCCTGCAGACCTCTGTCGAGACAGCCCCAGGGGACCTGGTTCTGGCAGACGCGGACGGGGTCGTCGTGATCCCCGCCGCCGTCGCGTCGACGGTGCTCGCGCGCGGATCAGAACTGGAGCAGCGCGAGGGCGCGATCCGGGACCGCGTGCTCGCTGGCGAGTCGCTGGCCGACGTAATGCGTGACGTCGGGCGGATCTGACCGGGGGGATGGATCCCGCTGGTGGGTGATCGCCGGCCTGCCCACCAGATCTGTCGCAACCACCCATCGCAGGGTCAATTTCTTGACGATTCCACAAAGCGGGCTGGCGCCAGCCCCCCACCCTTGGAGAGACCAAGTTGGCTGGCGTATCGTCCATGTCGCCGGACCGGAGGTAGATCGATGACTCGGCGTCTACGGGCAATGGCAACGAGTGCAGCCTTGTCCGTGCTCACGCTGGCCATGGTTGCCTCACCGCAACCGGAGCGCCACGAGATCACGGTGCCATCGAGCCCGGGCGACAGCCTGCTCATCGAATGGGAGGGCGTCGCTCCAGCCGGTGCCAAGATCACGGGCGAGTGCCCGCAGGACGCCACCACCGACCTTCACACGATCGTGTTGACGGTGCCCGACGGCAGCTACGACCGCGTCGACGTCGCCGCCAAGGTGACCATTGCCTGGCAGGACGACCTTGCCGATCTTGGACTGCCTCCTCTCCAGGACCTCATCCTGACCGTGTGGCACGATGGTGTGACCATCATCTACCGCGACGTCATGGAGAACTGGCGCGAGGCCGATTCTCGAATCGAGGTCGTCCTGAACAACCCGCCCACGGGGACCTACGCCATCGGTGTCTGCGCAGGCGAGTCACACGTGGACACGCCGTTCACCGGCGCGTTGGTGATGGCGGCCGGTGCGGTGCCCGGCAACGGATCGGGGGCCGGCGAGTGACGAAGGACAGATCCGGCCGACGAGACCGTGACTCGGTCCTCCGCCGTTTCGGTCCCTTGAGCGGTGGCCTGGTGTCGCTGGCGCTGGTGGCGCTGGTCATGCCGTCAGCACTCAACGTCCCGCAGTCCCAACCGAACCAGGTGCTGGAGTTCGCCCCAGTCCCCCCGCAGGACGACACGCCACCGCCACCCGACCAGGGCAACGTCGCGTCCCTGACGCTCGGATCGTCGGCGACGGCACCCGCAGACGCAACCGGGGACACGGGCCCGGGCCTGCCACCGGTTCCGCAGACGCCCGAGGGCATCGGCACCCTGCCCGTCACCAAGCGCTGCGTGGGGAACCCACCCCGTCAGACAGAAGACCCCATGGCCCCGCCGTGCGTCGCACACTTCGAGGGTGACAACGGTGGAGCCACCCATCGCGGCGTGGACGCAGGCGAGATCCGGATCCTGGTGTACGCGGACGGGAAGACTGCCTTCACCGACCAGGGGGCCGAGCGGGAGAACACCAACCGCGGCGAGTACTTCGACCTGGGCGAACCGCCCGCCGATGGCGTGGAGGAACCGATCACGGTGCGGGCCATCCGGCGGTTCCAGCGCTACTTCAACGACCGCTACCAGACCTACGGACGTACGGCCCACTTCTGGGTGTACTTCAACACGCCGGCCACGACCTCGCCCGAGTCCCGGCGCGCGGATGCTGCCGACAACCTGGCCAGGATCGACCCGTTTGCCGTGATCACGAGTGGCCTGATCGACGGTGGACAGGACGGGTACACCGACTTCATGGCGTCAAACGGGGTCCTCGTCTTCGGCTCGCCGACCGGAAGCCGGACGGCCGAGTTCTACCGCCGCCACCCCGGACAGATCTGGAGCTACCTGCCGCCGCTCGAGAGGCGCGCAGATGCCTTCGCGACCCTGGTGTGCCGACAGGTGATCGGACGCCCGGTCGCCGACGGCGAGGTGGCATCTGGCCAGGACCGCGTGCTCGGGCTTCTCACCAGCGACGACCCGACCTTCCCCGATCTGCAGGTCCTGGCCGACCTGATCGAACAACGAATCACCGCGTGCGGTGGAGAGATCGCGGCGCGCGCAAGGTTCCCCGTCGCCAACCGCCGCTACTCGACGGGGGCCCCGACCTATGCGATCGAGAACATGACCGGGTTCTCCGACGCGGGCGTCACGACCATCATCTGGCCGGGAGGCTTCGAATCCGAGCAGAGCAAGGCTGCGGCACGAATTGATTACCAACCCGAGTGGATCATTGCGGGCGACACCCACCACGAGGGACTCAACAATGCACGAGCGCAGGACCAGATCGCATGGGACCATGCCACGGTCGTCACCTCGCTCACTCGACCGTGGTCCCAGGATGAGGATCCTTGCGAAAACGCGATCCGTGAGGCCGATCCAAACGTCGGAGGCACCTCGTCGGAGGTCGGCACCGACATGAGCCGCGCCTGCTACGACTTCCTCTACTACGAGGACATCCGCACGCTCTTCACCGGCTTGCAGGTGGCAGGCCCGCAGTTGACTCCCGCGAACATGGACCAGGGCTTCCATGCCATCCCGGCCGTACCGTCGGACGACCCACGTGTGCCCGCGTGCTTCTACGACCCGGGCGACTACACGTGCATCAAGGACGCCATGGTCCAGGAGTGGGACAGCGAGGCAACGGGCTGGGATTCCCAGCCCGGCTGCTGGCGCATGACCGAGGCGGGACGGCGCTACCTCGTCGGGACCTGGCCCAATACCAACATCGACGAGCCGCGCAGTCCGAGCGACCCGTGCAACTCGTACGACCGGGCCACCCAGCTGTACTGACGCCGGCGGTGTCAGCGTGGCGTCCCCATCATGCAGCTTCCTGCGCGGCGGGGACGACGATCTGGTTCATGCAGGACGGCGCGCGCCCGTGATCTGCCTCAGCGCCGCCTCGCGGCTGGCTGCATCCACGGCAGTTCGTATCCGCGGTCCGCGTCGACCACCGTTGTCCCGGGCGCGCTTGGGCACTCGCCAGCTGTGTCGACGGCCGGTGACGCCGCGGTCACGCAGCGGTCACGCGGCGGTGACGTGGCGGTGACACCCGCCAGTGATACTCCAAGCACCAACGATGGAGGCTCTCAACATGGGTGGAAGCACGAAGAAGGCGAAAGGTCGCCTCAAGCAGGCCGCTGGAGCCATCACTGGCGACAGGAATCTCAAGCGAGAAGGCAAGCGCGACGAGCGTGTCGGCAACCTCGAGAACAAGACCGAAGGCGCGGCCGATGCGGTCCACGACAAGGTCGACGAGGTCATCGAGAAGGTTTCAAACAAGAAGTAGACCCCCCTCAACAGGAGAACCCCATGAGCACCAACTTGATCATCCTCATTCTCGTCGTCCTGTTCGTCTTCGGCGGCTTCGGGTACAGCAGGCGAGGCAGGTGAGGTCGTCCTGATCGGCCGGCCCGGTCGGTTGTGGCGGCGGCGCCGGGTGCCAATTGCGGCCCGGCGCGGCCAGCAGCCCAGCGTCGCCCACGAGCAGGTCGGCCGACCACGATTGAGGAGCCCATCGTGACTGACGAGATCCACGCCGATCGCCGAGACCCCGAGACGCCCGATGGACCGATCCGCCTCTCGGAGGCGGGCAGGGACCTCCTCGAGGACGCACGGAAGCTGAGTTCTGGGCGGGCGGCCCGGACGCTGACGCCGCAGGTCGGCGTCACGTTGAAGCAGACGCTGATGGCGCTCGTCGAAGGGCGCGCCCTCGGCAAGCACCGGGCACCGAGCAGGGCCACGATCCAGATCCTGCAGGGATCGGTGACGATCAACGCCGGCGAAGACGTCCTGGAGCTCGACGAGGGATCTTGGGCTGTGCTCCCTGACCAGGAGCACGACCTCACGGCCAACACCGACGCGGTGGTACTGCTGACGGTCGCCCAGACGACCTGACCGGCGGCCGTCGTGCGGAGGCTCCATTCCTCAGTCGGCCAGCAGGGTGTCGGGATCGTCCTCGAGCAGACGCCTGACCCCGCCCAGGACGCGCAGGGCCGACCCGGTTGCCAGCGCCACGAGCTTGCCCGTCGCGTCCTGGAGCTCGCCGCGGGCGACGATCATGTTCCGCCCGGCGTGCACGATCTCTGCGCGTCCGGTCAGTTCACCGGTGTTCGGATAGACCGGACGGAGAAACTGGACCTTGAGGTCCATGGGGGCGCAGATCTGGCCAGCCTCCATCGCCAAGGTGTAGGCGCTGTTGAGGGCGATGTCCGTCATCGCGGCGATCGCGCCGCCGTACAGGAACGGGGCCGGGCTGCACAGCCACTCGGTGGTTGGAAACGTCCAGCCCACCGCGTCACCGTCGACCGCAGTCAAGCCGCCCCCAAGGATGTGGGCGATCGGGGGCGGTTCGATGGTGCCATCGATGTAGCCATTCATCATCGCCCTGCCCGACAGCGTGTCGAACTCGTCGGGGGTGAGCACCCGGCCGGTCGGTTCGCGCTGGAACGGAGGCGTACCGGTCGCCGGCCCCCGTGTTCCTGCGGCAGCCGGCTCGTCGGGGTCGATGTCGAGGACGCCAGGGACCTCGACGATGAGACAGCGCGTGGTGCTGTGTGCGACCAGGCGCCCGCGTGCGTCGGTGATCTGGACGGCGGACGCGCCCACGCGCCGGCTGGCGTGGATCGTGGTCGCGCGCGCCGTGAACATGCCGCTGCGACGCTGGGGCGCACGCAGGAAGCTCATCGACAGCTCGGACGTGGTCGCGATCCGTCCTGGTGGGAGCCCAGTGATGATCGCGCTGGTCAACGGGGCGTCCGCGGCGAGCAGGAGTGCGCTCCCCCCAAACGTCCCCGTGCCGATGTCCAGCCACCCGGTCGCAGGCATCTGAAAGGTCGAGGTGCCGTGGCCGTGCTCAACAGGCGTGAGACCAGTGAGAAAGTGGATGGGCGGCCGAACCGACGGGTCGGTGGAGAAGCGCTCGAGGCCGGGCCGTTGGATGGGGACGACCGCCCCGTAGAGGCCCTGGAAGGGCTCCTGCCACACCTGCCCACCCATGCCATCCCCTTCGGACAACCCCACGGACCGATAGGTCCGCGCCCCCGACGAGCCCAGCGTAGACCTCGATCGACACCGGGCAAGGAGCGGCCCCTCGGCCGAAGCCCGATGCGGTGTCCGAACGGCACTCGATCCGCGTCGCGACGTGGGCGAAGGCGCGGTCGAGGTCGAAGTGCGAGCGAGCAGGACGTCACGCCAGGGTCTTGCGGATGTCCTTCATGAGCAGCAACAGGCGCAGTTCGTCGGTTGGTGAGGGCTCAAACTCCGGCAGCAGGTGCAGATGGAAGTCGCGCGCCTCGGGACTCTCAGCAGGCGGCGGGCCCACCGCGGTTCGCTGGGCTGCCTGGCCAGCGCATCCTCGATGGCGGCGGCCACGGCCACCCGCTGTCCACAGGACGCGGGGCGCGGACCTACAGATTCGGTGCGCGCCTGCCGATAGTTGTAGGTGACCCCCGAGCGGGGACGTTGGTTTGGGACGAGCACGAAAGGTGCCCGGGTGCCGTGACTTGCGCAACCTCTCGCCGTACAAGGAAGAGGTCCACCATGTCACACCACCCCTCCGTTCCGATCCGTCGTTCTCTCACCGCGTCGATCGCGGCCGTGCTCGCACTCGGCATCGCGGTGCCGGCGGCGGCGAACCCCACCACTGCCACGGTGTTGATCACCGGCGGTTCCCTGTCGATCTCAGCACCCCTGGCTGCCGGCTCCCTCGGCACCACCGCCAACACCGTGCTGGGCACGACCATCAGCGGTCAGCTGGGCGAGGTGCAGGTCAACGATGCCCGCGGCGCCGCGGCCGGCTCCGGCTGGGTCGCCAGCGTCATCTCCACGGCCTTCACGCCGTTGGCTGGCCCCACGATCGCAGCCAGCGCCGTTGGCTACACCGCCAATGCCATTGTGAAGGTGGGCACTGCCACCTACACCGCCAACGACCCGGCCAACCTCACCGGCGCCAGCCCGGCCGTGACCGCGACCGGGATCACCGGCGACAACTCGGCCACGTGGAACCCGACGATCAACGTCACCGTCCCCGGTGGCATGGCCGCCGGCGTGTACTCCGCCACGATCACCCACTCGGTGCTCTGACAATGCTGCCGGGGCCGTTGGCGACCGGCGGGCGGTCCTGATGACGAGCCGCGTCATCCCGCTTGGATGGCTCCAGCTCGCCGCCTGCCTGATGGCCGGAGCGAGCTTGGTGCCGTCTGCGGCGGCCGCAAGCGCCGACGCTCTGGCGGTCCAGAGCCCTGGTGGCATCGGAGTCCAGCTCATTGACGCACCCGCGGCGGGCGCCGAGGACCCCCGCGCGAGGCTGTACATCATCGACCACCTCGCGCCCGGCTCGGTGATCGAACGCCGCATCGAGGTGACCAACACCACCGCCGACCCCGCACCGATCCGGATGTACGCGGCGGGTGCGTCGATCGACGACGGCACGTTCACGGGTGACGCCGGCGACTCCCCCAACGAGCTGTCGACGTGGAACACCGTGCGTCCCGACAACCTGGACCTCGAAGCCGGCGCCAACGCGATCGTCACCGTGACCATCACCGTGCCCAGCGACGCCGCACCCGGCGAGCGCTACGCAGTGGTGTGGGCTGAGATCCGCTCAGGCGCGACATCCAGCGGCGTCGAGCAGGTCAATCGTGTCGGCATCCGCGAGTACCTGTCGGTCGGGCCAGGAGGTCCGCCCGCCGCGGACTTCATCATCGACTCGCTGACCGCTTCGCGCGCCGCCGACGGTGCGCCGCTCGTCCTGGCCAGCGTGCACAACACTGGCGGGCGCGCCCTGGACATGGCCGGCGAACTCGAACTGCTCGACGGCCCTGGAGGACTGCACGCCGGCCCGTTCCCCGCCAGCCTGGGCTCAACCCTGGCGATCGGCGAAGGCACGCAGGTGGTCATCCCGCTGGACGCGCAGGTCCCTGATGGGCCGTGGCAAGCAATGATCACCCTGCGCAGCGGCCTCCTCGAGCGAAGCGCTCAGGCAACCCTCACCTTCCCGCGCGCCGGTTCGGCGGCCCCCGTGCTGGTCACGCCCAACGACGACCGGCGGTCCTTCCTCGTCATGGCCGGACTCATCCTGGTCCTGCTCAGCATCGGCGGCCTCCTCTGGGCTCGCGCCCGGCGACGCCTCGGGCCTGCTGGGTCGTGAGGATCGCCGCCGACCCACGTGGCGTCATTCGGAGGGCGGGGGCTGGAACAGGCCGACGACATTGTCGTCAGGATCGACCAGCCATGCCGCCTTCATCGGACCCATCGTGAGGACGCCGTCGACGGTGGCCATGCCCTCACCATGTCCACGTGCTGGAACTCGACGCCTCGCTCCTTGAGACCCGCCACCACGCGTTCCAGATCGTGGACCGTGAAGCCGGCTTCCGTGTGGCCGGCTCCGACCGTGCCCTGGGTTCGTGAGATCTCGACAATCGTCCCGTTGCCGGCCTCGAAGAGGACGGACTCGCCTCCCATCTCGCTCACGACCTTGAGCCCGAGCATGTTCTCGTAGAAGTCCTTGGACCGAGCGATGTCGGTCACTGGGATGTTTGCGTTGATTGGGTAGTCACCGAGCGCATCCGAGTCAGCGGGATCGGACCTCGTGGCGGTCGCCTGCCAGCCGCCGGGCAGCGCAGCGTTCACCCGGTTGATCACCGAGTTCGAGCCGTCCCTGCCGCCGCCCCACGCCGGTGACACGCTGAAGGTCGATTGCCGCGTCAGCGGTACCCCACCGCGCCTTCCTGCGGAACACGAGTTGGCGCTGTTCCGGATCGGTCAGTCCGCCCTGCACAACATCGAGCATCACGCGCGAGCGAGCAGCGCGACCGTCGAGCTCACCTTCGGTCCGGACCGTGTCCGCCTGACCGTCCGTGACGATGGAGTCGGCTTTCAACCTCCTGACGACTACGAGGACCTCGCCCGGACCGGCAAGCTCGGCCTGCTCGGGATGAACGAGCGTGCGCTCCTCATCGGCGGTGCGCTCAGCATCGTGACCGCTCGAGGCAGCGGCACCGTGATCAGCGTGGAAGCCCCGGCCGAAGCGGACGCACCCGACGATCGCGCCCGCCACGGCTCGCGGACCTAGCGTGCTCTTGGACCGAGCCCTGGGCCAGCTTCCAGCTGCCCGCTGGCGAGCATCCGGTGTTGACCTGCTTGCCGCCGACGGCCCGAACGAGTTTCTGAGCGTAGTGCTCATGACGATCCTCACTTGAAGGAGGAACCACATGGCGGACATCACCAGGTACGGACCCGTCCGTCGGCTCCGCAGCGAGCCGACGATCCACACCCTCCGGTACGGGCGCGGGACATTGGTGGCCCAGGGACGCGGGCTCGCGTTCCTGTTTCGCCCTGCGGTGACCGGCGTCGCCGAGGTGCCAGTCGACGACCGAGACGCCACCTTCCTGTTCCACGCGCGGACCGCCGACTTCCAGCGGGTCACGATCCAGGGCGTGCTGACCTACCGCGTCGAGGACCCGGCCCGACTCGCCGACCGCGTCGACTTCACCGTCGACCTGCGTGACGGCACGTGGCGCAAGGAGCCGCTGGAGCAGGTCGCGGGGCTGCTCACCCAGCTCGCCCAGCAGGCGACGCTCGACCAGATGGCCACACTCGACCTGCGCGAGGCCGTGCGCATCGGCATTGACCGCGTCCGGTCGGTCATCACCGAACAGCTCGTCGGCGACGAGCGGCTGGCTGACCTCGGTCTCGCGATCGTTGCCGTCCGCGTGCACGACGTGCAGCCAACCTCCGAGATGGAGGCTGCGCTGCAGACGCCGGTGCAGGAGGCCGTGCAGCAGCAGGCCGACGAGGCCCGCTTCTCGCGCCGGGCACTGGCCGTGGACAAGGAACGAGCCATCGCCGAGAACGAGCTGGCCAACCGACTCGAGCTCGCCCGTCGCGAGGAGGACCTGATCGGCCAGCAGGCGACCAACCGCCGCCGCGAAGTCATAGACGATGCCGAGACCACCCGACTGGCCACCGAGGCCGAACTGGAGCAGGAGCGAACCCGCGCCACCACCCGCCGCGAACTCAACCGCCTGGAAGCGGAAGCGAAGGCGGTCGACACCCAACTGCGGGCCGAGGCGAATGCCACCGCGATGCGCACCACCTCACAGGCAGAAGCTGCCAGCCGGACCGCGCTCGGCGAGGCAGAGGCGGTCGCAGCCCAGGCGATGATGGACGTCCAGCGGGAGGTCCCGATGCAGGTGCACCTTGGCCTCGCGCTGCGCGAGTTGGCCGGGACACTCGAACACGTCGACCACCTCAACCTCACCCCCGACAGCATCGGCGCGCTGCTCACCACGCTGATGGCCGCCGGCACACGTCGATTGGAAACAGACGAGGTCGACACATGAGCAGCGTCGCCAAACCCCACCGCACCACACCAGCCGCCGTCACCGTTCGTCGCGCGGTCGTCGTGACCCGTCCGACCTTGTACGACGAGCTGCTGGAACGCCACGGCACCCGCGGCCAGATCGACTTCGTGCTGCGTGACCGCGGCAGGAACATCGCCGAGCTCGACGCGGCGCACGCCGCCCAGCAAGCTGCGCTGCACACGGTCGGTGGCGGCGTGCCGCTGGCCTGGCGGCGCGCCCACGTCGACCGCGCCGACCTCGACCGCTTCCTGTTCGAACCGGACGACGTCGTGGTCGCGGTCGGGCCCGACGGGCTCGTCGCCAACCTCGCCAAGTACCTCGACGGGCAGCCCGTCATCGGCGTCGACGCAGGCGACGGCCGTTCTGTCGGACGACTGACAGCAACACGGCCCGGTGACGTGGCCGCGATGCTGACCCGGTCCGACAACGACAGCTCGCTGACCTACCAGGAGCTCACGATGGTCGAGGCAGAACTCGACGACGGCCGCAAGCTGCGCGCCCTCAACGAGGTCTTCGTCGGGCATCGCAGCCACCAGTCAGCCCGCTACACGCTGACCATCGGCCAACAACGCGAGCGTCAGTCGTCCTCGGGCCTGATCGTCAGCAGCGGCACCGGCGCCACCGGCTGGGCCGCGTCCATCCATCGGGCGACCCAATGCGGGCTCCCACTCCCCAAAGTCGACGACCCCCACCTCCTGCTGCTGGTCCGCGAAGCGTGGCCATCTGCCATCACCGGGACCGACCTGGTCGCAGCCACTGTCACTCCTGACGAACCATGCACGATCACCTCGGCGATGGAAGGCGGCACCGTGTTCGGCGACGGCATCGAGGCAGATCCACTTCCCTTCGACCACGGCCGCACCGTCACCGTCCGTCCCTCACCCGCCAGACTGCGCCTCGTGCTCGCGCCAGATGAGGGAGGCAACTCGTGAACGTCGACGCACCGGCACAGGGAAGGGGCAGGTGCTCCCTGCCCGGTGTTCATCGACCCCGGCTCGCCGTGGCAGAACGCCTGGATCGAGTCGTTCAACGGCAGACTGCATGAGCGGTTGACCTGTCGACCCTTCGCTCGGGCCGATCAGCCGTCGACGTTGCGGTCGAGCCAGGCCTGCAACGTCTCGGTCGTCCACGTCGGCACACCCGTGCCCAGGAAATCGTTGTCGT
>Ga0326597_10012592_pt1 | contig 11149 bp, 6 predicted proteins | sample RVTome_12_FD_203789 | JGI IMG/M metagenome (GOLD analysis project Ga0326597, IMG submission 203789) | Soil microbial communities from uranium-contaminated site in the Upper Colorado River Basin, Wyoming, United States - RVT100D185 | ecosystem: Environmental > Terrestrial > Soil > Contaminated >... | reverse complement strand
GAGCGCCGCCGCGAGGACGCCATTCAGGAGGCCCGGCCGGCACGCGATGGACACTCCTCGGAAAAGGACGGATAGACTCATTGGCGGTGTTGGGTCCTAGAACCCGAACCCTCCCTGGAAGTAGAGCCGGACCTTGTCGTCGTCGCTGCCGCGGGCGCCGGCGATGCTGAACGTGTACTCCGGCCGCAGGAAGGTGAAGGATACACCGCCTCCGACGCCGTGGTGCCAGCGATTCGAGTCCTCGCCGTCGACGAAGACGCGGCCACCGTCGGCGAGGCCGAACACCCCGACGTCGATGGGCACCAGCACCTTGAAGTCGAACAGCCGCAGGCGCAGCTCGGCATTGCCGAAGACCGAGGCGTCGCCGGCGTAGCGCTGGCGCCGCAGGCCGCGCACGGTCTCGGGGCCGCCGATGAAGGCCGCCTCGTGGTACGGGTACCGGCCCCAGAGCTGCTTGCCGCCCACGCGCAGGGCGAGGGTCGGGCCGAAGGTCAGGAAGCCGGCCATCTCGCCGTGCGCCTCGCCGAAGTTCTCCTCCACGTCCCACGCCTTCGGGTACATGGCCCCGGCCACGGAGAAGATCGCCCCCCGCGTGGCGCCGCGCGGCCGATTGCGCTTGTCCACGACGAGCGCGGCCTGCGCGCCCACCTGGCCGAAGTCGTCCGACCCGTACGGCCGCGTGTCGGTCAGGAATCGCCCGGCGATGAGGTCCGGCTGCGTGAACTTCCCGATGACCCCGATGGAGAAGTCCACGGGGGCGTCGAGGCCGAAGCGGAAGGACGGGTTCAGGACGAACTGCCGCTGCGGCGACTTGTAGAAGTCGCTCGGCTGGTCGGCGGCCGTCTCGTTGCCGAAGCCATGGAAGCGCACGATCTCGACGTCGGACACCCGCGCGAACAGGCGCCGCATCTTCCGGCTGTTGGTATGGACGAACTCGCCTTCGTATTCCGCCTTGAAGCTGGTGAGCGCGGTGGAGTAGCCGGCGCGCAGGGTCTGCCGCGAGGCGCGCGGGTGCTTGCGGAAGCCGTAACGATAGAAGTCGACGTTGAGGCCAAGGAATACGCCCAGGTCGCCGCCGCCCGTGACTACGACCGCCGGGATGGTGGCCGTTCCCCAATCGCGCAGCGGATAGCCTCCCCTGTCCAGGGGATGCGTGAAGGGCTTGTCGCTTTCCTCCGTGCCGGGACCGGCGATCAACCGGTTCTCACCCTCGTGATCGTAGAAACGCGAATGTCCGACCGCGGAGTCGTCGAAGATGTCGGCCCCGGAACCTCCAACCACGCGGACCTTGATCGGGTCGCCGTCCCCGCGCGACGTCGCGCGGTCGTTGCCCTGCTTCAGGAAGACGCGGATCTCGGAGGTGTGGTCGTCGCGGAACGTGCGCTGGAAATAGGGGGACGACTGCCCGGCCGCGCTCACCCGGACCTCGACCGTGTCCCCGGCACGCGCGATCTCCGCGACGTCGTCCTTGTCGGTGGCGTGGACCTCGGCCTCGTCGGCGAGCATCTCGTAGAACTCGTCGGCCACCTGCGGGAGGCGGTCGCGCCGCGCCTTCAGGCGCTCCACCGTCTGGGCCCCGTTCAGGCGGTAGTACGGCGCCGGCACCCGTCGTGCCGACTTCTCGATCACGGCGTCGGTCAGCGACCTCTGCAGCTCGAGCGCGACGTCGCGGAAAACAGGCCGGTCCAGCTCGGCGAGGTATCGGCGATCGACCAGGCGGCCGTTCCAGCCCACGCCGACGATCGAGGGGTACTCCTTCTCGAAGTTCACGAAGCGGGGCTGGCTGGGGCGCGCCAGCGCGAGGACCAGGCCGTCGAACTTGGAGAACGCCTGGTCGCGATCGGCGGGGATCGGAACCCACTTGTCGGACCCGTTGACCCGGGCCCAGTCCCACTGGCCGATGTGCCGGTCCCAGTCCCCGATGAAGATGTCGAACAGGCGCGCCTTCAGCAGGGCCCGCGCATCCACGCGGTTCGCAGCACCCGCGTCGGCGAGCTTGTTCATCTCATCGCCTTCGACGGTCTTCAGGACGTCCTCGAACCCCGGGGTCACCGGGGCTTCGAGCCGCACTTCCTCCTCCATGATCCCGAGCAAACCGGCGAACTCCTTGCGGAACTCGCCCAGCCGCGGATCGTCGGGGATGATCACGAAGCGGTGCGGAACGTGGCGGATGCCGGCCGCTTCGGCCAGGCCGTCCACGATGATCGGTCCCGCGGGATGCGCGGTGCTGATCTGGTCCTGCACCACCCACTCCGCGAACGTGTCGCGCAGGTCGGGTGGCAGCGTCGGCGTGGGGTCCTTGTCCACCGAGCGCACCCGGAAGCGGCGCCCGTCGGGCGCTTCGAGGCGCAGCGTCCTGGTCTGCATCCCGCCGCCCTTCTTGGTGGCGGTGAGTCCTCCCGCGTAGGTGTCCAGGTCGAGGACCTCGACCTCGATGGGCGTCGACCAGAGATCGCGATAGGTCGGCCCCAGCAGCCACCGGTGGATGGCGCCCGCCTTGTACCGGGGCCCGGCCGCGATGCGGCGCGTCGCGGCGGGACGTGAGGCGGGCTCCTGCCCGGCGGCGGGAATGGCCGCGGCGATCAGCACGGCGGTGAGAATCCTCATCGGTGTCCTCTCCTTGGTCACTTCAGCATCTTCGAGAACGCTTCCTGCGCGTTGCCGGAGGCGTCGACGACGACGACGGCCAGACGGACCTCTCCGGTCGGGGACAGATCGAGCCGCATGAACCCGCTGGCCACCCTGGCGAAAAGCGTGCTCTCCGAGGACGCGGTCCGGCTGGCGTGCCCGTAGAAGCCGGCGCCGCTCACGAGAAGATATTCTGCCCCTTTTTGCTTGATGACCTGCAGGTTGTGCTCGTGTCCGGCCGCATAAACCAGGGGCGCCGCCTTGGCGAACACGCCCCCGATTGCCTCCCGCATGCGGACGTTCAGGGCCCCGGACAGGTCCTGGTCGCTGACGCCGCGGCGGCGAGCGATGGGGTACGCGGAGCCGATGCCGGGCAGCGGGATCCACAGCCAGGACCGCTTGGCCCGGAGGGGGAAGATGTGATCGCGCCAGCCGAAGTTCCCGCCGTGGGTCCCACCCGAGGCCAGGGGATGGTGGCCGACGACCACGACGCGACGATCCCCGGCGCCTTCGATGGCGATCCGCAAAGCGTCCAACACCTCGGCCTCGGAGTCCTCGGGGCACGAGGACGTGGGATGAAGCGGCTTCGCATAGGCGTGGAGCCACCACTGGGTGTCGAGAGCGATGATGCGCAGCCGTATGTCCACGTCGCGCACCACGGGGCCCGGGCATCCGTCGGGGGGAAGCAGCGAGACTCCCGCGCCGCCACGGGCGGCGATGCGCCGGCCCTGCCGCTTCACCGCGTCCCACCCGGCGGCGCCCCACGCTCCCCAATCGTGGTTCCCGGGTACGAAGACCCCGCGCGCGCCGGCGTCGCGCACGAGGTCGATCTGGGCGTCGAGGCGCCGCTCCGCCTCCTTGCGGCCGGGAACGCCCTCGGGCGGAAGGCCGGCGGGATAGATGTTGTCGCCGAGGAAGACCACGAAGGAGCGCGCCGGATCGCCCGCGATCTGCTCGCCTAACGCCTTGAAGACGGGGTCCCCCGGCGCCGGCGCCCCGGCGTCGCCGATGAGGTACAGCCGGGTCTCCGCCGGGAGCGGGTCCGCCGGGTCGGCGGCGGGCGCGGGGCTCGCGCACCCGTAGGCAGCGGCGAGGCTCGCCACGGCGATCCCCATCCGGCACGCCGATCCCATCCGCCCGCTTTCAAACACGCCTTCCACTATCGGGCAAACCGCGGGGGTGCGTCCACCCGTTATGCTGAGGCCATGACGGCGACGCCGAAGCACACGAACCGACTCGCCGACAGCACCAGCCCGTACCTCCTGCAGCACGCCCACAACCCGGTGGACTGGCATCCCTGGGGCGAGGAGGCGCTGGCGCGGGCCCGCGCGGAGGACAAGCCGATCCTGCTCAGCATCGGCTACTCGGCGTGCCACTGGTGCCACGTGATGGAGCGCGAGTCGTTCGAGGACGAGAAGATCGCCGCCCTGATGAACGAGCACTTCGTCCCCGTGAAGGTCGACCGCGAGGAGCGCCCGGACCTCGACGACATCTACATGGCGGCGACCCTGGCCATGAACCAGGGGCACGGCGGCTGGCCGATGACCGTGTTCCTGACCCCGGACCAGGAGCCGTTCTTCGCCGGCACCTACTTCCCGCCCGAGGACAAACACGGCCGCCCCGGCTTCCGCACCCTGCTGATCCGCATCGCCGACCTGTGGCGCAAGGACAAGTCCTCGCTCCGCGACCAGGGCGCCGAGCTGGCGCGGTACCTGCGCGAGAACTCGCGTCCCGCGCCCGGAACGTCGGTGGGCATCCAGGAGCTGAAGACCGCGCTCGTCCAGTACCGCGCCGACTTCGACGCGCGCTGGGGCGGGTTCGGCCGCGCTCCCAAGTTCCCGCCCTCCGCCGGCCTCATGCTGCTCCTGCGCTGCCACAAGAGGCTCGGCGATCCCGAGGCGCTGGCCATGGTGCGGAAGACGCTGGACGCGATGGCGCGGGGCGGGATGTACGACCACGTCGCCGGCGGGTTCTCGCGGTATTCGGTGGACGAGCGCTGGCTGGTGCCGCACTTCGAGAAGATGCTCTACGACAACGCGCTGCTCGCCCGCGCGTACCTCGAAGGCTTCCAGGTGACCGGCGACCCGTTCCATCAGCGCATCGCCACCGAGGTGCTCGACTACGTCCTGCGCGAGATGACGTCGGACGAAGGCGCCTTCCATTCCGCCACCGACGCCGATTCCGAGGGCGAGGAGGGGAAGTTCTTCGTATGGACGCCGGAGGAGATCCGCCAGGCCGTGGGCGACGAGAAGGACGCGCGCCGCTTCTGCGCGTATTACGACATCACCGAGGCCGGGAACTTCGAAGGCCGGAGCATCCCCAACACGCCACAGTCGTTGCCCGAAGTAGCCGCCCGGCTCGCGATCAATCCCGCCGATCTCGAGACTTCGCTGGCCCGCGCGCGACCCCTGGTCTACCGCGCGCGTCTCCGGCGCATTCCGCCGGGGCTGGACGACAAGGTCCTCACGGCGTGGAACGGGCTCATGATCGCGGCGCTCGCGGAGGGGCACCGCGTCCTCGGCGATCCCCGCTACCTCGCCGCCGCGACCCGTGCGGCCGATTTCCTCCTCGAGAGGCTGCGCGCCGCCGACGACCGCCTGCTTCGCACCTACCGCGCGGGAACGGCCCACCTCGCCGCCTACCTGGAGGACTACGCGTACCTGGCCGACGCGCTCATCGACCTGCACGAAGCGGGCGCCCCGGCCCGGTTCCTGCGCGCGGCGGAGGCGCTGGCGGAGCGGATGCGCGCCGACTTCGCCGACGCCGCGGGCGGCTTCTTCTCCACCGCCCGCGACCACGAGCCGCTCATCGTGCGCCACCGCGAAGGCCACGACGGCGCCACGCCAGCCGCGAACGCCGTGACCGCGCGCGCGCTGGCCCGGCTGTCGTACCACCTCGACCGCGCCGACCTCCGCGAGGAGGCGGTCAAGGCGATCCGCGCCTACGGACGCGCGATCACCCGTCAGCCGCGGGCCTTCCCCATGACCCTGATCGTGGTCGACCTCCTCCTCGACGGTCCGATCGAGCTGGCGTTCATCGGCCGCGGGCCGGACCTCGCCGCGCTGCGTGCCGAGGTGGGCCGCCGCTATCTCCCCAATCGCATCGTCGGCCACCACGATCCGGACGCCGGCGACGGAGACGTCCTGCCCCTGGTGGCGGGCAAGACAAAGGTGAACGGCCGCGCCGCCCTCTACGTCTGCCGTGACTTCGCCTGCCGGAGGCCGGTGGTGGATCCCGCCGACGTCGAAGCCGCGCTCGTGGCCACGTCCCCGAAGGACCCCGGGACTCCCACCGCTCTCGCCCCGGCGCCGCTGGCCGGCCGGGCCACCGCCGAAGGCACCGCCCGCTACGCGGCGCGGCAGCCCGCGGCCGCCACCGGTTACGGCGCACTCGGCACGACGGGCCTCGTGTGCAGCCGGGTGGGCTTTGGCGGCTATCGCGTGGACGACGACACGGAGGTCCACCGCGAGGCGCTCGCCCACGCGTTGCGCTCGGGATGCAACGTGGTCGACACCTCGACCAACTACACCGACGGCGGGAGCGAGCGCCTCATCGGCGCCGTGCTGGCGGACCTCACGAAGGAAGGCCCGCTCCGCCGCGACGAGATGATCGTCGTCTCCAAGGCGGGCTACGTCCAGGGCCACAACCTGGAGCTCGCCGAGGAGCGGGAAGAGGCGGGCAACCCGTTTCCCGACATGGTGAAATACGCGGATGGCGTGTGGCACTGCATCCACCCGGAGTTCCTGCGCGACCAGGTGGCGCGTTCTCGCGAGCGCCTGCGGGTCGAGACGCTGGACGCGTGCCTGCTGCACAACCCCGAGTACTACCTGACCGATGCCCACGAGCGGAGCCACGGCACGCTGGAGAAGCGCCGCCAGGAGTTCGACCGCCGGATCCGGGAGGCGTTCGTGTTCCTCGAGGCCGAGGTGGCGGCGGGCGGCATCGCGGCCTACGGCGTCTCCTCCAACACGTGCGTGCGCCCCGCGTCCGATCCGGAGTTCACGTCGCTGACACGCATGCTCGAGCTGGCGCGCGAGGCCGGCGGGACCGGCCACCACTTCCGCGTCCTGCAGCTTCCGATGAACCTCTTCGAGTCGGGCGCCGCCCTCGAGCGCAACAACGGGCCCGGCCTCACCCGCACCGTCCTCGAACACGCCGCCTCCGAAGGGGTGGCCGTGCTCGCCAACCGGCCGCTGAACGCCATGGTGGGCGAAGGGATGCTGCGGCTCGCCGACGTGGAGGACCCGCCTGTCGCGGCCGACCTCGACGCGCAGCTCGCCGTCCTCGCCGGCCTCGAGGACGAGTACCGCGGGGAGATCGCGTCGCATCTCGAAGCCTCGGAGGGCGGCGTGTCCCCCGAACAGTTCTTCCGCTGGAGCGCGGACCTGAAGGGCGCCTCCGCCCATCTCCAGGGCATCGAGCACTGGGATGCCCTCGAGTCGCAGCGGATCCTTCCCCGGCTGCTGCAGGCCCTCCAGGTGCTCGACCAGGGGCTGAGCGGGCCCCTGGCCGAATCCTGGCAGGCGTGGCGCGCGCGCTACCTCCCCGAGCTGCGGGCGGCGCTCGGCGCCATCCGGCAGCGGGCCGCGGCACGGTCCCGGGCGCGGGTGAACGAGGTCGAGGAGAAGTTGGACCCGCTGCTTCCCGGAGCGCGCCGCGCCGAGACCCTCTCGCGCAAGGCGCTCTGGGTCGTCGCGTCCACGCCGGGGGTGAGCCTGGTGCTGAACGGCGCGCGCACGCCGCAGTACGTGGACGACGCGCTGGGCATCCTCCGCTGGCCGCCGCTCCCCGACGCGGTGGCCGTTCTCGAGCGGTTCTCGACGGGAGCAGACTGAGCGCGGCGGAGTCGTTCCACTTCGGCCCCTTCCGCCTCGACCGCGGGCGCCGCGTCCTCTGGCGCGGCGAGGCGCTGGTCGACGTCGCCCCGCGGGCCCTCGACCTCCTGGTCGCGCTGGTGGAGCGCGCGGGGGACGTGGTCACCAAGGACGAGCTGCTGCAGCGGGTCTGGCCCGACACCTTCGTGGAAGAAGCGAACCTGAGCGTGAACGTGTCCGCGTTGCGCAAGGCCCTGGGCACGGGCGAAGACGGCCACGCGTATATCCAGACGATTCCCCGCCGCGGCTATCGGTTCGTGGTGCCGGCGGCGGACGCGGCCCGCAAGCCCGCGCCACGGCCGAGCATCGCCGTCCTTCCTTTTCGGGACCTCTCGCCGAGCGCCGGCGACGAATACCTCGGCGTGGGGACGTCGGTCGCGCTGATCTCCCGGTTGAGCCGCCTGTCCGGGATCGTCGTCCGGCCGACCAGCGCCATCCTCAAGTACGTGGACGCCCCTGCCGACCCGCGTGAGGCGGGCGGCGAGCTGCGGGTGGACGCGGTCGTCGAAGGGACGGTCCAGCGCAGCGGGAAGAGGGTGCGGGTGACCGTGCACCTCGTCCGCGTGGACGAGGACGGCGCCGCCTGGAGCGATTCGTTCGAGGAGGAGATGACGAGCCTGTTCGCGGTTCAGGACGCGGCCGCCGAGCAGGTCGCCCGCGCCCTCGACGTGGAGCTGCGGGGCGCCGACCGCGCGCTGCTCGCGCGCCGCGACACCACCGACGTCCAGGCCTTCCAGGCGTACCTGAAGGGGCGCTACTTCTGGAGCCGCTTCACGGGGGAGTGGATGGGCCGCGCGTTCGCCTGCTACCAGGAGGCGGTCGAGCGCGATCCGCGTTATGCGCTGCCGCACGCCGGCCTCGCCGACGCCTACCTCGTCCTCGGCTTCTCCGGCCTCCTGCCTCCGAGCGAGGCCTGGCCCCTCGCCGAGGAGTCGGCGCGCACCGCGCTGCGGCTGGACGAGAGCCTCGCCGACGCCCACATCTCGCTGGGCTTCGTGCGGCTGTTCCGGGACTGGGACTGGGAGAGCGCCCGCGCGTCCCTGAAGCGCGCGCTGGACCTGAGCCCGGGGGCGGCGGCGCACCAGTGGTACAGCCTGTTCCTCGACATGGAAGGGCGGCTCGACGACGCCCGGCGCGAGATCGAGCGGGCGTTCGAGCTGGAGCCGCTCTCGATCGTGACCGGCGCCCTGCGCGGGTTCCAGTTGAACCTCGCCGGCGACCATGCGCGCGAGCTCGAGCAGTTCCGCGCCACCGTGGAGCTGGACCCCAATCACTTCCTCGGCCACTGGGGGCTCGCCCTCGCCTACGAACACGCCGGCCGGATCGAGGAGTCGGTGGCCTCCATCCGCCGCGCGATCGCGCTGGCCGAAGACAGCCCCCTCCTCACCGCGGTCCTGGCGCGCAGCGAGGCGCTGGCCGGCCGCCACGACGAAGCCCGCCGCATCCTCGCCGCCATGGAGGCCGACCCGTCCGGCGCCCGCCCTTCCGCCTATCAGCGCGCCGCGGCGGAGGTCGCGCTCGGCGATCCCGATGCGGCACTCGATCGCCTCGAGCAGGCGGCCGAGGCGCGCGAACCCTGGATGGTGCTGCTGAGCGTCGATCCCATGCTGAGCGCCCTGCGCGGCGATCCGCGATTCAAGGCCCTGGTGAAGCGCGTGCGTACATCACATTCGTGACTGCGCGCGCCCAGATCCTCGCGGCGGTCCTCGTCGCCGCGGCCACGTACGGCGTCCTCCTGCGCATCGCCGAGGCCAAGGTCGAGACGGCGGTGGGCGGAGGTGCGTTCCCGCTCGACGACACGCGGCCGGACGAGCTGGCCGCATTCCGGCGCCTGCGGACGAGCCTGGCCGAGATCGGCGAGCAGGCCATGGCGGACCGCCTGGAAAGGCTGCGGCAGGACGGCAAGATCTGGATCGCACCCTCCCTCGGGCCCGGCCGCTGGGCCGTCTTCGTCGAGTCGCTGCGGCTGGTGCGACGGATCTACGTCCGTCGCCTGGCCCTGATGGATCCGAGGGCTCACCATTATCCCGTGACCCAGGCCGGCATCCCGGACGCCAACCAACGCACCTTCGCGTGGATCAGCCTGGCCGGTGCGCTCCGCCACGAGCTGGCACACCACGACGGCATGATCGAAGAGGCCGACGCCTACGCGGCCGAGATCGCCTGGTACGAGGGCCTGCGCGCCTCGCCCTGGTTCGCCTCGCTCGAGGGCGAGACGCGGGCGGTGTTCGAATGGGCCCTCGACTCTGCGGTCCTGACCGCCCGCAGCGCCCGCGCGAAGGAGACACACTGATGACGGCCCTGTTGCCGTGCGTCGAGGTCGGCCCGCGCGGCCAGGCCGCGGGCGCCGTGGTCTGGCTGCACGGGCTGGGGGCGAACGGCCACGATTTCGAGCCCATCGTCCCGTACCTCGAGCTGCCGCGCGTGCGCTTCGTTTTTCCCCACGCGCCCGTGCGCGCGGTCACCATCAACGGCGGGATGGAGATGCCCGCGTGGTACGACATCCTGAGCCTGGGCCGCGCGGGGGGCGGGAACCCCGAACACGTGCGCGAGGCCCGGGCCCAGGTGGACGCGCTGCTGCGGCGGGAGAAGGAGCGCGGCGTCGCCCCGGATCGGACCGTGCTGGCCGGGTTCAGCCAGGGCGGCGCGCTGGCCCTGCATGCCGGCATCCGCTACCCGGAAAGCCTCGCCGGCATCCTGGTGCTGAGCGGATACGAGGTGCTGCCCCAGACCCGTGAAGCGGAGGCGGCGCCCGCCAACCGGCGCACGCCGATGCTCTTCTGCCACGGCACCCAGGACCCGCTGGTAGCGGTCGCGGGTGGCCGGGCGGCGTTCACCGCGCACGCGACACCGGAGCGTGACGCGCAGTGGCGCGAGTTCCCGATCGCGCACGAGGTCTCCGACGAGGAGATCGCCGCCGTCCGCGACTGGCTGCACGCGCGCTTGATGTAATCTGCTTCTCGGCCGCGTCCATCACGGAGGATCGATGAAGGAGGTCGTCCCCGCCCGGTACCAGCCCGAGCTGCCTCTGGATCGCCTGCTCGTCGCCGATCCCCCCGGGGCCGAGGCCGTGGAGATGGACGTCGTGTTCGTCGGCGGCGGCCCGGCCGGCCTGGCCGGGGCCATCGAGCTCGCGCGGCTTGTGAAGAAGGACGACGATGCCGGCGGCGGGCTGGGCCCGATCGAGATCGCGGTCCTGGAGAAAGCGGAAGCCCTCGGCGCCCATTCCCTGTCGGGGGCGGTGGTGAACCCGGTGGCCTTCCGGGAGCTGTTCCCCGGGATGAAGGATGCCGACTTCCCTTTCCGCGGCCTCGTGGCCGCGGAGCGGGTATACATGCTCACCGGTTCCGGCTCCCTGCGCCTGCCCACGCCGCCGACGATGCGGAACCACGGGAACTATGTGGCCTCGCTGTGCGAGATCGTGCGCTGGCTGGGTGAGAAGGCCGAGGGCCTCGGCGTCAACATGTTCACCGGCTTTCCGGCGGACGCCCTGCTCGTCGACGGGGATCGCGTGCGCGGCGTGCGCACCACGCCGAGCGGCCTCAAGCGGGACGGCCAGCCGGGCACGGGCTACACCCCGCCCACGGCCATCACGGCCAAGGTGACGGTGCTGTCGGAAGGCACACGCGGGACCCTCTCCCAGGCGT
>Ga0326597_10012591_pt1 | contig 11149 bp, 9 predicted proteins | sample RVTome_12_FD_203789 | JGI IMG/M metagenome (GOLD analysis project Ga0326597, IMG submission 203789) | Soil microbial communities from uranium-contaminated site in the Upper Colorado River Basin, Wyoming, United States - RVT100D185 | ecosystem: Environmental > Terrestrial > Soil > Contaminated >... | reverse complement strand
TTCTCGCCGAGCGGGTCATTCGACAGTTCGGCTAGATGAACCACGGCCTCGAAGCCCTCGAAATCGGCCGGCGTGAGCGTGCGCAGGTCCTTGTACACCGTGCGCGGCGATTGCGGCAGGCCGATGGGATCCAGGTACAAGGTGCCGTCACGGTAAAAACCGGTGTCCAGCCCGACGACCTCATGGCCACGCGCGGTCAGCCAAGGCGCGAGACGCGCACCAATGTAGCCTTCGGTGCCGGTGACAAGTACTTTCATGGCCTTACAGCACCCGCACCTCTGGAATCGGTACCACGAACCTGCCTCCCCAGTCACGAACATAGGCCGCCTGCGCCGTGATCTCCTCCTTCAGGTTCCACGGCAGGATCAGCACGTAGTCGGGCCGGGCCTCGCGAATTCTCTCCGGCGCCAGGATCGGGATGCGCGTCCCCGGGGTGAACTTGCCGTGCTTGTAGGGGTTTGCGTCGACCGTGAAGTCCAGAAAATCGGTGCGTATGCCGCAGTAATTCAGCAGGGTGTTGCCCTTGCCCGGCGCGCCGTAGCCGACCACCTTCTTGCCGCGCTGCTTGGCGTCGATCAGGAACGTCAGCAGCTTCCGCTTGGTCGCCTTGACCTGCTCTTCGAACCCGCGATAGCGCTCCAGGCTCAGGAATCCGTCGTCGATCTCCCGCTGGCGCAGCTCATGCACGCGACCGATGACGTCCAATGACGCATTCTCGCTGTGGCGACCATAGATGCGGAGCGATCCGCCGTGCGTCGGCAACTCCTCGACGTCGAAAAGCGTCAGGCCATGGTGCGCGAAGATCTTCTCCACCGTCACGAACGACAGGTAGCTGAAGTGCTCGTGGTAGATGGTGTCGAACTGGTTCTCCGCGATCAGCCGCTGCAAATGCGGGAACTCCATGGTGATCACGCCGTGCGGCGCGAGCAGCCCTTTCATGCCGCCGACGAAGTCGTTGATGTCGGGCACGTGCGCCAGCACATTGTTGCCCAGCAGGATGTCCGGTCGTCCATGCTCGGCCGCGATCCCGGCCGCGGTCTTGCGGCCGAAGAATCGCACCGTGCTCGGCACGCCCTTGTCGATCGCGACCTTCGCGACGTTGGCTGCCGGCTCGATGCCGAGCACCGGGACGCCGCGCGCCACGAAATGCTGCAGCAGGTAGCCGTCATTGCTCGCGATCTCCATCACCTTGCTGGCCGGCCCGAGTTTGAAGCGCGCGATCACCATTTCGGCATAGCGGCGCGCGTGCTCGACCCAGCTCGTGGAGTACGACGAGAAGTATGCGTACTCGGTAAAGATGTCGCCGGGCGTGACAAACTCTTGCAATTGGACCAGAAAGCATTGCCCGCACACGTACGCGTGCAGGGGGTAAAACGGCTCCATTTCAGCCAGCTGGTCTGAGCCTATATACGACTCGCACAGTGGCGACATGCCGAGATCGACGAAACTCGTCTCCAGGGAGGCGCCACAGAAGCGGCACGCGAAACTGCCTGCCCGAGCGCGGGGGCGCGATGATTGGCTCACGGTGGAAGTGGCCGATGAATGCATGCGACGGACTTTGCCGAAGCGATTGAGGTGTGGAATGGTACAGGGTACACGGCGCCTCAATCCACCGGAGACTATTCCCCGTTGGGTGGCCCGACGCCGTACGTTTGTAGCAGGCTATCGAAAGTCGCGAGCAGGCCGAGGCGGGTGTTGCACCGATCCCGCGAAAGCTCCCATGCGACCCGCCTCGTGAACCCGCCTATTCGCTCCACAGGATCGGCCGCTCACTGCCAACCCACTCCGGGTCGTTTCCGAGGCCGGACTTGTCCGTGATGTCTGTTGGCGTCGGATTGAGGTTCAGGTACCAGATCGACGCACTGCCCGCCTCCGTCGATTTCGGCACGACGATTTCATTCTGAATGTCCGCGAGCGACAGCAGCGACGAACAGATCTGGATGCCACGCAAGGTGCAGGAACACAGTTCACGCCCTGGCTGCCACGGCGCATCCCCGAAAGTCAGCGCGGGCGAAGGCGGGTTCGTCTCCCCCCAGGTCGTCGGGCTGGTGTGCGTGACCATGTGGGCTGGATCGATGCTCGGCCAGTTCCAAAAGGATGTAGAAAAGCCCCCCTTCGAGACACGGTGAAACTCGAACGCGCCGGCGCCCAGTTTTAACGCGCGATGGACTTCGAAGCCCTCATCCGTGGAATAAATATGGGGCAAACCGTAGCCCACTGCTAGCAGACGTAGCGTGAGTGCCAGAGCGCCGATGTCAACGATCAGGAGAATCGATGTCCGACCGGTCTGTTGGGTTCGCTGGACCTGCACCGATTCATCCAATTCCATCAAAGGGTGTCGGGAGGATGCAATAGCATAACGTTAAGCTACGTTACGGTTACGCGTTACGGGTCAAGACTCTGTCCCTGAGAGTAAACCAAGTTTCCGTTACATGGATGAAGCAGTAGAAGGCTCCGTGCAAAAGCGCTCTTGCGAGCGCCGCGACAAGACCCGTCTGGTTTCGCGCGCGATCGCCGGGTGATCCGCGGATCGCGCCACCCGCTGCCTCAATCTCGGCGCGCTGCGCGGCCGCGCGCTCCATCAGCCGCTCGTAACGGCGCACCAGGGTGATCGCGTGCAGCTCACGCCGGCGCGACTCCTGCCGCAGCAGTGCCGCCGGAACTTGCGCCAAGTCGTCTCTGAACCACCTCCCGGCCTTCGCCATACCCCGAATCGCTTCAACGTTGGCCGAGTGCCATCCGTTTACACGATTTTGCCAAGCGGTCCAGCCTCTGGCGTGACCCCGCCTCGGTGCTCCGGCGCGCGTTACAGGCAAGATGGGATGCCGGGACGCCAGCGCGCCGAGCGCCGGGGCTTACCGCCCGCGCAATCCGCGGGCAAGCCCGCTCACCGTGCTGCGGCTGGTGCGGCCGCTTTTTTCGCGCCGGCGCGCCTGGCTCGGCGAACTTTGCCGCATCGCCGCGCGCTTGCTGGAGAAGGCCTGCCGCGCCGCCGTGCCCGGTACGCGTCCCGCCTTCATCGAGTTCGTGCAGACCTTCGGCGACCTGGTGAACTTCCATCCGCACGTCCATGTTCTCGCCACCGACGGGGTGTTTCGGGCCGACGGCACGTTCGTGCCCCTGCCGCCGATTCCCGAGGCGCTGCTCGAGCGCGGGTTTCGCCGCGCGGTGCTGGATTTCCTGGTCCGGGAGGGCGCGATTTCGGATGCGCTCCGTGCCCGCATGCTCGGCTGGCGCCATAGCGGGTTTTCCGTTCACAACCAGGTGCGCGTTGCCGCCGATGACGCCGAAGGCAGGAAGAAGCTCGCCGGCACCATGCTGCGCGCGCCGCTCGCACTCGCCAAGATGAGCTACGACGCGGCTTCGGGCACCGTGATCTACCGCTCGAAGATGCACCTTGGGCTCAAGCGCAACTTCCAGGTGATGCCGGGCGCCCAGTGGCTGGAGCTGCTTTGCAATCATGTTCCCGATCGCTACGAGCAGCTCGTCAGGTACTGCGGTTGGTACTCGAGCCGCAGCCGCGGAGCGCGCAAGGCGAAGGGCGCCACTGCGGTCGCGACTACGGCCAGCGGCGTCATCGAAGTGCTTGGCGAGTACGCGAGCCCCGCCAAGGCCGCCTGGGCGCGGCTGATCCGCAAAGTCTACGAAGCCGACCCGCTCGTGTGTCCCAGGTGCCAAGGCCCGATGAGGGTGATTGCGCTGATCGAGGATTCGGCGGTGGTGCGAGCGATCCTCACGCACCTGGGGCTCTGGCAGCCGCAGGCGCTCGAGCGCGCCCCGCCGGCTCCCGCGCGGGCCTGGCCCGAGCACGCCAATCTGCCGCGCACTTACCACCCTGTGCCCGACATCGCCTGAAGCCGCGCTGCGGGGCTCGCTCGCCCCGGAGCGCGGCGTTGCCTGCGTGATCCAGGCCAGCGCGGGCAAGATGCGTCATCACGCCGATTGCGCAACGCTCGAATCCACGCACGAACGCGCATGACCGGCCAAACTCGCCGCAAGCCGAGCGTTCCCGCGCCTGCCCCGCAGTGCACGGCGGCCACGCACGCGAGCGGGGCGCATGAGTTTTCCTATCGTTCGCTCGACGCGGGCCCCGCGCCGGTCGCGGGCGCCGTGGCGAGGAGCGACCGGCCGCTCGGGCTCTCGCCCAACGCGCTCATGATCCTCCTCGCCATCGCCGGCGTGGCCTGCTGCGTGGCCATGTCCATGCCGCAGGTGCACATCGTCGCCTACTGCGGCGACCTCGGCTACGGCGCGGCGCGCGGCGCGGAGATGCTCTCCCTCATGCTCGGCTTCGGCATCGTGCGCCGGCTCCTCTCGGGCTGGATCTCCGACCGCATCGGCGGCCTGCGCACCCTGCTCCTCGGCTCGGCGCTGCAGGGCGTCGCCCTCCTCCTCTTCCTCCCCTTCGACGGCCTGGTCTCCCTCTACGTCGTCTCGGCGCTCTTCGGCCTCTTCCAGGGCGGCATCGTCCCCGCCTACGCCCTCATCGTGCGCGAGCACTTCCGACCCACCGAGGCCGCCACCCGCACCGGCGTGGTGCTCATGGCGACCCTCTTCGGCATGGCCCTGGGCGGCTGGATGTCCGGCGCCATTTTCGACCTCAGCGGCTCCTACCGCGCCGCTTTCGTGAACGGCATCGGGTGGAACCTGCTCAACCTGTCGATCGCGTTCTGGCTACTGCGGCGTTCATGGCATAGCGCGGTCCCTGTGACAGGAATGACTGCCGCTCGCTGACGCGGGGCAGGGCGTTTATCGAACTGTCCAATCGGGATCCGAATCACCGCCTTCGCGAGTTGTTCCCTTCCCGCCTATAGGGTCAGAATGGCAGCGGGGGTTTCATGCTCGAGACACGCCGATGAGTTGTTCCCACTGCCCGGACCAGAAGGCAGCCGGGATGAAGTTCTGCACGGGGTGCGGTGAGCGTTTCTTTACGAGCTGCCAGGCCTGCGGTATGGCAAACCCCGCCGCTCAGAAGTTCTGCGGGGAATGCGGAGCCGCGCTGCATCCCGCGCTGATCGCCGCCACCCGGTACGGGTCGCCGCAAGCCTATACGCCGAAGCACCTCGTCGAGAAGATCCTCACGTCGCGAGCCTCACTCGAGGGCGAGCGCAAGCAGGTGACCGTGCTCTTCGCCGACATCAAGGGGTCCCTGGAGCTTCTCGCCGGCAGGGATCCCGAGGAGGTTCGCAAGCTGCTGGATCCCGTCCTGGAGCAGATGATGCTCTCCGTTCACCGCTACGAAGGCACGGTGAACCAGGTCCTCGGCGACGGAATCATGGCGATCTTCGGCGCACCCGTTGCGCACGAGGACCATGCCATTCGCGCCTGCTATGCGGCCCTCGGCATGAAGAAGAGCATCGACCAGTACGCTGCCCAGGTCCGCCGCAGCGACGGCATCTCTCTGCAGGTGCGGACCGGAATCAATTCGGGAGAAGTCGTTGTCCGCTCCATCGGCAGCGATCTCCACATGGACTACACGGCGATCGGCCAGACCACCCACCTCGCCGCTCGCATGGAACAGATCGCCCGGCCAGGAACCGTTCTCGTCACAAGCGACACCTTGAGCTTGGCAGAAGGGTATGTCGACGTGGCGCCGCTCGGTCCGGTGCAGGTAAAGGGGCTGGCAGGCACGATCGAGGCCTTCGAAGTCACCGGTGCAGGTCCGGTCCGCTCGCGGTTCCAGGCCGCTGCGGCGCGAGGCCTGACGCCGTTCGTGGGGCGAAAGAGCGAAATGGCCGTCCTGAGAGAGGTCCTCTCCCGGGCCCAGGGTAAGAACGCGCAGGTGGTTGCGATCGTTGGCGAGCCGGGCGTGGGCAAGTCGCGCCTCGTTCACGAGTTCCTGCACTCGCGGCAGACCTCGAGCTGGCTCGTCATCGAGTCGAATTCGGCGTCTTTTGGCCGCGCAACCCCGTATCTGCCGGTCATCGAGCTGCTGAAGAACTACCTGAAGATCGATGGGCGCGATAGCAGCCGGACGATCCGCGAGAAAGTCACGGGAAGGCTCCTGACCCTGGATCCGTCGCTGCAAGCGGCGATTCCGGCCGTGCTCCATCTTCTGGACGCGCTCCCGGAGGAACACCCGTTTCGCACACTCGATCCGCTGCAGCACCGCCAGGCCACCTACCGTGCGATTTCCGAGATTCTCGTCGCGGAGAACCGCATTCAACCCGTGATCGCGGTTTTCGAGGACCTGCACTGGAACGACTCTCTGACGCTTGGCCTGCTGAACGGGCTCGTCATGGCGATCCGCGACGCTCGGTTGTTCCTTATAGTGAGCTACCGTCCCGAGCATCAGGACGAATGGCAGGATCAGGCCAACTATCAGCGTCTTAGACTGCAGCCGCTGCCGCAGGAGAGCACGGACGAGCTGCTCCAGGCGCTCCTGGGCTCGCATGAGAGCCTCTCGGCGCTGAAGGCCTTTCTCTCGGAGTGCTCGGGCGGCAATCCCTTCTTCATGGAAGAGATCGTGCGCACGCTGATCGAGACCCAGGTCATTACGGGTACGCGCGGCGACTACCGGCTGGCCAAGCCGTTCTCGAGCACGCAGGTGCCACCGACGGTGCAGGCGGTCATCGCCTCACGCATCGACCGGCTGCCTGCGCTGGCAAAGCGCGTGCTGCAGGATGCAGCGGTGATCGGCCACGACGCCCCCTATGCGCTACTGCAGGAAATCTGTGGGCTTCCCGAGGAGCCGCTGCGGCAACTTCTAGCCAACCTGGAAACAGCCGAGTTCCTGTATGTCACCCGTCTGTTTCCCGACCTGGAATACACCTTCAAGCACTCGCTCACGCACGAAGTGGCCTATTCGGGGCTGCTGCAGGAACGCCGACGCGAAGTCCACGCGCAGATCGTCGCGGCCATCGAACACCTCTATGCGGGCAGGCTGGGCGAGCAAGTAGAGCGCCTCGCGCACCACGCCTTTCGCGCACAGCTCAATGACAAGGCACTGGTTTATCTTCGGCAGGCGGGCGCCCGGGCGGCCGAGCGCCACGCCTACCGCGAAGCGGCTGCACTCTACGAGCAGGCACTCGGCCTGTTGCCCTCGGGCGAGAGCCGCGAGCTGCTCGAGCAGGCCATCGACCTGCGCTTCGACATCCGCAACGCCCTGCAGCCCCTCGGCGACCGGGAGCGAATCGCCGAGTACCTTGCGCAGGCCGAGCCTCTCGCCGCGAAGCTCGCGGACCCGCGCCGCATCGGCTGGATACAGTCGCATCTCACCGAGCACTTCTGGATGCACGGAAGAATCCGGGAAGGTATAGCGGCGGGCGAGCGAGCCATCGCGGTGGCGCGGGACCTCTCCGACTTGTCGCTGGAAGTCGTCACTAACCTTCCGCTCGGCCTGCTCCACCATACAAGCGGCGACTACCCGAAGGCCCTTGAATGCTTCAACTGGAACATCGAGCGCCTGGGCGGCGAGCTGGTGCGCGAGCGCTTCGGCATGTTCGTGCTTCCGGCGCTCTTCTCCCGCAGCTTCGCCGCCTGGTCGCTCGCCGAGCTTGGCGAGTTCAGGCGCGCCGCGTCAGTCGCCGAGGACTCTCTGCACCTCGCCGAGCAGGCCAATCATCCATTCAGCATCGGCTACGCTCATCTTGGCTGGGGGGTGCTGCACCTGAGACAAGGAGATGTCCGCCGCGCCATCGCGTCCTTCGAGCGCGCTCTTTCGGTCGGGGCATTCTCCGACAGCCCCGTCGGCTTCGCCTTTGTCGCATTTCATCTCGGCTATGGGCTTTCGCTTTCGGGAAAGGGCGACGAGGGAATCCCACTACTCGAGAAGACGGTGGCGCTCGCCGAATCGCGAGGGTTCGTCGCGCGCCATGCGCTTCGCCTCGCCTATCTGGCCGAGTCGTATCTCCTCGCCGGGCGCCTGGAGGAGGCGGGCTCCATGGCGCTACGCGCCATCACCTTTGCCCTTGAGCACGAAGAGCGGGCGAACCAGGCCTACGCGCTGCGCGTGGCGGGCGAGGTCGAAGCCCACCGTCACAGAGGTGCGGAGGCGCTGGCGCGGCTGAAGGCCGCGCTGTCCCTCGCGTCCGAGCTAGGCATGCGGCCCCTGGAGGCCAATTGCCACCTGGCCCTTTCGCATATCGCCGAAAGCGCCGGGGGCGGCGCCACCGCCAATACGCATCGCAGCTTGGCTGACGGCCTATCGCGGTCTATGGACCTGCGGTTCTGGAACCCGCACCGGGAACGCGCGAGGATGTCGGAAGCCTGAAGGTCCAGGAGTGAGCAGCAGACTTGTCCAACGAAAACGGGGGAACAAATGGCAGCGAGCAAAAGGAAATCGACCAAGCACAACCATTCCGCGGCGCTTCTTGCAATTCACGCGCTTCGCACCAATCCGGAATATCGGGCAGCGGAGTTCATCCGCCGCAGCAAAGGTGCCAAGGCCATGGTTGCAAAGAAGGACACGAAGGACTACGCGGCAGCCCTGATCCTGATCAGGACCTGGAACACGATCGGCGCCGTTGTCCGGCAGACGGTCGAGTCCTCGTCCAGCACCTCGAGTGGTCTGGGGCAGGACTTCATGGACTCCTACCTCGATGCCATCTTCGAGGAGATCCCGATCTGCCACATGGAGCAGGGCCTGAGACAGGCGCTCGACAAGATCGCCACCGATTGGGGCGAAGATGTGGCGCCGGATCTGTCATGGCTGCGGCAGGAGTACCAGAAATGGCTCGAAAGGACCGGGAAGGACGACGACTACATCTCGCGGCACTGCAAGGGCATCACGGCCATGTTCGGCTGAAGCCGTGCGGACGCAGGCTCCTTCTCGCAGCCTGAGCGCGTGGCTGCTACGGCCCTACCTCGATCTCGGACCGCTGGCGGAGGGCCCGCTCCACGCGCGCCGGGTCGAGGAATGCTGGAATGCGTTCTCGGATGCGGATGCGCCGTACTTTGTCGCTCAGCGCACGCTCCTGCCAAGCTTCCGGTCAGGGCTGATTGAGGAGGCGGCAAGCGAAGCGCATGCGGTAAAAGACCCCCGGCAGCTTCCGGGGCGTCTGCGCACCGAGCGCTGGCAGGCACTGTGCGATGCGCTGGACGACTGGACGCGCCTTTCGCCCAGGCGTCGGGTCCGGCTGCTCGCCTTGCTGCACGCGCTTTGCCTTTACGAATGCGTAGCACAGTGCGTCGCCGGTAACGAGCCGACGTCCGACGATGCATGGAATACGGAGCTTTCGTTCTGGGGCGCCTTCGCGAGCTATCTACTGACGATGCCTGCCGGCACGCCTCAGCACCCTGGCGCGGACACATCGGTCTTTGAAGCCATTGCGCTCGGCCCGGGCGAGCCTTCGCTCGCCCGATTCAACGCTGCGATGAGGGTATTCGTCCACAGGGTAAAGGCGGGAGACCCGCACGGAGACCTGGCGCATTGGGCAACACGCCTAGAACGAGCGCTCTCGGATGCCGTGTCCCGCTGCAACGACTTCACCGCCGAGATGCTCACTAGCCGCTTCTATCGCGCGTTCGGCTTCATCCCGCAGCGCGAGGGAAACCGGCCAGAAACGGTCCGCATCATGGACCTGGCGGAACGCCATGCGCTGGCCGTGGAGCCGCTCAACGACGCCGAGGATCTCCTATACCGCGAAAACCTGCATGCGCTGATGGAGAGCCGAACCAAAGAGGCGCTCTGGCTGGGTGAGAAGGATCTCGCGCTCGCACGATCGCTGAAGGTGATCGAAGTAGACCCTTACGACTCGAAAGCGTGGGCGGAGATCGGCCAGGTCCGCATGATCCGCGAGGAGTGGCACCACGCCGCGGAAGCCTATGCGACCGCGGCCATGCTCGGACCGCCGGCAAGTGCCATCGCGCGCCACATGGCCGGCACCTGCCTGCAGAAGCTCGGTCATGGCATGGCCGCCGCATTGATGTTCAAGGACGCCCTTGAGATCGATCCCGCGGGTATCTCACCCAGGGAAGCGCTTTCCAAGGTCGACGACGAGGCGCTGCGCGGTGCTCTCGCCAGCTGGATGGCAAGCACCGCGGAGCTCTAGAAAGTTTCGAATTACGCACGCTCCGAGGTGCGGGCCGGCGATAAGATCGCCGGCTCAAGACTTCAGGATGAGCTGAAATGACCATCAAGGTTCTTGGGATCTGCGGCAGCCTGCGCAAGGCCTCGCTCAACATGGCGGCGCTGCGCGCCTGCAGCGAGCTCCTGCCCGAAGGCATGTCGCTCGAGATCGCCTCGATCGCCGACTTGCCGATCTACAACCAGGACGTCTTCGACCAGGGGATGCCCGAGCCGGTGAAGCGCTTTCGCGATCAGGTCACGGCGGCCGACGGGCTGCTGATCGCCTCGCCGGAGTACAATTTCTCCATCCCCGCGCCGCTCAAGAACGCCATCGACTGGGGCTCGCGGCCGCCCAACCAGGTGTTCCACGAGAAGCCGGCGGCGATCTTCTCCGCCTCGACCGGGCGCAACAGCACCACCGAGCGCAAGATCCCGCAGCAGGTGCTGACCGGCGCCTTCGCCTCGGGCTTTCGCCTGGGGCTGATGGCGAAGGACGTGGGGATCGCCGCGCGCCTGGCGCGCGACCTGGGCGTGCCGGCACCCTTCCTCAGCGAGACGCTGAAGCTATGGCGTGCGGCCGAGCGGCGGCTTCCCGCCGGGGCGGACCTTACGGAGATCTACCGCTATCTGGAGCGATTGCGGACTCCATCTCGCGGCGCAGCTTCACCGCGGTCGCGTTCGCCTCGAGCGCCACGTCGCTCCACTTCACCAGCTGGCCCGCCGCGACCGGGCGCACGAGCTCCCAGCCATGGGCGAGGTCGAGCGGCAAACAACCTTCGCCGAGCGAGGCGGCGGCGGGCATGAGGCGCCCCACCACGGTGTAGCCGCCCTCGCCGTCCAGCGCCTCTCCTTGCTTCAAGTCCTTCGACGCGGCCTCGGGCACCGTGATCTACCGCTCGAAGATGCACCCTGGGCTCAAGCGCAACTTCCAGGTGATGCCGGGCGCCCAGTGGCTGGAGCTGCTTTGCAAGCATGTTCCCGATCGCTACGAGCAGCTCGTCAGGTACGTGGGGTGGTACTCGAGCCGCAGCCGCGGAGCGCGCAAGGCGAAGGGCGCCACTGCGGTGGCGACTACGGCCAGCGGCGTCATCGAAGTGCTTGGCGAGTACGCGAGCCGCGCCAAGGCCCGAGGGAGGGGAA
>Ga0326597_10012589_pt1 | contig 11151 bp, 8 predicted proteins | sample RVTome_12_FD_203789 | JGI IMG/M metagenome (GOLD analysis project Ga0326597, IMG submission 203789) | Soil microbial communities from uranium-contaminated site in the Upper Colorado River Basin, Wyoming, United States - RVT100D185 | ecosystem: Environmental > Terrestrial > Soil > Contaminated >... | reverse complement strand
ACTGACCGCGGGCCGACCGGGATACTTCTTCGCAAACACCTACGACCTGGCGACCCGTCCGAGCTGGGAAATGGAGGCGCTGACGCTCCACGAGGCAGTACCCGGCCACCATCTTCAGATCGCGTTGGCCCAGGAACTGGACGAAACCCACGACCTGCTGAAATACAACTTCTACACCGCCTTTGTGGAAGGTTGGGGACTCTACGCAGAGAGCCTCGGCGAAGAGATGGGTTTCTACCAGGACCCGTATTCGAAATTCGGACGGCTGACCTATGAGATCTGGCGAGCGATCCGGCTCGTGGTCGACACGGGGATCCATTCGCAGGGTTGGAGCCGCGAGCAGGCCATCGATTTTTTCAGGCAGAACGCGCCCAAGACCGAGCACGACATCGTCGTCGAAGTCGACCGCTACATCGTCTGGCCCGGCCAGGCGCTCGCATACAAGATCGGGGAACTGAAGATCCAGGAACTTCGAGCGTACGCTGAGCGGAAACTCGGTGCGGCGTTCGACATCCGGGCGTTTCACGATCAGGTGCTGCTTCGCGGGGCGATGCCGCTGGGTGTCCTCGAACGGCGGATCCACGCCTGGGTGGAACGGGCCGATTAGCGGAAATTTCCGCGGGGCGACGCCGAAGTCACCCAGCCAGGGCTCACGAAGAGCGAGATCCCCGACCTCTGGGAGCAGATCGAGAAGCTGATCGAGCGGGTCGACGAAGGCCAGCTGGCCGCCTTCTGATCCGCGACAGACTGCCCCGAAGCAAACGTCATACCGGCAACTGATCCGCAACTCCGACCCGCAAAATACCAATTGTGTGTAACGCAATTCACTATCTGGCGTCGGGCGTCCGGAGTGAACAGAAATTTACGCGCTAGTTCAATGGCTTACGCGCACCGCTCCGCGTCGGGGCGTGGCCCCAAAATTGCAATCTATCCGATCGGGACAATCGAACGCGAACCAAAAGCGGAGGGCCATTAGCGGAGGGAGACGGAGGTCACGAGACCATGCGTTTTACGAAGGACTCGTCGCCAATCAGGAAGTCACTCACAGAGCCCATCAAGGCGCTATTCCTCGGTGCCATTCTCATCTCACCGATCGCGAACGCACACGCCAGTGAAGATGCAGTTCCCGATCCCGACGCCCAGAAGCTCAAACGCCAGATCCTCGCGAGCCTCGACAACCCAGAGCTCGCCCTGAAATCGCCGAGCGACTCCGACGAAGGGCCGTGGATGGCCGGATTTCGCTTCAGCAAGAAGGGCCCCATCCAGTTCCGACGAACCCTCCAAATCGGGGACGATGAGGTATTGATCAAACTCTACGGGCCCGTGGTGAGGAAGAAGCCCGGCCTGAGATTCAAGGTAGAGGGCCTTCGCATTGGCGAACACCCCGTCAATGTGGAGGGTTTCGGAAACGTGAAGGAGGGAGGCGTCCGCTTCACGATCCGATACTGAGTCGGCGCCTCCTCACTCCGCTCGATCCACCCAGGTCGCGCGATCGGGGCCTCGACACCTGGCGGTTCCGGAAGGTGCGGTGGATTGTGCGACGCGCGCTGGGCCAATTTGCGAAAGACATCCAATGACGCGGCAAGATGGCGGGTTTGCGCTCAGCGCGCGTCGGAATGATTCGCCTCGCGGCAGAGCTTCGACAAGCCGAAGATGAGAAAGCCGCCGAGCATGCCTGGCAAGACATCGAAAATATCATCGCCGAACCCGAGCCCATAACGCCACACGAGCGCGGAAGCAGTCCCCCCGATCATCATGGCCGCTCCCCAAATGGGTGACACCGACAGATTTAGAACACGCACGACCAGGAGAGGACCCAGTGAAGACGCCAGCAGCGACCAGGCGAGCGTCACCAGTGCAAATACGTTTCGGCTGCCGTACAACGCGATGATGACGGCCAGGAACGTGACACCGACCGTCGCAGATCTACTGATGAGATAGTGATCGCTCTTCTTGCTCGGGAAGATATCCTGAGCAATCGAAGCCGAGCAGGAGAGCACCTGAGAGTCTGCGGTGGACATTGTCGCCGAGAATAAACCGCCGAGCACGACACCCACGAGCACACCGGGAAGCAATTGCAGCGAGAGTTGTGGCAGCGCGAGTTCCTGATCGAAGTTTTCGAGGCTCGGAATATCGAGCAGTGCCCGACAGGTGAGGCCGACGAGGATACACGCCGCCGAAAACAACCAGTACCATCCAAAATAGATCGTGCGCGCCTTTTTGATCTCCTCTGGATCTCGAATCGCCATTGCGCGAATCATCACATGTGGTTGCCCCACGACCCCGAGGCCGGCCCCGAACCACCCGAGCAGAAATGGCATGAATCCGAATTTCTTTTCGGGAATGACCTGCACGAGTTTTGGATCGATGGCCCGGAGATGCGACCAGAGCGCGTCGAATCCCCCGAGTTGCTCGAGCGCTACCAGACTCAGCATCACCATCGAGATCATCATCACGATCGATTGAACGGTGTCGGTCCAGATCGAGGCGCGAATTCCGCCGGTAAAGCAGTAGAGGACGATCACGACAGCACCGAGAATTGCGCCGGTTTCGTGCGGCCAGCCGAACATCACGTGAAGGGCCTTGCTACCGGCGCTGAGTTGCGCCCCCGCATAGGTGCCTAGAAAAACAACCGTGACAAGACCGGCAATCAACGCCAGAACACTCGATCTCCGTCCTCTCTGGTCGAGTGCGAGAAAGCTCGGAATCGTGTCCACCAGGGCGGTTGCGGAGCGCTCGCGAAGCTTCTTGTGGACGACGAGCCAGGCGAGCCAGTCGCCACCGATCCAGCCCACCATGATCCACGCCGCCGAAATGCCCTCGAGATAGGTCATCCCGATGAGTCCGATGAACATGAAACCACTGTTGTTGGTCGCCACAGCGGAGAAAGCGGTCATCCATGGGCCGATGCTTCGGCTGGCGAGCAGGTAGTCGTCCGTGGTTTTCTGGGCCCGGGTCGCCGAATACGCTCCGATCGCTACGAAGAGCGCGAGGAAGAACAGGAAGCTCGCGACGACGGGCATCTCCGCATTCGACAAACGGCGGCTCCTCGGGTCGATCGGGTGCCCACGCTATCCCAGTGGATCCATCGGATCCAGAGCTGGGCGCGAAGAGCGGCACATCGGTTCCCGAACGGCGGCGCGATTGCGATATTCGGAATCGACCGCCAGAATGCGCATACGAGACATCGGCGAACTCGTCACCCCGCCGGCACTGATTGACCGTATAATGTCGCCAACCCGGAACGGACCCAGAGAGCAGGCAATTCGATGGCCAAGACACTGAGCACCGCATTCGCAATCGGGATGGCACTGTTCGCAATACCGCTCTCGACAAGGCCCGCGAGCGCGCAGACCCTCTCAGCTGCACACGATGACCTCGAATGGGAACTCGACCGCCAGGTCCGTTACGCGGGCGCGGGATGGCTCGAATCGGAGGGTGGGGGTGTAGCGGTCGATTTTCCGAGTTCCGGGATCGATCTGCGCAGCTGGATCTCGCTGCCCGAGTTCGACCCGGAAACCGTTTCCGCCAACGATTGCTGGGGCTACGTCGCGCCGTCGGGTCGGGAGTACGCGCTGATTGGACTTTCTCTCGGCACCGCATTTGTCGAGGTGAGCGATCCCGGAAACGCCCAAATCGTCGACGTGATCGCGGGCGCCTCGAGCGACTGGCGAGACATCAAGACCTATCAGCAGTTCGCTTACGCGGTCAGTGAAGGCGGCGGAGGCATCCAGGTATTCGATCTCTCCCAAATCGACAGCGGAGTGGTCTCGCTCGTCAACACGGTCACCACGGGCGGTCGGCTGCAGACCCATAATGTGGCCGTCAACACCGAGAGCGGCAGGTTGTATCGCGCAGGCGGCGGTGGAAACAACCCCGTCAACGGGCTGCGGATCTACAGTCTCGCCGACTCGAGCGCCCCGGCCTTCGTCGGCGAATGGCACGACCGCTACTGTCACGATGCCCAGGTCGTGACATGGATCGAGCCTCCCTACGTCGGAGTCGAGGTCGCATTCTGCTACGCGAATGACACCACCGTTTCGGGCAACCCCGGAATCGAGATCCTGGACGTCAGTGATCCCGCGAGCATCGGCGTAATCGGATCCATCAACCTCTCGCTTCCACCGATCTTCTCCCACCCGGCCTACTACGCCCATCAGGGCTGGCTGTCTCCCGATCGCCAATACGTCTACTTCAACGACGAAGTGGATGAAGCCGCGACCGGAAATCCAACGACGACCCGCGTGATCGACATTTCCGATCTCTCGAATCCGACCCAGGTCGCGATCTTCACCAATGGAAACACCGCTCGCGACCACAACCTCTACACGCAGGGAGAACTGATCTTCGAGTCCAACTATCGCAGCGGACTTCGCGTGTTCTCAGCCAGCAATCCGATCGCGCCCATCGAGATCGCCTACTTCGACACCTATCCCGATGATGACAACGCAAACTACAACGGGCTCTGGAGCGTCTACCCCTACCTTCCGAGCGGCACGATCATCGGGAGCGACATCGAAAAGGGCCTCTTCGTCTGGAGCTTCGCCGCAGCGCCAGTCCCCGCCCTGTCGGCCCGCAGCTCTTTCGCGACGGCCGCCCTGATCGCGGCCCTGGCCGCAGTGGCCCTTCGGTCCAGGCGGCTCAGGGACCGGACGCTCTCGGTAGCGATCGCGGCACTCGTCGCCGCCGGATTGGGGTGTGGATCCCAGGAAGCTTCCGACTCCGTCGCCACGAAGTCAGGCGATTCGATGACCGCGCCCGACCAGGCACCTTCCGCGCCCGGCGACGCCCAGGTGGAATACCGAGATGGGCTCGTGACGCTGCGTAGTGACGGCTCGCTCCAATTCGCAATTCTCGAACAACTCGCCGCGCAGGCGGGATTCGCGATCATCGCCGGAAGAGTCGATCCTCGGCCAATCACCCTGGAGATCGAGCGCGCCCCACTCCTCGATGCAATCGCCTTGATCCTCGACGGGCTGACCTACGCCGTCGAATACGATTTCGACGAAGCGTCGGGAACGCGGACCCTCGCCCGCGTCGCGATCGGTGGCGCCCGCGGGTACGGCTCGGCGAGCCCTGCGAAAACGCCCGATCCGACCGCACTCCGGAAGCGCGATCAAGTCACGGAGACGCGCAGTGATCAAACGGAGTCCAACAGCGACGAGTACTCCGCCGAGCAGGCCGAAGTGCTTGCAGACCTCAACGACCCCGACCCGGAGGTGCGCGCCGACGCGATCTTTTGGGTCGATCTCGATGGAGAGGTGCTCGAGCAGATGATCTCACTGCTCAAATCCGAGCCGGATGCGGAGGTTCGCGCATCGATCGTGGAGCGGCTCGGCGATGAAGAATCGCCCGCCGCCATTGCGGCAGTGACGGGTGCACTTCAGGATCCGGACCCGGAAGTCGTGCTACAGGCGATCGAAGTCTTGGAGTTCGATGCCGAAGGCTGGCTGATTCCGGAATTGGAACGACTCCTCGCGCACCCCGATCCCGAGGTTCGCGAAGCCGCGGAAGATGCCATTCTTTATCTGCGGTAAGCGCCCTGACGGAGCGCCGCGCTCAGCGGCTTCCCGGCGGGCGCAGATCGGCGGTCGCGAAATCCCAGGCGTCGGGCGGTGACGGGAGCGGCTCACTCGCGATTACCACGGAGCCCTCCATCAGCCAGAGCTGGGTTTCGGCGATCGCGCCGTCGTAGACGATCAAATCAGTCAAACCGTCGCCGTCGTAGTCGCCGATCGACGGCACCTGGCGCTCGCGGGCACCCACGTTCAGGGCCGATACGATCACGTCGCGCACACCCGTTGTGGAGAGGCGCACCGCGAGCCGATCTGTACCGGATTCTCGCAGCAGTACGTCGTCGCGTTCGTCGCCGTCGAAATCGCCGGCTCCGATCGCGCTCCACGGATTCCCGGCGCCTTCCAGCGGGCCGAGAGTCGAGTCCGCGGTGAGCCCCCAGATGTCGACCTCTCCGTTCTCGAGGTCGCGCCACAGGATGTCGGACATTCCATCGCCATCGAAGTCACCCGATGCGATGACCTCTGCGGCGTTTCCGAAGTCGTCCGGCAGAAGCTCGCTCTCATAGGTGGCGCCATCCGTCATCGACCAGACATCGAACTTGTTTTCGAAGGCGCTGTGGAGCAGTACATCGGAGCGGCCGTCGCCGTTGTAATCGCCAGACCCGACGATCTGCCAATCTCTATGGGCTCTCGTCTTGACGAGTCTGCACCTGGTAGAGCCGTTCGCTCGCTCGACACATTTTTCAGTCGACAAGTGGGCGATGTCGCGAACGCGGTCTCCGTCCATGAAGAAGACCGACACCCTGCCGGTCCGCTGGACGCCGTCTCGGTGCCTGCGAAACAGGATGTCCGTCACTCCATCGCCGTCATAGTCGCCGCTTCCGACGATCATCCAGTTCCTTCCATTCATCTTCACGGCACGGCAGTTGGAGGTACCGTTGGATCGCTCCTTGCACTTCATGAGTCGCGTCGAATCACCGGTCCTCATGCTCGTGACCTCGAGATATCCCCGGATTCCGGGCTGGGAGATCACGTCGGACACGCCATCGCTGTCGAAATCTCCCGCTTCGCCGTAGACGCTCGGCGCCGGCGGATCGAAACTGGCGAGCGCGGCGAAGACAACCGGCTCGGATGCCGCAGACGGCTCTCCGTAGGCTCCGGATGCATCGAATGCCACGACGAGCACGCTGATGGTCTCGTTCGGTGCGGCGCTGACGGTCTCCGAAGTCCGACCGTACACGGTGCTGTAGTAGCGGACGGACTTGTCTTCCTGAATGATGATGACGTAGTAGCCGGCGACGTTGCCGGAAGCCGCGTCCCAGGCAAAGGTTGCGGTCGTCCCACCCTCGATGACGATGAGCGCGGAGGCGGGCGTACTGTGCATCAACAGCGCTGCGAGCGCAGCGAATAGAATCGTCTTCCAGAATCCCGTCCGGCCGGCCATCTCCGAATCTCCCGTCGCACAGTCGCCGCTGGCAGTGGCGAAGCTCCGGTAATCCGGAATGCTGCGGCCTGCTTCACCCGGGGGAGGCTGGAATGCCGCGTCCTGCTTCACCCGGAGCGCCGAGTGGAGAGCGTCGAGCGCTCTCGCTTGACAGTCTGTTTCGGGTAGGCGCTCAGCAAGCGAAGTGACGAAAGTCACATCGCGGCGTCGATCGCAAAACTTTTGCGGAGCCGGCGCCATACAGCGTGGCAAAGTCCCCCCATTTTGCGGCAAAAATCAGCTTCAAGTACCTGAAATCAAATCATGTTTTAGAATTGGACGACTCGGTGGGCCGGGGATCGAAAGGTGCTCAGGGGCACCCCATACACAAGCAAATCGAGCACGCGTACATGCATACACGGATACGTGTGCAGGAGCGGGCGGAGTACCCGATCCGATCCCCGCGCGCACAAACTCCGAGCGATTAGCGACCGACCACGCGTGGGTGTGCCGCACAATGCGCGCCAAACGTGACGAAGCGCACAGGGTCGGTTTTTCCGCCATCCGATAACGGATGACGCAACGCTCAACCGCATCTGCCCAGCCAACCGGGAGGACGACGACCTTTGGGGCTCATCCGCCGCCGCCTTGATTACGACCGCAAGTGGTTGCTTGCCGAGGCCGAAAAGGCTCGAAACCGCGGCCGGCGGCGCCGCGCCATTTCTTTTTACCGCAGAATCCTCGCGGCGGAACCTCACGATCCCAACCTGCACGCCCGAGTCGCCCCGCTGCTCGCCGCGACGGGTAAACACTTCGACGCCTGGCAGAGTTACCGCCAAGCCGCACAGGTGCAGCTGAAGAACAAGAATCGCGAGGAAGCACTCGCCCTCTTTCGAGAAGCGACGGAGGCGTTACCCATGCAGATCGAAGCTTGGCAGTGGGTCGCGAAGCTCGAATTGGGGCGCGGGAAAAGGGATGCTGCACTCAGCGCGCTGCTCGAGGGTCGTGCGAAGTTTCGATCGAGGCGCCGCCGAGCGGAAGCCATCGCGCTGCTTCGCGAAGCGAGAGTCATCGATGCCTGGCGCGTCGACATCGTGCTCGATCTGGTGCGGCTACTGCGGCGTTCCGGGCAGTCACCTGAAGCGCGGTGGATCCTGGGCCAAATGGCAGTGAGAACCGACGGTCGGGATCTTCGCATCGTTCGCGGCGCACAATGGCGAATCGAGCCCAGCCTCAAGCACAGCTGGCATTGGCTTCGCGCCGCCTTCGCCACCCAGGGGCGCAGCGCCCGCGGCGCCCCCGCGCGCAACCTCTAGGTATCCGTCGCTCAAGCCTCCGGATGGAATGATTCGGCGCTTCGATCGGGTCGCGCCCGATGCGCGCCAACCCGCCAATCGATGCGAGTAAGATCATCTTCCAGCTGCTGAATTTGGCAGCCATTTGCCGCAGCAGATGCAATCGTCGACGAGACCGGCGACGAGGACAGCTACGCTTCGGATCGACAGTGGGATCTCGACCTGCGGATCATCGCGGCGGCGCGCCTTCGAGCGGATCCCATCTGGTGGAATTCCTCGAGTCTTTCCGGCAAGCTCCGCGCCTTGGTTGGCTTCGATCAAAATCCTCGCGCCACCGGATCGCGCATTCTAGCTGCGCTAGAAGCAAATGGCTGCGCGAGAAAGATCTCACCCGATATCGGATGCACAGCCCGGGCGCTCGCGGCGTCGAAAACGGCCGGATCCTTTCTCTGCATCGGCGAAGGTGCCGGGGAGATCGGGGCATGGATCCTGGATGTCATGGATTATTCGAGCGGATTGGTCGTCCTCGTACAGGACGAGGGTGAGGCCGCCGTGCTCGAGCGCGAGTTGGATCTCGACGTGCGCGTCTCGGTGCACCTACAGGATGCAGAGTCCTTCTTGATCGATGTCCATGCGCACCGCTTCGATCTGATCGTGGATCTGGTCGCCGAAGAACACGCGGGGGTCGTAATCCTCGCACTCGGCCTCTTGCGACCGACCGGCGTCTATCTCGCTTCGCAACCTGGGAGTCTTTCACGCGAATCCTTCACGCAATGCGCTCCCGGGTTGAGCGGGAAGCCGGTTTCTCTCGAACCCGATGATTTCGAGGTTGCGCGGTTGGGCGACCCCCTGGATTCGCTGATCATCGTCCGCCGCGCCGAACCGATTCATCGGAAGCACCGATCGAACTCGAAGGCCGGATAGGGGCGTCGCTCGCCGGTGCGCGCGCCAGGTAGGGTCCGCGAGGCGCAAGCCAGAACGCCAATCGCAGCTATTCTTCGACTTCGATTTCGAGCTTGCGACTTCGCTTTGCGAGATTGAACTCTAGACACAGGTCTCGAGGTGTGAGCACCGGCCCATCCACCGTTTCTTCGGTATCGAGCACCACCATCGTGGGCTCGTAGCCTTCGCCTTTGATGAACAAGACGTGCGGCCGGTCGGTGCGGAGATCGAGGGATTCGGGGACGCGGTCGAGCGGCACTTTGTCGAGGTAGATCGTGACGTCCCCGGGAATGCAATCGAGTTGAAACGTCTGTGTGTGTGCGCAGGCACCGATCGCAAGCGCCAAGAGTGCGATTGCGCAGGTCCGAATCGACGCGTCGAGGGCAATCGCCATGGCCGCAGTGTAGCGTGGGCATGGAGCGCGATCGCGCCGAGGCTTCGAATTTGCCAGTGCCGCCGTGCACCCCGGGCCGAGTCCGCGATCGGCGCGCAACTTGGCATGCCGAGCGCTCCACCGACCTCTGGGATCGCTGTGGGAAAGCTCGCCATTTTGCGCGACAGTGTCCGCCGCAATGATCGAGCGGCGATCGCGCGACCTGCCAACCGGCATCGGAACCGGCGACGGGTGATCGCGGCGCAGTCGAGGATGAGTAGAGGAGCAACCGGGGCGCAATCGGTGGACAACAGGCGGACAACAGGCGGACAACAGGGGGACAACAGGGGGACAAGTATGGACGGCGTGGCGTTGATTCTCTGTGAAGGGGCGTTTGGAACCGGAGACGGCAAGACCGCGAACGGGCTGGTCCGGCACACCGAACGCTACCGGATCGCGGGCGTGCTCGACTCCCGACTCGCGGGTCGAGACGCCGGCGATGTGCTCGCGGGCAAGCCGTGCGGAATTCCGATCTTCTCGTCGCTCGCCGAAGCGCTCGAGAAGGCCGGCGATCGACCCACGCACCTGGTCATCGGGCTCGCCCCCGAAGGTGGCCGCCTGCCGGACGCCTATCGAAACGTGGTGATCGAAGCGCTGCGCGCCGGCATGAACGTCGACAGCGGACTCCACCAGTTCCTCTCCGATGACCCCGAATTGTCGAAGCTCGCGGAAGAACACCGCACGTCGATTCGGGACGTTCGCAGGACCCCGCCGCGCGACCAGCTGCACTTCTTCACGGGTGCGATTCATGACGTCCAGGCGGTGCGCATCGCGGTGCTCGGAACCGACTGCTGTTGCGGCAAGCGCACCACCTCCACGCTGTTGACCGGAGCGCTCAACCGCTCGAAGATCTCGAGCGTACTGATCGGCACCGGCCAGACCTCCTGGATGCAGGGCGCGCGCTATGGAATCCTGCTGGATTCCCTGATCAACGATTTCGTGGCGGGCGAAATCGAGCACGCCATCGTGGACGCCGACCGCAAGGAATCGCCCGATGTCATCATCATCGAGGGACAGGGCGCACTCACGCATCCGGCTGCGCCAGGCGGCTTCGAGATCCTGGCATCTTCAAAACCGCATGGTGTCATCTTGCAGCATGCGCCCATGAGGGAGACCTACCTCGATCATCCCAACGAACCCATCGCGCCACCCGAGGTTCACATCCAGGCGATCGAGTCCGTGTTTCGCTCACGCGTCATCGCGATGGCGGTGAACAGCGAGGGAATCGATCCCGCGAGGATCGGCGACAAAGTGTCCGAACTCGAGCGCCGCTATGGAATTCCCTGCTGCGATCCGCTGTCTCAGGGCCCACAGCGGTTGATCGATGCGGTGCGATCGTTGCTATGAGCCGGGAGGAGATGCGTTCGTGAAGATTCGCCGCTTCGAAGTCGTCAGTGTGGACTTGCCGCTGCGCGAGGGCTATCGAATCGCCAACCAGACGATCGCGTTCGCGCGCAACGTTCTCGTGCGCGCCGAAACCGACGACGGTGTCATCGGATTCGGCGGCGCCGCGCCCGCAAACAACGAAGGCGGCGAATCGGA
>Ga0326597_10012588_pt1 | contig 11153 bp, 11 predicted proteins | sample RVTome_12_FD_203789 | JGI IMG/M metagenome (GOLD analysis project Ga0326597, IMG submission 203789) | Soil microbial communities from uranium-contaminated site in the Upper Colorado River Basin, Wyoming, United States - RVT100D185 | ecosystem: Environmental > Terrestrial > Soil > Contaminated >... | reverse complement strand
ACACGACTCTGCGGCCGCGGCGTTTAGGGGAGTTCGTCGGGCAGGAGAAGCTGAAGGACAACCTCAGCATCGGCGTGCAGGCGGCGCTCAAGCGCAACGAGCCGCTCGATCACATCCTGCTGTACGGGCCGCCGGGGCTGGGCAAGACGACGCTGGCGCACATCATCGCTTCGGAGATGGGCGTTTCGGTGCGGGTGACGTCGGGGCCGGCGATCGAGCGCGCGGGCGACCTGGCGGCGATCCTGACGAGCCTGCAGGAGTTCGACGTGTTGTTCATCGACGAGGTGCACCGGTTGCCGCGGGCGGCGGAAGAGGTGCTGTACCCGGCGATGGAAGACTTCGCGCTGGACATCGTTCTCGGCAAGGGGCCGGGGGCGCGCACGGTGCGGCTGTCGGTGCCGAAGTTTACGCTCGTCGGCGCGACGACGCGGTATGCGATGCTGAGCGCCCCTTTGCGGGATCGGTTCGGCGTGGTGCACCGGCTGGACTTCTACGATCAGGCTGCGATCGCCACGATCATCCGGCGGGCGGCGGGAATCCTCGGTGTGCCGATCGACGACGAGGGGGCGGCGGAGATGGCGTCGCGGTCGCGGGGGACGCCGCGGGTGGCGAACCGGCTGCTGCGCCGGGTGCGGGACTTCGCGCAGGTGCGGGCGGAGGGGCACATCACCGCGGAGGTGGCGCGCGAGGCGCTGGCGCGGTTGGAGGTGGACGAACTGGGGCTGGACGAAGTCGACAAGAAGGTGCTGCTGACGATCATCGAGAAGTTCGACGGCGGGCCGGTAGGCATCGAGACGATCGCCGCGTCGATCTCCGAGGAAGCCGACACGATCATGGACGTGTACGAGCCCTACCTGATGCAGGTGGGGTTCCTGCAACGGACGCCGCGCGGACGGATCGTGACGCGGCACGCGTACGCGCACCTGGGGGTGGAGATGCCGGAAGCGGCGAGGGCGCAGCAGGTGCTGTTCGACTGATGTCTGACCGTCAACTGATCTCGTCCGGGTCGCCATACGAGCCAGTCTTTGGATACTCGCGGGCGGTGCGCGTCGGCAACCACATCTACGTTGCGGGGACGGTGGCGTGGGGGGAGGACGGGAAGGTCGTTGGCGAGGGCGATTTCTACACGCAGACGAAGCAGGCGATCCGCAATATCGAGAAGGCGCTGAAAGAGGCCGGGGCGGGCCTGGCGGACGTCGTGCGGACGCGGACGTTCGTGACGGACGTATCGCAATTCGAGGCGGTGGCGAAGGCGCACGGTGAGGCGTTTGCGGAGATACGGCCGGCGGCTTCGCTGATCGGGATCAAGGCGCTGGTGGAGCCGGTGATGCTGGTTGAGATCGAGGCGGACGCGGTTATCGGATAGCCGGTGCCGCCCAGGCCTATGCCAGCCGACCGAGCAGTTCGTCGGTGGTGAAGCTGCCGGGGGCGCGGTTGTCGCGGGTGGCTTCGGTGGCGGCGAGTTGGAGGATGCGGTTCATCGGGGTGGGCACACCGTGGAGGCCGCCGAGCAGCGCGATTTCGCCGTTCAGGTAGTCGGTTTCGAGGGAGCCGCCACGGGTGAGGCTTTGCCACGTGGAGCCTCCGAGACGGGCGTCCATGCCGGGGACTGGTTTCACGGTTACGTTGCGCGTGCGTGCGCTTAGCTCTTCCGGCGTGGCGAAGTCGATCCCGGCGGCGTGGTAGACGGCGAGCGCCTCGTCACGGAGGCGGGTGACGATGGTGCCGGCCGCGGAGTCGCCGCAGAGCGCCTGCACGATGTTGGCGAGGTTCGAGAGGAGCTTGGCGTATTTCTGGCGCATGATGTCGGGCTGGGGGATGGCGGCGAACCCGCTGGCGCTGAGGTCGCTCATCACCTGGTCGATCAGGGCGTCGCTTCCGGAGGGATAGAGACCGGCATCGAGCACTCCGGCGACCGGAGATGAGTGGGCGATGACCTCGCCGGGCTGGAGGTGGGTGGCCGGCATCCACACGACCATTCCGTAGACACGCGAAAAGATGCGGAGTGCGGTCCGCTCGTTGGCGACGCCGTTTTGAGCGCAGATGACAGGGACGTCGCCGGCCGCAGACCTCAGCGCGAGGAGGGCGGCCGCGGTGTCCTGCGACTTCACGGCGAGGATGACGACGTCCCCGGGACGCCAGTCCACTTCGCTCGGGACAGCGGCTGCCGGAATCGCCAGCGCCTCGGTTCCGTCGGGAGTGTGCAGTGTCAGCCCGTTGCGGCGGCACGCTTCGAGGTGATTCCCGCGGCAGATGAGGGTGACGCCGTGGCCGTGCTGGTAGAGCTTGCCGCCGATAGTGCCACCGATGGCCCCTGCGCCGTAGATGACGTATCTCATTGGCGACAGTATATGCCGGACGGATGTGGCGTAGAATTGTCCGCGTGGTGCCGCAACCCGTTCGGTCCAGCGCGAAAAGGACCGGAGGCACCGGGCGCCGGGTATTCCAGGTGAGTTGGCAGGAGGCCTAGACGATGCCGTTGTTCATGGACCGGCACGATTTCGAGACCGAGTTCAGCCCGGCCGAGGTGGCCGACGCGCACGTGCGGGACGTCATGGTGCAGGAAAAGTACAACGCCCGCTATATCAGCTACTGGTTGGACTACCAGCACAAGAACGTCTTTTGCCTGGTTGACGCGCCGAGCGCGGATATCGCCGGCAAGATCCACCTCGAGGCGCACGGGCTGGTCGCGGCGGACATCATCGAGGTGGAGTGGGACACCGTGCAGCAGTTCATGGGCCGCGTCGCCGAGCCATCACCTGGCCAGGTGTGGGAAGAGCCGGCGTTTCGAACCGTAGTCTTCACGGACATCGAGGGCTCAACCGCGCTCACGCAGAAGGTCGGCGACGTGGAGGCGATGCGGCACCTGCGCACGCACAACGAGATCGTTCAAAAGGCGCTCGACGCGACAGGCGGGCGCCAGGTGAAGCACACGGGAGACGGTGTGATGGCGTCGTTCGGGTCGGCGGTACGCGCCGTCGAGTGTGCGATCGCGATCCAGCGCGGGTTTGAGCAGCACAACGCCGGGGTGCCGGAGGTGCAGATACGGGTGAGGATCGGGATGGCCGCCGGCGAACCCGTCGCGGACTCGCAAGACCTGTTTGGGGCGACAGTGCAGCTCGCGCGGCGGATCTGCGATTCGGGGGAAGCCGGCCGGATCTTTGTAGCGGGCGCGGTCAAGGAGCTGTGCCTGGGCAAGAACTTCGCGTTCCAGGACCTGGGTGAGCTAACCCTGAAGGGGTTCGATGAGCCGGTTCGCGCGTTCGAAGTGCGCTGGCAGAGTTAGCGATGGAACCGAGCATCCAGTACACACGGACAACCGATGGCGTGAACATCGCCTACTGGTCGATCGGAGAGGGGTTGCCGGTGATCCAGGTGCCGCCGATCCCGTGGAGCAACTTGAAGTCGGAGTGGGAAGACGCGGGACACCGGTCGTGGTACGAGCGGAACGCCCAGGGGAGACGGCTCATCCGCTATGACAGCCGCGGGAGCGGCCTGTCCGATCGTGAGGCCCCGGCCTTCGACACGGACGGGTTTGTGATGGACATCGAGGCGGTGGCCGACCGCCTGGGGTTGGACCGCTTCGCCATTTACGGGGTGTCACCGGGCGCGCCCCTTGCTGTGTCGTATGCCGTCCGCCACCCGGAGAGGCTGACGCACCTCATCCTCTGGTGCCCCGCATATCGTGTCGGCGATGCCGCCTCCGCCGAGTGGGAGGCGATGAACTCGCTGATCGACAAGGACTGGAATCTGTTTACGGAGACCGCGGCCCACTCGCTCGTGGCCGGCTGGTCGGAGAGCGATGCCGCTCGCGCGTACGCCGCCCACATGCGGGCCAGCGTCGACCGCGGCGCCCCGGTGCTGCAGACGATTCGCGGATTGATCATGCAAGAAGAAGACCTCTCGCGCGTCAAGTGCCCAACCCTGGTCCTCCAGCGCATCGATGCGACGTCGTCGATGGCATCGGCGCGGTACCTGGCGTCGGGGATTGCGAATACAGAGTTCGTGCTGGTTGAAGGCGGCGCGCTGCTGCCGTGGGTGGGCGACATGGCGGCCGTGGCCGGGGCGATCGACCGTTTCCTTGGTATCGAGTCGGTCGCGCCGGCGCCTGATGTGAGTGCCGCCGCCCCGGGCGCGATGGCGACGATCCTCTTCACAGACATCGAAGGCTCAACCAAGATGACGCAACAGCAAGGAGACGAGGCGGCGCAGGGCGTAGTACGCGCGCACAATACGGTGGTGCGAGCCGCGCTTTCGCGGTACGGCGGCGCGGAGACGAAGCACACCGGTGACGGCATCATGGCGTCGTTCCCGCTGGCTTCTTCCGCGATCGACGCGGCGATCGCGATCCAGCAGGGAGTTGCGGCGGCGCCGGTGAAGTTCCGGGTGCGAATCGGGTTGAACGCGGGAGAGCCGGTGGTAGAGGAGTCGGACCTGTTCGGGACGGCGGTCCAGCTGGCGCGGCGCGTGTGCGACAAGGCCGAAGCAGGTACGATTCTCGTCACCGACGTGGTGCGGCAGCTTGCGGCGGGGAAGGGGTTCCTCTTCTCGGACCAGGGGGTCGAGCCGCTGAAGGGTTTTGATGATCCGGTGCGCCTGTACCAGGTGCGCTGGCAGGAGGGACAGGTTGGCTAACTACGACATCATCACGATAGGCGGAGGGGTGGCGGGGGCGGCGCTGGCGAAGGGGATGGCCGATCGCGGCAAGCGGGTCCTCGTCGTCGAGCGGGAGACGCAGTTCAAAGACCGGGTGCGCGGTGAGTGGGTCGCTCCGTGGGGCGTTATCGAAGCGAAGGAATTGGGCCTGTGGGACGCGATACTCGCGGCCGGTGGCCACACGCCGACGTTCTTCGCGACGCGCGCCGGGCCGATGCCCTTGCCGCCGCGGAACGTCCTGGAAGACTGCGCGGCGAACGAGCCGCAGTTGACGATCTATCATCCCGAATTGCAGGAGGCGCTGCTGGCGGAGGCGGAAAATGCCGGCGCGGAAGTGCGACGCGGGGTCAAGGTCCGTGGCGTAGAGCCGGGCGCCGAGCCCTCGGTGGAGCTCGATGGGGGGACCGTCACGGCACGGCTGGTGGTCGGCGCGGACGGCCGCAACTCGGTGGTGCGCAAGTGGGGAGCGTTCGAGGTGCAGGAGGACGAGGCTGTGCAGAACCTCGCCGGCGTCCTCATGGAAAACGTGCCGATGTCGGATGACTCGAGCGTGGCAGTGTTCAACCCGTTCGCTCAGCAGATCGTCTTCCTGTTCCCGCAGGGTGGGGGCCGGGTGCGGGGTTACTTCGGCTCGCGCAACACCGCGGGCATCCGACTGACAGGCGAGAGCGACTTCCAGCGCTTCATCGACCTGTGTGTCGAAACGGGCGCGCCCGCGGAGTACTACGACGGCGCGAAGCAGGCGGGACCGCTGGCGACTTTCGATGGCTACGACTCGTGGGTTGAGCACCCTTACAAGGAGGGCGTGGCGCTGGTGGGCGACGCGGCGGCGACCAGCGACCAGACGTGGGGCCAGGGGATTTCTATCTCGCTGCGCGGGGCGCGGCTGCTGCGGGACGCGCTTTCCGCGACCGATGACTGGGAGGCCGCCGGGCACCAGTACGCCGATGCCGCGGCCGGGTTCTACGCACACGTGCGCACGGCCGAGAACTGGCAAACGCAGGTGATGATGGAGCCTGGGCCGGAGGCCGACGCGATCCGGGCGAAGGTGCTGCCGAAGATCGCGATGGACCCGACGATCCTGCCGGACACGGTCTTAGCGGGCCCCGACCTGGCGCCGGCGGACGAGGCGGCGCGGCTGCGACTGTTCGGTGATTAGTTAGGCGTAGACGGGGCTCGCCTTCGGGTGCTATCGTCGGCGTGCATGGCCTCGACTGAAACCCAGATTGCGATTGTCGGCGCCGGTTATTCCGGCCTGGTGGCAGCGCGCGAACTGACGAAGCGGGGGATCGACGTCCGGGTGCTGGAGGCGCGGGACCGCGTGGGCGGGCGCGTCTGGACGCAGCGCCAGGACGGCTACTGGGTGGACGTCGGCGGCCAGTGGACGGGGCCGGGCCAGGACCGCATCCGCGCGCTGGGCGAGAAGATGGGCGTGCCCAGCTTTCCGACGTGGCCGGAGGGCGAACACCTTTCGTACACGGACGGCATGGCGATGCGCCGCTGGACGGGCGCCGCCCCGGACGAAGACATCGAGACGATGAGCAAGGTCGTGCAGGCGATCGTGGCCTTCGACCAGCTCTCGCAGGAGGTGCCGCTGCACGCGCCGTGGGAAGCGCCGCACGCCCGCGAATGGGACGCGATGACGGTGCAGGGGTGGATCGACGCCAACATCGACACGCCGCGCGCCCGCGATCAGATGACAACTGCGATCGAGGCGGTGTTCGCCGCGGAGCCGCACGACATCTCGCTGCTACACGCGCTGTTCTATGCAAAGTCGGGGATGGGGTTCTTCTACCTGGTGTCCACCGAGGGCGGCGCGCAGGCCGACCGCTTCGACGGCGGGGCGCAGGAGCCGGCGATCCGGGTGGCGAAAGAGCTGGGCGACCGCGTGCAACTCAACTCGCCGGTGCGCAGGATTGCGCAGAGCAACGGCAGCGTGACGGTGCGGGGCGACGACTACAGCGTGAAGGCAAAACTATGCATCGTGACGGCGCCGCCGGCACTGGCGGGCCGCATCGACTACGACCCGGTGATGCCCCCGCTGCGCGACCACCTGACGACGCGCGCGCCGATGGGCAGCGTGATCAAGGTCCACGCGGTGTACGAGACTCCGTGGTGGCGCGAGGATGGTCTCTCGGGGCGGGTGGTGAGTGACACCGGTCCGATCAAGGTGGTTTTCGACAACAGCCCACCGGAGGGCAAGCCCGGGCTGCTGATGGGGTTCATCGAAGGCGGCGACGGGCGAAGGCTGGCGAACATCGACGCCGGCGAGCGGCGGAAGATCGCGCTTGACTGCTTCGTGCGCTACTTCGGCGACAGGGCAGCGAAGCCACTCGACTACATTGAAGGCAACTGGCCGGTGGAGCAGTGGAGCCGAGGCTGCTACGGTGCGGTGTTCCCGGCGGGGACGCTCGTTTCGGCGGGCGAGGCGCTGCGGCAGCCGGTGGGGCGCATCCACTGGGCCGGCACGGAGACATCGGAAGTGTTCTGCGGCTACATCGATGGGGCGGTTCGCTCCGGCGAGCGAGTCGCCGCGGAAGTGCTCGAGGTGCTGGATTGAAGAGTAAATTGTGAATGGTGATGAGTGACGTGTGCCTAGCCAGGAGGGTTCATGACTGTGAGTACTAAGCCGAAGGCGAAACCCAAGACAACCCGAAAACCGAAAGCTGAAGCACCCGAGCCCGCTGCCGAGCAGAAGCCGCGGCTGCGGGCGCTGATCACCGGCGCATCCTCTGGCATTGGCGAAGAGTTCGCGCGGCAACTGGCACGGCAACGGTACAACCTCGTGATCGTGGCGCGGCGTAAGGGACGGCTCGATCACCTGGCGGAGGAGCTGCAGTCGCGGGGTGTCACCGTGGAAGTGATCGAAGCCGACCTCTCGAAGCCCGAGGGGGCGGAGGCGGTCCGCGCGCGCATCGCGAAGGGTGACATCGATTACCTGGTGAACAATGCGGGGTTCGGGACCAACGGCGAGTTCGGCGAGATCCCGCTGGAGCGCGAGATGGAGGAGATCGACCTCAACGTGCGCGCGCTGACGATGCTCTCGCACGAGGCGCTGCGCCAGATGAAAGAGAAGAAGGCCGGCACGATCATCAACGTTGCGTCGACCGGGGCGTACCAGCCGGTGCCCTACATGTCGACGTACGCGGCGACTAAGGCCTACGTGCTGTCGTTCAGCGAAGGCATTCACGAAGAGGCGAAGAGTTACGGCGTCACGGTGACGTGCCTCTGCCCCGGCGGGACGCGGACGGAATTCCAGAAGGTGGCCGGTGTGCGCAAGGAGTCGCTGCCGAAGGCGGGCTGGATGAACGCCGACGCGGTGGTGAAGCACGCGATCACGGCGGCGAAGGCGGGCAGCGCCATTGCGACGCCGGGGATGCTGAACAAGGCGACGGCGAACATGGCGCGAGTGTTCCCGCGGTTCGCGATACGCAAGGTCGCCGGGAGCATGTTCAAGGACCGCAGCAAGGAGACAGCAGCAGGCAGCAAGTAGGCGAACGGGAAATCGGAAAGAGGATCGGCAATGGGAAAGCTTGACGGGAAAGTTGCGATTGTCACGGGGGCGAGTTCGGGGATTGGGCTGGCGATCGCGAAGGCCCTGGGGGCCGAGGGCGCCTCGGTGGTCCTGACGGGCCGGAAGCGCGAGAACATGGACGCAGCGGCGAAGGAGATCGCGGGTGGCGGTGGCAAGGCTTCGGTGCACGCGGTGGACATGACTGACGAGAAGGTGTTCGTGGCAATGGTCGACAGCGCCGTCGAAGAGTTCGGCAAGATCGACGTGATGGTCAACAACGCGGGGTACAACCCCTTCGACCCGGTGATCGACGGCGGCGACTACGCGAAGTGGAAGGAGACGCTGGAGGTCAACGTGCTGGGCACGGCGCTGGGGATGCGCGAGGCCGTGCGGGTGATGAAGGGCAAGGGCGGCCACATCATCAACGTCACCAGTGTGGCGGCACGCTACGCGGAGCCGGACGACCCGATGTACGCCGCCTCGAAGCACGCATCCGGTGCGCTGACGGAGAGCATCCGCCTGAAGCTGGCGGGGCAGCCGATCCGGGTGACGGCGATCATGCCGGGGGCGGTGGCGACGAACCTCGTGCGCTCGATGCCGCCGGAAACGATCACGGGCATCGCCAAGACGCTGGGTGTCGACCTGGGGGCCGCTGGCTGGAAGCCGGGCGATCACCTGCCGGACGGACTCTGGGACCGCGTGCTCGGAGTGATGAAGAACATGGTGATGAGCCCGCAGGACATCGCCGACGCGGTGCTCTTCGCGATCTCCGCCCCGGACAGCGTGCAGATCAGCGAGATCATGATCCGGCCGCTGCAGCCGCTGAACATACCGGGAGTCAACATACCGGTCTAAGTGAGCGTGTCAGAGCGAGACTACGCCGAGTGGGTGCGGCCGATCGCGGAGGTGCTGTTCGCGGACAGTGCGGAGGTTATCGCTTTCGCAAGGTCGCATCCCGCCGAGGGCTGGGACGAACCCAGTGGCGCTGATGGATGGACGCGGCGCGATGTGCTGGCGCACCTGGCGGGGGGTAACGACCAGATGGTGCAGATCATTCTTCGCCGCGTGACCGCGCGCCAGCCGTTGGACGGCGTTTCGATGGATCCCGACACGGACGCGGAGAATGCCGCCGGGGTGCAGGACAGGCAGGGCTGGGGCATCGAGCGGCTGATCGCGGAACTGGTAGCCGACGACGAGGAGATGCAACAGCTGTTCGCGAAGCTGACCGAGGACGACGAAGACCTGGAGCTAAACGCGATGTCCATGACCCTGGGCCAGTTCTTGAGGCTGGTGGGCGCCGAACGCCACGATGCCGAGCACCTGCAGCAGATGAAGCGCTGAGAACATAAAGAGAGGCCGGGGTCCTGGCCCCGGCCTCTCGTGCCGTCGCAGGCACCCCTCAGGATTTACCGAGTGCGTTGTTCAGCAAGTTGCGCACGGTGCGGGCCTGCCGCCCCTTGAAGTCAGTGCGGGCGACGATGGCGCGGGCCGGGCAATACGGCACGCACTCGCCACAGCCGTTGCAGAGGTGCTTGTCGATGACGAACTGGCGCTTGGCCTCGAAGATGGCGGCCTGGGGGCACATGTACTCGCAGACTCCGCAGTCCATGCAATCGGAGCTGATGACGTACCCATCGGGCCGGGCGGCGGCGACCGGGCAATCCGGCGGCGCGGCCACTTCGTCTGTCATGCCGCGAACTCCGTCGGTACCCCGGCCGATTCGTTGAAGAACGACTGGAAGGTCTGGTTGAGCCGGAAGAAGAGATCGGCCCGGAGTTGGTCCCGGGCGACGACCTTCAGCGGTACGCCGGCCATGGTCAGGCGGTTGAGGGTGTGGTTGAGGTCAGGTTCGCCGTGCTCCTGGATGTTGCGGACCATGTCCGACCAGGCCTCGATGCTGCCCTCGATCGTAAAGTCAGAGAGCGGAACGGGGTCGGGGACCTCCGTCACCGACTTCACGCCGTAGCCTGCGAACTCCAGCAGATAGCCGCTGGAGCCGGCGCCGTTGCCGTCGATCTTGATGCCGACGTTGGCGTCGACGTAGCCGAGCCGCTTGAACAGGTCGACGTCCTGGTCGACCTGCCCGGCGACCTGCTCAAACCATTCGCGAGACGGGAATTTCGTCATGTCTGGACTCCTTAGAACGGCGCCTCGGCCGGGACTTTTGTCAATTCGCGGCGGTCGAAGCCCGCGAGCGCGCAACGGTTGAGGTATTCCTCGCGCATGCGGACCCAGACCAGCCGGACGGCCTCCATGCCCTTGTCGATCCCCTTGACGCCGTCGCCCATGAGGACCGCGAGAGGCTCGATGATGTAGGGGTTGGTGAGGAAGCCGGGGATGCCGAACTCGGCTATCTCCGCGAGTTGGTGCATCTCGGCGATGGCCTTCTCGCGCTCCGGGTGGTGCTCCAGGAAGTACTTGAGGTGCATCGTGCCGTAGGAGACGTGGCGCGCCTCGTCCTGGATGCAGAGCCGGTAGATCTCCTTCTCGGTCTTGTTCTTCGCGAGGAACTCGCCGCTGCGGAAGATGTCGAGGATCAGCCCCTCGCCCAGCACGTGCATCAGGAAGGAGCCCTGCACGTAGGTGGGCGCGTGAAGGATGATCTTGAGGAAGTTCTCGGTGCCGCTGAGGCAGCGCATCAGGCCGCCGCCGTTGGCCAGGGCGCGCTTGCGGAAGACTTCGAGGTGGCGGGCCTCGTCCATCGCCTGGGTGCAGAGGAACATCTTGACTTCGTGGAAGTGCTGGTTCATCTGCCACAGCCACTTGGCCGGGAAGTCCGAGGCGATCATCTCGACCTCGGTCAGGAACGTTGCGATCTGGCACTGCGCGCGCTCGAGGTCGTCGGGGAGCGGCTTCAACTCGTCCCAGGGGATGTCGCGGGTGGCGCTCCACTGGCGGGCGGTGGCTTCTTCGTAGAGGGCAACCACGTTGTCCGACCAGACCTGGTACTTCTCGTTGTACGTGTAGCCCATGTCGGGCACGT